>Ga0074044_10004443_pt1 | contig 11616 bp, 9 predicted proteins | sample BogForMeECP23OM1_FD_94443 | JGI IMG/M metagenome (GOLD analysis project Ga0074044, IMG submission 94443) | Bog forest soil microbial communities from Calvert Island, British Columbia, Canada - Bog Forest MetaG ECP23OM1 | ecosystem: Environmental > Terrestrial > Soil > Wetlands ...
ATTCCCGAACGATGTATTCCCGAACGATCAGCCTCGACGCCGCACCATTCTTCTGGTTGAGGATGAGCCGTTCGTGCGGGAGGCGACTTGCGGCATTCTGCAGAGCGCAGGCTTTAGAGCTCTGCAGGCTGGGGGTGCAATCGATGCCCTGAGGATCTACATTTACGAAGAACGCGCACGGAGAATTGACCTGGTAATCTCCGACATGGGCCTGCCGGGACGGTCAGGACTGCAACTGGGTGAAGATCTGCGCCAACATTCCCCAGAGGTCGTGGTGCTGGTGACATCGGGCTACACCAATCCAGAGTATGAAATCGAAGCGTCCAAGTTACGCACCTATTTCCTGGCGAAGCCCTATTCGCGGCGAACCTTGGTCGAAAAGATCGAAAAGATTCTCGAAGCGAAACCGCGAGCACGCCATGCGACCCAAGCCGGCTAGCCGACAAGGTGTTCCCTGTGGCCTTCCCTGTGTTCCCCCGTGACCTCCGTGGTTATGATTCTGCTCGTGAATTCCAGCGCAGCCTAGCCCATTCCAGCAGTAGCCTCCTTCGACGTTTATAATCGTCCGTTCCCAATTTCACTTCCCAACTTCAGTTCCTAGAAAGAAAGAGCAAAGAGAGAGAAAAAGAGAAGGAGCAGGAATGAAACTAGAGCAGCGAGTCGCGCTGGTTACCGGAGCATCGCAGGGCATCGGTCATGCCTGCGCTCTGGCACTGGCGCGCGAGGGTGCGACACTAGCCGTAGCCGCGCGCAACCAGCAGAAACTCGACGAACTGGTTCTGCAGATCACCACCGCAGGAGGCAAAGCCGCGCCGTTCGTCATGGACGTAGCCGACGAAGAGCAGGTGAAGGCAGGCATCAAGTCGGCGCTAGCCCAATTCGGCAAGATCGACATCCTGGTCAATAACGCTGGCATCACGCGCGACCAACTGCTGATGCGCATGAAGCGAGCCGACTGGGACTCCGTGCTGAACACGAATCTGACGTCCGCATATCTCTGCATCCAGCAGGTGATTGGTTCGATGCTCAAGCAGCGCTGGGGACGGATCATCAACATCACCAGCGTCTTCGGCCAGATGGGACAAGCCGGCCAGGCGAATTATGCGGCCTCAAAAGCCGGACTGATCGGCCTGACCATGGCGATGGCGCGCGAGGTGGCATCGCGCAACATCACCTGCAACGCGGTCGCTCCCGGATTCATTGAAACCAGCATGACCGCCGCTCTGAGCGAAGAGTTCAGGCAGAATGCGGTAAAGACGATTCCGCTAGGACGCGTAGGTTCTCCGGAGGACGTAGCCAGCGCAGTGTGCTTCCTGGCGTCGGACGAAGCGTCCTACATCACCGGCCACGTCCTAAACGTAAACGGCGGCCTCCTAATGGGCTAGTGTAGGGCGGGCGCCCCCGCCCGCCCCCCTTGACCTTGGTGTTGATCTAGCCGCCCCGCCCGTGACCTTGCTGCAGCCTCGGACGCGTCGGTTCTCCGGCAGACGTCGCCAGTGCAGTGATCCATGCCACTGCGCAGCCTGTTTCAGAAGAGCTATAATTCGCACAAATACACCAGAGAGTCGCAATGCCCCACCAACCTTCCCATGGGCTTCCCATGCCGCGCCTGATTTCCTCCGACTGCCGCATCCTTTTGGACGCCGCTCCCGACGCCATGCTGGTGGTCAACCGCGAGGGAGAAATCATAGTCGCCAATCCCGCGGCGGAAAGGCTCTTCGGGCGTTTTGGCGACGAATTCACCGGTCGTATCGTCGAATCCCTGCTACCCGAGCGATTTCGGGAGCAGCACAAACTTGACCGTGCCATTTTTGCCAGCGATCCCCGCGCCCGCCCGATGGGCGCTGGCCTAGAGCTGTTCGCACTGCGCAGCGACGCTTCCGAGGTTCCAGTCGACATCAGTCTCAGCCCGCTTACCGTTGACGGCGAAACCTATACTCTGGTCGCGATCCGCGACGTCACCGAACACCGGCTTGCCGAAGAAGCTCTCCGCAAGTCCGAACGCGAGTACCGCACCCTGTTTGAAAACGCCAATGACTGCATCATGATCTTCGAACTGGAAAACGAAACCATCCTCGACGTGAATCCCAAAGCCTGCGAGACCTACGGTTTCACCCGCGACGAGCTCATTGGCATGAGTCTGAAAAAACTGACGCGCAATGTCGCCCGCGGAGAAGAAGGACTGCAGCGACTTCTGCAAACCGGCTCCTGCCGCGACTACGAGACCGTCCACATCCGCAAGGACGGAACCGAGATGAACATCCTGGCCAACTCCGCGCTCATCGAACGCGATGGACGAAAGGTGGTGCTCAGCATCGACCGCGACGACACCGGACGCATCCGCGCCCAAGCCGAACGCGAGCACCTGATCGCGGAATTAACCGATGCCCTGGCCAAGATCAAAACCCTCACCGGCATTCTGCCCATCTGCGCCTCGTGCAAAAAAATTCGCGATGAAGGCGGTGAATGGATCGCGATCGAGAGTTACGTCCGCGACCGCTCGCAAGCTGACTTCTCCCACGGCATCTGTCCCGAATGTGCCAGGCGCCTCTATCCCAAGTACTACAAAGAGTGAATTTAGGAGAATACCGGGTGCCCCACTTCTCGCGCTTTTCGAAAGCCTGCCCTGAGCCTAGCCGAAGGGTGGGATTCCACCGCCGCCCAAAGCGCCTAAACTCTCAAAGCTACGGCCTTCGAGGAACCCCTTCCGAGGAATTATGTGATCTAAGTCACAAGTGAATGTGATGCTTTTACTATCCTTGGTTGCTGCTCTCTGTCAGGCTTGCTTCATGCAGACTATTGATCGTGTCGAAAAAGTTACGTCTTGCAGATATTGTCAGTCGGAAAACCGGAAGCAGTTTTCCGCTGAGATTAATATCCATGTCTCTGGAATCCAGACTCTCGACAATCCCGGGTTATTGCTATTCCCAAAGGTTGTGGTCTGTTTGGATTGCGGGGTTTGCCAGTTTGCTCTGTCAGAAGGTGCGGTAGATTCATTGAAGGTGTAGCTTCTTCGCGATCCAACAATCCGCCAGTGACAAACTGCTTTCCGGCTCAGCCCACCTGTCGACTCCTCGCCGTCTACACGAAGCACAAACAGCGACCAATCCCTAACTAGAGCAGATCGAAAACCTTGTCGGCATTGTGCGAAGGGTAGCGGACGATATTCTCAGCCGCCGCCAGCGTGTCCTTTGGGTAGGCACCAGTTGGAGATGTAGCCGCAGAGAACAGACTGCTGCACGCATCGGACCTCACCTGCGTGGCGCAACCAGCGAGCACAATGGACAGAGTGGAAAAGTTGGCCATGGTCGGTGTCTAACCGCTATTCAGAGCGTCCTGAATCGTGGCTCCATAGCCGCAGGGTTCAAGATCGACAAAGTTGGGCACGTTGCCCGCAGCAATCCGCAATGCGAGTGCACTCCCTTTGACTACCGTGCCATCAATAAACTGCGTATGCGTCACCACCGAGGCCAGTGTTGTCATCTCGTTGATCACGACATGACGCGGGGGCTTGTTGCCCACAACCGTCATCAGCACGATGGCCGGGTTGTCTTCGCCTCCGTGGGCCTTCGGTTCGCCACCGCTAGCCACAAGGTAGAGGACGGCGTCGCTTTGCATCTCGTTGACACGAATTTCAAACCGGCCTGCTTCGATGGTCTTCGCCTGAGCCAGTTGTTGGGGCGCGTCTGCGCCTTCAGCCCACACCCCTCCCCGCCGGCCCCGCCTCGACCGGAAGATTTTACGCAGTCCACAAGCGTACACTTGTGTATGTACGAACTAACAAGTACAAAGTGTTCCACGTGAAACACTCTGTACATACAATCGGGAAATTGCCAGATGGCGAATCGGAGGTTTAGTGCCCGTCGCGAACCACCAGGATCATGCCCGGCCGCAAGGTGGCGACGTCGCGGTTGGCCTGCTTCAGAGCGGCCACGGTGGTGTTGTAGGAATTGGCGATCGAATACAAAGTCTCGCCCGGCTTGACCCTGTGATGGATCACGGCGCTGGATGAATTGCCAGACGGGCCATCAGACACGCTGTTTGCCGCGGCCGTGTGGGCTGCGGCGCGGTGACGCTTTGAACTGGAATGCATGGCAGCTACCTGCGCTTCGCCCGGGTCGCGGGTCACCGGCAGGTGGAGATACAGAATTTTTCTTCCCGCCAGGCTGCTGCCTTTGATGTGGTTCCAGTTGCGCACCATTTTGGCGGAGACTCCAAAATTCTCGGCCACCGACTCGACCGTATCGCCTTTGCGGATCTTGTAGCGGGTAGTGGCGTGGGCGTAAGTGCTGGTATCGGTCTGCTTGCCCGGAGCGATCGGGATGATCAGCCGGGTTTCAGCCTCCAGCGCGGTGTTTGGCTCTGCGTTATTCGGTCCACCCAGATCATTCGCCTCGGCGATCGCCTTCGGCGTGGTGTGATAAGTGCGGGCGATCGCGGCCAAAGTTTCTCCGCTTTGCACCTTGTGATAACGCCACCAGACGCGCTTGTCAGCCGGAATCGAGGCAACCGCGGATTGAAATTTATCGGCCGTTCCGGCAGGCAGGTGAAGCTCGAACACGCGGTCTTTCCCAGCTCCAGCTCCAGTTTCAACAGTTCCGTTTTCAGCAAATCTCGGCGTGGTCATGCGGAGCAGGCTGGGGTTGAGATCGAGCAAGTCGGCGGCGGTGGCATCCACGCATTCGGCGGCTAATCGCAGATCGATGGGATAGTCGATCTTCACCGTGTCGTAGGGAACGGGCTTGTCCTTGGTGATTGAATCCAAGCCGTATTGCGCGGGATTCTTGGCCATGATGGTGACGGCCAGGATGATGGGGACGTAGTTGCGGGTCTCCTTGGGCAACACGTTGCGGTTATAGAGTTCCCAGAAATCGGCGTACCCGGTGCGCTTGACCGCGCTCTGGACGGTTCCGGGGCCGGAGTTGTAGGCGGCCATGGCCAGATACCAGTCTCCGAACTCGTTGTAGAGGTCTTTCAGGTGGTGGGCGGCGGCGCGGGTGGCTTTTTCAGGATCCTGGCGGTCATCTACCCACCAACTGCGCTCCAGGCCGTAGCCTTTTGCTCGGCTGCCCATGAACTGCCACATGCCCCGTGCGCCGGCTCTGGAAACGGCCAAAGGATGAAAACCGGACTCGGCCTGGGCCAGGTAGATCAGCTCCTGGGGAACGCCTTCATGCTGCAAGGTGCGGCGGATCATGTCCTCGTAACGGCCGGAGCGGGCTAGGGCGCGTTCGAAGGTGCCACGTCCGCGGTTGGAGAAGTAATTGATGTAGCCGGCGACCTGGTCGGTCATCATCAGCGGCAGATCGGAGTGGGTGGATTTGATCTCGGCTTCGGCCTTGGCTTTGACGTCTTGATCGACGGCGGGAGTCAGTTCGTTGGCTTCGTCGATTGGGGCCGGCTCGGACTTCTGCTCGGCAAACCCGTCGCCTTGCTGCAGGGCGGCTACTTCCAGGGAGTTGATGCCGTCAAGAATGCGGTCAAGTTCGCGCTCCAGGCGATCGTCGGAGTTGGAAATGGAGTTGGCGCTGGCGCGGAGATCGAATCCGCTGCCCAGGAGCAGGTTGAAGGCCGAGTCGAAGTTCTGTTTCGCGGCTTCGAGATGACCGGCTCTGTAGTTATCCTGGCCTGCCTGGTATTCCTTTTCCACGCGGGCGATCAGGTCGGCTACGGGATCAGCCTGGAGCGCCTGTGGCACCTGCGGCTTCGGTCGTGGCTCGGCGGCTGCGGCTGGCTTCTGCTGGTGCGTATCTGGCGGGCCGCCGGTGGCGACCAGGGCTGGGGCCTGAGCCTGGGCGGGAGGCATGAAAGCGGTCTTCTGGGCGCTCTGGCAGGCGAGCGTCGCCGCCAGTGGGGCGGAAAGCAGGATCGCCAGATACGAATGAAAAGAAGGCCTCATATTCTCAGAAACTTACGGCAACCACTCCCGGGCGGTGCTCAGCCCCCTCACTATGAGATGGTACTATCGCAAAATTCGTTGGGTCAACGCCACTGAAGAGACCTCAGCCCGGTTACTTTGGGAACCGGTGGGCATGTTACTCCAGCCGTGCGGGGGATGGCAAACGGGTTTGTCAGGTCTCAGCCTGGTCTTAGGAAAACCAAGTTCCAGGGCCTTAGACCTGAGACCTGGCTCCTAAGACCTGACACCTGATTTTGCGTAGAATAAGCTGCCTGGCTAACGAGTCTTTGGCCGCGCAGGAGACATCGAAAGCGAATATGAAAGCCATACAGATCAAGCAAACAGGCGGGCCGGAAGTGATGGAAGTCGTGGACTTGCCGGTTCCGCAGCCGAAACCAAACGAAGCCGTGGTGAAGATCGCGGCGGCCGGCGTCAACTTTATCGACGTCTACAACCGCGAGGGGCGTTACAAGGCGGCGCTGCCGTTGGTTCTGGGACAGGAAGCGGCGGGCGTGGTTTCAGCGGTCGGGTCGGACGTGGGCGGGGTGGCGGTCGGCGATCGCGTCGCATACACCATGACGCTGGGGAGCTATGCGGAGTACGCCGCGGTGCCGGCCGACCGTCTGGTGAAGATTCCGGCGGGAGTGGGAGAGCGCGAGGCTGCGGCCGTCCTGCTGCAGGGGATGACGGCGCACTATCTGGTTTATGACACTTATCCGCTGAAGAAAGGCGAGACGGCGCTGATTCATGCGGCGGCGGGCGGAGTTGGGCTGCTGCTGGTGCAGATGGCGCACAACCTTGGCGCGCGGGTGATTGCCACGGTTTCGACCGAGGAAAAAGCCAAGCTGGCACGGGGGGCAGGAGCGGACGACGTCATTCTTTATACGCAGACTGATTTCGAGGCGGAGACGAAACGGCTGACTGGCGAAAAAAACGGCGGCGGCAAAGGAGTCGATGTGGTGTATGACTCGGTGGGGAAAACGACGTTCGACAAGGGGCTGAACCTGTTGCGTCCTCGAGGCATGATGGTGCTTTATGGCGGGTCGAGCGGGGCGGTGGCGCCGATTGATCCGCTGGTGCTCACACAGAAGGGATCGATCTTCTTGACGCGGCCTTCGCTGGGGAGTTACGTCATCACCGCGCCGGAGTTGCAGGCGCGTGCTGGGGCGGTCTTTGGCATGGTCCGCGACGGAAAGCTTAAGTTGCGGATTGAACATGTCTATCCGCTGGCCGAAGTGCAGCAGGCGCACCGGGATCTGGAAGGGCGGAAGACTACGGGGAAGTTGCTGCTGCTGCCGGGGTGAACCGGTAGGCGAAGACGTCAGCCGCGAAGCGGGGGCACAGGAAAGCCCCGGACGTAAGTCCGGGGGTCACGGATTGAAAGCACGGGAGTCCCGTAGGGACGGGACTTGCGTGCTCGTGCATCAGCGGGTGCCGTCCCTTCGGGACTCGCGTTCCTTAACTTCCCTTTTCCCGGCACTTACGTGCCGGGCTTTCCTGTGCCGCCGCTTCGCGGCTGGTGCCTGGGTGTCATCTAACTTTCCCTATTTAACTTTCTCTTTCTTGCGTGAATAGTTCTTCAGGTACGCGGGCAGCTCTTGCTTGCAGCGGTCGTCTCGGATCGCAGTGCCTACTGTCATTTCTAGCGGAATTACTCCTGCCCAGGTCGGGAACGCGTAGTCTTCTTCGTCGTCAACCGCCGGGCCTGACCGAACCTTCGCTGAAAATTCATCGATGGGAAGGCGCAGGACTGACGTTGCTTTCAGCTCTTTTTCGTTGGGCTGGCGCGCGTCGTCCCAGCGTCCGGGAATGATGTGCTCGCTTAGCGCGCGCAGGGCTGCGAGTTTTTCCGCCGGGTCGTCTACAAGCGTTGCCGTGCCCAGGATTACGACCGAGCGGTAGTTCATCGAGTGATTGAAGACGGAGCGGGCCAGGACTAATCCATCGAGCAGCGTGACTGTGATGCAGACCGGGACGGCTTGATCGAGATTGCGCAACATGCGGCTGGCGGCTGAACCGTGGATGTAGAGCGTATCTCCGTTGCGTCCGTAGGACGTGGGGATGACGTAGGGTTGAAAGTCGGAATTCGAGTTGGCGACGAAGCCGATGTGGCAGACGAAAGCTTCGTCGAGGATCTGGTTGACGACGTCGCGGTCGTACACGGCCCGCTGCGGTTCGCGCACTACGCGTGTGCGTGGCGTGGGATTACTGGGTATTGAACTGCTGGACATGGAGCTGATTTCCTAGGCAGTCGCCAAGAGTGGTGACGGAGAATTCTAGCAGGTCGGGGCGAGAGACTGCCCGCCGGCAGCCAAACACCAACCGGCGGGCGGGCTTCAGGCGACAGTTGAGTTCGAGATTTGTGTCGATCATCATGGAAGCAGCGTACTCGATGTGCAGAACTCGCCTGGGCGCTTCCAACTGGGACTTGGAAGAAGCGTGAACAAGAAGCGGTCTCATCGCCAAAACTCCGCCCTGCGGAACCAGACAGTCTACGGGAGCTACCTGGGCGGCAAGCTCTTGAAGAGCATCGTCGCTCAGTACACCCCGAGTGTGAGTTCCGGGCAAGACCCTCAACGGCCCATTGTGAGTATCGCAATTATCCAAGTGGACGCGAAGCGCCAACACTCGGCGGAGAGCGCTTGCCGGAGCGTGAGCATAAACGATTCCGTCCTTACGGACCAAGGCCCCCATCCGGGAGTGTCCCTCCGGTCGCGAAGCGGCAAGGCCGTATCCTGACGCCAAACCACAAGCCAATTCGCTTGAGGCGACTTGTGAAAAAGAGTTGCACGGAAGGGCAGCGCTTCACCACCGAGAATCTCTTGTGCTAGCTCGAGTAGGCGGCGCTCGCGAGCAAGTGTCGCAATTGCAGGATGCCTTAGGGCATGTCGTACGCCAGCTTTGCTTCTCCTCAGCGTCGATCGGCCGGTCTCATCAATGAGTCGCTCGGCCTCCCATGGCAAGAGGACTTCAGGAAAAATTGCATATCCGCATTCCTCAACTGCGTTCAACGTGCTCACCACTACAGCAGCCCGCCGGTCTGTACTGCCAGGATGTTCAGCGCCATCTCTAGTTTGGTTATGGCCTCGCCGAGTTCGGGATGACTTCCGGCCTTCTTCTGCAGATCCTTCAAAATCTGACGAGCGCTGGCGACGTGCTCCGCGGCTTGGGCTGGATTTTGCTCGGGCGTGGGTTCGTTTGGTGTTGGCATGGTTGTTTGCTCCCGGCTACAACCTAATTCTATACAGGATCGTCACGCAGGTCGCCGACATTTGCTCCGATTCCGCTGGCGCGTGACGCTTCCTGCGCCAGCGGAGGAGAGTATCATGCGGCTATATGAAATTAATGAAAACGGAGTGGACGAATGCCTGAGTCGATTGACTGGCCGCCACCGCTTACGGGGCGGCCTGGGCGTCGCCGCCGCTTCCTTCTTATTCTCGCCGTTCTTGCCGGCATCTTCTTCGGCGGCCGCATCGCGCTGTCGTATTACGTGGACGTGCTCTGGTTCGGGTCGCTGGGCTATGGGGACGTGTTCTGGAAAACTCTGAGCCTGCAGTGGGGAGCCTTCGCGGCTTTTACGGCGGCTACATTTCTTATTCTGTTTGGATCGTTCCTGGCGTTGAAGCGGGCGCATCTTCCGGATTTGCCGAGTGGCCACACGATCTTCATCGGCGGACAGCCGTTGAAGCTGCCGGTTGAGCGGGTGCTGCGCCTGATCGCGCTCGGCATTTCCCTGGTCATCGCGGCTGCCACCGGCGCCGGAATGATGGTGGAATGGCCGACGCTCGCGCTTTTCTGGTACGCACCTTCTACCGCGGGTGGCGTCTTTGATCCGATTTTTGGCAAGTCGCTGAACTTCTTTCTTTTCACGTTGCCCGCGTGGCAGCTGATCACCGGCTGGCTGCTTACGCTGGCCGTGATTACATGCATACTCGCCGCTTTCTTCATCGTCATTACGGGCGGAGGCCGTGTGCTTTCCGGGCGTCTCAGCCGCTTCGTCGCATTACCTTGGCGCGGGCTCTCCATCACGTTTGCGTTCCTGTTGCTGATCGTCGCGATGCGCGTGTATATCAGCCGTTTCGAGTTATTGCTCGAGGACCATACGATCTTCGGGGGTGTGACCTACACGGACTCGCACATTACGATCACAGGGATGCTCATCGTCTGCGCGGCGTTGGTTCTGGGCGCGGTGATCGCGGCCGTCAATGCGGCGCGAGTGCCACGGGGGCGCTGGCTGATTGCGGCGGTCGTTCCCGCGATGATCTGTTACGTTGCGCTGCAAGGGGTTGCATGGTACGTCAGCAGCTTTATCGTCAAACCGAACGAACTGGTTCGGGAGAAACCCTACATCGTCTACAACACCGACTTGACGCGGCGGGCCTATGGATTGAACCGGGTCACGCAGCGCGAGTTTCCGGCGGAGACGACGGTCGAGGCGGCCGATCCGGCGAACAATCAGGCTACGCTGCAGAACATCCGGCTGTGGGATTGGCGCGCACTGCAGGACACGCTGCGTCAGATTCAGGAAATCCGCACTTACTACGACTTCCCTGACATCGATATTGACCGATATGACATAGACGGCACAACCCGTCAGGTGATGCTCGCGGCGCGCGAACTGAACGTCGACAAGCTTCCGGAGAGCAGCCGCAACTGGATCAACGACAAACTGATCTACACACACGGCTACGGCATCACGATGAACCCGGTCAACGGATTCACGTCGGAAGGGCTGCCCACTTTGCTTCTTAGCAATATGCCAGTGCAGAGCACGGTGCGTGGTTTAAGCGTGACGCGTCCGGAGATTTATTTCGGCGAGATGACCAATACCGACGTCTATGTTAAGACCAAGCAGAAGGAATTCAACTACCCGCAAGGCGCTAGCAACAGCCTTACGTCATATGAGGGCAACGGTGGCATCGTGCTCGGCGGTTTTCTGCGACGCATCATGATCGCTTTCGACCGCGACGACCTGGCGAAGCTGCCGTTCAGCGATGACGTGACCAAGGATAGCCGGCTGCTGATGCGGCGCAACATACGCGATCGCGTAGCCACACTGGCGCCGTTCCTTACCTTTGAGCCGGATCCGTACATCGTGCTCGGGGACGATGGCCGGCTCTCATGGATCATGGATGGATTCACGATTTCAGACAGCTATCCGTACTCGAGCCATTATCGTCTCGACAGCAACCCCATTAACTACATGCGGAATAGCGTTAAGGTGGTCATCGACGCCTATGACGGTACGACTACGTTTTACGTGTTCGACAGGGAGGACCCGATCATCGCGGCCTACCGCCGCATCTTTCCAGGCCTGTTCAAGGATGCGACGCTGATGCCAGCCGGACTGCGCAAACACGTGCGCTACCCGGAGTTGTTGCTCAAGCTGCAGGCAGAAGTGTACGGCCTGTATCACATGACGGATCCGGAAGCGTTCTACAACCGCGAGGATCTGTGGACGGTGGCAACTGAAGTGGGCATGGGCGAGGGCGGCGGGCAGGTAACGCAAGCGATGCAGCCGAACTTCGTGCTGATGAAACTGCCGGGCGAAACGGGCGTGGAGTTCGCGGAAATTCTGCCCTTCACGCCGTCTAACCGGAATAATCTGATTGGCTGGATTGCCGGGCGCAGCGACGGGGCACAGTACGGTACGTCGGTGGTGTACAACTTTCCCAAAACCAAGCTGGTCGACGGACCGCTGCAAATCGAGGCGCGAA
>Ga0074044_10004444_pt1 | contig 11611 bp, 10 predicted proteins | sample BogForMeECP23OM1_FD_94443 | JGI IMG/M metagenome (GOLD analysis project Ga0074044, IMG submission 94443) | Bog forest soil microbial communities from Calvert Island, British Columbia, Canada - Bog Forest MetaG ECP23OM1 | ecosystem: Environmental > Terrestrial > Soil > Wetlands ...
CGCCGCCTCCGACCGCGGGCTCGCCGACCCGTTCGATCCGGCGGCCGCGATCCCGGCGTCGGCGAAGTTTTTGGCCGAGCTCGCCCATCGCTTCGGCAATCTCGGCCTGGCGGCGGCCGCCTACAACGCCGGGCCGAAAGCGCTCGCCGACTGGCTCGCGGGGCACGGCGTCCTGCCGCTCGAGACGCAGGACTACGTCCTTGCGATCACCGGTCACGACGTCGAGGAATGGCGCGGCGCGAACCCGCCGTCGCCTGCTGCGCCCGACCCCGATAAGCCCTGCCTGACGTCGATCGGAAATCTCCGTGTTGCGCTCGGTCCTGGGGCCTCGCCCACCGTTTCCGGCCCGTTCGCGCCCTGGGGCGTGCAGGTCGCCGGCAGCTTTTCCAAAGGCTCCGCGCTCCGCGCCTTCGCCCGCGCGCAACCCGGTTATTACAACGTTATCGGACGCATGCAATTGCTTCGCCTTGCCGCCGACGCGCACATGACGGCGCGGGCGTACGTGCTGCTTGCGCTGAAAGATCGCGGCCTCGAGGCGAAAGACGACAATCTGCGCAAGGCGCGGACCAAGTGATCGATGCGCGGGAACCGAAGATCGGCGCGACCGCGACGGCGACCGGCCAGCAGTGGGATCGGCCGAACGGCTGGGCGCCGCTGCAATATCTGGCGATCGAAGGGTTGAATTTTCACGGAGAGCGCGATTTGGCGCGCGAAATCGCGGATCGCTGGATCCGCAAGAATGCTTTGGGCTACGCGGCGACCGGAGTGCTGGTCGAGAAGTACAATGTCGAGCAGGGGGCGGACGGGAGTGGCGGCGGGGGCGGCGAATATCCGTTGCAGGTCGGATTCGGATGGACCAACGGCGTGCTCGCCAAGTTGATGGCCGAGTATCCTGATCTCGCGTCGCATGCGTTGCAGAGGAACCCGTAGGGGCAACATCCTCGCGCCGCGCTCGCTGATCCAGTTCGCCAACCACTTCAAGGGCAGCCAGACGCCGTCGCAGCCTCAGCCCGCCATGCGCCCGCCGGCCGGCCGCAGCCGGCTGCGCGACATCAAGGGCCAGGAGTGCGCCAAGCGTGCGCTCGAGGTCGCCGCGGCCGGCGGCCACAACCTCCTCATGTGAGGAACTATAGACCCTCTCGGCGGCTCGTCAGAGCAACGTCGGCTGTTGTTCCTCTTTCTCGGTTGGCGCTCTCTTCAAACTCTCGGTGAAACCGAACGACGCAGCGGGCGCTCCCCGTGGATCATTTGGGCAGCCGTCAGGATTTGCGGGGAGGGGTGTGGCCCACCGGCCCAACCGTCTAGGGCAAGCGACGCCAGCCAACTGGGCGTATGCTCGCGGCCGGATCGAGCACGGGGGGTCCCGAAATCATGGCCAGTGAAGAGCATCTCAACCTCCTCCAGCAAGGCGTCGAGGCGTGGAATGCGTGGAGGATAAAAGAGCCTTTGGGTCGTCCAGACCTCAGGGGGGCTTACCTCGGTGGGGCATACCTCAACGGGGGGGACTTTCGCAGGGCAGACCTCGGAGAGGCAAACCTCGGCGGCGCGTTCCTCAATGGGGCATGCCTCTTTAAGGCCGACGTCAGTGGGGCACACCTCAGGGAGGCGCACCTGCGCAAGGCTGAACTTAGCGAGGCAGACCTCACCGGGGCGCAACTCAGCGGGGCGCGTATGATGGAGGCGCGCTTAAAGCGGGCCCGCCTCGATGGGGCAGTGCTCACCGAGGCGAACTTGCGCAAGGCAAATCTGGGCGAAGCCAATCTGTCGAGGGCGGATCTCACTCTGGCAAACCTAGATGGAGCGGACCTCCGCATGGCTAAACTCAGCGGGGCATATCTCTCTTGTGCCAACCTGAGCGGTGCCCGCCTCAACGGGGCGGACCTCAGGGGAGCGATATTGGTTGAAACTAATCTCGCAAACGCGGACCTCACCGGCTGCTGCATCTATGGCGTATCCGTTTGGAACGTGAAGCTCAATGAACGCACAGAACAAAAGAACCTGATCATCAGTGCCTGGGGCGAACCCGAAGTCGCCGTCGACAATATCGAGGTCGCTCAGTTCGTTTATCTTCTGCTCCACGATGAGAAGATTCGCGACGTCATCGACACGGTCGGTCGCAAGGGCGTGCTCTTGCTCGGGCGGTTCACCGAAGGCAGGATTGCCGTTCTGGAGCGGCTGCGCGACGAACTTCGCAAGCGCGGCTATCTGCCGATCGTCTTCAACTTCGACAAGCCGGAGACGAAGGACTTCACCGAGACCGTCAGATTGCTTGCCGGGCTGTCCCACTTCGTGATCGCTGACGTCACGAACCCGAAGTCGGCCCCGCTCGAACTGCAGGCGACCGTGCCTGAGATCATGGTCCCGTTCCAACCCATCATCGAGGAGGGAGAGGAGCCTTTCGCCATGCTGAGGGACTTGTGGATCAAGCACCGCGACTGGGTCTTCGAGCCTGTCCACTATTCGTCCCTCGACGCGCTTGTAGGGGCGTTGGACAAGGAGATCATCGGGCCTGCCGAGGTCAGGTTCGACGAACTTGTAGTAAGGAAGGCCGAGAAGATGAGGGGGCGGCATGTCTAGGAAAGCCCTTTTCGCGATGCTTTGCCAATCCAGGCCCCGTTTGTAGCGGGCAGAAGGAGGAACGGACGGAGCGAGGCGAGCCGGGCCTCGCCGAGGCGGTTGTCGTGCAGGCGGCAGCCGCGGCCGGTCTTGACGGCGGCCAAGGCCAACTGATCGTCACGCCGTCAACTTTCCGCTTGCGCCGCCAGCAATGTTCTGCAAATGTTCGAATGGCAGGCAAGCCGGGCGGGGCAAACATGGTGGCGCGGGTTTCGACCGTGGCGTTCGAGGGGGTGGAGTGCCGGCCGGTCGACGTGCAGGTGCATGTCGCCTCCGGGACCGTCGTGTTCAACATCGTCGGCCTCGGCGACAAGGCGGTCCGCGAGTCGCAAGAGCGCGTCCGCTCGGCGCTCACCGCCTCGGGCCTGGCGCTGCCGGCGAAGCGCATCACCATCAATCTGGCCCCGGCCGACCTGCCGAAGGAGGGCAGCCATTACGACCTGCCGATCGCGCTCGGCGTGATGGCGGCGATCGGCGCCGTTCCGCATGACGCGCTCGACGGCTGCGCCGTCATCGGCGAGCTCGCGCTCGACGGGGCGATCAGCGCGGTCGCGGGCGTGCTGCCGGCGGCGATCGCCGCCAACGCGGCGGGGAAGGGGCTCATCTGCCCGGCGTCCTGCGGCCCGGAGGCGGCCTGGGCCTCGGCCGATCTCGACATCCTCGCGCCGCGCTCGCTGATCCAGCTCGCCAACCACTTCAAGGGGAGCCACAGACGCTGTCGCGGCCTCAGCCCGCCATGCGCCCGCCGGGCGCGCCGCAGCCGGATCTGCGCGACATCAAGGGCCAGGAGAGCGCCAAGCGGGCGCTCGAGGTCGCGGCGGCCGGCGGCCACAACCTCCTCATGAGCGGGGCGCCCGGCACCGGCAAGTCGATGCTCGCCCAGCGCCTGCCCTCGATCCTGCCGCCGCTGACGCCGCGCGAACTCCTCGAAGTCTCGATGATCCATTCGGTCGCCGGCGCGCTCGCCGGCGGGGCGCTGACCGACCGGCGCCCGTTCCGCGCGCCCCATCACTCGGCCTCGATGCCGGCGCTGGTCGGCGGCGGCGTCCACGCCAAGCCCGGCGAGATTTCGCTCGCCCACAACGGCGTCCTCTTCCTCGACGAACTGCCGGAGTTCCAGCCGCAGGTCCTCGACAGCCTGCGCCAGCCGATCGAGACGGGCGAGGTCGCCATCGCGCGCGTCAATCATCGCGTCGTCTATCCGGCCCGCTTCCAGCTCGTCGCGGCGATGAACCCGTGCCGATGCGGCTCGGCCAACGAGCCGGGCTACGCCTGCAAGCGCATGCCGAACGAGCGCTGCATCGCCCAATATCTCGGCCGCCTGTCGGGGCCGCTGATCGACCGCTTCGATCTCGTCATCGACGTGCCCTCGGTGTCGGCCGCGGACCTGATGATGCCGCCGCCGCGCGAGGGATCGGCCGAGGTTTCCGCGAGAGTCGCCGCCGCGCGCAATGTCCAGCTCGCCCGCTATGCCGCCCTCGGCCTCGACGGCGTGACGTGCAACGCGGCCGCGCCGGCGAGCCTCATCGAGACGATCGCGGACGCCGACGATTCCGGCCTCCGCCTGCTGCGCGACGCCGCCGAGCGGCTTCGCCTTTCGGCGCGCGGCTATCATAGAGTGCTGAAGCTCGCCCGGACGCTGGCCGACCTCGACGGCGGCGGAGCGGTGAGGCGCGCCCATCTCGCCGAGGCTCTATCCTATCGCGGCGCGCCCGACCGCGCCGCCGCGGCGGCGTGAGACAGCGCGACTCGATAGGAGGCATTAGAAGAACCTGTTCTTGTTTGGAAAGGTCAAATGAGCGACCGCGAAGCCCTCCCCACAGCAGTCCGACACGCAATCTGGAACGCGCATGAACGCAAGTGCGCATATACGAATGAACCGGTCGATTGGAGCGAGTTGGAGATCGACCATATAATTGCCCTTGGAGGCGATGAAGAGCGAAAGGCCCGACTGGTTGCAACGGGGATAATCGCCTCAAACTTTGACATCAATGGTTTCGAGAATCTTCTACCGACTAAGGGACACCGCAACAAGCAAAAAACAAACTATATATATAACGACGCCTCGATTGTCTTCTTCCTTGGTCTGGCGGAGCAGGAGAAGGAAAAGGCCAAACGTTTCTATGATGCCTTCACCGCTACTGATAAATCGCTAAAGGGGTATCTTCAGCTGAAAGCGCAGGCTGACAGAAATGATATCGACGTAGAGGATATGTTTGCCTTCATGCATCATCAAGCGAAGGGCGAAGTACCGATGAAGGTTTCTCCAGAACTCGACGGCGCTCCAATCGCGCGAGCAAACTCGGAGTTTGCTACAGTTCTCATGAACAAACCGTTTGCGCTTGGCGGGGGTTCGATCTCACGAATCCCCTCATTTTGAGTTTCTTGATGCTAAAGAGGGAAATTTATGTCCTAAGACGCAACTTGCCATTACGTGTTATGGGCTCGCGGATCAAACTTCCGAGCTTCTAAAGGCGGTAAGAGATTCTAATTATGCAACTATGTCCGAACTTCGCTCTCCAATGGTTACATTGAACACGCTTGATCATTGGGCATCTATTTGGGCTCACGACTGCTTTGTGGATTTTCAACCTGCGCCAGACTTTTCCCGCCTCAAGACTCTTGACTCATTGATCAAGGAAGGGCTGTTGCGCGTTGAAGAGCAGTCGGCATGGTCGCTCACTCTCGTTCCAAGTTCCTGGGGTTTGGCGGTCCAGATTCGTGAACTAATGCGGGCCGATTTAGATGGCGACACTCAAGAGGAGATTCTTGTCTTTCACCTGACATTTGCTACCGCGGGTTCGTTGCGAGCGGGTGTTACGCGTCGCGCTAAGATGATGGCTGACGGACTTCTGTATCCCTTTGACATTCGGTAGTAATTGTTCGCAACGCCGCCAGCTTTACGGCCCCACACAAGCCCTCTTGGCTTCCAAGGTCTCATCAGGCGTCCACAGTCGGCCACCCGAAGACCAGCGACGCGCCACTCTCTGACCCGTCAAGCCACCGGAAGTAAACCCGTCCGTCCCGCGCCGGGCTCCGCCAGTCGTTGTGGGATTGATCAAAAAGGCGCAAACTGACCCCGCGACCAGAGCCGAGAGCCGGCGCGCGATCGGCTACTGCGGGAGGAACGCGAGATTCGCTGAAGGCGAGCGACTCTGCCGTATGCGGTCGAGCAGAATCGGAAGCTTCAACCAGGGAGCGGATCATGTCAAAACCCAAGGCTGACCGGACGCAGCCGCGAACGCTTGCAGTCGCCAGCACGGCGGCCGCGTTCGCGGCTCTCGCCTGCAGCGCCGACGGCGCCCAGGCGGCGAATTGCGAAAACCTCGCCGGCAAGGCCTACGGGGACGCCACGATCTCGGAGGCGACGGACGTCGCGCCGCCCTTCAGCGTCACAGGAAAGGATCCTCCGACGCCGGTTTCGGTCGATGCGCCGTTCTGCCGCGTGCAGGGAACGATCAAGCCGTCGGCCGACTCGGACATCAAGTTCGAGGTCTGGCTGCCGCCGGAAGCGAGCTGGAACGGTAAGGTTCAGGGCGTCGGCAACGGCGGCTTCGCCGGCTCGCTGATCTACATTCCGATGACCTGGGCGCTCGACGCCGGATATGCGGTGTCGGGAACCGACACCGGCCATTCGGGAGGGACGCTGGACTCGGACTGGGCGCTCGGCCATCCGGAGAAGATCATCGATTTCGGCTGGCGGGCGATCCATCTGACGGCCGAGGCGTCCAAGGCGATCGTCGCGGACTATTACGGGAAGGCGCCTGAGCACGCCTATTTCAGCGGCTGCTCGGACGGCGGCCGCGAAGCGCTGATGGAAGCGCAGCGGTTCCCGAACGACTATGACGGAATTGTCGCTGGCGCTCCCGCGAGCAACTGGACGAAATTGCTGACCAATGCCGTCTGGTCCGAACAGGCCGTCGACCAGCCGAACTCCTGGCTTTCGCCCGAAAAGCTGTCGATCGTGACGAAGGCGGTCCTCGCGGACTGCCATGGCGAGGACGGCTATGTCGGCGATCCGGCCGAGTGCCATTTCCACGCGTCGAACCTCGTCTGCAAGGCGGGCCAGTCGGAGGGCTGTCTGTCAGAGCCCGAAGACGCGGCGCTGACGAAGATCTATTCGGGCGCCGAGGACGCGAACGGCAAATCGATCTTCCCGGGCTACGCTCCCGGAGGAGAGGCCGGTCAGGCGGCGTGGGCTCTTTGGATCACGGGAACCGATCCGAAGCGCACGGCGGGAACGCTGATGAACGGCTTCGGAACCGGCTATTTCGCCAATATGGTGTTCGACAAGCCGGACTGGCGCATCGACGGCCAGAACGTCAGCGACGACCTCGCTGTGGCCGAGAAAACGACGAGCCAGACGCTCGACGCGACGGACCCGGATCTCACCGCCTTCAAGGCGGCCGGCGGCAAGCTCATCCAGTACCACGGCTGGAACGACGCGGCGATCCCGCCGCAAAGCTCGATCGACTACTACGAGTCGGTCGCAAGCACGATGGGCGGCATTCAAAACCTAAAATCTTTCTACCGGCTGTTCATGGCGCCCGGCATGGAGCATTGCGGCGGAGGCCCGGGCCCCAATGCCGTCGGCGGCGTCTTCGGCCTGCTTTCGCCGAGCCGCGATCCCGCGCACGACGTCGTCGCGGCCCTGGGCCATTGGGTCGAACACGGCGCGGCGCCCGACTTTATCATCGCGACGCGCTATCTCGACAACGACCCGGCCAACGGGCTCGAAGCGCAGCGCCCGTGGTGTCCGTATCCGGCTGCCGCCCGCTTCTTGGGCCAGGGCGAGCGCGGCACGGCGGAGAGTTACGCCTGCGCGGCGCCGGCGCAGTAGCGCGAAAGCCGCCGGCATTGCACGCGAAGAGGCGCCTTGGCGCTCGCCGATTGCGGCGGCGCCGGGCCCTCAGAGATGCGGTTGCGGGCGCGGAAGCGCGCGACCAGCGCGGCGTTGCGCTCGGCCGCGCCGGGCATGTTCGAACTTAGGTAAGCTTGACCCCGGCCGAATTCGCGCAAGTCGAATTCGCAACGCTTTCATAGAGTTGCACGGCTGGTTTGAAGTGGGACGAAACCTGGTGGCGGAGGCGGGCCGAGGAGGCGGGAAATTGAACGCCCTCGTTCGGCGCTTTCTGCGTGCTCCGACTTCGCGCCCCTTCGTCCTTCATGGTGAAAGCTCTGGCGCCGCAAAGACGTCCAAGTATGACGAAGAAATAGGTTTTCCGGCATTCGGCCGCCGCCTCTGTCGCAATCGAATCGCGACTTCCAAAGGTTGGATTTGAGGGCCCAGCCGGCGTCGGCGCCCAATCTCCCTGTTTTGCGCGCCCTTCTCCCTGTTATCTCGCTGTTACCTCCCTGTTACGGCCGAATTGCCTCCCTGTTATCGTCCCGTTTCGCGGGTGCCGCCATTTTTGCCCAACGGATTGTTATTCAGTTGGGTTTTCCCGCGAAAACCGGTCCAGAGACCGTCGATTCTCCCTGTTTTCTGCCTTATATCAGGGAGTATCAGGGAGAATCAGAGCGCGAAGCCCCCTCTGCGCCGCCGCCCTTTCCCGCGCTCGAGGCCGCCCGCCGCGGGCCGGCGACAGCCCCGCGCAACCCTCGCAAGGATATCTCAACTCCGATCTGAGACTTTGGCGTCTAAAGATCGGCGAGGCCTTCGATGGACACGGGCGCGATCGTTGCGGCGCATGCGCTGAGCCTCCAGGGGGGCGCGATGGTCGCGCTCGCGGCCGGGCTCGCGGCGGCCTTGGCGCGCGCGCGGTCGAAAGCCGAAGCGCGCGCGAAGCTCACCGCCGCCGAGAACGAGGCGCTGCGCGACGAAGTCTGGCGGCTGAAGGAAGCGGCCGCCGCGCGCGACCGGGCCGAGGCCGCGAGCGAAGCCAAGTCCCGCTTCCTCGCCACGATGAGCCACGAGATCCGCACGCCGATCAACGGCATTCTCGGCATGGCGGACCTGTTGCGCGAGGCCTCGCTCAGCCCAGAGAACATGAGCTACGTCGAGACGATCCGCAGCTCGGGCGCGGCCCTGATCACGCTCGTCGACCAGATTCTCGATCTCTCCAAGATCGAGGCCGGCCATCTCGGCCTCGTCGTCGAGACGGTCGACCTCGTCAAGCTCGTCGAGGGCGTGGTCGAGCTGCTCGCGCCGCGCGCCCAGAGCAAGGGGCTCGAGATCGCCGCTTCGATCAGCGCCGACGCGCCGCGCTTCGTGCTCGCCGATGGCATGCGCTTGAGGCAGGTGCTGATGAACCTCGCCGGCAACGCGGTGAAGTTCACCTCGGCCGGCGGCGTCTGCGTTTCCGTCGAGCGGGGCGAAGGGCGCGCGCTGCGCTTCGCGGTGACCGACACGGGTCCGGGCGTGCCGCCGGACCGGCGCGCGGCGATCTTCGAGGACTTCGAGCAAGGCGACGGCTCCGACGCGCGCCGCTTCGAGGGCGCAGGGCTCGGCCTCGCCATCTCCCGCCAGCTCGTCGGCCTGATGGGCGGCGCGCTCACCCTCGACTACAATTTTGGCGGCGGCTCGGTCTTCGCCTTCTCGGTCTTCCTGCCGGAGGGCCCGACGCGTGCGTCCGCCGGCGCGCGGAAGGCGGACCTTGTCGGCGCGCGGGCGCTCATCATCGCCAATTCGCCGTTCGAGGCGCCCGCCATCGCGGCGCGCCTGGTCGAAGCCGGCGCCAGGGTCGCGCGGGCCGAAGGGCTCGAATCCGGCCTCGCCGCCCTTGCCGAACCCGAGCGGCCGGACCTCGTCATCGTCGATTGCGCGCTCGGTCCCGAAGCGACGGATCAGCTGGCGCGCGCCGCCCGTGCCGCGGGCGCGCCGAAGAGCCTCGTCCTATTTTCCCCTTTCGAGCGTCGGGCCTTCGGGCAGACGTCGCTTGCGGGCTTTGACGGCTGGCTGGTGAAGCCGGTGCGCGCCCGCTCGCTGTTCGAGCGCCTGGCGGCGGAATTCCCCCGAAAGGGGCCGGACCAGGCCCCATCGCTGGCGCGGCGGGCGCTGCTCGCCGAGGACAACGACATCAACGCCCTAATCGCGCAGAAGGCCCTTCAACGCCTCGGTTTCGACGTGGTCCGGGCGGCCGACGGAGACGAGGCCCTGCGGCTCGCTCCGCCCGCGCCCGGCGCGCCGACCGCGTTCGATCTCATTCTGATGGACCTCAGGATGCCGGGGCTCGACGGCCTCGAGGCGACTCGGCGCCTGCGGCGACTCGAGGCCGAGAGGGGCTCGCCGCGGACGCCGGTTATCGCGCTCACCGCCAATGCGCTCGACGACGATCGGCGGGCGTGCAAGGCGGCGGGATTCGACGCCTTCCTGGTCAAACCCTTCGACTTCGGCGATCTGGCGGGGGAAATCGAGCGTCTGTGCGATCAAACGGGCGCGGCGCCTGGCGCGCTCGACCGGGCGTCATAAAAGCGTCCGCCGAACATGGTTCTGCTTCACGGATAAAGCAGATTCGCGAGGATGCTGGGGTGGCGCTTACATTCGCATCGAGGCCTGGGACGCAGGGCGCCCGCGGGTTCAGGCATCGGCTGTCCCGCAAACGCGATCTTGCGGGGCTCGGCCCGGTGCTGGCGCGCTCCGGCGCCCTCGAGGCGCGCCTGGTGACGACCAAGAAGGAGGTCCGGCGGGCGCAGAAGCTGCGCTATCGGGCGTTCTTCGAGGAGGGCGGCGCTGCCCCCGATCCGACCGCCCGCGTCATCCGCCGCGACGTCTGCCGCTTCGACGGCGTCAGCGACCACCTCATCGTGGTCGACGAGAGCCTTCGCCATCGCGACGGCTCGCCGCGGCTGGTCGGCGTCTATCGCCTGCTGCGGCAGGACGTGGCCGAGCGCAATTTCGGCTTCTACAGCGCCCTCGAATTCGATGTCGAGGCGCTGATCGCGCGCCGTCCGACGACCCGGTTTCTCGAGGTCGGCCGCGCCTGCATTGCGCCGACCCACCGGGGCCGGCACGTGCTCGAACTCCTGTGGCGCGGCCTCTGGGCCTATGCGCGCCACCACAACATGGACGCGATGATCGGCTGCGCGAGCCTGCCCGGATGCGATTCGGCCGCGCATTCGGGCGCGATCCGCGCGCTCGCGGCCGGCGGCGGCGATCCGACGTGGCGGGTCGCGCCGCGGCCCGATCGCGCCGGCGCGCTGGTCGAGGGTGCGTCCCAGCCGCCGGCCGACCCGCGCGCGCTGATGCGCGTCCTGCCGCCGCTCGTCAAAGGCTACTGGCGCCTCGGCGCGACGTTCAGCCCTCTCCCGGCCGTCGACACCGCCTTCAACACCACCGACCTCTTCGTCGTGATGCCGCTCTCAGACGTCGAGGAGCGCTATCTGCACTATTTCGGCGTCGAGCAGGCGCCGGTGCCGCTCGCGGCGTGAAAAGGCGCTAACGCGGGAATTCCCTTCCGCGCCGAATTCGTCTATGGGAGAGGTCTCGCCGATCCCGTCGGCGTCAAAAATGATGCGCCCGTAGCTCAGCTGGATAGAGCGTTGCCCTCCGAAGGCAGAGGCCACAGGTTCGAATCCTGTCGGGCGCGCCAATCTTTTCAAATGGTTATGCGGCAATCAGGCGTGTCGCCGAAGAGCCTAGCTAGCAGATAGCTAGCAGGAAGGCCAGGGCGCCAGAGCCCTTGGCGAGGCTTGCGGCGGCGTTTCGTCGATCCGACTACCTCTTCCGTCCAAGGCCACAGTAGGCGCTCACCGGAGGCGCGCCCGCCGCGTTCGAGCGCAAGCACATGCAGCCCGAGCAAGCGGCGCGCTACGAAGCAGATCCATGGGAGGACCAGATCAAGACCTATGTCGGCGGACGCGACCGCGTCAGCGTGACAGAAGTCGCGAGAGGCGCGCTGCCTGGTCGGGCAAAACGACTTCGCCGGCCAACCTGTGGCTGCGCCCCGTGGACTCGCGCGTTATTCCCCAATCACGGCCGTGTGCTGAACCTGAGTCCGTCGACACAGTCGGCGGCTGTGCTATTATTCGAGGCTAATTGGGCGGCGTGAACGCG
>Ga0074044_10004446_pt1 | contig 11609 bp, 12 predicted proteins | sample BogForMeECP23OM1_FD_94443 | JGI IMG/M metagenome (GOLD analysis project Ga0074044, IMG submission 94443) | Bog forest soil microbial communities from Calvert Island, British Columbia, Canada - Bog Forest MetaG ECP23OM1 | ecosystem: Environmental > Terrestrial > Soil > Wetlands ...
CTCCGCCCTGCGCCGTAGACCGAGTCGGAAGATTTCCTCATCTTCTTTTCTCTTCAGCGTCGGCCCCTTCTCTCACCCGCGAAGAATTCTTGTAACCCTCGCCCCCCGCCCGTCATCTTTAGGATTCACAGGAGGGCTCGACCCGTGGCGCTACCCACCGACCCCAAGGCGCTCGCACTCGGCAAGGACCTGGTTCAGGTGCTCGACGACCTGAACGGAGTTCACCCCGGATACCGGCCCGCTCACGCCAAAGGCATCCTGTTCTCCGGCGTGTTTACACCATCGAAGGAAGCACCTTCGCTCACGCGGGCGGTCCACGCGCAGCAGGCCTCCACGCCGGTCACGGTGCGCTTTTCGGACTCCGCAGGCTTTCCCACCGTGGCTGATAACGATCCCATGTTCGCCAGTCCGCGCGGAATCGCCATCCGATTCCATCTGGCCACACACGTGCACACCGACATCATCGCCCATTCGACCGACGGGTTCCCGGTGAGGACGGCGGAAGAATTCCTCGTATTCCTGCGCGCGCTCCAAACCAGCGGCCCCTCCGCGCCGAAGCCCACGCCCATCGAGTCGTTTCTCGCCACGCGTCCGCGAGCGCTGGCGTTCGTGCAGGCGCCCAAGCCCATTCCCTCGAGCTTCGCCCGCGAATCGTTCTACTCCGTAAACGCGCTGAAGTTTACGAACCGGGAGGGCGCCAACCGCTTCGGCCGGTATCGCATCCTGCCCGATGCCGGAAGAGACCCTCTCGACCCCGCCGCCGCGGCTGCCAAGGGCCCCAATTTCCTTTTCGACGAGATCGCTGCGCAAGTTTCCGCCGGCCCCGTCAAATTTCATATACGCGTTCAGTTGGCAGCCGCGAGCGACGTGGTCGACGATGCCAGCATCCCCTGGCCCGACGACCGTACCCAGCTCCCGTTCGGCGACATCGCCCTCACGCAGCACGTCGCGGACGATCCGAACGAGCAGCGCAAAATCATTTTCGACCCCATTCCTCGCACCGATGGCATCGAGCCATCGGGCGACCCGCTGCTCGAACCGCGCGCCACCGTCTATTTGTTGAGCGGACGCCGCCGCCGCGCTGCCGCCGCCCAATAGCGCTCTGCCCGGAACCCGGAGAAGTGGCGAAAACCCGCCGCGCCTGGAGATTTTTTCGCCTTCCTCCCCTTCTCGATGCGCTCTTTTCCTGTTCGGCACTCTCGAAAGGATGTAACCAGCCCTTCGCTTCGGTCATCTCTAGAGTGCGGTGCAAAAATGCCGCTGGGGAGACACATCATGTCGAAAAAGCTCTCAGGCAAGGTTGCGCTGGTCACCGGCGCATCGAAGGGAATTGGCGCTGCCATTGCCAGCCATCTGGCGAATGAAGGCGCGGCAGTCGTGGTCAATTACGCCACCAGCAAACAGGGCGCCGACCGCGTGGTTGCGGACATCACCGCCAAGGGCGGCAAAGCCGTCGCGGTGCAAGCCGATGTGGCGAAACGGCCCGACCTCGAGCGCCTTTTTGCCGAGACGAAAAAGACCTTCGGCAAGCTCGACATCCTGGTGAACAACGCGGGCATGTACGAGTTCTCTCCCCTCGATGGGATTACGGAAGGGAATTTTCATAAGCAGTTCGATCTCAACGTCCTCGCTCTGATCCTCGCCTCGCGCGAGGCAGCCAGATACTTCGGCCCCGAGGGCGGCAGCATTGTCAACATCAGCTCCATCGTCAGCACGCTCACGCCGCCCAACGGCTCCGTATATAGCGCCACCAAGGCCGCCGTGGATGCCGTCACCAAATCGCTCGCCAAAGAGCTGGGCCCGCGCAACATCCGCGTGAATGCCATCAATCCCGGCATGGTGGAAACTGAAGGGACACACGCCGCCGGCATCACCGAGAGCGATTTTCGCAAGCAGGTGGAAACTCAAACCCCGCTCGGACGCATCGGCCAGCCGGACGACATTGCTCCCGCCGCTGTATTCTTCGCCTCCCCCGATGCGAAATGGATCACCGGCGAAACCCTGGTCATCGCAGGCGGCCTGCGGTAGAAATTGGAACGCGCCGCAACCGCGCGCGGCCCGCGCAAGCCCGCGGGATTCAAGCCCCCGCCGGCCGCGTCATTTCTGTTTCCGCCAGGTCATTTCCACGCGGATTGGTATCTCGTTCTTTACGGGCATCGAGAGGAGCGACGGTGGGTCGATCTTGAAATCCGACAGCGTCGCCGGAATGGTCCCCGTGATCCGGGTCACGCCTCCTTGAGTCCCCTGCTCGAAGGCAACCTGCTTGTACTTGGCCGTCTGGCCCGCAAACTGGACCTCCAGGTCGGCATGAATGGTTGCGGATGAGCCCGCCGTTTCGGGCAAATGAGTGCGCACGGTGACCATCGGGAACTCCGCGCCGCGCGTCACTTGCAGCATGTGGAGGTCGCGGTTGCTGTCCCCGGAATCAAAGGACTTGACGGGTACCGCGATCAAAAAATCGCATTGCCCGGCGTGGCACACACCCTTACCTCGCGCCGCGTGGCTCACTCCCTCGGTCTGGTGCAGTGGGTGAGACACATGATAGGTGAGTGTGGATTGATCCAGCGCCCACTGGCTGTCCGTCTGGGCCAGCGCGGGAGCTCCGGCAAGCAGGCAGGCGATCAGAATTTTCTGGATCATGAGCGGCGCTCAGAACTTCACGGACACGGACAGAATTGCGAGGCCATAAGCCGCGGCGGTTACGATTCCCACCGCTCCATGAGCACTCGCAATCCCATGAACCTTTTCTCCACTGCTCTTTTGATTGAAAGCCATGGCCCCTAGAATGGGTGTCATGATCATCCCCGGGCCATGAATCCACGCCAGGATTTTGTGCAGCTTGATGGGCCCCCGCGTTTCCGTTCCCTGGATTTTTGGCGCGCGGATGGCATAGTAGGCGCTGATCCCGTACAAGTCCCCCGCCACCGACCCCAGAGCCACATGCAGGTCGCGGTTGGCCGAACTGGTGCTTTTGCCACCTGCCCCGAAGGAAGCGACAACTGTGGCGATCAGAGGGACGGCCGCGATCAACCCGAACCGCTGATGGAGCTTCAGCATGTGCGACCTCTTATCCAGCCGGGCCTGCTCCTCGGCACTTCCCTGGGTCTGGCCCGGAGAGAAGCCCAGATCGCTCAGCGAAAGCCCCACACCCACAACCAGGTTCATCGTTTGTTTGGCGCCTGCGGTGATCGTCACCTTCGTTGCGTTGGCGCTCGACCCTTCCGCCGCGACGGAAACTTCATAATCCCCAGGCATGAGGTTGGGCACGATGTAGAGACCGGCCGAATCGGCCTGAGCCTCCACCGTTTGCTCCGTGGCCACGTTTTTCACGGAAATCTTCGCGTGGGGAACGGCCTTGCCCGAAGCATCCCTGACCATGCCAGTCAGCGCGGTTCCCGCCACCTGCGCCCGCAGGGGAGCCGGGAGTAGGAAAGCAAGCGCCAGGATCCAAGCCCCGAGAAGGGACTTCGCGGCTTTCGCATTCATTTGAGGTTCTCCTCCTGCTGGCAGGCCGCTTGGAAAACCAATCCAGACGTTTCGGTGACTCACAGCGGCATCAACCGCCTGGAACTCGCGCCTGTCGGTCTTCGGGATGGCCTTTCACGGCGCTTCCAAAGCTCGCTCCGAAAGATTAGCAATTGAGAATGAAGGCTCACTGTCATGCGCATGACAAATTGTTCATTCTCCCAGCGGCTAGCACGTGAGACATTCATCGAATTACCGATGCGGCCACTCTGGCGTCTCATTTTGCCGGGAGCGGGATAGGCGGCAAACCGCCCTGGCGGCCACTGTGCGTACCCGGGGCCGAAAAATCACCCGCGAGGAGTCACAGCGAACCTGCATTCCCGGAGTGTTCTGTCCTTGCCGTGCTCGGACTGCCGATTATTTGTCAGCCGGTTTGCCGGAGGATTCCGGAGCCGGCGCGGGAGAGGGAACGTCAGGAACCAGTCGCTGCTTCACAGATGGAGGGATTTCGCTCGCGCGCGCCACCAGCAGGCTCACTTGCCATAGCTCGAGATTCGTCAGCTTATCTTTGAACGCAGGCATTCCGGAGAGGCGGATACCGTTGGCCGCCTTCCAATAACTCTCGGAGGGCGGGTCGTCCGTCACGCCTTTGCCTCGGAACAGTTGTGTCGGCTTGGGGAACATCATCTTCATGTATTCGGCCGGATGGTCCGGCAGCCCGTGGCACACCGCGCAGTCTCGCTGATAGACGCCGGCCCCGGCGAGCAGATTGGGTTCGTCGGCGGGCACGGGAGGTTCTCCGATGTGCTGCTTTCTTATGTGCGCATCCAGAGCCATCTGCGTCAGCTTCCTTTCCAACGGCATCATGGGATCGGCCGTGGCCACCGGCGCCGTCCCGGAGGCAAAGTAGTAGTAAAGCCCCCCCGCTAAACCAACAACCGCCAGAACAAAACCAGCCACGAAACCCTTGATCATTTGTAACTCCCACTTTCAGCCTGGAATGGAACGCCGCACGCCAGGATTCTTTTCGCGACGAAAGGATTGCCTGCGCCGGAAAGGCTTGTGCCGAGCCGCCAGGGATCTCCCGCGGCGGCCCGTTATTCCCGTCCATCTTACAGAATTTCGGATGCTGTTGTTGTGCCGAGTCATCGTCCTGCGATGACCCATTGGAGGATCCGGCCGTCGAACCGCTCGTCTGCACGCGCGGGAGTCCTTCCAGTTACGCAGGCTGGAGAACGCCTGCAGGGAGCGTAAGGGTTATCACTGCACCACCGGCAGGACGATCGGAGATCTGGACGGCACCGCCGTGTGCCTTTACCACTGCATCGACAAAAGCCAGGCCCAGGCCGTGGCCCGGCGAGTGTTGGCCCTTTACGAACCGCTCGAACGCTCGTCCGGCTATCTCCGGCGGAAACCCCGGACCGTTATCTTCAATCACGAGCGCTGCCGACCCTTGTTGCGAACGCAGTCGAATCTGTATCCGGCACTTGGGCGGAAGATGAGCCAACTCGTTCTCCAGCAGATTACTCACCACGCGTCTGAACAGAGACAAATCAGCGCTCACCACCACGTGATCTTCAAGGTCGGCTGTCAATTCGTGGTGGCGCTCGTCCATGGCCGGCTGGTACAGATCGATGAGTTGTTGGGCGACCCCGGCAAGGTCAATCGGGCTGCGATCCAGCCGGAGTGCCCCCGCTTCAGCCTCGGCGAGATCGAGCGTCGTGTTCAGTTGGTTCAGTAGCCGGTCCAGGCCTTCGATCGCTTCCCCGACAGAGTCACGCCAATTTTCGTTGGGCTCGTTGCAGAGCGCCGATTCGAGCCCGCCGCGAATCGAAGTGACCGGGCTCTTCAGGTCGTGCGCCACGGCGTCCGTTACGGAACGAAGCTGGTTCACCGAGGATTGAATCCGGTCCAGCATCAGATTGAATGTCTGCGCCAACCGCGAGATCTCGTCGCGGCCCACGGATGCAGCCAATCGTTCCCCTAAGTCTTCGCTGCCGATTCGCGCCACCGTTTCCGTGATCTGCTCCACCCGCAGAAGTGTGCGTCGGGCGCTCAGGTAAGCGATCAGAAATCCCAGCAGCACGGTGCCGCCCCAGAGCAGTAGAAAACGGCGCGTCAAATTGTGAAGCACTTGCAGGTCGCCGCGATTCGAGAGCCCGAGATAAATGTTTGTTCCTCGCCCGTCTACGTGCCGCTCCACGACTCGAAAGGACGTCGGCCAGCCTTCCACTCGTATGGACTGAGGAGTACCCCGGCCAAGATTGGCCCCCTGAATGGCGTTGCGAAAGGCAACTTTTTCGCCCGGCCCCACCCACAATGGACTCTCATTTTCACCGAGGTGCTCGGCCAGGAAGAACACGGAATTCAGCCTTTGCCCCTGCGAATTGCGCTCATCCGGCAATTCGCGCGTCGCAAGCTCTGCTACTTCCCCGACGATTCTGCTGTATAGGTTGTCTTTGGGAGTATCTGCGGAAACCTGGGCAAGAACATCCGCTTCGCCGCTCAGCCACGCGTCACTCCGTTCTCGAATGGTCTGGGCGACCAGCAAGTAAACGATCGCGAATGCCAAGCCTGTTCCCAGGGCGAACGCCAGCGTCGTCCAAACCGAAATGCGCCATGCCGCTGTCGTCCGTATCATCTTAGGCTCTCTTCAGCATGTATCCGACGCCCCGGATCGTGTGAATCAGCGGTGTGCGGCCAAGGGCGTCCACTTTGCTTCGCAGACGATAGATATGCACATCGACGATATTGGTTGCCGGATCGATTCGCATACACCACACGTGGTCCAGGATCATCGATCGAGTCACCACACGTCCCGCATTGCGGCAAAGGTATTCCAAGAGCGAAAACTCCTGCGGCGTCAACTGGAGCAAGTGATCGCCGCGCCGCGCTTCATGCCGCACCAGATCCAGCTGCAAATCCGCAGCTTCCAGCCGCACCGCGTCATTCGGTGTCGGCGATGACCTGCGTAGAAGATTTCTCAGCCTCGCCAGGAGTTCCGCGAGAGCGAACGGTTTCGTCAGATAGTCATCGCCACCCTGCTCCAATCCCTTCACTCGCTCGTCCACGGAGCGCCGTGCGGATAGGATCAGCACCGGAGCGGAACTGCCTTGGGCGCGGCACCTGGCAATCAAATTCAGCCCATCCATGTCGGGAAGTCCGAGATCGATGATTAAGGCATCGTGGATGCCTTCCAGGGCCTTCAGTTCCCCCGACTTGGCATCGTTGGCCGTATCCACCTGGTATCCGGCCTCCGATAGTGCCCGTTCGAGGAATCCTCGAATGGCCGCGTCATCTTCTACAATCAGCAATCGCATAGAAGCTTCCCGCCCGTCCGGGCCTGTACACCCGAAGGTAGGATGCTGGGGACTCCTCCGGCGTTTGAACCCGCCCCGCAAGTTCCTCTTCCAGTCCGGAGGGGCTCGTCGCCAATTGGCTGAATTCCTTCGTTCCGCCAAGCAGAACGCCCGGACATTATCCCGTGACCTGGACCTTTCTCCCTGGCCCGCCGCTCCCTCCATTTCCCCCTTTGCTCCCCGCCGGCTCTCCACTGTCGCCTGCTTTCTTTTCTTCTCTTCCGCTTTCGACTTTCATCCCCCTCCCCTGTAAACTCATTCGTTCAATCGAACAGGAGCGTCCGAATGACCGATGTCCGTTACCCCGTTGGGAAATTCGAGTGGACCGGCCCGGCCACTCCGGAGCAGCGCAGGCGCTTCATCGCCGCCATCGCCGCCGCGCCCGCAAAATTCCGCGCCGCCGTCGTCGGCCTCACTCCCAAACAGCTCGACACACCCTATCGCCCCGGCGGCTGGACCGTCCGCCAAGTGGTGCATCACGTCCCCGACAGCCATCTGAACGCCTACATCCGCTGCAAGCTCGCGCTCACTGAAGACGCGCCCGCCATCAAGCCCTACGACCAGGACCGCTGGGCCGCTCTCGTGGACGCCGAAGACACTCCCATCGAAGTCTCTCTCGCCCTGCTCGAAGCCCTCCACCAGCGCTGGGTCATCCTGCTGCGCGGTCTGGAGCCCGAGGATTTCGCCCGCGTCATGGTCCATCCCGAGCACGTCGCTCCGCTCTCCCTCGACAAAGTACTGGCGCTCTACGCCTGGCATGGCGCCCACCATACCGCCCACATTACTGGGCTGCGCCAGCGCATGGGCTGGGGCAAGAAGCCGCGGAGTCGAAAACCAAAAGCTCAAGGTCGAAAGTCGCGCGCCAAAAAGCACCGCTAGCCGCCCTTTCCGGCTGTCTTTCTCCGCGCGCCTCAGCGGCAGGCGCCTCGGCGTTATCCTTTTCTTCCTCTCCCGGTATTTACGGTAAACTTTCGCCCATGACGCGACCTGCCAAGCCCCTCGTGGGCATCCTCATGGGCTCGAAATCCGACTGGGAAACCATGGAACACGCCTCGAAAACCCTCGACGATCTCGGCGTGGCCCATGAGGTCCGCATCCTCTCCGCGCATCGCACGCCCGACCAGACCCTCGAATACGCCGCCACCGCCGAAAGTCGCGGCCTGCAAGTCATCATCGCCGCGGCCGGCGGCGCCGCGCATCTCGCCGGCGTCGTCGCGGCCAAGACGCGCCTGCCCGTCCTGGGCGTGCCCATGGAATCCAAATCCCTCAAAGGCCTCGACTCGCTGCTCTCCATGGTCCAGATGCCCGCCGGCATCCCCGTCGCCACTCTCGCTATCGGCAAGCCCGGCGCCATCAACGCCGCGCTCTTCGCCGCGGCCATCCTCGCGAACCAGCACGTTTCTGTCCGCAAGGCCCTCCAACGCTTCCGCGCCACGCAGTCCAAGGCCGTGCTGGATCAATGCGACCCGCGCCAAGCACCCAAAAAAGCTTAGCCGGCCTCTTCCTTCGGGCCGTTGCCCTGCAAAAAACTCTAATGCTACGATGATGGCGACAATGAGCTCGGCGAGCCAAAGCGATCCGGTACGCATCGGCGTGCCCTTCCGCACGCGCGAGGAACAGCAGGCCGGCGCGGCAAAGAGCAAGAAGATGGATTACTACTATCGCGCCCTCCGCCAGGCCGGCGCCGAGCCCGTCCCCATCTCCCTGGCTCTGGACCCGCCGGCCGTGCGCCATCTCGCCGAATCCCTGGACGGTTTTGTCCTCCCCGGCAGCCCCGCGGACGTGGACCCCGCTCTCTACGGGGCCGCTCGCGCTCCCCAGACGCACCCGCCCGATCCTCATCGCGAAGCCGCAGACCGCGCAGTGCTCGATCACTCACTCGCCGCCGGTAAACCTGTGCTGGCCATTTGCTACGGCGTCCAGCGCCTGAACGTCCATCTCGACGGGACTCTCATTCAGGACATCTCCTCCGAGCCCGGCCCACACCTGCAACACGAGGACAAGGACGGAGTGCATCCGAACCATGCGCTGCGCATGGATCCCGATTCTCGCCTCGCCGCGCTTGCCGGTGTCCTCGAGCCGCGCGTCAACAGTTCGCATCATCAATCCATCCGCGCGCCCGGCCGTGGCCTGCGCGTCACCGCACACGCTCCCGACGGCATCATTGAAGCGGTCGAGTGGCATGGCGACGCGAACTGGATCGTCGGCGTCCAGTGGCACCCCGAGCGCATGGAAGGCGACGCATTCGCCGCCGCACTGTTCCGCCAGTTCGTGGTCGCGGCCCGCCAGGCCACAGTGAAGCGCTGACCGCGCCCAGAGCCCGATTTTCGTTTTTCGATCTTCGTTCTTCCGGAGGGATTCATGATTTCTCTAGCCGGCAAGGCCGCACTCATCACCGGCGGTTCCCGCGGCATTGGCGCCGCCTCGGTACGCCTCTTCGCACGGGCGGGCGCGGACATCGTCTTCAGTTATCACCGCGACGCCTCCGCCGCCGAGCGCGTCGCCCAGGAATCCCGCCGCCACGGCACCCGCGTCGAATTTTTCAAGGCCGATCTCGCCAAAATGTCCCCGGCGGAAAAGCTGGTCCAGTTTGCCCACGAGCGTCTCGGCCACCTGGACATCCTGGTCGCCAACGCGGGCATCTGGAACGTAGAGGAAACCCCCATCGAGAAAATGTCCGAGCGCGAATGGGACCGCATGATGGCCGTCAATCTGAAAAGCGTCTACAGCGTCATCCACCTGAGCGTCCCGCACATGATTCACCAGCGCTCCGGCCGCATCATTGCCGTCAGCTCCACCGCCGGCCAGCGCGGCGAGGCTTTCCATACCCATTACGGCGCCACCAAGGGCGCCATCATCAGCCTGGTCAAAGGCCTCTCCACCGAACTCGCCCCGCACAACATCCTGGTCAACTCCGTCGCCCCCGGATGGGTGGATACGGACATGTCCAAGCCCGTCTTCAAGGACAAGAAAGCATTCAAGCAAATCTGCGAAAAGCAGCCGCTGGGCCGTGTGGCCACCGCCGAGGAATGCGCCGGGCCCATTCTCTTTCTCGCCTCCGACCTGGCCAGCTTCATCACCGGCGAAATCCTGAACGTCAACGGGGGATCGGTCCTGTGCGGCTAACAGCTCGCGCGGCCACCTGCGCCGGAATTCTCCTGCTGCTCGCGGCCTGGCCCGGCTCCGCGCTCGCGCAGGACACTACGGTGCTCGCCCCCGACGCCAGCGCGGCCAAGGCGCGCGAAGTGATCCAGCGGGCCATCCGCGCCCTGGGCGGCCCGGCCTATCTGAGCGTCAGAGACGTGACGCGCACTGGGCGCTACTCCACCTTCGAGCACAATGGTGCTGCCATGGGTCCGATCAAAATTGTCGACATGGTGAAAATGCCCGATAAGGAGCGCATCGAGTACATTTTCAGGCGGGAGTTCGAAACCTATATCCCACTCCCCATCGATATCCCTTTCCACAAGACCGGCTCCGCCTACGAGGTCCATAACGGCAATCAGGGCTGGACTTTGTCCGGCGGCGGAGTCGACGTGATGCCTCCCGAGGCGTTCGACCGCATCCTCCAGCAGCGCAAGAAAAACATCAATCTGCTGTTCCGCTCGCGGCTCAACGAGCCGGACCTCGTTTTCCGCTACACCGGCCAGGACACGGTGGACCTGAAACAGGTGGACTGGGCGGAAGTCTCCGACGCCACCCGCTTCACCACCCGCATCGCCTTTGATCACTCCACCCACCTGCCCGTCCACGCCGTATTCCTGTTCCGCGATCCCGAATCCGGCGACCCCGTCCAGGAAGATGACGACTACTCGAGCTACCATCTCATCCAGGGCGTGGTGACCCCGCTGCAGATCTCCCACGACCACAACGGCTATCATGTCTCCCAGATGTTCCTCGAGGACGTGAAATACAACACCGGGCTCAGCGATTCCCTTTTCACCCGCGAATCCCTCGAGCAGCTCTGGGCCAAATCCGGCAAAGGCAAGGGCAAAGGAAAGGACTAGCGCCGCGCGCCGATCCTCGTAGCTCCGCTCCGTGCTTCTCCGTGTCCTCTGTAGTTCTGTGGTGAACTCTCCCTCTCTTTTCTCCTCACTCGCCGCTCGCCGCTTTTTTCTACGGTGCCTTCGCGGCCACCACCCCGATGTCTGCGATGTTGTCGCCCTTTTTCATGGACGGCACCGCGCAAATGTGCAGGATGATTCCCGCCACCGGCGCTCGCGCCACGTAGATGGTTTTCCCAAAGTAATCGGTCACGTAGCCCACCTTCATTCCCGGCTCCACGTACCCGCTGCGCAGCACCAATGGATGGAAAATTCCCGTCTCCTCGCTGGTCACCTCCACCGTTTTTTCCAGCCACACGGGGCTTTCCATGAACAGCGGCTCCCCGGGCAGCATTTTCAGTTTCCGCATCGTGCTCCACGTGCCTGTCACCAGCAGTTCGATGTCGTCCGTATCCGTGGTGCCGGCGTGTCCCGCCTCCACCACGATGGATGGCTTCCCCCGCACCGAAGCCGTGTTGTCCAGATACCGCGTCGCCGCGGGGTCCGTGGGCCGCTCGCGCCAAATGATGATGTGATTCAGTCCGAACGCCAGCACCATATCCTTCGAAATCCGGTCCTGCTCCGCCCGGCCCGTCGGCCCCCAGTAGGCGTACGGCCGCAGGCTCTCGTCCAAGTCGCCGCCGTGGTAGTCGATCAGGTAGTTGCAGCGGTCCACCACCTGTTTCGTGATCAGGTACGACGCGCGTTCCGTCTGCGTCCCGTCCGCCTTGCCCGGAAAGAA
>Ga0074044_10004447_pt1 | contig 11608 bp, 9 predicted proteins | sample BogForMeECP23OM1_FD_94443 | JGI IMG/M metagenome (GOLD analysis project Ga0074044, IMG submission 94443) | Bog forest soil microbial communities from Calvert Island, British Columbia, Canada - Bog Forest MetaG ECP23OM1 | ecosystem: Environmental > Terrestrial > Soil > Wetlands ...
CCGCCCTCGGCAGCGTCCTATGCCCGGGCTGCTCCCCGGCGCCTGGTCCGGGCCGCACATTGCCAGCGGCATCGTTGACCGGCTTCGCCTGGTCCGTCACAACCAATCCTTCCGCGGAATCAGCCCGGCAGTGCCACCTGTTCATGGATCCAGGCACTGGCCAGCGTGGTCCAGATCGCGGCCTGGCCCGCGCCGCGGGCCAGGCCCAGGCTGTGCGGGCCGTGGGCGAACACGTGCACGGCGTGGGGAACCTAAGTTGTCTCGCCGGGCCGGTGCCAGCGCGTCGATCAGCGCGGGATCCCAGTTGTCGAGGTTCCCGCGGAAGTGCTGGAGAAGGACAAGCGGCACGCCGCCCTCGCCGCCACCGGTGTCGCGGTACGCGTAGTCGACGCCGTTGGGCGCGCTGATCAGCTTGTTCGGAAGGCTTGAATAAGAAATCATCACGGCATTTCCTTCACTGGTGACAGTTACCAGCTGATCCAGAGATCCGAGACCAACTGCCCTTTTGCCGAAGACCATGTTCTTTCGGCCGTCTCGGCCTGGCGGGTCCAGGCGTCCTGCTGGACCTGCCTGCGTGGCCGTGGGCCCGGTCGGTCATCGCCTGCGACTCGCGCAGCGAGATACCCATGTCAGCTCCTCCCGCGGTGATGACGTGACAGTGGCCGTCGCAAGCCATGATCATCTGCCGGGTGAAAGCGCGGAATCCGCATGTTGACTGCACCTTGCCGTCAGGCGTGGCAGGCGGAGTCAGACCGTTCGGTACCTGCCGTCGTCGGCGTGCCATGAACGAGTGGTCACGTCCTGGCCGGGTCGAGGTCACCTCGGGCTGAGCAGGACCAGCGCCTCGCCTTGCCTATATTTGGCTGGGTGAGGGTGACGTTTCCGCGATGACCGGCAAGGACGCGGGCCTGGTCGGCCGGGAGATGGAACTGTCCCGGCTGCGGGAACTGGTGGCCCCGCCGTATCCGGAAAGCCGGGTGATGCTGCTGCTGGGCGATCCAGGCGTGGGCAAGACCGTTCTGCTGGCCGAGGCTGCGCGGGAGGCCAGGTCGGCTGGGATGCGGGTACTGGCCGCGGCTGGCCGGGAGTCGGAGCAGGACCTGGCGTTCGCCGGGCTGCACCAGCTGCTGCGGCCGGTGCTGGACCGCGTGGCAGGCCTCCCGGCCCGGCAGGCCGAGGCGCTGCGCGGTGCTTTCGCGCTCTCCGAGGATCCCGTGCCGCCCGACGCGCTGGTGACCGGGATCGCCGTGCTCACCCTGCTTTCCGGGCTCTCGGACGACGGCCCGCTGCTGGTGGCCGCAGACGACGCGCAGTGGCTGGACCGTGCTTCGCTCGACGCGCTCGCCTTCGCCGCCCGCCGCCTGGAATCAGAGCAGCTCGTGCTGCTGGTCAGCGCGCGCGGGAACGTGCCTCCTGCTGGCTTCGAGCGGGACTTCCCGCAGCTGCTGCTGGCGCCGCTGAGCCTGCCGGACGCCGGCCGGCTCCTTGACGCGCAGCCGCGCCCGCCGCGCGGCCGGCTCCGCGACCAAGTGCTCGCCCAGGCGGCCGGGAACCCGCTGGCGCTGATCGAGCTGTCGAAGGTGATCGCCGCGGACCCGCACGCGGGGCGCCGCTGGGCCGCTGAGCCGCTCCCGCTGACCGGGCGGCTGACCGCCGTCATAACCGCCCGGTACGCCGGCCTGCCTGAGGCAGCGCGAGCCGCGGTGCTGCTCGCCGCGGTCGCCGACAGCCCGGATCTGACCGCGGCGGCGGTACCCGGCCTTTCCGCCGGCGTCCTCGCCCCGGCGGAAGCTGCGGGCCTGATCCGGCTGGACACGCCGGGGCCGCGTTTCACCCATCCGCTGGTCCGGTCGGCCGTCTACCATGCCGCGCCGTTCGCCGAGCGTGCCACGGCGCACCTGAAGGTCGCGGACGCGCTCCGCGACCAGCCTGACCGCTACGCCTGGCACCTGGCCGCCGCGGCCCTGGATCCCGACGAGCACGTGGCCTGTCTGCTGGAGGACAGCGCGGCCCAGGCGCAGCGCCGCGGCGGCGCGGCCGCGGCGGCGCGCGCCCTGGAACGCGCCGCTGAGCTCAGCCCCGGCGAGCGGGACAAGGCCCGGCGGCTGCTGGCCGCCGCCGATCTGGCCCTCCCCACCGGACAGGCCGACTGGGTACGTGAACTGGCCGGCAAGGTGCTCACGCTGACATCCGATCCGGACCTGCGCATCGCCGCCCGGCTGGATATCGGCTGGTCACTGCTGTGGTCGAACCGGAACGCCGACGCACTCGAGACACTCATCTCCGTCGCTGCCGAGGCATCCCCGCGGCTGTGGGCCCTCGCGTGGGACGCCACCGGGATGGCCGGCACGGTCGCCCACCAGACCGGGCTGCCCGAAGCCTGCGCCAAGGCACGAGCCGCCCTGGGTGCCCTCAACGCCCTGAGCGGGCCGGCGCCGTCGGCCGATGACTGGCCGACCAGCCGTGCTGACGAGCAGCGAATATGGATCACAGCATGCACGGACCCGTTCGGCAAAAGAGCCGAGACCGTCCCGTACCTGCAGCGGATAGCCGGCGGATCCATCTGCGACCCGGGCAAGGTAGGCGGGGCGGCCTGGATCCTGGACGAGACCGAACTGGCGGTCCGGGTGCTGCGCGAAGCCCTCAGCCGGCTGCGCGCCCCCGGTGTCCGCGGCGCCAGCGGAGGCGTGCTCTGGGCGCTGGAATGGGCATGCATCGACAGCGGGCGCTGGGACGACGCGCTCGCCGCCGCCGGTGAGGCCAGCGACATCGCCGCCGCCTACAAGATGGAAACCGTCGCCTGCTCGGCCGACCTGGCCATGGCCACCGTGGCGGCCATGCGCGGCGACCACGACCGGGTAGCGCCGCTGCTGGCCCGCGTGCTCGCCGCCGTCGACCTGTCCGAATACCGCGGGTTCGCCGCCAGGACCCGGCACGCCGCCGGCCTTGCCGCGCTGGCCCAAGGCAACTACGTGACCTCCTATGCGCAGCTCAGCCCGCTCTTCGCCGCCGACGGCACGCCGCTGCACCACCACTTCTCCTACCTGGCCATTGCCGACCTCGCCGCCGCCGCGGCGCGCTCCGATCGGCACCTCGAAGCCAGGACGCTGGTGGAGCGCGCGCTGGCCCTCGTGGACCCCGCGCCCGGGCCGCGGCTGGACCAGCTCGCGGCCCGCGCCCGCGGGCTCCTCGCCGAGCCCGCCGGCGCCGCAGCGTATTTCGCCGTGCCCCTGGCCGATCCGGCGGGCAACACGTGGCCGTTCGAACGGGCCCAGCTTCAGCTGGACTACGGGGAGTGGCTGCGGCGGCAGCGGCGGATCAACGACGCCAAGCCCGTCCTTGAGGCCGCTCTCGAAACGTTCCGCCGCCTCGGTGCGTCGCCGTGGACCCGGCGCGCGGAGGCCGAACGGCGCGCTTGCGGTGTGACCGCGCAGATCCCGCCAGCTGCCCGGGACGCGCTGGACGGGCTTACCACAAAGCAGCGCGAGGTCGTCATCCTCGCCGGACGCGGTCTGACCAACGGCGAGATCGCCGACCGCCTGTTCCTGTCCCCCCGCACCGTCGCCTCGCACCTGTACCGCTCTTACCCCAAGCTCGGCATCGCCGGCCGTCACCAGCTTCACGACCTCGTCGACCCCGCAGGCACACCACAGGCCACCGGCTAGGAGGCCTGGCGGTACAGCCCGGCGGTGTACTCCCCGGGTTACCCACACTTGACCGGCGCAACAAGCAGGCGTTGAGTGTTCACAACGCTCACATGTCGGCGGGTCTCGACTCCGGGAGTCGAGCGTCCGAGCCCTAGTACCGAAGGGGGGACTCGAATGGACCGTAGACCAGAGCGGGTCGGGGCTAGCCTCCCGCCCCTCTTCTTGGCATCTTTCCAGGCGGACGCTGCCGTCGAACTTGTCGAAGTTCTCGATGCTGCCTCAAGGCTAGTGGCTGATCCGGCCTTTGCGGCAGACGAGGTAACCGACTTCGCTGGGGCGAACCGAGCCCTTGACGCTGCATGGCACGCAGTTCTCGCTGCACTGCGTGGGAGTGAACGGGCTGCGGCCGCCGTCGTAGACAGTGCTGACCTCATTGAGCTCCTGACGAGGATTCGCGGGCTCGACGACGTCGTGCACGCGGCAGCCGTTCGCCGGCGGGCGGAAGCCTCGAGTGCGACCCGCATTGCGCTGTCTCGGCTGAAGAACTGCTCGACGGTGTCGGAGCTGTTCGACACCGTTCCAGAGGCTGTGTGCGGGCTGGGATTCGATCGATCGATCATCTCTCGAATCGATGATGCTCGCTGGATGCCCGAGGGGCTGCTGGTTGCCGGCGACCTCGAATGGTCGGAGGAGATCCTCGCCGCGGGAAGAGCCGCGCCACCGCCAATTGTCCCGACCCTCTATGAGTCTGAGATCGTGCGGCGCAAGATCGGGATTCTTGTCACTGACGTACAGGAGCATCTAAATCGCACGCACACGTCGGTCGCAGCGACGTCCCATACGCGGTCGTATGTTGCGGCCCCTCTCATTCCTGGCTCGAATGTCATCGGATTCCTGCACGCTGATCGGTACTTCCACCGCGGCGAGGTCGGCGAGATGGACCGCGACATTCTGGTCGAGTTCGCGACCGGACTGAGCTTGGCGATTCACTCAGGAGTTCTCGCCGAGCGCCTCAAACTGCTGAGAAGTGACGTTGAGCGGCTCAGCGGAGCGTTCACAGTGGACGCCGACGACTACGACTTCGCTGGCTGCTCTGCGGGCCACGGGGCCGTGTCCACGTCCTACGAGTACAGCCCGGACCACTCAGAGGTGAGGGACCTGACCCGGGCATTGGCAGCCGAGTCGCCCCTGACCCGCCGCGAACTTGACGTGCTCCGACTCGTGGCCACCGGCGCAACGAATACCCAGATTGCGAACCGACTGGTCATTTCTTCCGGCACTGTGAAGAGTCATGTAAAGAACGTGTTGCGGAAGCTCCAAGCCGCAAACAGGGCCGAGGCGGTAGCCCGATGGCTGAGCGTCGAACGTAGTCCCGCGGCATCAAAAGTAGGCGCGCGCTGACGACAAACCCCCCAGGTGACGTGCCGGGAGCATCTCGCCCCGGTTGACGTAAGGTGCAAGTCGGCGGCGATCGCCATCGTCGCTCTGGTCGCCCCAAACCCGTATTGGCGGTCTGTTGCCTTTCTCCAGGTGTGGGAACTACTTCCCGAGCAACAAACGCAGGGCCTCGGTAGGGCAAGCTGCAATTGCGGCTTCGGCCGCCTCCAGGTCGGTTGCGTCAACCTCTGACTTGAGCACCACAAGCGAGCCGTCTGGCGCCACCTCGAACAGGTGAGGTGCCTCGGCCTCACACATACCAAGGCCGGTGCACTTCTGCCGGTCAACATCCATGCGCATATCTGATCCCTGATTTCGAGTTCCGATGGTTGGTTGGCGTCTTCGACCGTAGTTCGGTTGCGGACTATGACACATCCCCCGCAGTAGGTGTCTGCATCTCCCCTCCGGGCTATGCCAAGGCAGAACGTGTGGTCCGGTTCGCTCTCCACTTGTCAGTGTCAACTATGGCGCGAGATGGACCACTTCCGTAGAGACACGTCGGGTGCTGTGAGTGCCGCTAAAACCACCCGGCCCCTGCTGGTCCACGAGGCCGACCGCAGCCGATCTGCCACTACTCATCCACTGCATATACGTCACATGGGCGAGCAACCTCCCCCGCGGGGGAGAGGCCAGCCGGTCCTGACTCACTTACCTTCGACGTTGTGAACGTTGGCAGTCGGGAGCACCACGTCGGCGTTGGTCGACAACTAGGAGAGGACTCCATGCACGAGTCATGCGACGTAGTCATTGTCGGAAGCCGACTTGCCGGCTCAGCGGCTGCCGTCCAGTTCGCTCGGGCGGGTCGACGGGTGATCGTGTTGGATCGATCCCAGTTCCCGTCCAATCAGCTTTCTACCCACCTACTCTTCCCTAGCGGCGTTCACGAGCTCGAGCGCATCGGAGCGCTCGAAGGAATCCTCGCCAACGACCCAGTGAAGTCGCCGTGGGTTTCGATTCGAGTGGGTGAAAAGGTCGAACTGCGCGAGCGCTGGCGTGCCAGCGGTCCGATCGACTACTGCCTTTGCGTTCCGCGCACGATCCAGGACCTTGAGCTCGTCCGCGCGGCTCGGCGGGCTGGAGCCGACGTCCGGGAGAAGCACCGTGTGCTGGAGGTGCTCTGGCGGGGTGGAAGAGCCAACGGGGTCCGCGTGGTTGGCCCAGACGGCAACGAAAGCGTCATCGAAGCGAAGCTGGTCGTCGGCGCCGACGGGCGGAGGTCGACGATTGCGAGCGAGGTCGGCTCGTTCCGTCCGTATCGGTCGTCGCGTAACGGCCGCGGTCTGATTTTCCGCTACGGCGACGACCCGATGGTCGACACCCGAGCCGGACGGACCATTTTCCAGTGGTGGGAGGGTGACTCGCTGGGCTTTATGTTCCCATCGGCGCCGCGTGGGCGAGCGTTGATCCTGTTCATGGGCGCTTCTGACGAGGTTGAGCACGCCAAGTCGGATCCTGATGGCTACTGGTCCGACAAGCTCGCTAAGCATCCGAGAATGGCCGCTCGCGTCGGCGGTATGTCGAACCTGTCGCCGCTAATTCACACCAACCAGACGAGCGCCTTCTTCCGTGCGTCAAGTGGCCCCGGCTGGGCTCTCATCGGCGATGCGGGCCATTTCAAAGACCCCGTCATTGGTCAGGGACAGCGCGACGCCATGTGGTCGGGCAGGGTCCTGGCTGAGTTGGTCGCAGACCCCCTTGACGACCCGGCGGAACTCGACCTTGGGCTGCGCAGGTGGGAGGCCCGACGCGATTCCGAATGCCTGCCGTCCTACCACTTCGGCAATCTCGAGACTCGGGTGGAGGCAGCCCCCCCCGTGCTTGCCGAGGTGCTGCGTCTGAGAATGGGTCACCCCAATGCGGACCTCAGCGACCTCTATGGCCGTGCCCGGTCGATGCCGCAGGTTCTCACCTTGCCGCGTCTGACAGCGGGGTTGGTATTCGCGATGAAGCGTAACGAATCCCAACTGCCCGCGAGTGAGTTGGCCCGGCACTCCCTGCATGACCTCAAGATCCATATCGGGGTGCGGCTGGAGAAGCGTCTGCACCGATTCAGGTCGCATGTGCTGCTGGCTGGATCTGAACATGGCAACGCCGAACCGCCGGCGTACCGCCCGACCCGGCGGACGCCGCAGGGCCAGGTTGCGCCCGAGCCGTCCCCCGCCTTGGCGGCCGCGACTTCGCAGCCGGTACCGGCACCGCAAGTGAAGCAAGCTGAGGTGGCTTCAAATCTGTCGGCGAAGCAGTTGAAAGAGGTGTCCGCATGACTGGAGTTGATCGCTCGCGTGCGTCGGGGACCACCAAGGTCGTGGCGGTTCAGTTCGCTCCGAGGAAGGGAGACGTGGAACGGAACCTCCTTCGTCTCGACGACTTGGTCCGCGCCGCGGTTCGTGACCACGCTCCGACTGTCGTGGTCCTTCCGGAAATGGTGACCTCGCCCCACTCGACAAACTCACGTCAGTCGGGATCCTCCGCACGACCTATCGATGGCTCACCGCTCCAACTGTTTCGTCACCTGTCGCGTCATACGGGCGTCGTCGTCGCGGGCGGTTTCCATGCGCACCGTGGCCGCCACGCCTACATCACTTACGTCGTTGCCGAACCCGATGGGCGGGTGCATCTGCGCAACAAGTCGGTCCTCGGAGGCTGGGACAGCCACCTTGCCAAGCGTGGGCGGGTCATCGAGCGTGTGTCGTCATCGACCCTCAGCGGCGCATCCGTCGGAGTCATCGCGGGATGGGAATGGATTCGGAGCGACACCGCGCGCGCGTTGCGTGGCAACGTGGAAATCGCGCTCGGCGGCATGTGCTGGCCAGCTATCCGCCCAATCACACTCGGTCGCCGCGCGAAGCAGCTAGACGTCCATCTTCGGCAAGCCGAACTTCTGCGAGCGGTCCCGGCTGACATGGCGCGGGTCCTGGGCGTTCCGACAGTGATGGCATCGCTGACTGAGGCCAACCCTGTTGGATCGATCGTATCTACGCCCGACTACGTCGGGCTCATCTCCGAGACGCAGATCGTTGACGCGACCGGAACCGTCCTAGCAAGGATGGGTCCTGAGGACGGTGAGGGCTACGTATCGGCGGAGGTGAAGTTCGGGCGTCCGCTGCCCTCTGCGCCGGTTCCTTCGGGATCGTGGATCTGCTACCTCGACGAACGAGTAGAAGCCAGCAATCTCCTGCGCAGGGCCGCAGGGGCGTTGCACTACCGGGCCCGACACGTGGCTGGGACCCATCCGTGGCAGGAGTGGCCGTCCGCCGACTTTGCCAGCTCGTTGGCGTGCGGCGATCCCGGCGAACAGCAAGTCGCCACAACTGGACCCGCCTTTTCGCGACCGACGGCCTGAGCCCACCACTCGAAAGAGGAAGAAATGACTTCGGTACTGATCGTCCTGTCCGCTGCGGACAGTTGGACCCTCAAAGACGGCTCCAAACACCCCACCGGCTACTGGGCTGAAGAGCTCGTGGAGCCGCACCGAATCTTCTCAGCAGCTGGATGGGGCATCACCATCGCGAGTCCTGGCGGACAAAAGCCAACCGTCGATAAGGCTAGCCTCGGGTTCTTCGGAGGTATGCCCAGGAAGACACGGGCGCTCGCCGCCTATCTCGCCGAGAACCGCGACGAGATCGACCACCCAAAGCCACTTGCCGAGATCGAGGTCCTGGACTTTGATGCAGTCTTCTATCCCGGTGGACATGGGCCCATGGAGGATCTTTCCCATGACGTCGAATCGGGCCGGATCATCTCGACCGCAATGAGCGTTGGCATACCCCTGGCACTCCTTTGCCATGCCCCGGCGGCGGCGTTCGCAGCCCGGAACGAGGATGGAACGTGGCCGTTTGCCGGCTACGTAATGACTGGGCTCTCGAACGCCGAAGAGAAGTTCAACCGCCTGGCCGACAAGGCGCCCTGGCTGCTCGAGGACCGGTTGATCGACGAGGGCGCCAAGTATGTCAAAGGTCCAGTCCCGCTTGCGCCGTACATCGCCGTGGACCGGAACTTGTACACAGGGCAGAACCCTGCGTCTGCCGGAAAACTGGCGCGGAGAATAATCGCTGACTTCGCCGAACCAGCGATGCGAATCAGCGTGCAGAAGAAAATTTCGGCTTCCCCCGGGGCCGTTTACGAGGTCATCAGCGACGTTGCATCTATCGGTGATCGCAGCCCCGAGGCCATTGGCGCGACTTGGCTTCGCGGCCGCAGGCGATTCATTGGCCACAACCGCATCGGTCTGCTCTATCGCTGGAGCACGCTTTGCACCGTAACGGAGGACAAGCCCGGCACGACGTTCGAGTTCTATGCGTCGTGGCCGTCCATGACGACCTGGAGGTATGAGCTCGCTTCTGTCAAGGGAGGTACCGAGGTCACGGAGACGATGACAAAGGCAGGCGCTCAGTACGCCCCGATCAGGTGGACTCAGAACCTGGTGGGTGTGCGTGATCGGGGCGCGCACCTTCGGGCTGGGATGCAGACAACTCTCGATCGGCTGGCAGCTCACTTCGACGCTGAAACAGGCGCGGGCAGTCGCCGTCAGGCAACCCTGCCTTCGCGGGATGCCTCCGCGTCTCCGTATGCGGCTCCTGCTCCGAAGGGCTAGAACCCAGGACAGGCTCGACCCGTTCCCGTTCGCTCTGTGAAAGGAGAGCTAACCAATGAGCGACCGCAGTCACGTGCACCTCGTCGAGGTGTCACGCGCGAACAATCCCTTCCCCCAGGGGGGTGTTGAGGTCGATCCCGGAGGCGTCCGCCGCTACAGCCACTTGCCGCAGACGCTCGTCGACGTGCTCAAGTCCCGGGTGATTGACAGCGCGAACATAGAGGCAGTCGTTGAGGTCAACGGAGGCCGGCTCACGTACCGAGAGCTCTGGGAGCGTGCCTGCCGCGTCGCCGGGGGCATGTACGAACAAAGGGTGCGCGAGGGGGATCGCGTGGCGCTTCGGTATCCGGCCGGACTCCACTGGGCCTTGGCGTTCTGGGGCGCTCTCATAGCTGGCGCGGTGCCGGTAGCCGTCAACACCCGCAGTACGGAGCCCGAGTGCGAGTTCATTCTTCAGGACTCGGAGGCAACACTCGATCTCAACCCGGATATACCGCTGCCCGACGGCCAGCCATTCCGTCCCGCGAACAGACGGGCCTCGGATTTCGCTGCGATCTTCTACACCTCTGGAACGACGAGCCGACCAAAGGGCGTCCCCACCACTCATGAGGCATTCATTACCAACGCGGAGAACGCACTGCGCTGCTTCGGACTCCCCAGAGACGTCGGTCCGAAGCTCCGCACGTTGGTGAGCGCACCCCTGTTCCACGTCACTGCCTGCAACTCCCAGTTCCTGCTAACCCATTACCTGGGCGCAACCTCGGTGATTCTGCCTGCCCTCCACCTCCCCACGATGTTCGAGACCATCGAGCAGGAGGACATCACGCTCCTCGTGACGGTCCCGGCGGTGTATGCGCTAATGCTCCGCCACGACCGCTTCGACTCGGTCGACGTTTCAGGCGTCCGCTGGGTCGGGTACGGGGGTGCGCCTATCGCGCCCAGCTTGGCGACCGCGCTCAAGAAGGCTTTTCCGGAGAGCGCCACATTCAATGGCTACGGCATGACGGAGACTGCGTCGCTCATCACGGTGCTACCGGATTCCGACGCGGAAACGCACGCTGGATCGATCGGCTTTGCTGTTCCGTCGGTGGATGTCGCGATCGCTCCGCTAGGTGACGATCCGGCGGTTGGCGAACTGCTGGTCCGCGGAGCCAACGTTACGAGCGGGTATTGGAACCGACCTGAAGCCACCAGTGAAGCGATGGTGGAGGGTTGGTTCCACACCGGAGACGTTGTCACGGTCGACAACGAGGGCCGGTTGCGCATCGTCGATCGCATCAAGGACGTGATCAACCGCGGCGGGGAAAACATCTCAAGTATCGAAGTCGAGTCGGTGCTTGTAAGCGCGCCGGGTGTGCGGGATGCCTGCGTGATCGGAGTTCCGGACGACGTTATGGGGGAAAAAGTTGGCGCGGTCATCTTCGCCGACGCGTCCCTCGACCTCGAGGTCGTGATAGCCCACTGCAGTTCACGACTTACGGATTTCAAGGTTCCTCAGTTCATCGCAGTCGTCGACAAACCGCTGCCGCGCAACGCGGGGGGGAAACTGCTCAAGGGAAAGATCCGCGGCGATGTTCGGTGGGGTGACCCGCTGCGCTAGCGGAACAGCGGCAACGGCTCCGGGTTTGGGCCGTGGCGGGCATATCCACCGTGGCAGCAAGGGTGCGCGCTGAGGTCACGGACCCTCTCGAAGACGGTCGAAGCCGCACCATGCGTCGGGACTTCATCGACGACTGTGCTCGGCGCGCAGGGCGCCAACGGGCGGCAATCGATTTGGAACGTACATCGAGGACAGGCCGGCCCTGTGAAAGGGAGATTGAGATGACTGAGTCGAAGCCCGCCACTGGCCGGTTTGCAGGGCTTACCGCGATCGTGACCGGCGCCAGCCGCGGAATCGAAGCGCCTATCAGGATCGAGGACTGAGGGTGTC
>Ga0074044_10004449_pt1 | contig 11605 bp, 11 predicted proteins | sample BogForMeECP23OM1_FD_94443 | JGI IMG/M metagenome (GOLD analysis project Ga0074044, IMG submission 94443) | Bog forest soil microbial communities from Calvert Island, British Columbia, Canada - Bog Forest MetaG ECP23OM1 | ecosystem: Environmental > Terrestrial > Soil > Wetlands ...
CCTGATGCGCCCGCAGACCCATCTCGTCCAGCCGCGCCGGATTCCGGATCAGCGCGTCGAGTTCGCGCGCGAGATTGGACGCAAGCTGCTCGTCGTCGCGAACTATTATCGCTCCGCCGCGCTTTTCAATCACGCGCGCGTTGTGCAGTTGTTGCAAATCCTTATGGAACGGATAAGGCACAAAAATGGCCGCACGCGCGCCAAGAGCAATATCCGTGACCGTCATCGCGCCTGAGCGCGCGATAACCAGATCGGCGCGATGCAGCGCGGCGGCGACGTCGTCGATAAACGGCACCACCTCTGCCGCGACCCCGGTTTCGCGGTATGCACTCCTCACCAACTCCTCATCCGCCTCCCCAGTCTGGTGGACAATGTTCAGATTTATAACACTTTTTCCGCAGATTTTGAAAGCCTCTACGACGCCAATGTTCAGGCGATGCGCTCCCGATGAGCCGCCTAAAACAAGGATTTGTAATTGTCCTCGCTCCCGGCGCGATCGGTCAGGATGGTATCGGAAACGGGTCGGATTGCCCGTGACCGCGACTTTAGAAGAACTAAAATAAACTGCACTGTTACTGAAGCCAACACAGATTTTGTTCGCGAATCTCGACAACATCCGATTCGCCAGACCCGGCCGCGTGTTCTGTTCCATCAACACCAGCGGTGTCCGCGTCAGGAACGCCGCCGCGCCCATCGACGCCGACGCATATCCACCCGCGCTCACCACCAGGCTCGGACGAAACCGCCTGACCAGCGACAGCCCGAGCCCAATCGCGCGAATGAATTCCAGCGACGCGCGTGCCCTCTCGAGCACCCTATGCCCGCGAATTCCATGCATCTCGAATAATTCGTAACTATGCCCGCTGCTGGGCAGCCACTTCGCCTCGAGCCCCGCGCTCGTGCCAACAAACAACACCTCGATACCGGGACGCTCGCGAATCAGTTCCTCGCCCAGTGCGACCGCCGGAAAAAGATGTCCTCCCGTGCCTCCGCCTGCGATTATCACCTTCATCGCACCGCCGGCCGGCGCCCGAGCGCGAGGAGCGCGCCCAACGCCGCCATCGCGATGATGATCGAAGTGCCGCCGTAACTCAGGAACGGCAGCGGCAGCCCCTTGGTCGGGATCAGTCCGACCACCACCGACATGTTGATCAATGCCTGAATCGAAAGCAGCGCGGTCAGCCCCACGGCCAGCAAGCTCGCGAACGGGTCGGGCTCGTCGTGCGCGATTCGCATCCCCCGAAACAGAATCACCAGGAAAAGCGCGACCACAACGGCCGCCCCGACAAGGCCGAACTCCTCGCCAACCACCGCGAAAACAAAATCGGTGTGCGCCTCCGGCAGATAGAACATCTTCTGCCGTCCCGCGCCGAGACCTACGCCCCATTTGCCGCCTTCGCCAAGCGCGATAAACGATTGCACCAGCTGGAAGCCGGCGCCGCGCGCGACCGACCATGGATCGAGGAACGTCGTCAGCCGCTTCATGCGGTACGACTTCGCTACCGCCTGGAATACCAACAGGCCGATCGCTCCGCTGCCCGCGGCCGCGAGATGCTGCCAGCGCGCGCCCGCCGCCCACAGCATCGCGAACAGGATCAGCGCGATCATCACGGTACTGCCGAAGTCCGGCTGCTTCAGAATCATCAACGTGATCGGACCGACGATCAGGAAAACCGCCAGCGGTCCATGCTTGAACTCGCGAATCCGCTCCTGGCGCTTGCTCAGGAACTGGGCGAGGAAAAACACCAGCGCGAATTTCACCAGTTCCGAGGGTTCCGCGACGACCGGTCCCAGCTTGAGCCATCGCCGCGCGCCCCCCTTCATCAGCCCGAGACCCGGAACGTAGAGCAGCGCCAGCATCACGACCGACACGATGAACAACGGCGTCACGATTCGGCGCAGACCCGCCAGCGAGAATTGCGAAAGCAGGATCAGAATGACGAAGCCGGCCACGATGTGCGCCAGGTGAAGCTTGAAGAAATGGAAGGCGTCGCCTTTTTTCTCGATGCCGAGAAAGTAAGTCGTGTTCAGCACCATCAGCAGCCCGAGCAACAGCAGCACCGCCGCCGGCAGCCACAGCCACGGGTCGGGACGCCGATATGTTACCGCGTCAAAGCGCCCGAACCAGCTCTTTATATACGTTCCCGCGTTCCGCATAGTCCTTGAACTGATCAAAGCTCGAACACGCCGGCGACAGCAGCACCGTGTCACCCGGCCGCGCCGCGCGCGCAGCATGTTGGACCGCCTCGCCTAGAGTCGCCACCAATTCGATCTGCGTCGCACCTTCGAGCGCCGCCGCCATCTTGTCCCGCGCCGCTCCGTTCAAAATCGCAAGCTTGACCTTGTCGCTGAGCGGTCGTCTCAGCGGCGCGTAATCTCCGCCCTTGTCGAGGCCGCCCGCGATCAGAATTATCGGCGCCGCCAGCGCGTCGATCGCCTCGACTACAGCGCCGACGTTGGTTCCCTTCGAGTCGTCGATATAAGTCACCCCGCCACGCGCATGGACGACTTCAATTCGATGCGGCAGTCCGCGAAATGACGCGAACGCGCGCCCGATTTCTTCCATCTCGACACCAAGCGCGAGCGCCGCTGCCGCCGCCGCCATCGCATTGGAGATATTGTGACGCCCACGGAGGCGAAATCCTTCAAGGCTGATTCGCCCGCGACGCGCGCCGTCGAAGTCAAAATCGAAAACGATCGCGTTTGACCGATCGTCAAACCAAATCGACGCCGCGCCGTCGCCGCGCGCGTGCCCGAAGCCGATCACCCGCGAGCGCACGCCGTTGGCGAGCTTCCATACGTTGGGATCGTCGCGATTCAGAATTGCGTAGTCCGAAGCTTGCTGGTTTTCGAACAAACGCGCCTTCGTGCGCCCGTAGTCCGCGAGATCGCGATAGCGATCGAGGTGATCGTCGCTCAGATTAAGATGCACGCCGGCGTGCGGCCGGAATTTCTCGATCCATTCGAGCTGGAAACTCGACACCTCGACGACCGCAACCTCCCATTCTCCCTCAACCGCGTCGATTAGCGGCGTGCCGAGGTTGCCGCCGACGAACGTGCGCCGTCCCGATGCCTTCAAAATCTCGCCGAGGATCACCACGACCGTGCTCTTGCCGTTGGTGCCGGTGACCGCGGCGATTGGCGCCTCGAGGAAGCGGCTGGCCAGTTCGATTTCTCCGATTAGCGGAATTCTCCGCGCGGTCGCAGCCCGCAGCAGAATCGAATCGCGCGGTACTCCCGGACTCGTGACGACCAGGTCGACGCCGTCCATCCAGGCTGGATCTTCGGCTCCCAGCTTCAGCGCGCCCGCGGGCAGCTGGCCGCGCTCGACGTCGACCCGCCGATCCGTCAGCACGAGTTTGGCGCCGCGCGAGGCAAGGAACCGCGCCGCGGCGACTCCGCTGACTCCCAGTCCCACCACCATCACGCGCTTGTCCGACAGTTCCATCAACGCAGCTTCAGCGTGCTCAGCGCGACCAGCGCGCACACGATCGATACAATCCAGAATCTGATCACGACCACGGTTTCGGGAATGCCCTTCAGTTCGAAATGATGGTGCAGCGGCGCCATCAGGAAATACCGCTTGCCCGTAGCCTTGAAATAGTAGCGCTGAATGATAGTCGACGCGGCCTCTGCGACGAACACTCCGCCGGCTATTATCAGCGCGAGTTCCTGCTTGGCCAGCACTGCTACCGCTCCGAGCGCCCCGCCCAGCGCCAGCGCGCCCACGTCGCCCATCATCATCGAAGCGGGGTACGCGTTGAACCAGAGGAAGCCCAGCGACGCGGCGATCACCGACGCACAGAAAATCGCGACCTCGCCGACGTTGGCGATATGCGGTATCTGCAAATAGCTTGCGAACTTGATGTTGCCGGCGACCCACGTGAACACCCAGTAAGTGAACGCGACGGTCATCACGGGTCCAATCGCCAGGCCGTCGAGTCCGTCGGTCAGGTTGACCGCATGCGAGCATCCCACGATCACGATCATCGCGAACGGGATATAAAACCACCAGTGCAGATCGGGATGAACGTTCTTCAGGAACGGCACCGTCAGATGGGTGTCGAAGCCGAGATACAGAAACAGCCACACCGCCGCGATGAACGCGCACGAAAATGACCAGGCCAGCTTCGCCGGGCCGCTCAGTCCAAGCCCTGAGCCGCGCGTGAGCTTGAAGTAGTCGTCGCTGAAACCGATTGCGCCGAAGGCCAGCGTCACGAAGATCGCGATCCAGACGTAGGGATTGAGGATGTTGGCGAGCAGCAGCGTCGCCGCCAGCATCGACGCCACGATCAGCAGACCGCCCATCGTCGGCGTGCCGGCTTTCTTCTGATGCGCCTGCGGAACGACTTCGCGAATCGTCTGACCGATGCGCAGCGCGCGGAAGCGGTCGATCAGAATCGGTCCCACAGCCAACGACAGCGCCAGCGCCGCCAGCCCGGCCAGCACCGAGCGCAGCGTCTCGTACCGGAGCGCGTTGAAGCCGGAATAATATCTGTGCAGCGGGTAGAGCAGCAGGTAGAGCATCGCGGGGCTCGCCGACTGTCAACTCTGCCCGCCGCCGAGTTCCGCCGCGAGCTCGCGGACCACGACCCGATCGTCGAACGGGAGCACGCGCCCCGCCACCAGTTGATAGTCCTCGTGCCCCTTGCCCGCGATCAAAACCAGGTCGCCTGCGGTCGCGATTCTGAGCGCGATGGCGATCGCGGCACGCCGATCCGGCTCCACGATATATCCGCCGCCGATCGACGCGTCGGACTTTTTCGGATTCCCGATGCGGGCACGTCCGGCCGCGATCAATCCCTGCTCGACCTCGGCGATTATCGCCATCGGATCTTCGCTGCGCGGATTGTCGGAGGTCAGCAGCGGGAGATCGGCGAGCCGTCCCGCGATTTCACCCATGATCGGCCGCTTGCCGCGGTCGCGATCTCCGCCGCATCCGAACACGCAGATGATCCTGCCCGCGCGGATACGACGGAGCGCGGTCAGCACCGCCTCCAAGGCGTCGGGCTTGTGCGCGTAATCGACCAGCACGGTGACCCCCGGTTTCGCCTGGATCGCTTCGAGTCTGCCGGGGGCCCCCGGGCATCGCCGCACCCCCTCCGCCACCGCCTCCGATTCGACACCCAGGGCCGCCGACATAGCCGAAGCGCCCAGAATATTGAACAGATTGATTTCGCCGATCAGCGGCGAATCGATTTCGATCTTTTTGCCGAGTACCGACAGCGTCGCGCGCAGTCCGCTCAAGTCCGCCCCGTATTTCTCGGGATGGACGTCGAGCGAGCGATCCAGCCCAAAACTTATTTTCGAGCCCTTGACCGATTCGAGCACGCGCCGGCCGAAGGGATCGTCGCCGCGCACCACCGCGACCGTGTCGCGGCGCCGGCTGCGCGGCAGTATCTCGGTAAACAGGCGCAGCTTGGCCGCGAAGTAGTCCTCGATGGTCGCGTGATAGTCCAGATGGTCGCGGCCCAGGTTGGTGAACATGCACGCGCGGAAGCTGAGCGCATCGACCCGCCGCTCAGCGATTCCAATCGACGACACTTCCGCCGCCGCGTGGCGCACGCCCTCGCGCTCCATTGCCGCCAGCGCCGCCTCGAAGTCGATCGACTCGGGCGTGGTAAGTCCGCTGTAGATTTTCATCCCGGCAATGAAAATGCCAATCGTGCCGATGATCCCCGCGGGCATGCCGGCCGCCTCGAAAATCGACGCCAGGAGGTAGCAGGTGGTGGTCTTGCCGCTGGTTCCCGTGATGCCGATCAAATCGACGCGCTCGCTCGGCGCACCGAAGAAACGCGACGCGGCCGCGCCCATCAGCAGGCGCGGCCGCTCGCTCTCCACCAGGGTCACCGCGGGGCGCGCCATTCCCCCATCCCATCCCGCAACCACCACAGCGCGCGCCCCACGGCTTAATGCATCGTCAATGTTCGCCCGGTTCCGCTTTGGATCGCGGGCGGTCGAGAAGTACAGATGACCGGGCCTCGTCTGACGCGAGTCGTAGCTGAGGCCCGTGATTTCCACGTTCAGGTCACCGTCGATTCGACGGAGGTCGAGTCCTTGGAGCAATTCGCCAAGTTTCACTTTTCACTTTTCACTTTTTCACTTTCGCCCGGCCAGCCCGCCGCCGCCGCTGAAATACGCTGCCGGCACGACGCCGGATTGTGCGGCCGCTGCCGCGCCGGCTCCGCTGTCCGCGACAATCGGCGCAAGCGTCAATTTCACCGTCGAATGATTGAGCGGAGCGCCGGCGCCCGGCTCCTGCGCGACCACGTAGCCGCCGCCGCGCACATCGACGTTGACGCGCGAGATTCGCGCCAGCTCGATCGCGCGCCTGAGACTCAATCCCGCGAAATCGGGCGTGGCCCGCGTCAGCTTCGAACCGGTCAACACGGGAAGATAGTCGTCCACCTCGGCGGCGGCCGCCGCCGCGCTCTCACCGGCGGCATTTGCGCCCGCCGAAGCTTTGCCGAAATCGGGCATCGGGATCACGCCGGCAGTATCGTAGGGCTCGCCCGGCGCCGTGATATTCAAATCGCGAACCGCGCCCTGCGCGATTTCGCTGAACACCGGCGCCGCGATCAATCCGCCGAAATGATCGTGGCCGACGTCGTACAACACCACCAAGATCAACAGCCGCGGATCGTCCGCCGGCAAAAATCCCACGAACGACGAAACGTGGCGATTCTGATAGTAGGTCCCGTCTTGCGGATTCACCATCTGCGCCGTGCCGGTCTTGCCCGCGACGATAAACCCGTCAACGCGCGCCTTGGCCGCGGTGCCGCCGTCGGACATCACGACGTTGCGCAGCAGGAGGTTCATCTGATGCGCGATATCGGGCGCAATCGCGCGATGCATCACTTGCGGTGTATGCGTGAGGAGCGCGCGGCCCTGGGCGTCATAAGCAGCCCTCACCACGTATGGGCGGATGATATTTCCGCCGTTGGCGATCGCCGCGTAAGCCACCGCCAGCTGGATCGGCGTGACCGCCACGCCCTGCCCAAAACCGTGATTGGCAAGGTCTATTTCCTTCCATCCCGACGGTTTGCTCAGCAACCCCGCCGCTTCGCCGGGCAAATCGATTCCCGTGCGCGATCCGATTCCAAATGCCCGCAGTCCCTGGTGGTAACGGTCCGAGCCGAGCGTCAACGCGATCTTCGCCGCGCCGATATTCGACGAGACTTCGATTATCCCGCCGAGATCGAGCCATCCGTGGCGGCTGTGATCGTGGATCGTGTGCCGATCGAGGGTGAAGTGGCCGTCCTCGCAGTAGAATTTGCGATCGAGCGTGATCGCGTGATCGGCCAGCGCAATCGAGCCGAGAATTCCCTTCATCGTCGAACCCGGCTCGAACGCATCCTCCACCGCCGGGTTGTGCAGACGGTCGTGGACGCCGGCGCCGCCGGCGCTCACGTTGGCCATCGCGATCACTTCGCCGGTAAATGGATCGAGCACGATGGCGCTGCCGCGCTTGGCGCCGCTTGAAACTACTTCCCCGCCAACTCGGTTTCGGCGAGCGATTGGATCGACGAATCGATCGTCAGCTCGAGCTGCGCGCCCAGCTCCGGCGCCTTGAGCGCCAAGGGGCTATCGAAAATCGGATGCCCCAGCGCGTCATGATAGAAGCTCAGCTCGACCGCTTCGCCGCGCGCGAGCTTGTCGTATTGCAACTCCAGGCCGGAGAGCCCCTGGCCGTCCATCCCCGCCAACCCCACCACCGACGCGGCCAAGTTGCTCTCCGGGTAAAACCGCTTGTATTCGCTGATCGTGCCGATACCGTCGATTCCGAGCGCTTCCGCGGCCTGCGCCTTGTCCGGTGACATTCGACGCTCGAGCCAGACGAAGGGCGCGTCCTTGTTCAGCTTCGATTCCAGAGAAATCGGCAGCATCATCAGGATTGCCGCGAGCTTCGACCGCTCGGCCGGCGTGCTCGACTCCAGCACCCGGGGCGGGCGCGCGTAAACCGAGCGCGTCTCGGCCGACAGCGCCAGGGGCTCGCCGTTGCGATCGACGATCGGTCCGCGCACGGCCGCGAGCTCGGTTTCTCCGGTATGCTCGTGGCGCGCGAGCGAGTTCAATCGCGGCCCATAGATTGCCACCAGCACCACCAGCCGGATTACCGCGAAACCGAACAACGCTGCCAGCGCGAGCGTGAGTGCTCCGATTCGAGCGCGCCGCTGCTTGAACGATGTATTCATGGGAGCATCACCACCTGCCCGCGTCCAGGCGGCGCAAGATGATATTGCGGCGCGAGCGCGCGCAGCCGGTCGTGCGAGCTGAGCTGCGCGGCGGTCAGGCGCAGTTCGCGATTTTCGTTCTGCAGCCTGGCGATTTCATCGTGCAACGCTGAAAGCCGATAGCCTTCCCGCGTCACCTCCAGCCGGATCATCAACGTCGCGAATCCTACGGCGGCGATCAGCGCGCCCAGCACGGCCGGCACCACCTTCGACGGTCGCCGCGTCGGTTTTACCCGCGCGCTCATCGTGCGCTCCGTTCGATACATCGGATCCGGGCGCTGCGCGCGCGCGGATTGCGGGAAGTTTCCGCCGCCGACGGCTTGATCACCTTGCGCGCAATCGCGGTGTAGCCACCGGCGCGCACCAACTCCCGAAAGCGCTCCTTGACCGGACGGTCTTCGAGCGAATGATACGAAATAACCAGCATCCGGCCCCCCGGATTAAGCATCGCGGGACCATCGCGCAGCAGCGCCGCCAGACTTTCCATCTCGTGATTCACCGCGATCCGGACAGCCTGGAAGGTGCGGGTGGCCGGATGCGCCCCGCCGCGCCGATGCGCTCCCAGGGCGCGCTCGACGATCGCGCGCAATTCGCCGGTCGTCTCGAGCGGACGGCGCCGGCGCGCCTCCACGATCATCCTCGCTATCCGCCGCGACGCCCGCTCCTCGCCGTAGGCATAGATGATGCGCGCAAGCTCCTCGGCGCTCTCTTCATTGACGATGTCGCGCGCGCGGATCGCCTGGCGGCTGTCCATCCGCATGTCGAGCGGACCGTCGAGCCGAAATGAGAACCCACGGCGCGGATCGTCGAGCGCGTAGCTGCTCATGCCCAGGTCGGCGAGCATCGCGTCGGCGCCGTCGAAGCCGTGACGCTTCATCGAGGCCGCAATTTCGCCGAAGTCGGCCCGCTCCAGCACGACGCGATCGCCGAATTCCGCGAGCCGCTCGCGCGCGACTGCCAATGCCGCCCCGTCGCGATCCAGCCCGAGCATCCGCGCCCTGGTCGCGCGCAGCATCGCCGCCGCATGCCCTCCGGTGCCAACCGTCACGTCGACGAACGCGAGCGGACCGTGTGCGGACAGCAGCCCGCACACCTCCTCCGCCATCACCGGCACATGCCTCCGGTCCGCCGCGTCGTCTTCGTGTATCGCCGCCAGACTCATCGCTCGTCACAGACCCAGCTTCGCAAAAAATTCCGGCTGCATTATCTTCTCCTCGGTGGCCTTCAAAACCTTCTCGAGGATCCGCTTGTCCCAAAGTTGAAAATGATCCTGCCGCGCCGAAAACGTCACGTCGCGATCCAGCGCCGCATAGGCGCGAAGCTTGGGCGGAATCAGAATCCGTCCCTGCCGATCGACGGGCACCTCATGCGCCCCGCCGATGATCAGCGTCTCGAACACCTGCACCAGCGGATCGAATCTCGGCTTCGTTTGCAGGCGCGCGTTGAGCGTCTCCCACTGACTCGGTGGATAGAGCGCCAGGCAACGCTCTCCGTCGAACGGGAAATTGGTGATATAAAGACGATCGTGATTGTCGCGCTGCAGAACTTCGCGAAATCGGGCCGGGATACTCACCCTGCCTTTCTCATCGATCGAATGGTCGAAGCGACCGCTGAACACCGCGTTTCCTCCCCAGTGTCCCACAACATCCCACTCTACCCCACTTCAGTCAAGCATCCGCGCGTCCTGAGATGCGCTGAACTGACTAATAGCGCAAATAGTCAGTAACGAAGAAAAAGCGAAACTGGGGCTCGGTGTTGCTAATTGGGGCGAAGTCCTCATAGCCATAGATTGCAAGATCGGATCGCGCCCGCGACTGATCTGATCGATCGCACCGATGACCGCCGTTGAGCGCTTTGGCCGAGTCCCAGCCTTGACAGCAACGCCATTCATTGGCAAAACTCGCCCCGATTCGCTGGTCGATCCACTACATTAAGGATTCAGACGCCTTTAGGCTCATCGGGGCGGAGAGAGGATAGATGAAGACGGGAAATTCTTGGCTGCGAAGCGCCGCAGTCGTCGCCGCAGGCATAGTAGTGATGGTGCTGGTCACCAGCCCTGCCGCTCATTCAAGGGCAAAAAAGAAACAGACCGCGACACCAACCGTTACCGTGACACCGACCGCCACGCCGACGCCTGAAGTTCACGTGTGGGATTTTGATCAGGATAAAGCGGGAGCAGTGCCGGCAGGATGGAAAGCGATTGAAGGCGATTGGCAGGTGATTCCCGATCCGAGCGCGCCCAGCAAGCCCAATACATTCGGCTTGCCCGCCGGGCGTCTGTTCAAGTCGCTGACCAACGCGCTCGAGTATTACCCAATGGCAATTCAGACGGACCCGACTGAGTATTCCGACTTTACTCTCGAAGCGCAGTTCAAATCTGCGGGCGGACGTTTCGATTGCTCCGGCGGTCTCATCTTCCGCTACGTCGACGACAAAAACTTCTACCTGCTTTCTGCGGGATGCCCCAGCGATTACTTCGCGCTGTCGCGGATGACCAAGGGCGAGCTCGTTGCGCTCAAGCAGAACGTCGTGCCCACCGATCGCGACACATGGTACCGCCTCAAGGTCAAGGCCGAGGGCGGACACTTCATATGTTACGACGATGACAAGATGATCTTCGATTTCGACGACAGCAAAATAGCCAAAGGCAAAATCGGACTCTGGGCGCGCGACGATTCGCAGGCGCAATTCGACGACGTGAAGATCACGGTCCTTGGCCCAGGCGAGAGCGGCGCGAGCGCGGCGCCCGCCGCATCACCGTCGCCGTAGTGCGATAACAGTGTTACCAGGCGACCGCGCGATGGTTGCATCGGGGCGCCTGGCAACCTAGTGTGCACCCTGATGGAAACCGGCGAAGAGAAAGCGCGCGCCCAGATTCGCATCGAGCCGCTGCGCGGTCTTCCTCTGGTTAAGGAAATCGCTGGCGGAGTCGGCCGGGCGTTGGGTCTGACACTGCTGTGGGGACTCGAAATCGTCCGCGATTCATACTTCCGCCTTCTCGATCGGCTCAACGTCCGCCCGCGCCGCAAACGCGCTAGCGCGTTTCCTCCCGGCCAGCCGAAGAGACGCGCCCGCACTCGTTAGCCGAACCGGGCCGCGTCCGAATGCCGAAACCCACAGGTTTGCAGGGGCCAGCCCCTGCACCCGAGTAAGGAAAAAAGTTCTAACAGGGCAATGGCCGCATCCGGTTCACACAGGAAGTCCGAAACCCAGTGTGGGTTTCGGATCCTCTGTTCCTAGGTTAGCTGTCATTCTCGTCGAGCACCTGCGCCAGGTATCGCGCGAGCTTTTCGTCGAGCACCCGCACGAGCGCGTCGGTCTGCGCGGCTTGCGTGATCTTCAGAAATCCTTCGAGGCGATGCTCGCGGTCG
>Ga0074044_10004450_pt1 | contig 11605 bp, 3 predicted proteins | sample BogForMeECP23OM1_FD_94443 | JGI IMG/M metagenome (GOLD analysis project Ga0074044, IMG submission 94443) | Bog forest soil microbial communities from Calvert Island, British Columbia, Canada - Bog Forest MetaG ECP23OM1 | ecosystem: Environmental > Terrestrial > Soil > Wetlands ...
CATCGAGAGCGGCGGCGAGATTCACGTTCAAGATTCGTAGCGTGCCATCCGGCTGGGCGCGGAACAGTTGCGCAGAATCAAGGGCCGCATCCGGCAGTAACCCGCCGGCCTGATAAATCGCATCACGCAGATGCATCTGGCCCGAGGTCCGATACTGTCCCGGAGTGCGCACCTCCCCGGACAGCCAGATTATGGGAGCGGACTCTATATCGAATCGGCCGAAGATGCGAACCGTATCGAGCGGCGCAAGCTTCTGGGAGGTTTGGGGGTTCGCGAGCGCTGCCGCCAAATCGACGCTTTCCACTACCGGCCGCCAGTCCGGCTGGCGCAGGCTGACAATCTCCGCGTAGTGCAGGGCGGGCTCGGGAAGAAGATCCTGATAGGAGCCCAAGAGATCGCTGAGACGCATGCCGGGAGTGTAGGCGTATCGCCCCGGCCGCAGGACGTGTCCCTGGAGGTATACGGCGGCAGTATTGTAGGGAGCTATCGGGAAAATGTGCACTTCGTCACCATCCCGCACTCCAAACGTGGCGAGCTGGCGGCGAACCGCTTCAGGATCGCTGGGCTCGTCGAGGTTGAGGCTCAGCATCGTGCGCGTCTCGTGCGCCTCCAGCCGTTGGACTTCTATGTGACGCAGTGCCGCCGCGGGAAGGACCCCGCCGGCCAGGTCCAGCGCCTCCCCAAGATTCGTCTCGCCACGCAGTTCGTAAACCGCTGGGCGGCGCACCATTCCGTCCACACTCACCTGCGGCCCGACGGGAGGCACTAAAAGCGTGTCGCCGTTCTCAAGGTTTTTCAAGTCGCCGCGAATGCCATGCAGCAGCAGGTCGTAGGCGTCTACCTCCTCGACGAGCTTTTGGCCACGAGAGTGGCGCAGATGGCGCAGCGACCCGCGCCCAGTGATTCCTCCGGCGGCAAATAAGGCGTTGAGCGGCGTCGATAGTGAGCTGATGTCGTAGGCGCCAGGTGATACCACCTCGCCCACCGCGTAGACGCGTACGGTGCGCAGGCGTCCCAGGGAAATATCGGCGGAAACATCCCGGTATTGTGTCCGTAGAATGCGTTGTACGTCTTCCTGCACCTCGCCGAGCGTCTTGCCGCTCACCAGTACTGGCCCCGCCTCCGGCAACGCCAGACGGCCCTCGCGGTCTACAGTTCGAAACAGCCGCTGCGACACTCCTCCCCAGAGGTCGATGGTCAATCCGTCACCCGGACCGAGGACGTACTCCGGGCCAGCCGGAAGATCCATGGGAATCCCTATACTCCCGGGGTTGCGGCGAAAGACCTCGAGGCCAAAGCGCTCCAGACGCCCTGTGCGCGGCGCGGCCTGGACGTAAAGATCATAGAGCGAAGGTAGATAGGCGTAAGGATTAGGCGAACTTACCATCTCCACCGGCTCGGGGCTCGCATTTGCCCTCGGCTGGCGCGATGATGCGAGGGGGCGTGGCGACTGCCTTAGTGTATTTTCGGGAAGAAGCGCAGGCATTCCACCCGTAACATCGGCGAGCTCATCGGACCGAAGCGCCCCGGTCTGCGTGCTGGCCCGCGGCTGGCCGGTGGTTGTTACGGCACTGGCCGTCATCAAACTGGAACCCGTCAGGTCAGGGCGCTGCTGAATTTCTGGGGAGGGTGTCTCACTCCCTGGCTGCTGTTGAAGCGAAGGATTGGGAACCTGTGCGGGTCTGTTCGCCGGAGCTGGGCAGCCCACGTCGCCTTGGCTCGGATCGCACGGGGCCATTAAACTCTCCGATTCCTGCCCCAACCCCGTGGTGGGCCTACTCGTTTGCATCAGGCAGTTGGGGTTGTCATTTCCTGGTCTGCACGGGACCTCGGCAGCTCCCGGTTGAGTCGCCAACTCTGTGGTTGTGCCGCGGGCCAGCCGCTCCGCCCTGGCTCTCATTAGCAGATCCTGCTCTTTTCCCTTCGCCGATAGTGGATTGAGCTGCGGCGTCAGGTAGCCGTACCGCTGTAGCAGTCGAGTGGCCAGGGCACGGAAGCGAGTATCGTATATCAACCGCTCCTGGATGACGGCATCCGCCAGATCCTCTTCTGCCACGATTTGCCCCTTTTCGATAGCCGCTTTGGCCAGCAGGCGTTTCAGCTCCACCATCAGGCCGGGATCTTTGCTCAGCACCTCACGGATCTGATCAGGCGAGGCGGAGACCAATTCGAGGTTGTCTGTGGCCCAATCCGACACCCGTTCCTGTCGTTGTTGTCCTTCCGGCTGTTCATGCCCTGCCTGCTGTTCTTGCCCCGCCGACTTTTCTTCCCGTGGCTGCTCTTCCGGTCTTTCCTGTTCTTGGGCGAGCGCGGCGGAGGCCCCAGCGAACCCAAGAAGAGCCGCAAAGAGTACTCCCGTGAGGAGCGTTACAGTGCGCGCACGCGCGCTGGGCGGACGATGAGCCTCGGCAATCGCGAGGCTCTCTGGGAAAAAACTTTGGATGTGAAACATCTTCTTGCTCCTTGCCGGGCCGGTAAGACTCACGTCAAGCCCCAAATCGAGCCGCCCTTGGTCCGAAGAACACCCAGGATGGCTTCTTCCGAGGCCTCAACGTCGTGCGAGTGTATGTCAAGAGATGCCCAATAGTGAACTGAGTAATTATGGTGTGGGGCGACAGCAATGACCCGTACGTCGGGACGTTGACGAAGCACTGTGTCGCATATGCTAGGCCGCTCCCCCAACTTGTCTTGGGCAATGACGACCACATCCGGGTTTGTCTTTTCTATACTCACCGGGATGTCGGCCTCATCCGCCACTTCTCCGACAATTTCGATGTCGGGTTGATCTGAAAACGTCGTGAGAATTAGCTCACGCATCAGGCGCGGACGATTCGCTACCAATACCCGAATAGGCTTTTCCATGACAGTCTCCAGGGAGTCTTAGTATCAACCCGCGAGCGGCGCATGGAAAAGGTCCAAATACGTACCACAAATGAGTACTAAAAGCGGTCTAATGGCGGAAGCCCCCAAAGTCACCTAAGTACCATTTTTGGACTAACGCGCATTGGCGTTTGGGGAAATTTCCGGCTGGGGGCGTTTTCGGCGGATCGATTGTGGATACCCCACAAATGGGGGCCAATAACCTCCAATCCTCGGTACGAGATTGTGGACAATTTGTCCTTCAGAGCCCGAATAGCTCCATGCGAGCAGCGAGCCTTCAAGCGACCCAATCGCCCCGCTGCGGCAAGCTTGTGGAAAAGAGGCCGGACAGGTTGTTGCGAGAGGTGCGTCATCGTCGCTAACGCATTGTATCTTATAATCTTACCGGAGGACCATGTATCCTGGGAAGGCTTTGTCTTCCAGGTCGAATCGTAAACTCTGCTGGATGGCATTTTCTTCCGTTTCGCTGCCCACCACGTATTCCCCTCAGAAGGGCTAAGAATCCGAACCGTGAATAGCAACAAAAGCCGCGAAACTGGACACGGCGGACTATCGAATGAAAAACGCTCATCGGACAACGCAGTCACAAACTCGACCAATTTGCCGGGAGGTTCCAGCATGCGACGAAGGTATATTTTAGCTTGGGCGGTGTTAGTGTGTCTTTTTTGCACTTGGGGGTTACAGGCGCAGCAGTCTGATTCCAGCCCTTCAACTGGCACGAGCGCCCCGGACAACACCAATCCGCCCGCCTCTTTGCAGCCGGCTTCAGGAACGATCCCGCGGCTGATCAAGTTCAATGGAACAGTGAAAGACCTTACGGGCAAAATCTCCACGGGCGTGGTGGGCCTGACTTTTTCTCTCTACGAGTTGCCCGAGGGTGGCAATCCGCTCTGGACGGAGACGCAGAGTTTGTCTCTCGACGCAATGGGCCGCTACACGGCGCTGCTGGGGGCGAATTCTCCCGAAGGCTTGCCGCTCGACTTGTTCACTAGCGGCAAGGCGTTATGGGTGGGGGTGCAGCCGCAGTTGCCGGGGCAGCCCGAACAGCCGCGCATGCTTTTGGTTGCAGTGCCCTATTCGTTGAAATCCTCCGATGCCGACACGTTGGGAGGGCTGCCCGCCTCGGCCTATATGCTTGCGCCGAACGCGAATACGGCGCAGGGCAGCAGCGTGACGCCGCTGATTACTCTCCCGCCCCCATGCGTGGATGGCACCACCGCCAGCCCCTCGGCCGTCGGACTGCCGTGCCCGGTTACCCCCAGCACCCCCAGCAACGCTATAAGCGGCGGGGGCACGGCCAATTTTGCGGCCATGTTCACGGGGGCTTCGACGATCGGGAATTCGACAATCTATAACAGCCTCGGAGGATGGGTGGGCATCGGCACCACGAACCCGGCGGCCACGCTGGACGTCCATGGGACGGGAAACTTCGCCGGAACGCTGAAGGCGGCGGGCGCAGTGCTGCCGGCCACGGGCACGGCCACCGCCACGCAGGGCTTCGCGTCCAACCCCTTTGATTCGATAGCATCTTCATTCAACAGCGAGACGAGCGCGGCGGTGCCGCAACTGTTCCGCTGGCAAGCGGAGCCGGCAACGAACAATACCGCCAATCCGTCCGGGACACTGAACCTGCTGTTCCTGTCGGGGACCGGCACGCCGGCGGAGACCGGCCTGTCGATTGCCAGCAACGGCCAGATCAACTTTGCTTCCGGGCAGACCTTCCCGGGAACGGGCACAGGCACGGTGACGAGCGTGGGGAGCGGTGCAGGCTTGACGGGCGGACCGATCACCACCAGCGGCGCGCTGAGCATCGCCACAGGAGGCGTCACCAACACCATGCTGGCCAATTCTTCGCTCAGCGTACTGCCGGGAACTGACTTGCTGGGCGGAGGCTCCGTCCCACTCGGTGGCAGCGTGACGCTGAACCTCGACACCACCAAAGTGCCAACGCTGGCGGCCGGCAGCAACATCTTCACAGGCAGCATCACCGCATCGTCATTCTCTGGGAGCGGGTCCGGCCTCACCAACGTTAACGCCGCGACGCTGGGCGGGTCTGCGGCGAGCGCCTTCCAGCCCGCGGGAAGCTACGCCACGTTAGGGGCCGGCACCAACACTTTCACCGGGAGCATCACCGCGGCTTCCTTCACAGGCATTGGCGCAGGACTCACCAACCTGACGGCGGCGAACCTCAGCGCGGGGACGGCGGGCATCAGCATCACGGGTAATGCCGCCACCGCCACGGCCGCCGGCAGCGCGGCGACCGCCACCACGGCTGGAAATGCGACCAATCTGGGAGGGGTGGGGGCAGGCAATTACGCGCGCCTGGATATCGGCAACAGTTTTACAGGGAATCAGAGTGTGACCGGGAATGTGAGCGCCACGGGTTCAGTCTCGGGGGGAACCGCGAGCTTCACTGGGGCGCTGAGTGGGACTAGCGCGACGTTCAGCGGTGCACTGACGGCCGCAGGCGCCGCGCTACCTGCCACCAGCGTCGCCACTTCCAGCAAGGGCTACAACTCGAATCCCCTTGATTTGACGGCATCGGCATTCAATGGCACGAACGCCCTCAGCCCGGATTTCCGCTGGGTCGCGGAGCCGGCCAACAACAATAGCTCGAATGCTTCCGCCACGCTCAATCTCCAATTCAGCCCCAATGGCGGGACGCCGGGTGAAACGGGCGTTTCCATCGCCTCCAACGGCGTCATCACCTTCGCGCCCAGTCAGACTTTTCCCGGCGCGGGCGGCGGAACCATCACCGGAGTCACGGCGGGCACGGACCTGACCGGTGGCGGAACAACCGGCACGGTGACCTTGAATCTCGACACTACCAAAGTGCCGACGTTGGCGGCAAGCAGCAATCTTTTCACCGGCAGCATCACGGCCAGCGTTTTCTCGGGGAATGGCGCCAATGTGACCAACGTGAACGCAGCCAGTCTGAACGGATTGTTGTCGAGCGCCTTTCAGCCTGCCGGTTCCTATGCGGTCACCACCGGGGCCAACAGTTTTGGCGGAACTCAGACGATCAGCAGCGGCGACCTCTCCGTGAGCAACGGCAACATGGACCTTCCTCAAACGACGGGATCGGGCGTGGGCGTCATCAATTTGGGTGGGAGCTCGTTCATCCACGCCTGCTGCGCCAGCAACGGCAATACCTTCATCGGCCAAGGAGCCGGGAACTTTGGCTACACAAGCGGCGGCCTCCTGTATAACACTGCGACCGGATACTCCGCGCTCAATAGTAATAAGACGGGTTATAGCAACACTGCGGTCGGAGCACTGTCGTTGTCGCAGACCTCGGGAGGAGAGTACAACACGGCGGTGGGGCAGCAAGCGGGTCAAACCAACACCAGCGGGTCGAATAACACTTTCGTCGGACAAAATGCGGACGCTAGCACTGGCAACCTGACCCATGCTACGGCCCTCGGCAGCAATGCCATCGTCGGCGCCAGCAACTCCCTGGTGCTGGGGGGAACGGGCCAATACGCCATCAATGTCGGCATAGGTGACGCGAGCCCGGCGGCCCGATTAACTGTGAGCGGACCTGAATCAACTTCAAGTGGCTTTGGCTCAGCGATAAAACTTGCCAATACGGCAAGTGGGGGAGCGAACTGGTACATGAGAGCCGGAGCCACGGGTACGGGAACCCCACCTGGAGGTTTCAGTATCGCGAACGATTCCTTATACGCGCTGGTCATCGGCAGTAATGGCGAGGTGGGCATTGGGACTGCGGCACCGAACGCAGGGCTGGAAGTGAACGGGACAGCTAAGTTCGACGGGCAGGTGACTTTTGCGGGAGGTCAAACGTTTCCGGGGGCGGGCACGGTGACCAGCGTGGCTGCGGGCGCCGGCTTGACGGGAGGACCGATCACTTCCAGTGGCGCACTGAGCATCGCTACGGGAGGCGTCACCAACAGCATGATCTTGAATCCATCGCTGAACGTGTTGGCAGGGAGTGGCCTGAACGGTGGCGGTCCGGTGGCCCTGGGTGGGAGCACCACACTGAACCTGGCGAGCGCCTCCTGCGGCGTGGGACAGGCGGTGGTGGCGCTGCCTCTAGCCTGCCAGACCTTCGCTACTCTCACGCAAGTGCCGCAGCTTGGCACGGTCAACACCTTCGCTCAGACCCAAAACTTGGACACGACACTCAACGTCGACTTCTTGAACGCCAACGCCGGCGCCGTGACGCCCGGGATCGTCTTCGGCAACCCCACGGGCGAAGGTATCTCCTCCGAACGCGCGGCGGGAGGCAATCAGTACGGCCTCGACTTCTACACCAATTCCACTCGCCAGATGTCGATCACCAACTCGGGGAGCGTGGGCATCGGGACCAACACGCCCTACACCCTCGTCCACATCCGCAAGGACGTAGCCGGCGCCCTCGGCCCCTCGCTTACCCTGATGAATGGCGCCGCCGGCGCCAACGCCGGCGCCTCGATTGACTTTGACGGGCGCGATCCGGGTAATACCAACCCACCCGGCGTCCGCATCCAGAGCTTGGCCGATGGACACTCCTCCAGCCACCTGACATTCTTGACCAAGGTACCCGGCGCGGACGCGGACGCCCTGGTGGAGCAAGTGCGACTCACGTCCTGGGGCGTGCTGAACGTGGATTCCAGCGGCAGCAACGGCGGGTTTATTGATAACAGCCTGGCGACGGGGACGGGGCTGGTTTTCGGGCTTCCCGGATCCGGCGAGGGAATGGCTTCCAATCGGACAACCTCCCCCAATCTGGACGGCCTCGACTTCTACACGGATTTCACCAACCGCCTGGCGATCACCAACACCGGCAACGTGGGCATCGGCACAACGACGCCCGCCGCGACGTTGGAGGTAAACGGCACGGCGCAGTTTGACAGCACCGTCACGTTTTCGCAGGGCGAGACCATGACCGGCACGGAGACGATCAGCAGCGGCGATCTGGCCCTTCCCGCCACTACCGGGTCGACGGTGGGCGTGCTGACCATTGGCGGGGCGTCATTCCTGCACGATTTTGGAGGACCTTCCAACACCTTTGTCGGCGCCTCCGCCGGAAACTTCAACGGGACCAACAGCGGCACCAACAATACTGCCATGGGCCAGTCCGCGCTCGCCGCCAATACCTCCGGCCACGCCAACACCGCCTTGGGCCAGGGAGCTCTCTCCAGCAACACCCAGGGCCTCGCGAACACCGCGGTGGGAGCCTTGGCTGGGGTCACCGGCACCGCGGGCAACGCCAACACTACGGGCTTCGACAACACCTTTATTGGATTCAGCGCCGGGCCAGGCACATCCACCCAGTTGTCCAACGCCGCCGCCATCGGCGCCAACGCGACGGTGACTCAAAGTAACAGCCTGATCTTGGGCGGCACGGGAACGAATGCGGTCAGCGTAGGGATCGGGCAGACCGCGCCCTACACCACATTGCATGTTCGGCGTGACGCCCCCGGCGGGATAGGGCCGGTGATTACCCTGATGAACGGCGGGGCCGGCTCGGGCGCCGGAGGGGCGATCTATTTCGACGGGTATGACCCAGGATCCGCCAATCTACCGGCAGCGAGGATTTTTAGCTTTGACGACGGCAATTACTCAGCGGCTCTCGAGTTTCAGACCAAAAACCCTGGATCGGCTAGTAACGCCACCGGAACCAGGATGATAATTACCGATGTCGGCAACATCGGCATTGGAACCACCAGCCCGGGCGCCCTCCTGGAAGTGAACGGGACGTCAAAGTTTGACAATACCGCCTCATTTTTGGGCTCGGCGAATCTGGACGGAAGCCTCAACCCCGATGCCGGGGGCACCAACAACGGTACGGTAAACCCCGGGATCACCTTTGGAACCTCCAGCGGGGAAGGCATCGCCTCGAAGCGCACTTCGGGCGGCAACCAGGACGGCCTGGATTTCTACACCGCCAGTACTCCGCGCATGTCCATCACCAACGGCGGCTTTGTCGGCATCGGCACCCAGACGCCGACAGCCCCCCTGGAGGTATTCACGGGCGACAACATAGGCGCCATTATTCAAAACAGCTGCCAGGGGCAGGGAGCGCTTCCCGCGTGCTCCACGCTCGTGGTTGAGAATGACGCGCCATCTATTGTCGCCACGCTGGACGCCGTGGGTTCTTTTGGCAGTTGCAATTTCAGCAATTCGGGCGATCTAAACTGTACGGGCTCGAAGTCCGCTGTGGTTCCCGTGGATAGTGGAGCGCGCCAAGTGGCTCTTTACGCTGTTGAGGCGCCGGAGAACTGGTTTGAGGATGCCGGATCCGGGCAGCTCTCGAATGGCTCTGCCGTCGTGGCGCTGGAACCAACCTTCGCCCAAACCGTCAACACCGGCGTGGAATACCACGTCTTTCTCACGCCCGAGGGTGACTGCGAGGGGCTCTACGTAACCCACAAAACGGCCACAGGCTTCGAAGTCCACGAGCTGCGCGGCGGGCATTCCAACGTCGCCTTTGATTACCGCATCATGGCGCGCCGCAAGGGCTACGAAAGCATTCGCCTCGCGGACAAGACCAAGTTTATGGAGTCTGTGAGGCGCAATCGCCCGGTCGTAGCGCGCGAGGCGGGCTCGGACTCCCCGGCTGTGCCGGCCCCATCCGCCGACGCCAATGTGCAGCAACCCCGCGCCTCATCGCCAACCGCCAAAGTGCAATGGTAGGCGGTGCACCGCTCATGACGGCAACGCGGATCCGCAGATTACACGGATTACACAGATTGCGGGTTTGATGTCGGACTCGGGACGGCAGGGCAGCGGGCTATACAATCGCGGAGTAGCCGGAGGCGCGGGCGGCTTGGACGGCGCCGTGGCGGCTCACGGCCTCCACCTGCTTCATAATCCGGTGCATATGATTCTTGATGGTAAACTCCGAGAGATTCAGGTGCGAGGCGATCTCCTTATTCGTCAATCCCTTGGCGACAAGGGAAATGAGCTGCTGTTGGCGTATGGTGAGGCTGGGGACGGATCGGCGCTTAACTTGGACCGGCGTCTCCTGGGCATTTCGGGCCATCGCCCGAAAGAGCGTAAGGCATAGCCGGGGAGGGCAGACGGCCTCACCCCGTGCCGTGGCCCGGACAGCCAGGACAACGTCGTTTGCCGAGGCGTCATTCAGCAAGTAACCTGAAACCCCGGAGCGAACCGCCTGAAGGAACTGCTCTTCGTCCTCTTCCATGCCGATCAGCACGACCCCCACCGCGCCATTCGCCTCCCGTCCAGCGAGGAGGCGGTCGCTCAGTGGCAACAACATCTGAAGATCATCCAGCACCAGAATGTCGCACTGGGAAGCGAGGACGTCAAGGGCTTCGGTGGGGCTGCCTTGCCCGACCACGCACAAATCAGACCGCTTGCGAAACAGCCGAACCAACGTCTCGCGAACCAGGCGGTTCTCGATCAGCAAGAACACTCGCGTCGGATCATCGGGCAGCCTGTTTCCCGGCACTGTCATTGCTCCTCTAACTTGAGTTCCGTCCTCAAGAAACCACCAGGGTCACCGGAGGCAGGCCGTACTAAATGTCGTGAGGGCCTAAATTATAGGAAGCCTTGACTCTGTTGTCAACGTTAAATACCGTCGCGCACAGGGGACCTGTTAAGAGGCTGTATGACAATTAGTATAATACCCTTTCCCGAATGGACGATCTATAAGTTGCGCCATGGAAAAGGCCAGGAAAACGAGGGTTGACAAGCGGCTACTCGCGGGAGGGCCTTGTCCGTCGGCTGACGGACAAGGCCCCGTTCCGCGAATTCAACGGTTATCGCTTGAAAAACTGAATCGTGGGGTAAGTACTGGTTTCGTTGTTGAGAGCCACGAACTTGGTAGCGGAGAAGATGATGCCGTCGATGGGCCCACTCGGCTTGGTGCTAAAGGTCCCGTTGGAATTCACCGTTCCGAGCGGGCCGGAATCAGTCCCGTCGGCATACTGCCCGCCGGTTGACGTTCCATCACCGATAAAACTGAAACCGCCGCTGCCGTTCAGCGTTATTATCGCTATCCCTACCTGTTCGGCGCTCGCTACGCCGTAGCTGACCACCTCAAGGTCGCCGCCATAAAATGCGCCCGAGAGAGAACTACTGCTGAATGGCCCCCCCGACTGCGGTCCGAACTGCCCATCTGCAACATCCGTATCCGAGCTGATCACGACGCCCTGGTTGGCTGCGGTTAGGTAGAAAACAGGAGCCCCGGTTCCGCAAGTCATGCGGCCACTCGGGTCGATCGAGTAGGTGCAATTGATGGGTTCAGGACTCTTCAACGTGCCTCCCCCATCGTAGTAACTGGTGCCCGTCAGGGAGCTGATTCCATCGCCGTTAATAGGTGCAAACGATGCAGATCCTCCCGTTCCGCCGCCATTCAGCCCAGTCATATAAAGGACGCTGGGGGCGTTGAAGGAGCTATTGCTAAAGCCGCCCCCCGGTACGGTCTGCAGGATCATTTGGCCGGCCAAGACCCCATTGGTGGCTACAGCATCCGTCGTCATGACCAATAAACTCGAACTGGACACCATATAAAGCACGAAGTGGTTTGCCGATGGCTGGCCTGTCCACGTTGTGTTCCCGGTAATGCGGCCGTTACCGTCGGCGCTGGAGTACGCGCCGCTCACGCCTGAGTCGTAACTGGTAGTTCCGGCGTCGTTCATGTCAAATTCGCCGGAAGTAAAGTTGGAACTGCGGCCGGTTGAAAACTCCCCTACGGGGACCATCCGGGCGGCGTTACCACCCACGCCGCTCTCCGCGAACGCAAAGCTGCTGCTCC
>Ga0074044_10004451_pt1 | contig 11604 bp, 5 predicted proteins | sample BogForMeECP23OM1_FD_94443 | JGI IMG/M metagenome (GOLD analysis project Ga0074044, IMG submission 94443) | Bog forest soil microbial communities from Calvert Island, British Columbia, Canada - Bog Forest MetaG ECP23OM1 | ecosystem: Environmental > Terrestrial > Soil > Wetlands ...
AAAGGCCTGGATGAGGTAGACGAGATTACTCGAACCGTTGCCCGCGACATCCGCAGCCAGTACACGATTGGCTACAAGCCAACCAACCCACGGCAAAATTCCGAATACCGCAAGATTCTGGTCACGGCGCAGGCGCCGGGCTATCGCAAACTAACCGTCCGCACTCGGAGCGGCTATTATCCCGGCGAGGCCGTCCGCTAAAGGCTCGTCAATCCCAGGGTGCCCGGGGCGCTTCCCAAACTGGGAAGTTTACTTTTTAGTACTGGTACCCCCCTCCCCCCTTATATTTTGCAAAATCTTGAAAAGACGAGGTTTATTTTACGACTATGTGCTAGATCTTTGAGTTTAAAGGAGTTACGGGCAAAATCTAGATAACATTGGAGTTAGGGCGGACGCGACGTCCCATTTTGGAACGGAGTCGGCATTTTGGATCAGGATTCGGAAGCCGCGCCGTCGCCTGGGTCAGGTTGTCAAAGATCGACTATTATCTTGTAGATAATCTACGTTACGCTAGGTTATCCGATTTGATGAACGTGGTCAATGATAAAACGCGCTGCGGAACTGAAGGATCGAGTTAGTGCGCGCCGAGAATGCGCGGCCGCGATTTGGTTGACGACTGGGGGGGATAGCGGTCCGTGAACTAGAGTATTGCCGCCCACCCGTTTCCGCAACAAGCGCCGGAAAAGGGTGGGGCACCCTAGCGTACTCGATACCGTGAATGAAAGCCTAGGCCACCCGCCCCCGCTGTGTTGGCGAATCGCCGACTGAGAAGGGCGATTTTAAGGGATGCTGCGCTGGACGAGAGTCTCCGGATTCACTGCGAAATTTGGGGCAGAGCTCTCGGCCAAGCGCGGCAGCAACAACTGAAACTCCTCCAACGGTACAGGCCGGCTAACCAGGTAGCCCTGGAACGAATGGCAGCCAATACTAGCGAGAAAGTCCCGCTGTTCTTCCGTTTCCACGCCCTCGGCGATTACTGACAAGCCCATCGCCCTGCCCAAAGAAATAATGCTTTCTGCAATGGCGCCGCTACTAGCGTCCACCAGAATGTCCCGGACAAACGCCTGGTCGATCTTCAATTGGTCCAAGGGCAAACGCCTGAGGTAGGCCAAAGAGGAATAACCCGTGCCAAAATCGTCCAGAGAGAACGTCAAACCATGAGACTTAAGTTCCGTCATTTTGGCGATGACGTCCTCAAAATTGTCCACGAACATGCTTTCGGTGAGTTCCAGTTTGAGGTTTCGCGGATTGGCTCCGTTGCCATGCAGCGTCGTCAGCACTTTTTCCACGAAGTCCGTGCTGCGCAACTGCCGGGCGCTGATATTTACCGCAACCGTAAGATGGGCCGTATCCTTCCGAGCCGCCCAGGCTGCAATCTGCCTGCAAGCGGTTTGCAGTACCCAGTCCCCCAATGGCAGGATCAATCCCGTTTTCTCGGCCAAAGGAATAAATTCGCCAGGCGACAAAAAGCCGCGCTTCGGGTGCCGCCAGCGAACCAGCGCCTCGGCGCCAACCAAGATGCCGCGATCCATTTGAGGCTGATAGTAGAGCAAGAAACCACTCGTCTTGATCGCTTGGCGGAGGTCTTCCTCCATCACCGCACGGGCATTGACGGCAGCCTGCAAGGCTGGGGCGAAGAAACGCACAGTATTGCGGCCCGCCGCTTTAGCTTGATACATAGCGATATCCGCCTGTTGCAAAACCTCATTCGTGCTGTCTCGTGGATCTCCGAATACGGTAATCCCAATACTCGAGCTACTGCGGCATTCGCGGCCAGCGAGCAGGTATGGCTGATCAACCGTAGCGAGAATCTTCTCGGCGATGGTCTTTGCCTGAGCCGCAGCATCCTCGGCACTTTCACTCAAGTCTTGGAGTAAGACTACAAACTCATCTCCGCCCAATCTGGCCACCGTGTCGGTTTCGCGTATGCTGGCGGCAACACGTTTGGCCACCGCCTGAAGCAGGAGGTCGCCGATATGATGACCAAGGGTGTCGTTCAACGTCTTGAAATCGTCGAGATCGAAGAACAGCAGTGCCCGCTTACGTTTACTCCGGTTGCTGGCGGCCAGGGTTTGGTGCAATCGATCCATCAAAAGACGGCGGTTGGCAAGACCGGTCAATGGGTCAAAGAAGGCTAGACTCCTGATCTCATCATGCGCCACCTTCAGCCGCTGAAGCTCACGCTCCCTTCGTTGGGCTCCCACCATCCGCAGTCGAACCACCCCTCCCGCCAGCAGCACCGGGGTCAGCCCACAGATGCTGAGAAACCACCACGACCAATACCACGGGGTCAGGATTCTGAAGGCGAACTCTGCCTTATTCCCACTCCATACGCCATCGCCGTCTTGCGCTTCTATCTCCAGTCGATAGGCCCCAGGCGCCAGTTCTGCGAACTGCAGTTCTCTTTGCGTGGTCTCGGTCCAGGTCGAATTTGAGCCCTTGAGCTGGTAGCGAAAGAGAACTCCACTTTCCTTGGCAACGTTGAGCGCCGAGTATCTTGCGATGAGCGAGTTTGCCTGGATGCCGGAGGACGGATTGTTCTTCCCGGAAACATCTACGCGGCCCATGACGAGCTTGGTAAAAACGACCTTGAGTGGCACCTCGGGCGAGAGGTGCGGACGTGGCTTGAAACGAGAGAGTCCGCCGCTTGTCCCAATCCAGACGGTGCCGTCGGGCTCTTCGGCGAACGCGTTGAGGTTGCAATCGTTCCAAGCCAGCCCGTCGCTCATATCGTAGTGGCTCCATCGCGACCCATCCCACATGTCTACGCCCCGCTCCGTGCCCACCCACAACCGCCCCATGGCGTCGAGTTCGAGGAAATACACCAGTCCATCCGTGCCGGATCTCTGAACGGTTTTCTCAACGACCAAACCACCGGCCTGTAAGTGGACACGGTCGATACCGCCGCCGAAACGATAGCCAACCCATATCATCCCGTTCGCGCCCGCGCCCAGAGCCAGCACTTCCTGATTGCTGAGGCCGTCCGCGCGTGCGAAATTCTTCCACTGGCCATTTGCATACGCGAAAAGCCCGTCAGCCCCCCCGGCCCAGACTGTGCCATTGGTTCCCTCGGCGACCGCCCAAATTCGGTTGGACGGCACTTCGGCGACGCGCGAAAACCTGCGGTACGGAGCCGTGGCCACAAACAGACCAGATTCCATCGCCGCCCAGAGCCGTTGCTGGCGATCGAAGCGCAAGGTGTAGGCTGCTTTGCCCAACAAACCCTGCACCTCACCAAACCACTGCACTTTGCCGGTTGCAACATGCAGGCGGGCTGCACCGTGCGATTCGGTGCCGATCCACAAATCCCCGTCGGGAGCCAGGCGAACGCTGTGGACTGGGAAGCCATCGAGTCCTGCGACCTGCTTCCACTGGATACCAAATTGCCGACGCTCCCCGCGAAGCAACCCTCCCTCGGTGGCGACCCAGAGCACCCCGTCGGCCTGGGGCTGGATCTCATACACAATATCGCTGGCTAGCCCGCTTGCAGTAGAATAGGTTTCCCACTCCTGGTAGCCGGGCCACTGGACAAGTCCCCGACCCGCCAAGCCGATCCACAGGGAGTGCTGCCGGTCCTCGAAAACGGCATAGACTACTCCACGAAGGCCGAAGGACCGGTCGATCTTTTGCCAGCCTTTTCCATGGCGGATCAGCAACCCATCGGGGGACGGCAGCAGAATGCGCCCATCGGCATCGATGCCAGGGACACCCATAGCGCTCCCTGGAATCGGCGCATCCGGCCTGCGGAATATGGTTTGGCCCGCAAGCAACACAAACACCCCCACATTCTTCTCGCGCACCCAAAGATTGCCGTCGCGATCTTTTCGGATAACCATTACGGCGCGACCCGGAAGTCCAGCCTCTCGTCCAAAGACGTGAGTCCGGTTTTGGTCCATGCGGCATAGTTCCTGTCCGCACCCATACCAAAGGATGTCGCCATCCACCAAAACACCATCAACCTGTGGCCCGGAAGTTGCCGGCGCCCGGGGAAAGCTGCGCACGGCAAAGCCATCCTGTCCGGGCTCAGAATAGAGTTCCACCAGACCAGAGTCTGTGCCCAGGAAGGTATGCCCTAAACCATCCGACTGGATGCCTTGAGCCCAACTGATTGTCTTGAAAGTGGCGGGAAGCTTTTCGAAGCGGTTGCCGCGCAGGAGGTAGAGCCCAAAGTTTCCGCCCGCCAGGAGAGATCCGTCCGGAGCTTCGCCAAACGCAGCGCCGGAGGTGGACGGGATTCCCTGCGCCGGTCCAAAAGCTTCAAAACGATCCCCGTCGTACCGGAAGATCCCGTTTTCTGTGCTCGCCCAAATAAAGCCTACGCGGTCCTGGTAAACTTGCCGCACCGCGAGGTTGTTGAGCCCTTCCGCGTTCCCGAAAGTACGGAAGCTGTACTCCTGAGCACACAGAACTCCTGAGGTTAGCAGCAGCAGGGCAAGTGCGTGCGCCATGGTTGTGCGTTCCACTGACAGACAACATCGGCCATTTGGTTTAATCCCTTCACTTAATTCCGCTTGAGGATCGGCTCGGGGTAATGTGTTCTTCCCGTAGACCCTTCCAAACAGACGACCGGGTTGCGCACGACAAGCGCGCACGACAAGCAAGAAAGACGTCAAGCTAATCGCACGATCTGGCCCGGAGGACTCCGAGGATATCAAATCGGTCAAACGGATAGCCGGTCGCGATGGTTGGCACGCCGAAGTTCCCAGGCCTTATCGCATCGTTCGCGAAGCGCGATTGCTGGTGTAGCAGCTTTTGCACGGGAGGTATCGGGTACCGAAACCGCATACGGGTGACGCAGCCGCAGCCCCGAAGTTTCCAGCTCACCCACAAATGTGCAAATATTTGCATCATCATACCTTTCGATTGCACCCGTAAAGCCCATATTCCTCAGGTTTAGAGGGTTGGTATGAGGCTTGCTCCTACGGAGGGCAGGAGCCGGGAAACGCAAGATGCTCCTCAGAACTTGGAGATTAACGCCATGAAGACTGCATTATTTGTCCTGTGTTTTCTCTGTGCCAGTGTGGCATTCGGACAATCGGTTGGCGGGACCGTGGGAGCCGCAAGCTTGAGTAGCACGGTGCAGATGGCCGCTCACCCGCAACGTGCATCGCAGACACCGATGGGTCTGGAGCAGAGCTTGCTCGAACACTCTAATTACACCATTGCCGAAGGCGAGAGGCCGCTTTGGGAAGTGCAGCCCCCGTCGCAGTTCCGACCGATGCCGCTGGGCGATGTCGCACGCATGTACAGGAAAGATCACGAACTGGTGAAGAAGGCCGACATCGTGGTGCACGACTGAGATGCCCAGATCTCGACGCGAGATGTGGGGCACCCGCGTTCTACGTTGCATGGTGAATGATTTGGACTTCGTCGATTTGCTCAAGGACCGGCTCTCCCAGCTTCAAAAGTCAAAGGCGGCGGACAGGAATGTCCGCCCTACACGGGCGCGAGATGTGGGGCACCCTTCGCGAAAATCATTTCTTTTGCTACTGTAATGCCTGGCTTGGTCCTATCTCCGGGCGGCCTCCGATGTTATAGCGCTTGAGCTTGCGATACAGGGTGGCGCGGCTGATGCCAAGCATTTTGCCCGCCAGCGCTTTGTCTCCCTTCACTTGTTCAAAAACGCGTTCTATGGTTGCCCGTTCGATGTCCTCTAAATCAGTCGAGGAAACTGGGTTCGTAATCGTACCCTCAGCGGGTTCGGCCGAAGGCGAGGCCGAAGCAATGGTCGGCGGCAGGTCGCTTAGGTCGATGGTTTTGCCATCGCCGAGGGCTACGGCGCGCTCAATGCAGTTTTCGAGTTCGCGCACATTCCCCGGCCAGTCGTACTGCAGCAGGCATTTCATGGCCGCGTGCGTTACCTGGATGGAACTACCAGGCGCGTGCCGGTCGAGAAACCAGTGCGCCAGCATGGGAATATCGGAGCGGCGCTCGCGCAATGCTGGCAAATGCACGGTGACCACGTTCAGGCGAAAGTAGAGATCCTTGCGGAAGGTGCCGTTGCGATATTCCGCTTCGAGATCGCGGTTGGTTGCGACCACGACGCGCACATCCACTTTCACTCTCTGATTACTGCCCACCGGGCGAACTTCTTTCTCCTGCAAAACCCGCAGCATCTTAGCTTGCAACTCCAGCGGCAACTCGCCGATTTCGTCGAGGAAGATGGTGCCGCCGTTGGCGGACTGAAACAATCCCGTCTTCGAGCGCAGCGCGCCGGTGAATGCGCCTTTTTCGTAGCCGAACAGTTCGCTTTCAATCAGCGTGGGAACCAGCGAGCCGCAGTCCACGGCCACGAAGGGACGATTGGCGAAAGTACCGCGGAAATGAATGGCGCGCGCCACCAATTCCTTGCCCGTCCCGCTCTCACCCGAGATCAGCACTGGGGTACGCGTGTCCTTCAGCCGCGAGATCATGCGCAGCACATCTTGAATCTTGGCTGAGGAGCCGACGATGCCGTGCAGGTCGGATTCGGTGTCGACGCGCTCGCGCAGGAACTGATTCTCTTCGACCAGGTGAACTTTCTCGGCCATGCGGCGCAAGAACAGACGCAGTTCTTCCAGCGGAGAAAAGGGTTTGCTGATGTAGTCGTAGGCGCCGAGCTTCATAGCCTGTACGGCAGTTTCAACTGAGCCGTGGCCGGTCATCACCGCGACCTCGCTGCGCGGCAGCAACTTCTTCACCTTTTCCAGAAACTCGAGGCCCGACATGTTGGGCATAACCATGTCGGTGAGAATCATGTGGGCGGGTTGCTCTTCGAGCAGGGCCAAAGCGCTCTCGCCACTATTGGCCTCCAGGCAAGTGAAGCCCAGCGCTTCACCCACGGTCATGCACAGGCGGCGGATGCTCTGCTCGTCGTCGACAATCAACAGGCGAATACGTAAATCTTCACTCACGGTGCCTTTCCTATCGTCTTCTCAATCACTGAGATGAATTGTTGAACCCGGAAGGGTTTCTCCACGCAGGGCGCACCGGTTTTGCGCAAGGTGGCGGCGGTATCTTCATTGGCGATATCGCCGGTGATGAACACGATGCGTGCGGCGAGATCGGGACGGTGACTGCTCAACCAGGCATGCACATCGGCGCCATCCACACCACCGGGCGTGCGCATATCGGAGACCACACCCAGAAACTGGTCGGACTCGAGTAGCCGCAGACCCTCGGCTCCGGATTCGGTGGATACGACGGTGTAGCCACTGCGCTCGAGAGCGGCCCGGACGTAGGCCATCACCGCAGGCTCATCCTCGATGAGCAGCACCGGCAAAGCAGGGGGCTTTAAGATCGGTTGGGTCGTTGTCATGGGATATGTCATGGCTGGATAACTCCTATGGCCCCAGCTGAGGCCGACTCTGAGACGGCGGGCAGGCGCACGATAAATGTTGCGCCCTCGCCATCTGGGTTGTTGTGACAAAGAATCTCGCCTGCGTGTTCGCGCACGATGCCGTAGCAGATGCTTAGGCCGAGGCCGGTGCCCTTACCAATTTCCTTGGTAGTAAAGAATGGGTCGAAGATACGGTCGGGGAAAGAAATGCCGTAGCCGTTATCGCAAAATGAGACCTCTACGAAACTGCCCAGATTCGAGGTTTTGATTTCGATGCGGGCGGGACGTCCGGTATCGTGGACCGCATCGTAGGCGTTGTTGAGAATATTCAGGAATACCTGTTGCAACTGGTGCGTGTCCCCGATTGCCTCAGGCAATTGCGGATCGAGGTGCTCGACGACCTCAGCTCCCCGGCTGTGGAGGTCGTAGGCGCGCAACTGCACGGTGCGGCTCAGAATGGTGTTGAGCTGTACGGGGCGGCGTTGCGGCGGCATCTGGCGGGCGAAGCTGAGCAGGTTCTGCACGATTTGTTTGGTGCGTTGGGCTTGCTCCAGAATGACGCGCAGGTCTTTGCGGGCGCTTTCCGGGACTTCAGGATTCTCCATCAGCAGGTCGGCAAAACCGAGAATCGCAGTAAGCGGGTTGTTGACTTCATGAGCGACGCCGGAGACGAGCTGGCCGACGGCGGCCATTTTCTCGGTGTGCAGCATTTTGGCTTGGAGCGTGGCGGCGTCGGTGATGTCGCTCATGACGACGACGATGCTGGCAACATTGCCCTGCTCGTCGCGCATGGGGCTCAGGTTCATAGAGAAGTATCCGACTCGCCCTTCGCTATGCACGATCTGCAATTCAAGGTTGTCGATCTGCTGGCCGGCTAAAGTTGCGGCGAACGCCTCTTTGAGGGCCTGACGGCGGGCCGGAACGATGAGCTCTTCGAGAGGCCGGCTCAACAATTGGCTCTGTTGATAACCCATGTCATACCAGCGGCGGTTGGCGTAACTGACAAGTCCGGCGGTGTCCGCCACCAGGATCAGGCTTTGGGTATTGTTGAGAACCTTGCCGGAAAAATCGCGCTCGCGCTGCAATTCGGATTGGAAGGTCTTCAGGCCGCTGATATCGAGCATGACGCCGCGGAACTGAACAATGTGTTGCAGCGCATCGCGCACCGCAAAAGCATTGATCAAGACGTGAACGGGTGATCCGTCCTGGCGGCTCAAAGTTTGCTCGTGATTCTTTACCGCGCCATACTGCAGCATCTGCGCGGCAAGTTCTTCATACTGCTCGGAGGAAAAATAAACCTGGGTGCGGACATCGGCTTGCAGCAGTTGTTCACGGCTACGGTACCCGAGCATGCGTACCAGGGCGTCGTTGACTTCAATGAAGCGCCCATCCGGGGTTGAGAAAAAGACTCCTTCCTGAATATTGTCAAAGAGCTCGCGGTAGCGGCGCTCGGCTTCGCGGCGGTCAGTAATATCCTTGAGGACGTGGATGGTCTGCAGACCTTCGCTGTTTGCCCCATGAACCCGTGAGGTGGACACGAGATAGGTCCGGTCCAAAACCGGGAGAACGTATTCATCGGTAAGAACATCGGTAGTCGAGCGACAGAAAGGACAGGAGTGCAGGGGCGCGTCGTTACCCATTGCTAAGAGGGCGCCCATGTTTACGCCGATGAGCTCATGGGGCTGAACCCCGATGAAATCGGCCAGCGAGCGGTTCACCCGCAGAATGTGATCGGATTGATCGTGGGCGACGATGAAATCGGTGATGGCATCGAAAATCTCAATCCAATGCCGGTTCGCCTGATCCATGCGAGTGAAAAGCCGCGCGTTCTCGAGGGCGACGGAGGCGTGGGCCGCAATCGCCTGCAGAAGTTGCTGGTCCTCTTCCTGCAGAGGCTTTTCGCGATTTGCGACACATAAAACACCCACCAGATCGCCCGACGAATTCAGCAGCCGGATCAGGCTACAGTCATCCCAACCCAGCAGGGAACTCATCTCGGCGCCGAACAGATCGGAAGCGCTGGCAGAAATGATGTCCTGGAGGTGCTGCACAAGCGCATCCGCCAGGGCATGATCAAAACGGCGCAGCAGTGCGCTGAGTTGTTGACCCTCAGCGGGGACTCCGTGGAACACCAGGGTTTCGAGGGTTGAGCCTTGCTGGACGGCGAATGCGGCGGCTTTTGCCCCCATCAAGTCTGCGGCCCGGGTCACAAAATTCCTGGCACACTCGGGAAGCCGAAGCTGGGAGTTCAACTCCAGTGCGAGTCCCTTCAAGGCTTCGGAGCGGCGCTGGTGTTGCTCTGACAAGTGCAGATTGCGGGTGGCCTCGAGGGTGACCGCAACCTGAGATGCCAAGGCCTGCGCTGAACGTACGTTCTCCTGCGAAATTCCTGCGCCGTCCAGGCGATCAAGCACGCCCAGCAGACCCAATACCTGTCCCCCTGCTCCCGGAAGCGGCACGGCTAGAAACTGGTGGACTCTAAACTTCCGAATCATCTCCTGATCAGCGCCTGGGACCTGGGCCAGATCGTTGGACCAGAAAGGCTGTCGGTTCAACAGGGCGCGGACGGCAACGCCGTCAGCAAGAACCTGATCTACCGGGCTGGGCTGACTGTTTTCGGCTCCCCATCGAACCCGAAATGCGCCTCCTTCGAGCAACCCCACAAAGGCCCGGCCAAACCCCAGAAAGTCAGCGGTGCGAACGACGAATTGCCGCAGGAACTCGTCGAGATTTCCGACCGAGCTTAGTTCCGCCAAGATGTCGAGGAGTTGGTGCAATTCGTGAGCCCGCGCCCGGGCGGTCCCGTAGAGCTCGGCATTGGCGATGGCGACAGCTCCGAACCCAGCCACCGCGGAGAGCAGAGATTTTTCCTCGTGACTGAAAGCGCCTTCCGGGCGCGGATAGATAAGCACCGCCCCCTCCGCACACGATGTACGAATGGGAGCGGCCAGCAGCATCCCGGTAGGGACCAAAGCGCCGAGCGCGTGGACAGCGGGATCAATGGCAGCCGTGATGGGCTCGCCGGCGGCAAGGGCGCGGGCGGTAAGATCGACCGCAAACTGCAGTTCTTTGCGGTCAAAGCGGGCGCGGGCTGAAGCTGCCAGTTGCGGAGACTCAGCGGCCACGGCATGCAATCCAACGCTCGTTCCCTGGCGCAAGAGAACGCAGACCAGTTGAGTGCGCAAGAGAATGCGCAAGCGCTCAGCCACAGCCTGGGCCACAGCCGCGGAGTCCGAGGCGGCGTGCACCGCCTGAGCAACTTCACCCAGGATCTCAGCGCGGCGATGCTCCTCTCGCGCTACCCAGGTCAAACGACTCGCTTCCAGCAAGTTGCCTAATTGGCCGGCAAGGATGGTCGCTTTGGCGGCGAGATCGTCGTTGAAATAATCGGATTCCGAGGCGTGCAGGAAGACGGCTGCGCCAATGACCTCATTGGAAACCACGAGAGGAGCTGCCATCAGAGACTTGGCATGGAATTCATCCGCTATGGAATACCGGCCCGGAGGCGGATTATTCACATACCAGGTTCTGCGCTGAGCAATGGCGTCCCGTGCAATCGCGCTTTCCCGCGCCCTCAGCCGGCGACCAGGAAAACCCTCCGCCATCCAACCGTCAGCTTCGGCGCCTACCAGTTCGTCAGCAGAATCACAACGCCAGAAATAAGTACCATCAACGTGAAAGAACTTGCGCGTGGCCTGACAGAAAAGGCGGATCAGAGCCGGGCCACGAGTTTCCTGTGCAGCCGCTTCAGAGAATTGCAAGAGCAGTTTCTGAAAGGCATCGTCTGCGCGAGGGCCGGGTTTCTCCAGCACTGTCGTATTTCTGGCACGCGAGGTCAGAAAGGCACCCCTAACTCCGCAAAACTACAAGTAATTGAATATACAGGAAAAATAGACTGCCATCTCAATTTGAGTCAAGCGAATAACGTTTGGAGTGCCGAAGTGTGAAATCTTGCTAAAAGGTAGAAAAGTGTCTCACTCTGAGAGCCAGTAGGAGTGGTGAGACGAATTTAACCGCTGAGAAGGTGAGCGACCTGCTGGAGAATACTGGCATAAGTTACTGATTAAAAGTGGCATATATACACTCTTACCTCCCGTGCGGCGATGCGGGCAGCGTGGCACGGGCATTGCTTTGGTAGACACGGGATTGTCAAAGGAGGAGGAGTGTCTTTCCAAAGGGTGAAGCGGTCGATAGCGACTTACCTCTTGGCCTTGCTGATGTTGGCCACATTCCATCCCCTGCCTGCTGTGGCGCAGGGGGAGTTGAGTCGCAAGGCGAAAACCAAG
>Ga0074044_10004452_pt1 | contig 11603 bp, 8 predicted proteins | sample BogForMeECP23OM1_FD_94443 | JGI IMG/M metagenome (GOLD analysis project Ga0074044, IMG submission 94443) | Bog forest soil microbial communities from Calvert Island, British Columbia, Canada - Bog Forest MetaG ECP23OM1 | ecosystem: Environmental > Terrestrial > Soil > Wetlands ...
CTCAGGTCACGCAGGGGCATCGCTATCGCGTGCGGAGCCCGGAGAATGTGTACGAGGAAGTGGCGGCGATGAAGTCGAAGTTCCCGAAGATGAAGGAACTGTTCTTCGACGACGACACCTTCACGGCAGACCCGGCCCGCGCGCGCAAAATCGCGCAGTTGCTCAAGGGGCTGGGAATCACGTGGTCCACCAATTCACGCGCCAACGTCGATTATGAAACGCTGAAGATCATGAAGGAGGGCGGGCTCAGGCTGTTCGTGGTCGGGTACGAGTCGGGCAATGCGCAGATTTTGAAGAACATCAAGAAGGGCGTGCGAATCGATCGGGCGCGGCGCTTCACCAAGGATTGCCACGAACTGGGGATCCTGATTCACGGGACTTTTATCCTGGGACTTCCCGGCGAGAACAAAGAGACGATCGAGGAATCGATCCGGTTCGCGCGCGAGATGGACTGCGAGACGATCCAGGTGTCGCTCGCGTCGCCGTACCCGGGAACGGAGCTGTTCGACTACGTGACCCAGAACGGATTTCTGGCGGTCGATCCGCTGCTCGATGAATCCGGCTATCAGAAGTGCACGATCACCTATCCGGGACTGACCAACGACGAGATCTACGGCGCGGTCGAGCGCTTCTATCGCAGCTTCTACTTCCGCCCGAAGTACATCTTCAAATCGGTCAAGAAGATGATGACGTCGATGGAAGAGACCAAGCGGATGCTGAACGAGGGGCGGCAGTTTCTTTCGACGATGCGCCAGCGACGGCATCAGACGGCCCAGCAGGCGCCTGCTTGACGGCGAATTCCAGGCGCGAGTAAAGGCCCAGCGCGAGGTCCGCAGCATGATGTCTGTGGCGCCATCTGTGGCGCCGGCTCAGATTGCCGCGCGAATCATTCGATGACAATCTGGATGACTTTACCGGCTGCGGCCGTGTGCGTGTCGTTGTTCTACTACGCCGCGGCGACGGTTGCTGCGGTCAGGTTTGCCCGGCGCACGACTTCTCCGCTGCCCCCGCTGCCCAAGATTCCGCCACGCGTGGCAGTGCTGAAGCCGCTGCATGGGACGAGCAATTCGCTGGCGGCGAATCTGGTCAGCTTTCTGGAAATCGCGTACCCGCGGATCGACTTTTATTTTGGCGTCGAGAACTACGAGGACGCGGCCGCCGAAGTTCCGGTCGCAATCCGCCAACGCTACCAGTACGCGAACATCACGCTGGTCGTTGGCGAAGAGCCCGACTGCAGCAATCACAAGGTCGCGAAGCTGGTCAAGATGGCGGATCGGTCCGAGAAGGCCGAAGTGTTCGTACTGAGCGACGCCGATGTATCCGTCGAACGCGACTACCTCAAGCGGATTGTCGGCGAACTGATCTCCGACGAGAAGATCGGCATCGTGACCTGCGCGTATCGGGCGCGCCCGAGCGGCTCGTTCGCGTCGCGGCTGGAAGCGCTCTACGTCAACACCGATTTTCTGCCGCAGATTCTGCTCGCCGAAATGATCGAGCCGACGCATTACGCACTCGGCGCGACGATCGCCATCAAACGCCGGGTGCTGGAGGCCGCGGGCGGATTCCGCGCGGTCAAGGACCTGCTCGCCGACGACTTCTATCTGGGCAACTTCACCAATAGGCAGGGCTACGCGATCAAACTGTCCGATTCGCTGGTCACGTTGACGTGCGAGGAAAAGAGTTTCGCTGAATTCTGGCATCATCAGCTCCGCTGGGCGCGCACCTACCGCACCGTGCGCCCGGTAAGCATCGCGACCATCCTGATACACGGCCCGTTCTGGGCGCTGATGGGGCTGGCGATCTCACGCGGCAGCGCCGCGGCTTTTGCGGCATTCGTGCTGGTAGTTGCGGCGCGGCTGGCGATGTCGGCGGCAATCGTCGGCCGCGTGGTCAAGATGCCCGAGATGCTGACCGAGCTCTGGATGGTTCCGATCAAGGACCTGATAATGACCGGGGTCTGGTTTGCCAGCCTGCTCAGCAACAAAGTGATGTGGGCCGGACGCCAGTTCAGGGTGATCCGAGGCGGCGCGATGCGCGAAGTGAAGAACTGAAGGCGGTGATCCTCTACCTGTCCATCGCGATCGTCGCCAGCGTGCTGATGGCGCTCGGCCTGCTGATGATGAAGAGCCGCTCGGCGCATCTGCCAATGGCCGCCGGCGCGAATGCGATCGGCGCGGTCGTCGCATGGATTCGCGATCCCATGTGGATCGGCGGACTTGGCGTGCAGACCGCGGGCTGGGCGTTGTACGTGATTGCGGTGTCGAGGGCGCCGGTATCGATGGTGGCGGTGATGATGCAGGGCGGAATCGCGCTGTTCGTAATAGCGTCGGTGGTGATTCTGGGCGAGCGGGCGACCGGGCGCGAATGGGTCGGCATCGGCGCGATCGTATTCGGGATGCTGATGCTCACGCTGTCGCTTCAGGGCGGCGAGATCGACGGTGCGTTCGAACCTGGAACGCTGCTGACGTTCTCCGCGCTGTTGACGGTCGCAGGGCTCGCGCCGATGGCCGTCGCACGGCTCAACGCCAGCGGCGCCGCGGCGGCGATTCTATCTGGCGTCGCGTTCGGCCTGGGGGGATTGTTCACCAAGGCAATGACGGAAGAGTTCACCGCCAGCGCCGCCGCTTCGCTCGCGCTTCGAATCGTATCCAATCCCTACGTGTACGGCCTGATCGTCGCCAACATCGTCGGGATTGTCCTGCTGCAGAACTCGTTTCATTCGGCGCGCGGGATAATAGCGATGCCTTTGTCGGGGGCGCTGTCGAACATCGTACCGATCGCCGGCGGGATGCTCGTGTTCGGCGAACGATTGCCGGCGGGTTCGACGGCCGCCGCGATGCGCGTTGGCGCATTCGCATTGACGATCGCAGCCGGCGCACTGCTGGCTGGATCGCGCGCGCAGTCGCCGGAGGATCCGATCGCCGCCCGGGCCGCGGTCGAGAGTTAAAAGGTGAAAACCTAAAAGTTCGCTTTCGGCACGGGCAGCCCGGGCACGTCGGCGCGCGCGCGGAAAATCGTTCCCTTGCGGTTTGGATCGTCGGTGTTGTCGGCGGTCACGACGTAGAGGTCCCGCAGGTCGCGGCCTCCGAAGACCAGGCTGGTCACCATCGTGGCCGGCAACTTGATTCGCCCGGCTACAGCGCCGTCCTTCGAGAAATGGACGACCTCGCCGGCGCGGAAAGCCGCAACCCACACGCCGCCTTGCGCATCGACAGCCAGTCCGTCGGGCCATCCCGCAGGCATCCTGGCAAAGATGCGCCGATCCTTGACGCCGCGCTCGTGAGTAACGTCGTAAACCCACACCGCGCCGGTGGGGGAATCCGAATGATACAGGTGTTTTCGGTCGGGGCTGAGGCCGAGCCCGTTGCTGACCTCGATGCCGTCCCACAACTTCACCGCGCGACCGGGAGGATCGATGCGGAACAGGCTGCCCGGAATCGGCTGGTTGTCGCTCAACGGATCGAAGTTGATGGTTCCGGTGTAAATGCTGCCGTGATCGTCGGTGGTGAGATCGTTCATGCTGACCGGCTTGCCGCCGAACGCGACGAACAGATCGCGGCTGTGGCCGGTCTTCTCATCCCAGTGAATCAGGCCGCGGCCGGTGAGCACGAGGCCGCCGCTGGCGTTGAAGATCATTCCGCCGACGCCCTTGCGCTTGGGGATCAGCGTTTCGACGTTGCCGCCGGGGTTGCGCCGGTAAACGCCGCCGTTGGGAATGTCACTGAAGTAGAGACGGCCGAGATCATCGACACGCGGCGCTTCGAGCAGGCCGTAGCCGCTCGCGAGCATCTCGAATTCCATCGCTCGGATCCTCCTTGCGCCCGTTTACCACGGTTGGCAGTGCGCGGCGAGGCTTGGCGATGAGCGGCGGTGCAGTTCGCCGTCAGATCAGATCGAGATCGATAGGCTGAGTCAGGCGCGCCCGGTTCTGATCGTCAAGGCGCAGGCGGCGATGGCACAAATAGATCAACACCGGCTGCAGGATTCGTGTCAGCAGCATGATCGCCAGCGCGCCGCCGATGACGACGATCGCCAGCGGCCGCTGCGTCTGAGCGCCGATTCGTGTCGAAATCGCCGCGGGCAGCAGGCCGAGTGCGTCAACCAGGTCGGTCATCATCGTGGCACGCAGACGACGGTCGGAGCCGGTGATGATCGACTCGACGAATGGATGCCCTTCCTCCCACAGGCGCCGGATGTAGAAGCTCAGCAGAATACCGTCCATCACCGCGATTCCGAAAATCGAAATGAAGCCCACGCCCGCCGACACGCTGAACGAGGTGCCGGTGATAATCAACGCGAGGACTCCGCCGAGACATGCGACCGGAATCTGCGCCATGATGATGAAGGTGTCGACGAGCGATTGCGTGGCGCCGTAGAGGACACCGGCGATGAGCAACAGTGCGAACGGCATGACGATCATGAGGCGGCGATTGGCCGCCTGAAGCTCGCCGTACTCGCCCGACCACTCCAGATGCACGCCTTCGGGAAGATGGACGTCCTTCGCGATTCGGCGCTTGGCCTCTTCGACGGTGCTCTGCAGATCGCGATCGCGGACCGAAAACCTGACCGGGACGTAACGTTGCAGCGCCTCACGGTAGATAAATGACGCGCCTTCGGCGGTCTCGATTCTGGAGATCTGGTCAAGCGGAATTTGACCGCCGGACGGGAGGTTGACGCGGATCTGGCGAACCGCGTCGAGGCTTTGGCGATACTCCGGCTTCCATCGCACGACCAGGTCGAAGCGCCGGTCGCCGTCGAGTACTTGCGTGACGGCCTGCCCGCCGATGGCGGCCTGCACGACGGCGCCGACATCGCCGACGTTGAGTCCATAACGCGCGCAAGCGGCGCGGTCCGGGGTGATTTGCAGATTGGGCTGACCCATCGAACGCAGTACTACTTGATCGACGACTCCGGGAACTCCTCCCAGGGATTCCCTGATGTCGTTGGCGATACGCTCGTCGGTCGCCAGGTCCGGTCCGAAAACCTTGATCGCGTTTTCCCCGGCCTTTACCCCCGAGATCGCTTCGTCGATGTTGTCTTCGATGTTTTGCGAGTAGCTGAAGCTCACACCCGGAAACTGCCGTGTAAGTTTGTCGTCGATCTGCTTGACGAGTTTGGGTTTGTCGATTCCTGCGGGCCATTCGCGGTCGGGCTTGAGATCGACCGAGAATTCAATGTTGAAAAATCCCGTGGTCTCGGTGCCGTCGTCGGGGCGGCCGAGCTGTGACACAACCGAGGTGACCTCCGGGAAGCTCTTGAAGATGGCGCGCATCTGATTGCACAGCTTGGCGCCGTGTTCGAGTGAGATAGTCAGCGGCATCGTCGCGTGCGCCCAGATGTTCCCTTCCTCGAGCTTGGGCAGAAACTGCCCGCCCAGCAGCGGGAACAGCGACAGCACGCCGGCCACGAGCAGGACCACCATGGTCAACGTCAGCCGCGGCCAGCGCAGGATCCGCTCGAACATCCCGTGGTAGAAGGCTGCAATTCCCTGCCAGACGGGGTTGTGAATTGTTCGCATCCCCTGCGCAAAGAAATACGAAGACAGTACCGGCGACAACGTGACGGCGAGCAGAATCGCGGTGGCCAGCGCGAACGCGTAGGTGTGCGACATCGGTGAGAAGATCGCGCCCTCGACGCCGCGCATCGTGAACAGCGGCAGGAATGCGATCACGAAAATCAAGGTCGAGAAGAACATCGGGCCGCCAACTTCCTGCGCGGCGGCCAGAATTCGAAGTCGATAACTTTCGTGCAAGCGTTCGGGCACAGTCAGGTGCCGCTCGATGTTTTCCATCACGATTACGGTGGTATCGATGATGATGCCGAAGTCGATCGCGCCCAGAGAAATAAGATTGGCGGGCGTATTCGTCGCGTGCATCAGCGTGAACGCGCCGCATAGCGCGAGCGGGATGTTCACCGCGGCGATGATCGCGGCGCGCAAGTTGCCGAGAAAGAAAATCAGCACCAGAAAGACCAGCGCCATCCCGATGGTGAGATTCTCGGTCACAGTGTGAAGCGTGGTCTCGACGAGTTGCGTGCGGTCGTAATACGGCACGACCTTGTAGCCCTTGGGCAGGATGCCCGAGGTGTTGAGTTGTTGGACCCTGGCCTCGACCCCCTTGAGCGTTTCGAGCGTGTTGCCGTACTTGCGCATCAGGACGATGCCGGTGACGACCTCGTTCTGATTGTCCTTGCCAACGATTCCGAGCCGCGGCGCGTAGCCGACCTCGACATTGGCGACGTTCGATACTTTGATCGGAGTGGACTTGTTGGCGTTGAGCACGACGTTGCGGATGTCGTCGAGACTGCGGAAAAAGCCCAGCCCGCGGACGTCGAAAGCCTGCTCGCCGACGCTCATGTAGTTGCCGCCGGAATTGGTGTTCGAGTTCTGCAGCCCCGCGATCAATGTGGATAGCGGAATCTGGTAGTAGTTGAGCTTGTGCGGATCGACTTCGACCTGGAACTGTTTCGTCAATCCGCCGAAACCCGAAACGTCCTCAACGCCCGGCACCGTGCGGATCTGCTTTTCGAGTACCCAGTCCTCGATTGTCTTCTCGTTCGTCAGATCGTGATCGAGACTCTCGACCGTGTAGCGGTAAATTTCACCGATGGGATTCTCGGGCGAAATTCCGGGCGTCACGCCCTGCGGCAGGGTGACAAACGACAGCCGATTGATGGTCTCGATGCGGTCCCAGTAGTAGTCACTGTCCCACGAGAAGTAACAGCGAATGTCCGACAGTCCGTACAGCGAGATCGAGCGCATCGCCTCGAGATTGCGCATCCCGCCGAGGCCGTATTCGGTCGGCACCGTGACCAGCTTTTCAACTTCTTCGGCGCTGAGACCGTTGGGCAGGGTCAGGACTTCGATCAGCGGCTGAACCGGATCCGGATACGCCTCGATATCCAGTTGCGAGAACGAAAAGGCACCGGCCAGCAGCAGCATCAGCGCCATGCCGATTACGACTACTCGCTCGCGCAACGCCAGCGCCATCAACGATCGAATCATCGCTTAGCCAAGGATGCCCGCTGCGACCGGCAGTACCGCCGGGTCTAGGAACTTTCCCCGTGAGCCTCGTGCCATAGCGCGTTTACCTGGAGGGTCTCGCCGCTGACCACGCGGTCGCCGGCCTTGAGCCCGGAAACCACGTGCGCGTAGCCGACGCGGCTCCACGACGCGATCGAGACCTTGCGGTGCTCGAACATGCCGGGGCTCACCTCGACGAATGCGTAATAGTTGTCGATGTCGAACACGAGAGCGTCCTGAGGGATTACTAGCGCCTGGCCGGGCCGCGTTACGATGGTCACCTTCGCGAGCATCTGCGGTTTGAGCCTGGCGCCGGGATTTTTCACTTGGCAGCGTATTTGAAGCGTGTGCGTGGTGGGATCGATATTTGGACTGATGCGGGCGATCACTCCGCTGAACACTTCATCGGGAAAAGCGGTGGTTACCGCGGACAGCTGCTGGCCGACGCGCACGCGTGCGAGATCATCCTCGTAGATATCACCGGTGATCCAGACGTCGTCGAGCGTGCCGAGCGAGAAAAGTACGTCGCCCGGATTGACGGCGGCCCCGCGCTGCACCTTGTTGTCGACGACGGTGCCGCTGATCGGCGCGCGCATCCAAACCGTAGGATCGGGCGCCTCGATGGCCTGGATGTCGGCGTCGCTCATCCCGAGAAACTGCAGTTTGCGTTTGGCCGCCAGCGATAGAGCGCCGGCAAAATCCGATGAAGCGCCGACTCCGGGCGCCGCGATCAGATTTGAAGTCTCGTGAGCCTGGAGATACTCGGCTTCCGCGGTCATGAAGTCGGGGCTGTAGAGCGCGAGGATTTTTTCGCCGCGCTGAACGTTGTCCCACAGCGAGACGCGGGTTTGCTCGATTCGCCCCTGCACGCGCGAGACGATCGTGGAGACACTGCGATCGTCGTAGGTGATCTGCCCGGATGTTTCCAGGAGGCCCGGCAGTTCGACGTTGCGCGCCTCCTCCATCGCCAGACCGGGAACGTCGCCGGGATTGAACTGGATCAGCTCGACGCCCTGCTGCCGAACCAGTCGTACCGTGGGCGTTGCTTCAGGGACCGCGGCGGCGCTACCGGCCGAGTCGCCGCGGCATCCGCCGATTGAAAATACGGCGCCGAGGGCGGCCGCCAGGGCGGCGAGCGCGATGGGATTCAAGTTGCGCCGGTTCATTGGTGCAACGGCGCTCCAATTGCCTGCTCGAGCGAAACTTCGCCGGCCAGAAATTGATTTGCTGCTTGCAGATAACTCACGCGCGCAGCGTACTCGCGTTGCAGTACGGTCGAGAGCGTCACGAAATCGATTTTACCAGACTGATAGGCGGTCAGCGCGACTCGGAGATTCTGCCGCGCCAGGGGAATCAGCGAATCGCGATAGAGGATGGCGGTTTCGTAGGCGAATTGCGCGCTGCGGAACAAGGTGGCAACTGCGGCGGCGGTCTGGATCTTAATTAGCGCCTGATCGGACCGCGCGGCTTGCAGATTGGCCTTCGCGCGCGCAACGTCCTCGTCCTGCTTGAGCCAGAAAAAAACCGGCAAGTTGAAACCGATGATGCCGACCCAATCGCGCTTCTGACTCAGTCTTGGTGCGAAGCTGGGAACCAGGTAATCGTCGTACTGAACGGCCACGCTGAAGTCCGGCAGGTATTCCATCTTCGCGAGATAGAGGGCGGTATTCGCGTTACGCTCGGCGAGCGCGGCTTCGAGGATTTCCTGTCGGACTGCGTAGGCGCGATCGGTAAGCGCGTCGAGCGGCGCGCTGAGGGCTTCAAGTTTAAGGGTTCTATCCACGGACAATGGCGCGCCCACCGGCCTATAGAGTTGCAGATTCAAAGCGGTCTCGTCGTTTGCAACCGCGGTCAGGTACTGACGTTGGAGCTGGCGCGCCGCGGCGAGGTCGAACTCGGAGCTGATCACGTCGGTCTGCGGCACCGCCGAGGCCGAGTAAGCCGTCTCGGTGACTCTGACCACCTGGTCGAGGTTGCGGACGTTCTGATCGTTGACCTCCGCCAGGGCCCCGTCGAGCACCAACTGAAAATAGCCGGTCTCGGTCGCAGCACGAACGTCGCGGACCGTTGCCGCGAGTGCAAGATGCGCAATCTCGGCGGCAAACTCCGCCTGGTTGCGCTGATGGAGCGCTTTGCCGGGGAATTGAAACGTTTCGGTGAAGTTGAATTCGCGGAGAGAAGCGCGCCCCAGCGGGCTCTTGGGGCTGTCGCTGTTGGTGTAAGTGAAGACGGGATCGTTCGGCGCGACGGTCTGCTTGATCGAATGGACCGCGGAGTCCCATCGGTAGCGCGCCGACTGGACCTGAGGATTCGCCTCGATTGCGATTTCGACGAGCTGCGCTTCAGAAAGCGGAGACTCCGCAGCGCGCGCGAGCGAGGCGACAAATGCGATAGTCGCGATCGCAAGCATCAGAGCACCGCCGATCTTTATCGTTGGCATCGCAACTCCTCGATCCACATATCGCCCATGGCAATACGCCGCCGGCTCGGAAAGGTTCCATCGCCGTAACCCGAATCGGTTACATTAGCCGCGTCAGGTCTGCAATCTACAATCAATTAAACCGTTTTGAATCGACGACCGAAAGCGCCCCTTCGGGTCGCATAACGCAATCGTCGGAGGCTGGTGGGCGCCGCTGCGGCGAGGGTCAGTTGCCCGCGACCTTGGCTTTTGCGGCCGCTGCACTCTGCATCGATCGGAGGTACATCACGACCTGCCAGCGCTGCTCGGCCGGCATTTCTTCAGCGTAGGAGGGACTCGACAGGACACCGTCGCGAATCGCGCCGTAGATATAGCCGTCGGGACGATCCTTGATGGCACCGACGAGCAGGGTTTTCGGCGGCTTTTTCAGGATGTGCGCGACTGGGCCGTTACCATCCGCCGATTCTCCGTGACACGGCGCGCAGTAGGTATTGAACTGCTCCTTACCCTTGGCGAGATTTTCCGGGGTCGCCTGCAAAGGGTTGTGCATCTTTATGGTCGCCTGCTCAAGGCTCATCGGCGGTTCTCCGCCATGAACAGGAATTGTGTCCGCGGGAGTGACGCGCGGCGCCCTGGCGAACGGCTGAATCTCCGGGCCGCGGTACATGTCGATACTCCACGGGAAACAAGCGGCCGGCGCCGGCAACGCCGCGATCACAATCGCAACGGCGAGCATCAATCCCCCGACGCGAATCGTCCTGGCAGGCAGACCAGTCACGTTTCTGAAAATCTCCCGGCTCTACTTCTTTACGACAACCACCCCGACCATACCCGCCTTCTCATGCGGAAGGCAAAAGTAGCGATACGTGCCCGGCACGGTGAAAGTGTAGCTGTAGTCGCCGCCGGGCGGGATGAAGCCTGAGTCAAACGCCACCGCGCCCTTCGGCATCGAAGTGTCCTTGCTGTTCTGGGCATTGGCAGCGCTGGTCGAGACAGAATGCACCGTCTCGCCACTGTTCACCCATTGCACGGTCTCGCCGACTTTTATCGCGACTTTTGCGGGAGTGTAGAACGGCTGCGTGTCAGTCATCTTGATCACGACGGCATTGCCTGCCGCCGTGGCGGGATCGGGCAGCAGGGCGAGCATGGCAGCAATCGCGGCGGCTGCCGCGACGATTGCGACGCGAACAACAATGCGATACCGCGGCCGAGCTGAAGCCGCCGCTGCGATACGGAGAGCGATTGTGGAACTGTGCATCAGACTACCCGCCCTTTTGCGCCGGTTGGTCAGCTCATAATTTCGTCAAATTGGTGTAAAAACAAATACTTAGGCGGCGCTGGCCAGTGGCTGGCTGGAGAACTCCAGACCTCGAGCGCCGGCATCGACCGTGACCCGCGAACTGTCGCGAATCTCACCCGCGAGCAATTTCCGCCCCAGCGCCGTCTCGAGCTCGCGCTGGATAAGTCGTTTCAACGGACGCGCCCCGTACGACGGATCGTAGCCATGCTCGGCCAGATAATCGCGCGCTTTGTCGGTCAATTCGAGCTCGATCTTGCGCTCCTCGAGCCGCGCGCGCAGCCGCACCAGTTGGACGTCGACTATTTGGCGCAACTCTTCGCGGGTCAGCGGATGGAACACGACGACCTCGTCAACGCGGTTGAGAAACTCGGGCCTGAAACTCTGACGCAAGACCTCGAGCGCCTGCGCCTTCATCTTCTCGTAGTTCTGTCCCTTGAACCCGAGAATAATCTGGCTGGCGATATTCGACGTCATGATCACCACGGTGTTGCGGAAATCGACAGTGCGTCCGTGACCGTCGGTAAGCCGGCCGTCGTCGAGCAATTGCAGCAGGACGTTGAACACATCGGCGTGCGCTTTTTCGATCTCGTCGAACAGGATTACCGAGTACGGATGGCGCCGCACGGCTTCCGTCAGTTGCCCACCCTCATCGAAGCCGACATAGCCCGGAGGTGCGCCGACCAGCCGCGAGACGGTGTGCTTCTCCATGTACTCGGACATATCGATGCGGATCATCGCGGCTTCGCTGTCGAACAGGAACTCGGCCAGCGCGCGCGCGAGTTCGGTCTTGCCCACGCCGGTGGGGCCGAGAAAAATGAAGGACCCGATCGGGCGGTTGGGATCCTTGAGTCCGGAGCGGGCGC
>Ga0074044_10004453_pt1 | contig 11601 bp, 9 predicted proteins | sample BogForMeECP23OM1_FD_94443 | JGI IMG/M metagenome (GOLD analysis project Ga0074044, IMG submission 94443) | Bog forest soil microbial communities from Calvert Island, British Columbia, Canada - Bog Forest MetaG ECP23OM1 | ecosystem: Environmental > Terrestrial > Soil > Wetlands ...
TACTCGGCGCGGATGCATCTCGATCAGAAGCGCGAATCGGGCGAGCCCTACGTCACGCATCCCCTCAACGTCGCGATGATCATCGCGCAGCTCAAGCTCGACGTGCCTTCGATCGTCACCGGCCTGCTGCACGACGTGGTCGAGGACACGCACGCGTCGCTCGCGGAGGTGCAGACGGATTTCGGCCCCGAGGTCGCGCAGCTGGTCGATGGCGTGACCAAGGTCTCGAAGATCACGTTTCAGAGCCGCGAGGAAAAGCAGGCCGAGAATTTCCGCAAGATGATCATCGCGATGGCGAACGACATTCGCGTCGTGCTGATCAAGCTCGCCGACCGCCTGCACAACATGCGCACGCTCGACCATCTCGCCGCCGAGCGGCAGCAGGAAATCGCGCGCGAGACGATGGAGATTTACGCACCGATCGCTCATCGCCTCGGAATCTACTGGCTCAAGTCGGAGCTCGAAGACCTGTCGTTTCGCTATCTGAATCAAAGCGCCTACCAGACTCTGAAGGCTTTCGTCGCAGCCAAGCGCAAAGAGCGCGAGGAGTATATCGCCAACGTCATCGAGATTCTGTCGCGGCGCATGTCCGACAGCGGGGTGACGGCCGAGGTCACCGGCCGGCCGAAGCATTTCTATTCGATTCACTCCAAGATGCAGGAGCTGGGCCTCAGCTTCGAGGAGATCTACGACCTGGTCGCGTTCCGCATCATCGTGGACACGGTGCGCGAGTGTTACGAGGCGCTTGGCGTGGTGCACGCCAACTGGAAGCCGGTGCCGGGCCGTTTCAAGGATTACATCGCTCTTCCAAAAGCCAACATGTACCAGTCGCTGCACACCACCGTGATCGGTCCGCGCGGCCAGCGGATGGAAGTGCAGATTCGCACGCGCGAGATGCACAAGGTGGCCGAGGAAGGAATCGCGGCGCACTGGAGCTACAAGGATGGGAACTCCAAGGAGCTCAAGGATACCGAGCGCTTTGCATGGCTGCGGCGCCTGATCGAATGGCAGCAGAATCTCAAGGACCCCCAGGAATTTCTCTCCACCGTCAAGGACGATCTGTTTCCCGAGGAAGTTTTCGTCTTCACGCCCAAGGGCGATGTACTCGATTTTCCGCTCGGCTCGACGGTGATCGACTTCGCGTACCGAGTCCACTCCCAGGTCGGCAACCATCTCGCCGGCGCACGCGTCAACGGGCGCATGGTGCCGCTGCGCTACCGGCTTCGATCGGGGGATACGGTCGAGGCGCTCACTTCCGAAAAGCAGGTGCCGGGCAAGGATTGGACGAACTACGCGGCCACCGCGCGTGCGAAATCGCGCATCCGCCAATGGCTGCGCAATCAACAAGCAGAGCGTTCGCGCGACCTCGGCATCTCGCTCATCGATCGCGAGCTCGAACCCCTCAAGCTCAGCGTCACCCAGCTTAGATCGGGCAAGCGGCTCGACGGCGTGCTTGCGGAGTTCTCGCAACGTGATGTTGACGGACTGCTGGCCGCGGTCGGTTACGGAATAATCACGCCGGCGCATTTGCTCGCGAAACTGCTGACGCCCGCCGAACTGAAACTCTATCGTCCCGAGAAACAGCCCACGCCGCTGGGGCCGGCGCAAAGAGAACGGGCCGCCAAGGAAGCACGCAAATCCGCCAGCGGCGCAGTCGTGGTCTCGGGCGTCGGCGACATGCTGGTGCGCTTCGCGCGATGCTGCAATCCGCTGCCGGGCGAGGCGATCACCGGCTTCATCACGCGCGGCCGCGGTGTGACGGTGCACGTTGCGGGATGCCCGCATGCGCTCAACACCGATCCGCAACGGCGCGTGCCGGTAGTGTGGAAGGACGGCGAAGAAGCGCCGCGGCCGATTCGGCTCGAAGTATTGTGCGCCGATCAGCCGGGGCTGCTCGCCGCGATGACCAAAGCGATCGCCGCGGCGGGGGTGAATATCTCGACCGCCGAAGTGAAGACTCATGGCGCCGACGGACGCGCGCTGGCGGTCTTCGAGGTGAGCGTGACCAGCGCCCGTCAATTGAACAACCTGATGAACTCGATCGGCGCGATCGACGGCGTGATGCGGGTGGCGCGTCTCGGCCAGCAAAACGGACGTCGCTATTGATCTCGATCGGCGCGCACGACTCCTGGCGGGAGTTAAAATGAAAACCTCGATTCACACCAGACAGGCGCCGGCCGCGATCGGTCCGTATTCGCAAGCCGTGGAGCAAAACGGGTTGGTCTTCTGCTCGGGACAGATCGCTCTGGACCCGGCGTCGGGTGCGCTGGTCGAAGGCGGGATCGAATTCGAGACTCGGCGCGTGCTCCAGAACCTCGGCGAAGTGCTCGCCGGCGCGGGCCTGGATTTCGTCGATGTGGTCAAGGCCACGATCTTCATGATCGATCTCCGCGACTTTGAAATCGTGAACCGCGTGTACGGAGAACATTTCGTTCCGCCGTATCCGGCGCGTTCGACCGTGCAGGTGGCGGCGCTGCCGCGCAACGCACGAATCGAGATCGACGCGATCGCGCTCAAGCGAGCGTAGTCACGCGCCCGGCGCCTCGGATCATTGTGAAACCCGCCGTGGGTTTCACGCTTCCTTGGGCAGGGGCCAGCCCCTGCACCTTAGTAAGGAGAAGATGCGGGCTTCGCCCTGTTAGAAGGAGTAGGGGAAGAGGCCGCTTTTTTGGTGTCATCCCGAGCGAAGGCTGCCGGAGCGGATGGACCCCGGATCTTTTTCTGATTCTACTCGCCTCACTCGGAACTCAGATCGCTCCAAGCGGGGTTCATCGACTCGATCAGCTTGATCTTACACGGCGCGCCCGCGGCAGGGGTCGCGCGCGACAACGGAGCGCGGCCTTAACATTGGGTGCAGGGGTCACCCCTGCAGAATCGCAAGCGCGGATGCGTCGAGAAATTGCCCTGACGGATCGAGCTTGCGCGCAGACCGCAGCAAGCGGGCCGCGTTCGCCCGGCGCATCGCAGCCGGCACCGGCGTATCGAAGAGCCGCGCCTTGTCGAGGTCGATGATAATGACGCTGAAACTCTCGCGCGCTTGCGTCACCAGCAGGTTGTGCAGATTGAGATCGGCGTGAAAGAGCCCCTTGTCGTGCATCGCGTCGATCGCTGCGCGCGCCTGCCCGAGAACGTGACTCCGAACGATCGGGTCGTCGTCGGTCCTCAGGAACTCCCACAGCGTCATTGCGCGCACCGCACGAGTCAGAAAAAAGCCTCGATAGAGAGCGGGGCCGATCCATTCGATCATGGCGCCCATCGGCTCCGCCACTTGAATTCCGCGCCGCAGCGCTTCAACCGTCACGGCGAGTTCATTCAGCGGGCGCGGCGTGATGCCGACGTAAACGTCGCTGAGGATCGATCCAATCATTCCGCCGCGCCGCCCGCGGCGCGCAAACAGCTCGAGCCCGCCGGCGAGGCTCAGCCGAAATGCGCTGCGGCGATTTCCTGCGCCCGCTTCCGACGCGGATGCCAGCGCGCCGAGCTTTTGCAGGATCTCCGCGGCATGGGAGGCGATATCGCGATGGATCACGAGCTCCCGGCGGCCGATCCTGAACGCCGAAAAGTTCGCATCGGAGCGCCACTTCATTTGCGAAGGCGGCCTCACGCTTGGGGCGCCTGGCTCATGTGCGGTCTTCGGCCGTCGTTCCCGCTTCGAAGCCACAATGCGAACACGGCGGCAAGCGCGAGCAAAGACGAAACGAAATGCGCCGAATAGAAAAGAGCGACGCGGTTCCAATAGGTCCCGGTGGCGAGATTGAGCAGCACGGAAAGTGCGAACAGCGTCCACACGGAAATCGGCGCGCTCTCGCCGGCGGCACGATCCGTCCAGAGCGCCGCAGTCAGGGCCATGTACGGCACGAGCAGCGCAGCGTAGTAACTCTTCCACGAAATCGGCGCGAATGAGGGCATCAGGCAGAACAGGCCGCACAGCGCCAGCCGGCTCGCGAAATTTCCGCGCGCACGGCTCATCGCGTCCCAGAGCGACACTGCCGCGACAAGCACCAACTCGAGTCCCATTCCGGCAATCGTTGCAGCGGTCGAGGTTTCCGCGTCAGCAGCGCCGCGAAGACTCATCAGGCGCGCGACTGCCGACACGGCCGACTGGTTTGTGAGCATCGTGCGATATCGATTCGCCATCGAAATGATCGCGTTCAGGTACGCGCCGGTTTGATCGATCCATCCGCGCGGCCCGAAGATTACGATTGGCACGACCAGCAGCGCGATTCCCGCCGCCAGAGCCCATCCGAGCGCGGCGAAGCGCCGGCGAATCGCAAGATGAAGCGCCGCGAGCATCGCGAACGGCTTGATGAGTATCGCCACCGCAATCATCAGGCCCGTCCACCCGTCGCGAGACTCGTCGGCGTAAACGATTGCCCACACGATCAGTGCAAGCGTCGGGAGATTTATCTGGCCATGCTCGATGTTGTTGTTGATGAAGCGAAATGACAGCACCACCGGAACAACGATCAGCGTAGCCGGCAATCGCCGCTCGCGGCCGAACAGAATCACGCCCGCGCCCAAGATCAATTCGATCAGCGAAAATGCGTTGACCGCGAAGAAGACAAATTGGGCCAGATGGTGCGGCAGCGCCGCGAGCGGTGCGAACCCGATCGCAAAGATTGGCGCATAGAGGAAGCGGTCGGAATCGTCAGGCGGATAGATCGCGAGGCCGAGAAGTACGCGATGTCCCGCACGATAGTAAACGTTGAAGTCGCCTTGCGAGCGAAGCGTTGCCGATATACCGAGCCCGACGATATAGACACCCATCGCGAGCCAGGCGAACTGGCGGGCGCGCGGGGAGTCGATCATGTTCATCGCGGAAGGCAGGCTGGCCGCGCGCGGCGGCGAGGTCACGCGATCGGTTTGGCTTCCTCGATCAGCATGATGGGGATGTCATCGCGCACCGGATACTCGAGTCTGCACGCTGCGCAGACCAGGCCGTCCTGCTTGTCGTTGAGATGCAGGTCGCCTTTGCATTTCGGGCACGCCAGGATGTCGAGCAATTCCTGACTCAGCGCCATCGCCGAAATCCTCCAAGCACTTTATTTGCTCTACTATGCGTTCGCCGCCGCTGCCATCATGCGCCCCAGTATCAACTCGTCGAGCGCGCGCGCATCAGCCGCGTCCATCGTCACTTCGAGCCTCAGAGCGTACAGCGAATCGCGCGGGAACGGAAACCGCTCAAGCTTGACCAGGTCCTTCTCGGTCGTGACGACCAGGTCGGCGTTGCGCATCGCATTCACCATAGCCTGCCAGTCAGTGTTGGTGTAGGCGTGATGGTCCGGATATTCGAAAACGCCGACCAGGTCCGCGTCGAGTTCGTGCAGCATCGCGTAAAATCCGCTGGAATCCGCCAGGCCGCTCACCGCCAGCACGCGTCGTCCGCCCAGTCCCAGCGGGGTTTCGCGCCACACCCCATTTTCGGTGACGATGAACGCATGCGGCCGCACCGACGCGTGAAGTGCCTTGCGCGCGGTTAGTTTCTTCATCTGCGACGGTCGAATTGCCGACGCGCCGATTACCGAGTTCATTAGAATGATCGCGTCGGCGCGGGCGACCGCGCCTATCGGTTCGCGCATCGGCCCGGCCGGGAGCATCCAGCCGTTGCCGAAGCCGCGCTCGTTGCTCACCAGCACGAGATCCACGTCGCGACTCAAGCGCTCGTGCTGAAAGCCGTCGTCCAGGATTACCGCGTCGAGCGGACCGAGCTTGCTCAGCAGCTCGATGCCGTCGAGGCGCCGCCGTGCGACCGCGATAGGCCCGCTGAAGCACTTCGCCATCATCGTAGGTTCGTCGCCGGCATCTTCCGGCGAGATTTTCAATTTGCCGCCGTCAGCCACAAGTGCGGCCCGCGCCCCGGATCGCGCACGCAGGTAGCCCCGGCTCACGATTCCGACGCGCAGGCCGTGGCTCTGCAAGCGCTTGGCGAGAAACATCGTGAACGGCGTCTTGCCGGTGCCGCCGACCGTGAGATTGCCCACACTGACGGTCAGCAGCGGCGACCGCTGTTTCATCACCCGCCAGTACAGATGACGTGCGCCCACGCCGATTCGGTAGAATCCCGCCGCAGCCGCGAGGCCGATCCAGGCCGGAAGCATGCGAACGGGAAGATCGCGCTGCCACAATCGCTCGATTCGTGGACGATTCGGACTCGGCTCGCTGGAGGGCATCGGTCAGCCGAGACTAATGAGTGCTTCGAGCTGCTTCAAGGCGAACCGCGCGCCACCTGACCCTTTGCTAACGGCTGCTCGCGCGCTCTGGCCCGACCGTCGTCGCGCGGCATCGTCGCCGAGCCACTTCGAGGTTTCGCTGACAATGTCGCGCGCGTCTCTGACGATTCGTGCGCCACCCGAAGTGACCAGCGACGACACTATCTGACGCTGGTTCTCGTGATACGGACCGATCAAAACCGGGACTTCGACCAACGCGGGCTCGGCCGGATTTTGCCCGCCGCGTCCAGGCGCGAGGCTGCCGCCGACGAACGCGATCGAGCCGCGACGATAGAAGCTGCGCAGCTCGCCCATCGTGTCGAGGATCATGATGTCCGCGTCGCGCGCAGCGCTCGACGTATTGAGTTGAGACGCCTTCACGTAGTCCAGCGAGGCCGCACGCAGCGCGTTTTCGATCTCCGGCACGCGCTCGAGATGCCGCGGCGCGATCACCAGCGCGAGCTCGGGAAACTCCTTGCGCAGTTCACCGTAGGCGCCCGCAATCACAGCCTCTTCGCCGACCGCCGTCGATCCCGCAATCAATATCTTCCTCCCGGGCGCAAACGCCAGCAGCTCGGGACGAATTGGTTCTTCATTCGCAGTATCCGCCTGCTCCGCTTCGATTTTGGTGTTGCCGGCGACCGTCACCTTTGCCGCGAGACCGAACTGCTCGTACCGCCGCGCGTCCTTGTGGCTTTGCGTGAGGATCAGGGTTGCCTTGCCGAGCGCATCTTCAAACAGGCCGCGCGCGCGCAAGTAACGGCGCAACGATCGCTCCGACATCCGGCCGTTGACTACCGCGATCGCCGCTCCCGTCCGCGCGGATTCGATGAAGTAGTTTGGCCAGATTTCAGTCTCGGTGATCAGCACGACGCTCGGCTGCACGCGCTCCAGGAAGGATCGTACCGCGCGCTGATTGTCCAGCGGCGCAAGCATCCACGCCGCCGCCCGCGGGATTCGGCGCCTGGCCGCCTCCCGTCCCGCCGCCGTCATCGCGGTGATTGCCATGACCGCGCACGGATATTGCTCGAGCAGACCGTTGGCGACCGGCCGAATCGCTTCGATCTCGCCGACCGAAGCCGCGTGAATCCAGATTCGTGGCGCGCCCGCGGTATCCGGAAAATCGCCATGCCCCATTCGTTCGCGATAGTCGCGCATGCTCGCCGGATGCACGGCCATCAGCGCAAACGGAAGCGCCGGATACCACAATAAGTTGTACAACGCGCTTAACATCGAAGCCTCGCCGATCCGCAACCTGACGGTCGAATTCGCGATCGGCGGTTTATCAGCTAACGCGACCGCCGTTGCCGGCCAGATCTTCGGGCGACATGAATTGCAGGTCGTAGAGCTTTCGGTACTCCTGCCCGCGCGCAAACAATTCCTCGTGCGTGCCATCTTCGACTATGCGCCCGTGAGAGACTACGACGATCCGGTCTGCGCGGCGCACGGTGGACAGGCGATGCGCTATCACCAGCGTCGTGCGGTTTGCGATCAGATGGTCGAGCGCTTCCTGCACGGATCGTTCGGCCGCCGAATCCAGCGACGAGGTTGCCTCGTCCAGGATCAGAATCGGCGCGTCCTTGAGCAGCGCCCGGGCGATCGCGATTCGCTGCCGCTCTCCGCCCGACATGCGCACGCCCAACTCGCCCACCATCGTCTCGTAATCGTCGGGCAGCCGCTCGATGAAGTCGTGCGCGTTGGCGAGCTTGGCCGCCGCGATCACTCGCTCAAGATGCTTGTCGCTGCTGCCGTACGCGATATTGGCGCGAATCGTGTCGTCGAACAGAAACGTGCTCTGCGTGACCAGGCCGATTTCCGCGCGCAGCGACTTGAGCCGCAGCCTCCGCACGTCGATTCCGTCAACCGCGATGCGTCCTTGCTGCACGTCATAGAAGCGCGGAATCAAATCCGCCATCGTGGACTTGCCGCCGCCGCTCATTCCGACCAGTGCCACGACCTTGCCAACGCCGATCTCCAGGTTGATATCGTCCAGCACCCATTCGTCGCCGTAGCGGAAACTAACGTGCTCGAACGCGACGCTGTGCGGGCCGGGCCGCAGCTCGATTCCATTGGGATCGTCGGGAACCTCGCTCGGATGATCCATCATCTCGAAGACGCGTTCGGCCGCGGCCAGCCCCTGCTGAATAGTGTTGTTGGTCTTGCCGAGAGCCTTAAAGGGCCGATAAACGAGGATCATAGTCGTAAAAAATCCGGCGAATTGTCCCAGCGTGCGCGTGCCCGTCTCCAGCGAGCCCACCGCCCACCACACCACCGCGACAACCGCAATCGCGCCCATCGCCTCGATCACTGGTCCGGTAAAAGCCTTGATCCGCGCCACCCGCATGAAAATTCGGAACAGCCGCTTGAGCTCCCGATTGAAACGAAAGCGCTCGTAGTCTTCCATCCCGAACGCTTTCACGACGCGGTTTCCCTGAAACGTTTCAAACAGCAGCGATTGCAAGCCGCTCAGTTGCTTTTGTTGATTCCTGGTTTCGCGGCGAACCCGCTTGGAAAGACTGGCGATCGGCAGAACGACGATCGGAAAACCGATGAACGCGATGATCGCGAGCTGCCAGTCCAGCGCGAAGGCCGTCGCCAGCAACGCGATCAGCGACAGGCCGTCTCCGAAAATCGAGAACACGCCGCCGCTCAGGCTCAACACCACCAGGCTTACGTCGTTGATGATTCGTGAAACCATCACCCCCGTCGGCGTGCGATTGAAAAAACTGAGCGATTGCCGTTGCAGGCTCTCGTTAAGATCGGCCCGGATGTCGAGGGTGATCTTCTGAGCGATATAGGCGCTCAAGTAGTCGTCGGAAAAATTGGCGATTGCGCGCAGCAAAAACAAACCCGCGAGCATCAGCGAGTATTCTCGCAGCTTCAAGGCGCTATGCGCATCGAGCTGATTACCCACCTTCAGATGGGTGACGAGATCGACCACCAATTTCATTATGAACGGGATTCCGGCGCTGGCTGCCGACAGCGCGCCCATCGCCACGCCCAGCAACAGCACGTAGGGAAACATGTATCGGCGCAGATAGCCGCAGAGTCGCCATTGCAACGGCGTAAGCAGCCTCATGCGGTTATCCTGGACGCGATCATCTCGAGCGCGATCGTCGCCACGCGCGCCGCCGCACCCGGCGATCCGAGCTTCTCGCGCAACGCCTTCAGCGCCGCCACCGTGTCGGTGCGTATCGAGTCGCTGAGCAGCGGCTCGGCGGCTCGCACCAGCCGCTCCACGGTCACCTCGCCCTGGATCAGCTCCGGCACGATCTGCCGGCCTGCCAGGATATTCGGCATCCCGATAAAGTCCACTCCGGTCACGAGCATCCGTCCTAGGATATAGGTAAGCGGCGACACTTTGTAGGCGATTACTTCGGGGCATCCGAGCAGCGCCGTCTCCAGCGTGGCGGTGCCCGACGCGACCAGTGCGAGTTCGCTCGCCGCGACAATATTGTAGGTGTCGCTTTCGACAATCCGGATTCCCGCCAGGTCGGCACGTCCAACCTCGGCGAGTTCGGCCGGTGTCAGCGTCGGCGCCAGCGCCAGCGCTATTTCAAGGTCATGATCGCGCGCGACAATCCGCGCCGCCTTGACCATCGGATCCAGCAGGTAGCGAACCTCGGCGCGGCGGCTGCCCGGCAGGATCGAAATGATTCGCGCGCGCGGCGGGAATCCATGGCGCTTCAGCGTTTCTTCGCGGCTCTGGAGCGTGGCGATCCGATCGAGCAGCGGATGCCCGACGAATGAAACGCGCTCGCCTGCGCGACGGAACAGTTCGGCCTCGAACGGCAGCACCACCGCGAGCCGATCCGCGCGATCGACCAGCTTGTCGATTCGGCCGCGCCGCCACGCCCAGACTTGCGGGGTTATGTAGTAGAGCACCGGCACGCCCGCGCGCCGGGCCGTGCCGGAGAGAATCAGGTTGAACTCCGCGTAGTCAATCAGGATGACAAGCTCCGGCTTCTGCCGCCGGATGATTCGGCGCAGCACGCGAAACGCGCCAATCGTGCGCCCAATCGTCGAAGCCAGTTCCGAGAGTCCGAGCCCGTGGATATCCTCCGTCTTGACGATTGCGCGCACCCCGGCCGCGCGCATCTTCTCGCCCGCAATTCCAAACAGGTCGCACGACGGATCGCGCGCGAGAATTTCCCGCGCCAAATCGCCGCCGTGCAGATCGCCCGACGCCTCGCCGGCTACGATCATGATGCGGCCCGTGCGCGCGGGCGTTTTCAGGCCTTGGTCAAGCGGCGGCGGCGCTTCGGCGTCCAGCGGCATCGAAGCGATTGTGATTGAAAAACCCGGCGCCGCAAATAGCTCCGCTGGTCCGAATCAATTGTCCTGAGCGAAATTCCTGCGGACTGCGTCGCGGATCTGATCGACCGGTGAATCCTGCCCGGACATTCGCTTCGCCAGCAACGCCTCGCCCGTGCAGATTTCGCAGGACGCGCCATGCATGCCGCGATAGCAGTCGAGCAGATTCTGATGACCGTCCGTCTTGTCGCACCCGCAATAGCAATGCAACTGCGCCAGCAGCGCGGGATTTTGCTCCGCAAATTTGTACGCTTCCTTTACCGGACCGACGAACTGATTTGGATCGAGCGTCAAACGCCCCTGCGCCCCGCGCGCCGCGACGGTCTCCGCCTCCGCCCGTCCCGTGCAGCAGCAATGACCCCCGACGCACATCGCTCCGCGCGCACCGCCGCCCGCCACTGCTGAACCGCCGAGCGCTCGCCACAGGCAGGCCAGCGCAAGGATCGCCGCAAACGACGAGCCGACAATGATAGCGCGTCTCATGCTGCCCCACTCTTGTTCAGGGTTTTTTTGACGTCATCGACAATGTCCTGGGCTTTTACGATCTCGCCGTTGTATTCGCGTACCAGCCGGCCATCCGGTCCTATCAGCATCATATCCACCAGGTGGCCGACGGAACCATCGGGCTGGATTTGCCGGCTGAGCTTGAATCCCGCCAGCGCCTGATCGACTTCTGCCGGACCTCCGGTCAGGAAGTACCATCCCCTCTCGTCCGCACCCTGCTGACGCGAGTATTCGAGCAACTGTTTGGGGCCGTCGTGTTCAGGATCGACGGTGATCGAAACTATCGTCACTTTCGAGCCGAGGTCGCTGACCAGGCGCAGCGCCACGTTTGCCAGCTTCGCCGTCTCCATCAAGCACGGCCCCGGACACGACGTATAGATGAAATCCACGACCAGCGGCTTGCCCTTGAGCGACGTGAGCGCGATCGTGTTGCCATACTGATCGACGAGCTTGGTGTCGGTAAGAACGCTCGCGGCGGCCGCGCCGCTTTCGGAGTCGCGATGGCATCCAGCAGCCGTGATCAGGCCAGCCGTCGCTACTACGACGATGGCGAGAGACCTGAGATTACAATGAA
>Ga0074044_10004454_pt1 | contig 11598 bp, 18 predicted proteins | sample BogForMeECP23OM1_FD_94443 | JGI IMG/M metagenome (GOLD analysis project Ga0074044, IMG submission 94443) | Bog forest soil microbial communities from Calvert Island, British Columbia, Canada - Bog Forest MetaG ECP23OM1 | ecosystem: Environmental > Terrestrial > Soil > Wetlands ...
CGGCGTCGAGCGCCGGGTACAGCCACCCACACTTAGGTGGCTCCACGCGATGCTCGACATATTTCTAGCCTGTGCTCGTAAAGAACCTCACTATAGGATCTACTTCTTGGCCTTCGCTTGGTAGTACGCTGGGAAGACGCTTCTTCGACCCGACTGTGATGCCCCTGCTGGCTCAACTACCCCCGAGCCATTTGCAATTATACCGACTTTCCTGTATCCGTCAAGTCCCCGCAATAATTATTTTTGGCGTTTTCCTCAGCCCTGTGGACCCTGTGCAAAAACGGTCCGAAGCGTCGCCCGGTCGTTAGTATCGAGAAGGTTTTGGGTGCCCCGTCCTCGGGTTCTGAGGGCGGGGCTTTTCCCTCACTTCCTCCATTATAAATCCACAACATCCATCGCTATCAACACAGGTTCCACCTGGAAGTAAAATCCCCAACTACTCCACGGCCACTCCTTCGGATGTTTCACTAATCCGCGAGCCACCGGATTCACGTGCATATAATCCAATTTTTCCTTTTGTTTTTTACTGCTGTACACGTTGAGGTCGTAGAACCGTTCCTGCCAGAAACGCGGCAGCTCACCGACGAATTCTGGCAGCGATTTCACCTGTTTTTCCCTTGGCACTGGATTGTTTTTCTTTCGCACCCTCTTGGAAACGCGTTGCTTCAACATCTGCAACACCGTCGACGGAGTTCCCTTTTTCGGCTCGCTCATCAACAAATGTACGTGATTCGGCATTACCACATAACCCACAAGAAAAAATCCGAGATCCTCCCGAACTTTGCCGAATCCCTCCACAAAGAGACTCCGCGCTTCCGAGCAGCGCGAGTCGCCGATAGCATCTAAAGGTTACAAAATGAAGTTGGCCTTGACCGTAGTAGCGCTTCAGTCCCTTCCGCATGGACCACCAAAACCCCCGCCCTCATAAACCGAGGACGGGGCACCCTCATCGCGCTTCCGTCTCTGCCAACATGACAGTGGTATTCTCTCATCGCGCCTTGCGGCCCTACAAAAGCATGAATCGCGCGCCCTGGCACCCGCCCGACGCCTTCATAGAGGGTGGTGTACACCTTGGATTTTGGTTCATCAAATGGTGCGGGTTTTGACATTCCTCTCCACTTCCACTCTCGCCGATCCCCTCAGCCTCGTCCGCTTTCCCTCGTTGTCTCGGATACAGGATTGATCCAGGATAGCAACGGGCGTATCTTCCCTCCGTTCTTCGTTGAACCAAGGAGGTGTTCATGAGAAATCATTTTGCAGGATCCGCATTCCCAGGTTTTGCTGCGCACAGATGCTTGCTCTTGGCCATCGCGCTCATCATGGCTTACCCCCTGCTTGGGTCAACCCAGAACTTCACCGTGCCCGATGACGTAGCCCTCCGCATTCGCCTGGATGACACGTTGACCAGCACCGATTCCGAAGTGGGCGACCCCTTCAGCGCTACCGTTGTTGACAAGGGCGACTACCAGAGTGCCCGCGTCTACGGCCACATCACCAACATTGACATGTCCGGCCGTGTCGACGGCCATACCAGTATGGTTCTGCAGTTCGACCGCTTGGTCATGCCAGACGGGCGCCGCGCGCCGATTCATGCCGAAATCATTGAGCTCTATCACGCACCTTCCGGCGAGAAGGTAGACGTCGAAGGCGCCATCGAATCGGGTGGACGAGGCAGAAAGTCCTTTGAGCACACCGTCCTTGGCGCGGGCGCAGGTGCGCTCCTTGGCGGCATCTTCGGAGGCGGCAAAGGCGCGGGCATTGGTTCCATCATTGGAGGTGCGGGTGGCTTAGGCACCACGGCCTTCCATGGCCACCAAAAGATCACGCTGAGCGGCGGCCTCGAGATGCTAATCCGCATCACGGGACGCTGATTCAGCGCTCTTCTCGGGCTGAGCCCCAGATTCGATAGCGGGCACCCGACAATCAAGAGAACGCCGAGGGTGCCTCAGGTTCGCCGTTTGAACCTGGGTCTTTAGGTGGTCTCGTGCCGCAACCTATGCGAAGGTGCACCTTGCAAAGAGGCAGAGTGATCATCCTGAAAGGACACGTCTGCAGAGATGGACAAGGCGCCGGTCTCAAGCACTTCTCGCGCCGCATGAACCAATATCCCGAAGTGTTTGAGAGAGCCACCGGAGAGAAACTCTTTCCCGGCACTCTGAATGTGAACGTCGGTGAGCCTATCAAAATCCAAGAGCATTTTAGAATTCACGGCAAGGAATTAAACGAACCAGAAGACTTTCTCTTCGAGGTCTGCCGCATCAACGGAATATGGGCCTACCGTATCCGGCCTCTCGACGCCATGGGCAATGGCGGCCATGGAGATCACATCCTCGAAATAACCTGCCACCGCGAAATCCCTGACGTCCCGCCAGGGACACAGGTGGAAATCGCGCTCTTTCGATGAGAACAACTTTCGCCGGCGCTAAACCCCAAACTGCCGCAGATGATGGTCCAGATGCTTGTACATCAATATTGCCCACTCGTTTGGCGTTAGCCGCCCAAAGAAGGCATGCGGATGCGTGGTGCACCCCGCGGGTCCCGCAGCGGCAAACCGGTCGATCAATCCGCACAACCGCGTTCGTTCCGTCCCTAGGTCCCGTTCGTCCTTCACAATAAGTACCTTCGCCGTCGGCGAATTCCGCCGCAGCGGTTCGTCGTTTCCCATCACCTTCGGCTTTACAATCCATCCCAGGATCCGCCCCGCCAGCACCCTCGGCGGAGTCTTGTCTCCCAGCGCCGTCTCTATCCCCCGGGAGCAATGCTCTAGTGCTTGCGCTGGAGCCATCATGCCCCACTGCCGCTCGCTATCCGGCCTCATCTGCGCGATTCGCTGCTTCACTTCTTCCACCCGCGTTGCTTCAAACAGATTCTTCATACGGAAAGCTCTCCCTACCCAGCTCCTCGCAACCAACTGGCACGTGGCCAATTCTCCTTCGGATCGCAGCCTTACTCACATCACTTCCGGCGGGTCCCACCCACGCCGATTTTGCGTGTGGGGTTATTGCTTTTTCCTTTCATTTCAGCAGCGCCACACCAGCCTTCACCGCCGCGGCCCGCAACCCCTTATCCAGCGTCGCAAGAGGCAATCCCTTCCGCCGGGCCAAGTCCAGATACACCGTGTCATACGCCGTCAACTGGAAAGAACGAGCGTTGCCAAGCGCGTCGCGCGCAGGAACAAAACTCATCTCCGTATCCAGACGACTCGTTGCCGTGATCATGATCTGGTCGAGTGCATCTTCCGCGTCGGCTGCGGTAAGGTCTCGCCGTCGTTCCGCTGTTGTCAGTCCGTTCGCAATCTCCAGATGCCACAGCGCCGGCACCAACCCTCGTTTGCCAGAGAGCATCTGCCGCCGTACTTCCAGTGCATATACAGGGACGGGGATGTCAAGAACCCACGCCAGCGCAACCGAAGCGTCCAGGACAAACTGGTTCACTTTCTTCCTTCCTCGATTAAGCTCTTTACGCTTACGCTTTTGGGTTTCTTGGAGCGCTTCCTGATCTCATCCATCCTCGCAAATACCTCCTTTAGGTCCACCTCTTTCTCCGCCGGCCCAATCTCCGCCGCTACCTTACCCCGCCGCGTAATTCGTATCCGCTCCCCGCGCGACGCCCGTTCCACCAATTCCGATAGCTTCTGCTTGGCCTCAAATATCCCGACAGTCCGCATCCCAGGCCCCTCTCGAACAATCTAGATTATTAACCTAGATTGTTAGTGTAGATGATTCCTCCGAACTTTGCAAATTGTCGCCGCCGAGGAATTGGCGCATTGCAAACGCCGCAGGAGCGCTTTTCCTTGGCTTTCCACAGCCGCATCAGACCCATTAACCCCGCCCAACTCCCTCAAACCTCGCCACTTCCGCCACATCTATTCGAATCGGGGATGGGGGCTTAGAGCTACTCGCTACTCACTACTCACTATTTTCTACTCACTCTCCCACTACAATATCCGCGGCCTTCATTCGTCTTCAACAGTGGATGGACAAGCCGGTGAGCGCTATCGCGATGACCGAGCAAGATCGTCAAATCTCCGAAGTCGTCGCGGAACAGCGCTCTCGTCTGCACAACTTCATCCGCCGCCGCGTGCCCGATCCCTCCGACGCCGAGGACATCGTGCAGGAAGTTTTCTACGAACTGGTGGAAGCCAACCGCCTGTTGATGCCGATCGAGCACGTGACCGGCTGGCTCTTTCGCGTCGCACGCAATCGCATCACGGACCTTTTCCGCAAGAAAAAGCCCGTGACCTTCAGCGGCGCGGCGCTTGAGAACGAGGCCGGCGAGCTGCTGCGGATCGAAGATCTGCTGCCATCGCCCGACGCCGGCCCGGAAGCGCTGTACTTCCGCGATGTCCTTCTGGATGAGTTGGAACTTGCGCTCGACGAACTGCCCCGCGAGCAGCGCGAAGTATTCGTCGCTCACGAAATCGAAGGGCGCAGCTTCAAGGAGTTGTCGGCGGAGAACGGCGTCAGCGTCAACACGCTGCTTTCGCGCAAGCGCTACGCGGTGCTTCATCTGCGCGCACGTTTAAAGAGCATTTACGACGAACTAGGCAAGAAATGACGCAAGAAAAGATGCGAAGAAATGTTTCAAAGAAGTAAGGAGCACAACATGAGAAAAAAGAAATGGATTTTTCTGGTCCCAGCAGCGCTCATCGGGATCGTGCTTTTCTGCTGGATTGGCGGCGAACTAGTCATGCACCTCTGGAACTGGCTGGCGCCGGCGCTTTTCGGTTGGCGGCAAATCACCTTTTGGCAAGGTTTCGGACTGTTGACTCTCTGCCGGATTCTGTTCGGAGGCGTCAGTGGTCGCGGCTGGCATCGCTCCGAAGGCCGGCGTCGAATAAAAGAGCGCATGGACGAGCGATGGGAAAAAATGACGCCCGAGGAGCGCGAAAAGTTCCGCCAGAGTTGGCGCTCACGCTGCGGCGGCTTCGAAGAACCCACGAGCGAAACGAAGGAGCCCGCCTGACACGGCCGAGGCTGGCGGTTCGCGATGCCAGGTGCCCTCCTTTGCTCGTGACGCGTGCCCCACACGCCGAATTTGCATATGGGGTTTTCGACCCTTCCGCCCGGGCGCTCAATTTTCAATGGATATGACGATTTTCCCTTTGGCGTGTCCTTGTTCGAGATAACGGAGAGCATCAGCCACTTCGTTTAGCGGGTAGCGTCTATCGATGACGGGTACAACTTTTCTGGCTTCGAGAAGCTCTTTCAAACAGGTCAAATCCTTCTGATTTATATTCGCTATAAAGAAACACGTTTTCATGCTTCCGAGCCGTGATAGTAAGGGCCCCAATAACATCCATTGGAGAATTCGGGCCAGTCCACCTCCGACCAAGACATAGATTCCACCCTGACTCAGGGCGCGCGTATAAGCGAAAACCGAACGATGCGCATTCGCACCAAGAATCAGGTCGTAGCGCTGCCCATTTTTCGTGAAGTCTTCGCGGGTGTAGTCAATAACATGTTCCGCGCCATTCGATCGCGCCGTCTCCATCTTGCTCGTGCTGCACACCGCAGTGACTTCCGCGCCGAACGATTTGGCAATCTGCACTGCGAAGGTGCCCACTCCGCCGGACGCGCCATCAATCAGAACCTTCTGGCCCGGCTGAATTTGTCCTTTGTCACGGAGACCCTGAAGGGCAGTGCTTGCCGCGATTGGTACGGCAGCCGCCTCCTCAAACGATAAGTTGGCCGGCTTAAGCACCACTTTATTTTCAAGCACACAAACATATTCGGCGAAGCCTCCTCCTTCAAAGCCTGTAACGCCGAATACTTCGTCGCCTGGCTGAAACTGTTTCACGCTTTTGCCGACCGATTCCACGCGTCCAGCAATATCGCAGCCCAGGATCCGGCACTTGGGTGTGCGCAAGCCCGGGATCACACGGATGAACGGCCAGCCCTTCAGGATGAACAAATCCAGCGGATTTACCGATGCCGCGCGAAGCTTTACCAAGACTTCACCGTCCGCGGGCGCTGGTATCGCTACCTCCTCGAGATGCAGGACATCCGGGGGCCCATATTTTGTGCGTACCATCGCTTTCATAAAGTACCCTTCAAGCGTGCTTCCGCCGGGTCGTACCGCATCGCAGGTGACGACAAAACGCCATGGTCAAAACACAGTACACGCACTGACGATTATGTGGAGAATTTTATTACCAGCCGTTTTGAACTTGCGGTGAATTTCGCAGACCCGTCATGGGATTATCGGGTCCCAGTTGGGCAGGGGCCGGGACAGAATGCTAGCCAGTCACCCAGTGAAGGATTTCTGTGCCGAGGAGTCGAGCAATGAAATTGAATCGCGGAGTTATCTTCGTCATTATCGCCCCGCTAGTTGGAATCGCAATTCTGATCTACGAGTTCGCGCACCCACCCTGGAGCCCAATGCGCATCGCCGGGCTCGTCCTTATATTTCCAGCCCTCGCGTTACTGACAATAGCGCGCCTCCAACTCGGCAATTCCTTTTCCGTCTCGCCCCAGGCAAAAAAATTGGTTACCCACGGCGTCTATTCCCGCATTCGCGATCCTATCTATTTTTTCGGCACATTTGTTTTCGCGGGATTGTTTCTCTTCCTCGAGATGCCCTGGCTGCTCTTGCTCATTGTGCCCGTGGTCATTCTGCAGATTACCCGAGCCCGCGCCGAAGGGCGCGTCCTCGAAGAAAAGTTCGGCGACGAGTATCGCCGCTACAAAGCTTCCACCTGGTTTTAGTGGCGCAACGTTCGTCAAACCGCTCCGGGTCTCCGCACCCAGCGCATCATTACTATTTATCCGTCCCGACCTTAGCTCAATGTCGCTTCCCGCTCATACCCTTCATCCGCGGTTTTCCTTCCAACCGAGCCGCGGCCAGCACCAGCTCCTTCAATCCTTTTTTCTTCAGGTCCTCGACGCTGCGGAGCTTCACGTGCCGGAGATTTTTCCCTGTTCCCTCCAGCAGACCCTGCGGATCATCCAGCGAAGTCCCACAATGAAATCCGAACGTAACGTGATTCTTCCCCACCATGTAAAAGCAAAACGGGTCTTTCGCTTCAAACGTCGGGATGCCCCACGAGTTCACGGTTATCCTTGTTGCCGGGACAGTGGCTTTTACCAAGGTTTTCAATCCGCGTACAACCTTCCGCAACGCAGGGTTGTCGTCCTTCATGTATGGGCTCTTCTTCCTGGTCTTTTGTGAACTGACTCCCATGCAAACACCCCTCAACTGTGGCTAGGAGAAAATCACCTGCGCACTCTTATGGCAGCGGCCCATTTTTCCTGTTTTTCCCGCAGCGTCAAGGAGAATTGCCTGGAGTCAGCAGTCATCGAGGCGGGGTGACGGTAGGTTTCCTAAGGAGCATTGATGCTGAACTTCACCTATACGAATCGGTACTCGCGTGATCATTCCTTCGTGATGCGAAAAGAAAGTGAAAGCTGCAGGCTGGCTTTCGCCGCGCCCGGCACAATATCTGCCAAGAATCGCGGAACACGAGGGGAACACAACTCTCCCTGAAGTGCTCCCCCACGCGTCTCCCGACCAATTACCCCCACGACTGGCACCTGGACTACGGTGCCCCCATTGGTTAGAACAGGGGCATTTGAATTGGGAATGGCCCAACTACCTGATAGTGCGCATCGGAGCGAAATCGTTTCATGCGAAGAATCGGAGCTTGGCGGGGCTTGCTGTTCAGCCGTCGCGTCCGCCTCGGACGAACGTTTTGATACAATCCGTGCGAATGCCGCAGCGCATAATTTTTCGCTTGGTTTTGCCCGCCATCGCCGGCTTGCTCGTGGGATTTCTCGCGCTGGCGTGGGCGATCACAAGCGAATCGGCGCTTCCCGTGTGGTTAGTTTCTGTGGTTTCGCCCGGTCTGAAGATATCCGAGCTCGTCATGCCCGCCGCGCACGAATCCCTTGCCTGGACCTTCGGCTGGTTTCTGCGCATCGCGATCGGCGTCAACGCCATTTTCTATTTTTTGATCTTTGCTCTGCTCGCCTACATAGTTGATCGCCGACGATCGCAAGCCAGCTAGCAGATTTGCCTCGCAGGCGAATCCAACCAGGGCTCCTTACACTGAGAGGATGCGGCCAAAGAATGACCTGTAGCGCTGCAGTGCCAGACGGAGATCCTCAGTTGAGACGTTATCGCCACGATCCCATTGAGCTTCAAGTCTGGCTCTTTCCGCTGCAAACATCTCGGCCAGTCGCTTCATAGCCACGGCGACAAGGCCATCGGCCTGCTCGACAACCTGTCGAGGCTCGTCAACAAAACTCACTTGGATCGCATCCCACCGGCCGCGAAAATCTTTCGCCTCTTCGGGCGAAAAGAGTGGCACCACCTGCGTGTCCAGGGCCCGAGCCGTTGCAGTTCCAGCCGATAAACCGGCGCTAACGCTGAAGCTTGGAGCAGCCACGGCCCGCACCTCAGGCCACGCGCTGGCACCGGCAAGAGTCGCCGTCGTCAGCCCTACATCTGTATCTTCTTCTCTAAACTTTTTTACTTCGTCCACTGGATTGCCTCCTCTATGTCTATGTCTCAATCATTGCCGAAGACCCGGCGAGCTTCTTTGCTTCCGAAACACGGTTTAGGACGCTGCGGCTTTGGCTCGAGCCATCTCTGGCTCACCGACTAGCTCATCAAATAGCGTCCGGTAATGAATCATCGCCTGGCGCAAATCTTCCGTACTGGCTTGGCCACTTGTATGGCGGACGGCGATTTCATGCGCGGCCCGGTAGTTTTCCACTACGAGTGGATGGTCCACCGAGATATCCGCCGAGCGCTGTTCGAAGTCACTTACCGAGTAACCGCGGGTAGACATTACGTCACCGAGAAGTTGATCGGCCTGCGTGACCGATTTATTGGGATCGTCGACAAATTCGGCCTGAACCGTGCGCCAGGATGCGATATAGCGCTCCCGGTCGCTGGCCGCGAGTGGACGAATGGCAAATCTCTCGACGCGTTTTTCTCGCTGTTCGAGCCCGGCTTCCGCCTTCCGTCGGCCTCCGCTTTCTTCGACTGCGCGGGTGTATTCCGGCCCGAATCGAGTCTGCAGTCTTTCGGTTTTCTTTTTCCTAAGAAACATCACCGAGGCAATGCCCACGATCCCAATGAGAATCACGCCGACGATAATGACCAAGGTCATCGTATTCATTTCAAGTTCCCCCTATTTCTTTCCCGTAGGCCTTAGTTGAGTTAGGAATGGTGCGACTTTTGAGAATCGGCCAAGAAAGAAATGCTTCGTCAGCGAACACACCATTCCTGGTCGCGAATCCACGGCGAAGCAGCCGCTGTTATACGCTGACCCTTCTCCCGGATACGAAATGCAAAACCAGAAGAATGATGCCGATAACAAGCAAAAGATGGATTAAACCTGTGGACACGTGAAAAGCGAAAAGCCCAAGCAACCAGCAAATGATCAAAACTGCAGCGATAAATCCCAACATGATTTCATCTCCTTACAGCGGCGCGCGAAACTGAGCCCTCTCTATATTCGCGCAGAGCGCCCAAGCCCAAGTGCAATAGAGTTTCTTGCAGACCTAACTTGCGCGTCTCGAGAAGAAATATCTGTACACTTAGGGACACTGCGAGTGCGCCAGCAATCGGAAATAATCGAGAGGAATTGCCACAAATCAGGTTTGAGGACTACTCATCCGAGCGGGCGCGAGTTGTATTCGCAGACCCAACACGTTTAAGGCAAGCGGTTCTGAGAGTGAACTATGAGCGGGTTGCTGGAAGCGCTATTCGTATCGTAACGCGATGATGGGATCGACGCGCATGGCGCGGCGCGCTGGGATGTAACAGGCGGCGAGAGCAACGAGCGCGAGCAAAACCGCTACACCGGCGAATGTTGCGAAGTCGTTAGGCGCAACGCCATAGAGCAGGCCTGCCACAGCACGTCCCATGCCGAGCGCGAGCGGCAAGCCAACCAGCAGTCCGATCAGAGCGAGCGTCATGCCCTGGCCCACGATCAGGCGAAAAACCTCGCGGGGCTTGGCGCCCAGGGCCATGCGAATACCAATTTCACGCGTACGTTCGCTCACCGCATAGCCAATCACACCGAAGAGCCCGATTGCGGCGAGCACTAGCGCAAATCCTGCAAAGGCGGCCATCAGCGTCCCGCCAATCCTCTGCGGGATGACGGAGAGTGAGCGCAAATCGTCCATCGTCCTGATGTCGAACACGGGCTGGTCGCGGTCAAGGGCGCTGACTTGCGCGCGAACGCTCTCTTCCATGCTCCGCGGATCGGAAAACGTCCTTACTACGAGTGCCATCTTGCTCTCTGTCTGCTGGCGCAATGGGAAATACATCTCGGGAGGCGCGGGCACATCCAATTGGTTTTTTATGTTGCCGACAACAGCCACAACGGTTCGCCACGGCTCCTTTTCCGGAGGGCCATTGAGTCTCATCCGCTTCCCGAGCGGGTCTTCACCAGGCCAATACCGCACCGCGAATGCTTCATTGACCATAACCACCAGCTGGCTCTTGGCGGAGTCCTCGCTTGAAAACTCGCGCCCTCGCAGCACAGGTATCTGCATCGTCCGGAAATACGAGTTGCTCACCGTGCGGTAACTAGCGTCCGTGTCCTGCCCCGGCTTTGGCTCCGGCCGGCCCTCGATTCGAATGGACCACGTTTCATTCATTTTGCTCAAGGGGATCAAGTTGGCGACGGCGGCGTTTTGCACACCGGGCAGATTTTGCACGCGCTCGACAAGCTGCTCATAGAAACTCACCGTCTGCGGGTCGGACTTGTATTTCGCGTCTGGCAGGGCCACGAACATCGTCAGCATCTTCTCCGGATTGAATCCAGGAGAAACGCGTTCGAGGCGGACAAAGGTCTTCATCATTAGACCCGCGGTGACCAGCAGTGTAAGCGAAAGCGCAACTTCCGAGACGATCAGCGCATTGCGGAGCAACCCGCGACGGCGCCCAAGGCCGGCGGATGGCGCTCCCTCTTTTAGCGTGTCGTTGACGTTCAATCGCGAAGCTGCCATGGCTGGCAAGAATCCAAAAACCAATCCAGTTCCTAAGGAAACAGCCGTCGTGAAAAGCAGCACAGGAGTATTGATGGCAATCTTGTCCCAACCCGGGATAATGCGTGCGAATTCGGCCGGAATGCGAATCACCTTGGCGCTCAGGCAGAAATATGCAAACACAATTCCCATACCTCCGCCCAGCAAGCCCAGTAACAGGCTCTCTACCAACCATTGCCGGACCAGCCTTCCACGCGTAGCTCCCAACGCAGAACGAATCGCTGTTTCCCGTTGACGGCTGCTGGCGCGCGCAAGCAACAAATTGGAAATGTTGGCGCACGCGATCAACAACACCAGCCCGACGGCCGCAAGCATAACCACCAACGGCGCGCGTGCCTCCCCGGCCTCGCTCTCCATCAGCGGCATCACATGCGCGTCGCGACCCGTGTTCATTCGTGGATATTGCTGCTCGAGCCGCGAGGCGATGGCGCTCATTTCCGCTTGCGCCTGCCCACGCGTGACTCCAGCGGCCAAATGCGCTACTCCGTGCAAATAGTGGGAACCGCGGTTTGCTGCTGCTTGAGGCGTGAAAGAAAGCGCGCCCCACACTTGAGCCCCGGATGGATAGTTGAACTCCCGATTCATCACGCCGACA
>Ga0074044_10004455_pt1 | contig 11594 bp, 5 predicted proteins | sample BogForMeECP23OM1_FD_94443 | JGI IMG/M metagenome (GOLD analysis project Ga0074044, IMG submission 94443) | Bog forest soil microbial communities from Calvert Island, British Columbia, Canada - Bog Forest MetaG ECP23OM1 | ecosystem: Environmental > Terrestrial > Soil > Wetlands ...
CACGGCTCGTCCACCTTGCGTCGCGGGAGCGTATTCATATTGTTTGAGTGCGTCTACGGCCGCCTGACGCAGCAGCATGGGTCCTCCCAGAATCTTCAAGGCGCCAATGCGCCCGTCGGGTTCTACCACTGCATCCACCCTCACATCTCCCGTAATGTACCCCAGCATTGCATCCGGCGGATAGACCGGGTTCACCGACTTCAGCAGCTTCGGCGGCACCAGCGCTGCGTCGCTGGCTGCCGGCTCGGGCGCTGCGGGTTCAACACGTGTAGAGGGTGTCGCTGTCGGCGCGCTTTTGTGAAGCGATTCGGCCGAGTTACCCTTCTCGTTTGCGCTTGCGCGCCCGGGTGATGCCGTGGGCGCCACCAGTTTCTTCGCCTTCAGAGCAGCAGAGGTCGCTGGCGCACTGGCCTCTGGCGTGCGCGCTTCCGTGTTTGGCGCATCCGCAGCTTCATCGGTGCCACCCGTTGGCTGAGGTGAAGCCCCACCCGCGGGCTCCGTCGTCACTGCATCTGGGGCGCTAGCCGCGGCATTTGGCGTGGCTACTGTCCGTGATGCAACTGCCGACGCTGCATGGTGCGCAACTCCACTCCCCACTTTCTTGGAGTTCGTAGGATGGATCATTTGCGCGACCCCGCCAAGCGATGGAACAGGCAGCCAGTTCATGTACCAGGCCCCGCAAAGCACAGCGGCGAGCACCAACCCGATGATAAGGGCCAGCCAAAACTTTCCGATCCCCACGCGTATGGGCTTGTAAATGTCGTACAGGGGCCGTCTTTCGTTCGCCGCCCCTGGCGCAGGCAACGCGGAGAAATCCAGATCCGGCTTCGGCAGCAGACAGTCCAGCGGGTCAATTTCCGCCGCGTCCTTCGCGCCGTCCTCCTTGGCCAAGGTCATCTTGGGCAAGGCCATGCGAACCAGCGGCTTTGCCGCCACGTCCGGCGCCACCCCAGCTCCTGCTTCTGGCACTTTACCATCCGATGGAGCTGACGCAACCGCGGGAAGGTCTGGTTGTGGAACCGGAGGCGTGGCAGGGGGCGCGGGTGGTACAGCCGCTGCTTTGATCCGAGACTGTTCCGCAGCCGCTGCCTCAGCTCGTTTGGCGGACTGTTGCAATGCCGCTTCTGCCTCTACTTTCGCCGCCTCCGCCTTGGTTTGCACCAATGCCTGGATTTGTTCCCGCAGAGTTTCCACTTCCTGCTTCAAATTCGCTGCGTCCTGCTCCGGGGCGGCAGGGGCTTCCTGGGGCGCATCCTCCACAGTCGCCTCCGCGGATCCCACTTTCTGAGCGGTTTCAGCTTGGGCGGGCGAGGGCGGCTTTGCCGGAATGTCCAAGCCCCAAAACTTCGGCACAGGCTCCGTAAACTCGAGCTCGACGTAGCATTCCGTTGGCCGGAAAATGCGCTTCCGGACCACCTGGCAAACCACTTCGCCGTTGGTTCTTTTATCCGTGAGGAAGAGCAACTGGCCGGTGACGACCGCCGCGGCCAGCCGGATTACCGCGCCATTTTCCGACACTAATACCGTCGCGGTGTCCTCGGAAAAAAGATCGCGCTGCCCCGAAGCCGAGGTTGGCCGCGCGCCCGCCACATTCACCGCGATTTCCAGCGCCAATGGATTGGCCCCGCTGGCCAGCGGCTGCAGCTTCGCTACAGTCTCTTCGAACGGAGGAGTGGTGTTGACTGCGGATTCCACGCGAATTCTTCCTTGTGCCAGGGCTTCCGCCGGGTGCACGACCGCGCCATCGCGGGATGCACGGATACCCATCCACGGTTAGCCCACGCCTTCTTATTTTTTCAAGGGAAGCATCCCGCGCGCCATAGTACCCCGGGCACTTCGAGGGGAAAGTTGCCCAATGAGTAGCGTCCCCCCATACGAGGGCAACCACGGCACCGGATGGCTCTTTGGGAATGTTGAGTGGTGAGAAAGGCGAGCCCGGCCTCTTTTCCACAAGTCCGAGGTAGTTCTCACTCGGCCGTCTCGACGGCCCAGGCAGAATTCTCTTCCCCGAGATTTACGTCCAAAAAACCAACCGCCGGAAGGACGTCAATCGGCAAGCCCCCGTGCCACAGAGCCACGCCGATGGGGAATTTGCTCTTGCCCTTCAATTCCAATTCTTCCTTCTGCACCGCGAGTTCCAGCGTGCGATCAAACGCTACCGCGGCAATGCTGGCGGGATTCAGCAAGCACACCCGCCCCTTTTCCACGGCGAACTCTTTCATTCGCCCGCGCTCCAGGTTCACCACGATGATTACTTCCTGCGTGGCTCCGATGGTGATGCGGAATTCGGGGTCCTCCAATTCCATGAGCCTGTCCGGGAAGCAATCGACGCGCATCACAAAGCGCTCCTCTTCAAAACCGTAGCGCAATTCCCTTAAGTAATAGGTGCGTCCGTGCATGGCGCCGCCGCGGTGCTCTGGGGAAAAGACGCCCGCACCCAGCCACTCGAAATAGCTGGTATCCCGCCCGTCCACTTTGACGTTGAGGAATGTGGATGGCGTCAGTTGGTAGGCATGTTCCGGCTGCCGCTTGATGGGCTTGGCGAGTTCTTCGGGGGCCACTTGCCCGAGCGCAAGATAGATTCCCGTGAGGTGCTTGCGGAAGAGGGCATCGAACTCCGCGTCATTCGCGGTACTGTGTTCCGGCCCGTACCACCAGCACCAGTCGCTGCCCTCCGCGGCGAGCAAGGACTCCTGCGCCTCCGCCAGTCCCGCGTCAGTAACGGGGTCCGACCAGCCCTTGGCGCGGGCTTCGATGGCGTGAGCATAGGCTTCGCGGGCGTCCCAGAGCTGATCCCAGGCAGTGACGTCTTCCTGGTGGCCAATCCACACATCAAAATTGGCATTAATCCAGGAGGCGGGGAAAATCCCGCCTGTGGTGGGGACGTCACCGGCAGCAGCGATGGCCTCGCTGGCGGTGAGGGCGCGGAAATCCTGGTCATCGCTGATGCGGCGGTAAAATTCGCGCAGAAACTCCCGGCCATTTCCGGGATAGTACTCCCAGGCATTTTCGCCATCCAGGAACAAGCAAACTGTCGGCGGGTTCGGGCCCTTGACCGTTTCGCCGATGTGCCGGAGCCTTCCGTGCAGGTCGGCCGCCGCCGCTTTGCCGTCCATGCGGCTATAAACAAAACCCACCAGGTCAGACAAGTGGTGATCGCGGAAGAGTCCCGTAATTCCTGTGCTCGCCATCTGTAAGCGCCACGGCTGGTAAAGTTTTTCTGCATTCGCCGGCATCCCCGAGGAATCCCGGAAGAAACCCACATTCAACGTGCGGCCGAGTACGCCTTCATCCGTGCCGAACCACTGGAAACCCTCCTCCGCCGCAATGGCCAGGGCTTGGTCAGAGACCGATCCTTCCGAAGGCCACAGTCCCACGGGCTTTTTCCCGAATACGCGCTCGTGATACTCCTTGGCCCGGCGCAACTGCTCCCGCGCATCCTCCGGCCTGCGAAAGGCGCGGCGTGGGATGGGCGTGCTGGGATTGGCGACTCTGGCGATATCGGAATCGCAGAGGAGTGGCAGGATGGGGTGATAAAAGGGTGTGGTGCTGATCTCGATCTGCCCACGCGCCGCCGCTTCGCGATACGCCGGCAGGACCAGCGCGATCAATTCCAACTGCTTGGCTTTCAACGCCTCCTTATCTTTTTCCGTGAAGTCCTTGCCGCGGTTTGCCAACCGGCTCACGACTGAGTCCTTCGTGAACCAGTCTTCTTCCATCCACACCAGTTGCGACAGCACCTGCAAATCGCGCCAGTCCCTCGCCGTGAAGGTAATCAGCGCCTGCGCGCCTCCCGCGGGGCGCGACCATTCAAAGAGTTCCACAAATCGCGGCCAGCGCGACATCAGCCGCTCGTGATTCACCTGAAAGGCGCGTGCCAGCAGCTCGCTCTTATCGTCCCGGGTGAGGTTCTCGGTCTTCTTAAAGGCCAGCGCGAACCACGGTTCATTGAACGTTCCGCTGGCGTACTCCTCCAGTTGCATGCACAGCGAAGGCACCATGTTGAACGTGGCATGCAGGGCGGGGAATCCCTCAAACAGCTTGACCATGCCGTAGTAATCCTTCGTGGCGTGCAGCCGCGTCCAGGGCAACACGTATAGCCCGGTCTCCGGATCGCGGTATTGCGGCTGGTGCATGTGCCACAACACCGCCAGGTTCACTCGATTCATCCGTGGTCTCTTTCCGTCACCCTCGGTGCTTACTCCGAGCGCCATCAAGGACTCCTGCGCTCACCGGTGTGCTTCCTCTCGAACGCGTCTCTTCTCCGCTTCGCCACCATGTTACACTCAGGCTTCCCGCCATGCGCATCCTGGACCGCTACATTGTTCTCGAAGTCACACGTCATGCGCTCCTGGGTCTCATCATCTTCACCTTCGTTCTCTTCGTTCCCAAACTGGTCCGCCTGATGGAGCTATTCGTCCGCCATTCTGGCTCCGGCTGGCAAATCGCGGAACTCTTCCTTTATATCATCCCGAACATCCTGGTCTTTACCATCCCCATGGCCGTCCTAATCGGCGTGCTGCTGGGCCTGGGCCGCATGTCCATGGACAGCGAAATCATCGCACTGACGGCCATGGGCATCAGCCGCAGGCGCATTCTCTGGCCCGTCGGCGTGCTCGCGGTGATCGGCGCCACACTCACCCTGGTCATGACGCTGTGGCTGGCGCCCTGGGCGATTCGTTCCCTCCAAACAATTGAGAGAGAGCTGATCAGCTCGCAAGCTTCGTTTCAGTTGCAGCCGCGGGTCTTCGATGAGCGGTTCCCGCAGATGGTGCTCTACATCAACGATGTGTCCGCCAGCGGAACCCGGTGGAACGGCGTGTTTCTTGCCGAAAACGGAGGGGAGAGTGGCTCGCGCATCACCCTCGCGGAAAGTGCGATTGTAATTGCCGAGCCCAAACTGGGCAAGCTGGAGTTGCATCTCAACGACGGGTCCACGCATGAGTTTTCGCGGAATGAGCCCGACCACTACGGCGTTACGGCTTTTGGCCGCAGCGACTGGCCCGTGGAGGTGAGCGGACTTGCTCCGCCCAAAGGGCGGGAGCCCAGCAACCCGGAGCGCTCCCTGCGAGAGTTGTGGAATGATCGCGGCAAGGGCTGGCGCGATGCGCGTGTGGAATTGCACCAGCGCTTCGCGTTTCCCGTGGCCTGCTTTGTTTTTGCGTTAATCGCGGTACCGCTAGGCTCGCAGCCGCGCCGCGGCGGCCGTGCCGCGGGTTCATTGCTCGCGATCCTGGTGATCGCGTCGTACTATCTGCTGTTCATTGTGGGAGCGGGCCTGGCGCGGCAGGGCGTTGTGCCGCCGTCCGTGGGCATGTGGATCGCCAACGTCGTTCTCGCGCTTACCGGTGTGGCCCTTCTTCCGCGCATGGAAAGCTACGGCAGCGAAACTCCGCGTCTCATGGCCGGGCCACGGCTCGTGGCTTTCTGGCGCCTGTTGCGGCGGCAGAAAACCAAGGTCAAGGCCGCAGTGGTCCGCGCGGAAAATGGCTCCGCCCGCGCCGAAGCCACCCATCCCTCCTCTTCCAGCATTCCAAGCATCGTGGATATCTACGTGCTCCGCCGCTTTTTCTATTATTTCGCCGTTATCATGGGCGCCTTCATCCTGCTGTTTGAGACCTTCACATTTTTCGAGCTACTTGACGACATAGCGCGCCACCACGCTCCTTTTCTCGTGGTCGTCAATTACTTCCGCTATCTGATTCCCTATCTCCTCTACCAGCTTTCGCCGCTGGGCGCGCTGGTGGCCGTGCTGGTCACGCTCGGTGTGCTCAGCAAGAACAACGAAATCGTGGCCTTCAAAGCCAGCGGCATCAGCCTCTACCGCATCGCTTTGCCGCTCCTGATAGCAGGTACGCTTCTCGCCGGCGTGCTGCTCATCATGGACGACACCTACCTCCCCTACGCCAATCAGCGTCAGGATGCTCTGCGCAACCAGATCAAAGGCAGCCCCGCGCAGACCTACACGCGCCCGCAACGCTGGATCTTTGGGGAGAACAACAAGGTCTACAATTACGATCTCTTCGACCCTGCGCAAGAGCTCTTTGGCGGCCTCAGCGTGATCGAGCTGGATCCCGCCACGTTTCAGATGCGCCGGCGGGTTTACGCGACGCGTGCTCGTTGGCTGGATACGGAGAAAACATGGGTACTGGAATCCGGTTGGGTCCGCGATTTCGCCGACGGAACAGTCGTGCGGTACGATCCCTTCAAGGTCACGACACTCGCTGAACTTGTCGAGCCGCCCTCCTATTTCAATCGCGAAGTCATCCAGGCGTCTCAGATGAGCTGGCGGGATCTGCGCCGGTACATTGATGGACTGCACCGCGCCGGATTCGATGTGTCATCTCTCACCGTGCAATGGCACAAAAAGCTGGCTTACCCGCTCATTGCTCCTATCAGCATGATGCTGGCAATTCCCTTTGCGCTATTGGTGGGCAGCCGCGGCGCCGTTGGCGGCATCGCTCTAGGGGTCGGCATCGGCATCGTGTATTGGGCCGTCTCCGCGCTACTGGAGGCCATGGGCGGCATCGGCCAACTCCCGCCACTTATGTCCGCGTGGTCGCCAGACCTGATGTTCTTTTTTGTCGGCCTATATTTCTTCTTTAAGATGCCCACATGATGCGGTTCCAGCCGTAGCCCGGACTTTCCTAGTGGAAAGGGCTCGGGGGAAAGATGAAAAAGGCTCTGCGCCAGTGCAGAGCCTTCTCCATAATCGCTTGCGATCCGGTTAGAGAGCCCGCGCTCCCCCTGGATCTTTCTCACTACTTGTTGGAATAGCCGTTAGGGCTCCCCACCCCGGAACAGAAGTCATACCCGGGCTGGGCCAGATATCCACCATAGGGGCCGCAGTTGTCCGCCTGGATGTCGTTGAAGCCCTGCGAGAACCCTCCACGAGAATTCGAGTAGATCTCAGAGAGTTCTTTCGCCGAGGATCTGTGGAATCTGCCTGCGGCATTCACAATGCCAGCCAGCACGGGAGACGAAACGCTGGTGCCGCCGACAATCCACCATGCGCCGGGCCCGCCCTCACCTCCGGTAGGGGTTGAATCCAGAACCCAAACTCCGGTGATGGGATTCGCATCCGCGGAAATGTCGGGAACTACGCGCGCCGACCCAGCAATGTACGCGATTCCGTTCTGGTAGCTGGGACGAGGCTCGTACTGGCTCGGGCCACCGCCGCCCCAGGGCCATGAACCCTCGTACAGGAAGCTCCCTGTGTTGGGATTCCGATTCGTGCTTGTTCCACCTGCGGCCACGACGTTAGGAGAAATGCTGGGCCAGCTCGTGCCTGGCGAGTCGCCCGTGGAAGCAAAATACACCACGCCCGGCTGTGTAAACAGAAAGTCTAACTGGACTTCCTGAGGAAATTCGCTCCCGCCCCAACTGTTGCTCACTTCCCCGCCGCCCGCCTCGGCTACCAGGCTTGCCGCGACGAGTTCCGCGTTGACAAGGTCGCTAAAGGAATTCGACGCCGCCTCCACTAGGAAGAGCTGAGCATTGGGTGCCATGGCGTGGGCATATTCGATGTCGAGCGATTCCTCGAGTTCCCACCCACCCGTGGGATCCGGGCCCGGGTTCGTCCCAGCAGCAAAAACGACCTGGAAATTTGCGGGAGGGAGGCCGAATTGTGCGCTGAACTGAGCCAAATCACTTACGGCGGCCGGGTCGTCATAGGCATCGACAATGGCAATGGCTCTGCCGCCCCCGTTTGGATTCGTATCCACCACGTTCGGATTACATCCATTGCCCGCCGGATGAACCAGCCTGTAGATGCAAGCCAACGAGGCCGGAGTCTCGTAGAAGTAGCCGGGAAATGGCGGCCCGCCCGACTGCGGCGAAAGTTGCCCGGCGGGCTGGATCGGGCCATTACCGAGAATCAGGATGTTGGTGTGGGCACGCTGGCCGATGTCCCCCGGCAGTTCCTCGCTGGACTTCGGGACGGTCACTCGCAGAGGGCGTCCACTCGGCCCCTGGGCCACGGCCGGATGGACGAAACTCAGGAGCAGCGCCAGCGCGGTGAAAAGAGAAAAGATCAAGCGTAGTCGCATCTGTTTGACCTCCTAATCGGAAATTCCTTTTTGGGCTCAAAAAGGGAAACTATTCTACACCCATCTCGCTGACTCTCGACGTTGTAAAATTATTTTCATCTGGAGCACCCCGAAGCGATATGTGATCGGTACCAGCAGTCCCGAACCTTGCCGGGGTGTCCATTCCTGTTTAGTCATAAAGACCTACATCTGGCTGGGTGCTGGTTCTCTGGCCGAATCCCGGCGCAACCTGTTACAGTAATTCTCTGTGCGTAAGGAGAACTCTCATGACCACCGAAGCCAACGCCCGGATGCAGCGCCCCCTTGATGCCGTCGACAGCCAAATGGCCGATATATTGCGCGGAGAAGCCGTCCGGCAGGCCACCGGGCTTGAACTCATCCCCTCCGAAAATCTGGTGTCGGAAGCCGTCCTGGAAGCCATGGGCTCCATATTCACCAACAAATACGCCGAGGGCTATCCCGGCAGGCGCTATTACGGTGGCTGCGAATATGTCGACAAGGTGGAACAACTGGCTATTGACCGCGCCAAGCAACTCTTCGGCGCCGATCACGCCAACGTGCAGGCCCACTCCGGCACTTCCGCGAACATCGCCGTGTACATGGCCACGCTGCATCCTGGCGACACCGTCCTGGGCATGGCCCTGGCGCATGGCGGGCACCTCACGCACGGCCACCCCTTAAATTTCTCCGGCCGGATGTACAAATTCGTCGAGTACCACGTGCGCCGCGATACCGAACAGATCGACTATGACGAAATCGAGAAACTGGCGCACGAAAACAAACCCAAAATGATTGTTGCCGGCGCCAGCGCGTATTCACGGATCATCGATTTCGAGCGCATGGCGAAAGTGGCCAAGGCTGTGGACGCGCTTTTCTTTGTGGATATGGCGCACATTGCCGGGCTCATCGCCGCGGGCATCCATCCGAGCCCCGTGTCCCACGCCGACATCGTATCCACCACGACGCACAAAACGCTTCGCGGGCCGCGCGGAGGACTGGTGTTGTGCAAATCGAGTTTCGCCAAGGAACTCGACAAGCTAACCTTCCCCGGCACGCAGGGCGGCCCGCTGGTGCACACCATCGCGGCCAAAGCCGTGTGCTTGAAGGAAGCGATGGAGCCCGGGTTCCAGCAATATCAACGTCAAGTGGTCGCCAACGCCAAAGCCCTGGCTAGTGCCATCGCCAAAGAGGGCTTCCGCATCGTTACTGGAGGCACGGATAATCATCTCTTCCTGATCGAAGTCCACCCGCGGGGCATCACCGGGAGTGACGCCGAGAAAGCCCTGGATCGCGCGGGCATCACGGTCAACAAGAATTCCATTCCTTTCGATCCGCTACCGCCCATGAAGGCGGGCGGGATTCGCCTGGGCAGTCCTTCGATCACCACGCGGGGCATGAAGGAAGCCGAGATGGAGCTGATCGGCGGCTGGGTGGCCGAAATTCTCAGCCACATCGGGGACGCCGCTGTCGAACAAAAAGTCCGCAAACAAGTGGCCGAACTGGCGGCCCGCTTCCCGATATACGAGTCGCGAGTTGCTGTCACCCCGGCCCACGTGCGCGCCTAATTCGCTTCTGCCTCGCCGCATTCAGCGGATAGCACCGGCCCGTCATTCAGAACGGAGTCTTCGGAGTGAGGAATCTCTCTTCTCTTGAGTTTCCGCCAGAGAGAGATTCCTCGCTTCGCTCGGAATGACAATAACGTGTAGACTTTGCCGGGATGGGGTCGAGCGATGCTCGACCCCTACGAAGACAGGGTAAACCGGCGCAAAACCGGATCGCACATTCATGAAGCCAAACACACACGAACTGCCCGACATCGTCTATGCCACCTCCGACTTCGAAAAGTGGGCCTCGCGGCACGTCAATCTCATCCGCTCCGACGTCAATCTCAAGCACAGCAATATGGCCCGCGCGGCCTTTCCATTCCTGCGCGCCACCTTCTATCGCTGGGCGCAGTGGTGGCCCATCGTCTGTCCCGAACTGGCACGCGCACCGCAAGTCCTTGCCGTTGGTGATCTGCACATCGAGAATTTCGGCACCTGGCGCGACATCGAGGGCCGGCTCATCTGGGGTGTGAACGATTTCGATGAAGCGTGGCCCGCCGCCTACACCGTGGACCTGGTGCGGCTGGTTGCCAGCGCCTATCTGGCGATTGGGGAACAGCATCTCTCCCTGAGCCGCAAGGAAGCTTTGCGCGCCATCGAGCAGGGCTATCGCGATTCCCTGGCCAAGGGCGGTGGGCCTTTCGTTCTTGCCGAGCATCACCGCTGGTTGCGCCTGCTGGTCCTCAATAAGCTTCGCGACCCCGTCCGGTTCTGGGAAAAAATGTGCGCCTGCCCGCGCTACAAGGGCGCCCTTCCTACGGACGTTGCGAAACTGCTCAAGTCCACGCTGCCGTTTCGCGGGGAAAAGTACGAGCTAAGGAGCCGCATCGCCGGCCTGGGGAGTCTCGGCCATCCACGCATCGTCGCCCTGGCCACTTGGGATGGCGCACACATTGCGCGTGAAGCCAAGCAACTCACTCCTTCCGCGTGGATCTGGGCGCGTCACCAGGACACCACGGAAATCCTCTCGCGTGAACTGGTGAAGTGCGCGGTGCGCATTCAAGATCCGCACGTGCACTTCGCGGAGCACTGGATTGTCCGCCGCCTGGCGCCTGATTGCTGCCACATCGAAATCAGCACCCTGCCCGCCGAACGCGACGAAGAGAAACTCCTCTATTGCATGGGCTGGGAGACCGCGAACATCCACCTCGGCTCGCCGAAAGTCATTCCCGCAATCAAGCGCGACCTTGCCGCGCGCAAGGATCGCTGGCTGCACAAAGCCGCCAAGGCCATGCTCAAGGCCACACTCAACGACTGGAAAGCCTGGCGCCGCAAGTGGGACGGCGCTGCCCTGGCAAGCTGAAGCTGCTTTCGGCCATTTGACGGGGGTGCGATTCTCTAGAACTCTCAGCCCTTGCACCACGACTGTCCCACGGGTCAGTAGATTCCCGATTCATTCCACCGTAGCTTAGCTCAGGAGCGATGCATGCCACCTCCTGCGGTGCTTCAGGTGGCTCGCAGCCTTTCCGAAGTGGGTGCTTCCCGGGGAATCCTCCAAACGTAACGAGGTGGTACGATGATGGACACCGAAGCCTTCCGTGAGTTCAAGACGGGCCTGGCGCTGCTGCGAGATAATTACTCGGCGAAAGCCCTGCAACACATCCAACGCGCCGCGGAACTCGAAAAAAACAATCCTTATTATATGTCCTATCTCGGCGTGGCCCTTGCGCGCACGGATCGCAAATGGGCTGATGCGGAACGCATGTGCGACACCGCCGTGCGTATGAAGCGCAATCAGGCGCAGCTTTATCTGAATCTCGCGGAAGTCTACATGGCCGCGGGACGCAAGGAAGATGCGCGGGAAGCGCTCATCGCCGGGATGAAATATGCGCGCCGGGATATCCGCTTGAACATCGCCATGGCCAAGCTCACGCCGCGGCGCTCGCTGATTTTCTCGTTCCTTGGCCGCAAGCATCCGTTGAATCGCCACTTCGGAATGCTG
>Ga0074044_10004456_pt1 | contig 11593 bp, 9 predicted proteins | sample BogForMeECP23OM1_FD_94443 | JGI IMG/M metagenome (GOLD analysis project Ga0074044, IMG submission 94443) | Bog forest soil microbial communities from Calvert Island, British Columbia, Canada - Bog Forest MetaG ECP23OM1 | ecosystem: Environmental > Terrestrial > Soil > Wetlands ...
ACGCATCACCGATGTTCCCACGGTTTGCGCCAACGCCCGCCCATATACAAAAGTCGTGTCGGAGAAATGTGTGTACCAGTAGAAATCGTCGTAAATGGAGTGATAGATGCCCCCATCGTCTTCGCCACCGTATGCCAAGTCCAGCGAGGCGATGCCGACGTGATCGAGAAACGCGGTAAAATCCGTTCCCGAGCCGAGTGCTTCGATGCGCAAATCCGCGCGCTCCCGCAGTTCTTTCCGCGATTCTTGGGGATCCTTCGCCGATTTCGCTTCCGCGATCTTGCTCAACTTAGCCCGCTGCCACACCGACATTTTGGTTTCCGGATCTTCGATGTCGCGCGCAACTCCATTGATGAATTGTTCCAGGCTGTGCGAGCCGCCCATGGTCAGAACGCCGCGGCCGTTGCCGTCCGTATTGATGTAGACGGCGGCATGCTCGCGCAACTCATCGGCGTGTGTCTCCACCCATTCCGTCGAGCCGAGCAACATCGGTTCTTCGCCATCCCACGCGCAATAGATGATGGTGCGCCGCGGCTTCCACCCCTGCTTCACCAACAAACTCAACCCTCGCGCTTCTTCCAGCAGAGACACCTGCGCTGAGATCGGATCCTCGGCCCCGTTCACCCATCCGTCATGATGATTGCCGCGAATGATCCATTCGTCCGGAGCCACGCTGCCCGGAATCTTCGCGATCACGTCGAAGACCGGCTTGATATCCCAATTAAATGCGACCTTCAAATGAACCTGCGCCGGTCCTGGTCCCACGTGATACGGAATTGGCAGCGACCCGCGCCATTCCTCCGGCGCCATCGGTCCCGCCAGTGCGACCAGCAAAGGCTGCGCATCGCCATAAGAAATCGGCAGCACCGGAATCCTCGTAATGCTCTTGGCATCCTTCAGCGCCAGCCGCTTGGCATCGGGAGTCGCGCCGACCCCAGGCGTCAGCGGATCGCCCGGGCTGTTGGCGGCAAAATCCATGACGCTGCCCCGCTGCACTCCGTCAGCGGACCGCATCGGCCCCGCCGGAAACACGTTGTCGCGCGTGTAGCCGTCGTCCTGCGGTTCCGAATAAATCAGACAGCCAATCGCACCGTGCTCGGCCGCAACTTTCGGCTTCACCCCACGCCACGAGTGCAAATACTTGACGATTACAATCGCGCCCCTTACAGAAATGCCCAGCCGGTCGAGCTTCTCATAGTCCTCGGGCAAGCCGTAGTTCACAAACACCAGCGGTCCGGTGACATCGCCATCAATCGAGTAGGCGTTATACGTCGGCAACTGTTCTGCCTTCTGATTCGACGTCGGATCCACCGCCAGCGCAGGCTCTTCCAGCTTAGCCGTGAACTTTGTAGGCGCAAGCATCTCCAGCAAGCGAACCTTGGGCGTCGGAAACAGAACGTCGAACCTTTCGATGTGCGCGTCCAATCCCCACTCCTTGAAGTGCGCAAGAATCCATTCGGCGTTGTCCTTATCGTAGGCAGAGCCCACATGATGCGGTCGCGCGCTCAGCCGCCGCATATACTCACGCAGATTTGCGGGATCGGGGATAGCGCGAAACTTAGCCTCCCACTCGCGCTCGCTCTGACCAGTGCGCGGCGAATATCCGACCAGCGCAGCTTGATTCGCGCCGACTTGGTCAGCGCCGAAAGACAACGAGGAGAACATCGATGGAAACACCAGTGCAAAGACCAGAACAATCGCGGCGAACGGTCGCATGCAGCTCCTTTTTGCTAAAGGCTGCATTATAGCCGCAAGCCAGATGGGACGGGCCTGGACCCTCACTTCACAAATGTCAGCCCGTGCGGTACCGCATAGGCAAATACATAGGCATAGAGCATGACGATGATTCCGACAATGGCTCCCAGCGCAACCGAATGCCACACCACAAATCGGAATATCGTGCCTTCGTTCCCGACTTGCTCAGTGGCGGCGGTGGCAATCGTGATCGACTGTGCGTCCACCATTTTTCCCATCACGCCGCCCGCACTGTTGGCCGCGCACATGAGCACCGGATCGATCCCGAGTTGCTGCGAAGTAATGCGCTGCAAGCTCCCGAACAACGCATTCGATGAGGTATCGCTTCCAGTCAGCGCCACCCCGAGCCAGCCGAGAAAAGTGCCGAAGAAGGGATAGGCCCAGCCCGTGCGCGTGAAAGCGAGTCCCAGTACCGCATCCAGCCCCGAATAGCGAGTCACGTAACCCAGTCCGAGCATGAAGGAAATGGCGATCACCGCCAGTCGCATGCGCACCAAAGTGTGCCAGAAAGTTTTTGCCAGTCGTCGCGGGCTCATGCCCAGCAGCAATCCCGACACAATCGCGGCCAGGAAGCATCCCGTGCCCGTTGCGGAAAGCCAGTTAAAGTCATACCGCGCTGCTTCCGGCGTCGGCTTCGCGACCACCGGAGCCGCGCGACTGATCGCGTTGTGCAGCAGCGGCACATCCCAGCCCGGTGGCCCTGGCCGCACTTTTCCGTCCGGCAGAATCACTTTGAACGCCGGTGTGGTGGCCTGGTTTATGGCCAGCTTGATCTTGGGCAGACCCCACAGCAGGACGAAGAGCGACAGGATGGCGAACGGCATCCAAGCCTTCAACACTTGGCCGGCCGGGTAAGAGCGCGCCTTGGCATATCCGTCGAACTCCTTCGCGGCCCATTTCCCTCCGAACTGGTCTGTGATTGCTGCTGTCGGCGGGGGAAGCGTCGCTTCCTTTTGTTCATAGTCAAACCGAAAGATTTTCTTCGGCTTCCAAAAATGGAGGAATGCCACAGTCGCCACGATCGACACTACGCCGCCCATAATATCCACGAGGTTGCTGTCCACGTAGTTCGACCAGCAGAACTGCGTGATTCCGAAAGAGAGACCAACCACCAGAATGGCGGGGAGCACTTCAAACGTCTCGCTCCATCCCACCATGGTTCGCACCAGCCAGAACGGCACAATGACCGCCGTGAAGGGAAGGATGCGGCCAATCATCGCGTTAAGATCGGATTCCGGAAGCCCGCAAACAGCTGCCAGCGTATGCACGGGAGTACCGATTGCTCCCCAAGCCACTGGGGCTGTGTTGGCAATCAGATTCAGCGCCGCCGCGTGAAAAGGCCGGAAGCCGAGCCCAATCATGAAAGCTCCGGCAATGGCCACGGGCGCGCCAAACCCGGCGGCGCCCTCAATGAACGCCCCGAAGCAGAACGCCACCAGCAACACCTGCAGGCGCCGGTCCGGAGTAATGCCGGCGATCGATTCTTTCATAATCTCGAATTGGCCCGTCTCCACCGAGATGTCATACAAGTAAACCGCGGCGAGGACGATCCAGGCTATCTTCAGCAGACCGAAAGCAACACCGTACCCGAAACTCATGACGGCGAGCGTGACCGGCATTTTAAAGAACACGACCGCCACGCCGGCCGCAGTCAGTGCTCCAGCAATCGCGCACAAGTGAGGTTTTACTTTGAGGCCGGCAAGCAGCCCGAACAGGACAAGAATCGGCAGCGCTGCAACCAGGGTAGAAAGCCACCAATGGCCAAACGGGTCATAGATCTGAGTCCAGTGCATGTGGTATCCCTCAGACTTCCGGTGAACAATGCGGACAAGAATCCTTCAGCAAGCCCGAAAAAGCAAGCGAAAATTCTGCATGTTGTGAAGTTCCGCGGCGGCGAATTCTAATTCAATTGAAGCCAAATCCGTAGTGGCACTGCTCACCAATCTCCCGTAATTGCCCACGGATGACGGGCCGAAGATGCTAAATTAGAAGGTTCATGTCTGCTCCCAACTCTCTCTTTGTTCGTGCCGCCAAGGCTCAGCCCGCCGAACGCACCCCAGTCTGGTTCATGCGTCAGGCCGGGCGCTACATGGCGGAGTACCGCGCCATCCGCAAGCAATACTCACTGATCGAGATCTGCAAAAAGCCGGAGGTCGCGGCTCAGGTCACCATTGAAGCTGCCGAGATCCTCAAAGTCGATGCGGCCATCATTTTCGCTGATCTTCTTCTCCCGCTAGAAGTCATGGGATTGCCCTTTCACTTCGCCGCCGGCGAGGGGCCGAAAATCGAAAAGCCAGTGCGTACCGCCGAACACGTTGCCCACCTGCGCACCGATCGTGCCGCCGACCTCGGCTACGTTGCTGAAGCCGTGAAGCTGGTGTGCAAACACTTCGGCGACAAACTTCCCGTCATCGGTTTCTGCGGCGCGCCCTTCACCCTCGCCAGCTACATGATCGAAGGTGGAGGCTCGCGCAACTACCTTTTCACCAAGAAGATGATGTACTCCGCGCCCGCCGCCTGGCATGAACTGATGAAAAAATTGGTCGCGGTGACCGCCGAGTATTCCGCCGAGCAGGTGCGCGCCGGCGCCGATACCATCCAGATCTTTGATAGCTGGGTAGGCTGCCTGAGCGTCGAAGATTATCGCCGCTATGTTCTGCCGCATGTCACCGACCTGGTACAACGCCTGCAAAAGACCAGCGTCCCCGTCATTTATTTCGGTACCGACAGTTCGACGCTGCTGCCCTCGATGCAAGAGACCGGCGCCGAAGTCGTAGGGCTCGACTGGCGCATCCCGCTAGATACCGGATGGAAGAGCCTGGGCTTCAAAGGCGCCGTGCAGGGCAATCTCGATCCCGTGCTGCTCTTCGCCGACTGGAAAGAACTGAAGTCGCGGGCCAAGGAAATTTTGCGCCAAGCCGCCGGACGGCCCGGTCACATCTTCAATCTCGGCCACGGCATCCTTCCCGAAGCTCCGGTAGAGAATGTAAAAGCGCTCTGCGATTACATCCGCGAGCACTCGGCAGAGTTCAAGGCGAAGCGCAAATGAGGTTCGTATCAGGGCATCGCTTTAGCGATGCCGCAACTGCCTTTGGGTGGCTCAGCGCTTCAGCGCTGCGATAACTGCATTGTTTTGCCCGCGGCTTTAGCCGCTGAGGTGAGTGAATAAATGACGCCCTGCCCGCTGCGTCTCGACAGCCAGTGCTATTGCGGCAATCGAGTGAGTTCGTTTGCCGCTGCGGAGCCCCGGAAAACCGCCGTCCTTCTCCTCGCCCACGGCAGCCCCGAGAACCCCGATCAGATTCCCGAATTTCTAAGTTACGTCACCGGCGGACGTCCCCTGCCGTCAACGCTAGTCGAAGAAATCCGCCATCGCTATTCGCTGATCGGTTTTTCGCCGCTCCCCTGCTGGACTCTACTGCAAGCCGATCAACTTTCAAAGTCGCTGCAGATGCCGGTCTTCGTAGGTATGCGCAACTGGAAGCCCTTCATCGCCGATGCGGTGAAGGCAATCGCCAGTCGGAACTACGATCGCGTAATCGCTATCTGTCTCGCCCCCCAAAATTCGCGAACCAGCGTCGGCCTCTACCGCAGCGCGGTCACTAGCGAGGCCGGTGGCGACGGAAACCTTCCTTTCCAGTTGGACTTCGTCAAGGAGTGGCACGACCAGCCGCTGCTTGCCAACGCGTTCGCGGAAAAACTGCGCGCCGGATGGGAGAAAGCCAACGCTGAAAACGGCGCGAAGCTGCCCGTGATCTTCACCGCGCACAGTGTCCCTCAGCGCACGATTACGGAAGGCGATCCCTACGACAGGCAAGCCAAAGAAACCGCCGAACTGGTGGCGAAAGAAGCGAACCTGTCAGCCACCGACTGGACCTTCGCTTTCCAGAGCCAGGGCATGTCCGGTGGCCCAGGGTCAGCCAACCCATGGATCGGCCCCACCGTGGAGGATACGATCAGGAATCTAAAGGCGAAGGGCCATCGCGGGGTTTTCCTGCACCCCATAGGGTTTCTGTGCGATCACGTCGAGGTGCTTTACGATATCGATATCTTCTTCAAACAGTTTGCGGAAAAAGAAGGCATGCGCCTGTGGCGAGCCGAGTCGTTGAACGGTTCGAAAACATTAACGGCAGCCCTGGCGGAAGTGGTAAACACCCGCGTGAAGACGCTGGGCGTTAGCAAGGAGCCATGAGCTAATTGCTAATTGCTAATTGCTAAACACCATGAAACGCATTGCCATCATCGGTGGCGGAATCTCCGGCCTCTCGGCCGCGTATACGATCGAACAAAAACGCCAGTCCGGCACGCCCGTCGAGTACGTGCTGTTCGAGTCCAGCCCGCGTCTTGGCGGTGTGCTCGTCACTGACCGCGTCGACGGCTGCCTGGTTGAAGCCGGACCCGATTCGTTTCTCACCGAGAAACCATGGGCTACGGATCTCTGCGCCAAGATTGGGTTGGGCGACCAACTCATAGGCTCGAACGACTCCGAGCGCAAGACCTACATCGTCGCCAAAGGCAAACTTGTGGCGATGCCCGATGGGCTCATGTTCATGGTTCCCACCAAGATCATGCCTACAGTTTTGTCGCCGCTCTTTTCCTGGGGCACAAAAATTCGCATGGCCGCCGAATGGTTTCATCCACCGCGCAAAGCTTCCGAGGACGAAACCGTCGCTGAGATGGTAAAACGCCACTACGGATCCGAGATGGTTGAGTTGCTTGCCGACCCGCTGCTCTCCGGAGTTTATGGGGGCGAAGCTTCAGGGTTGAGCGTGCGCGCCGTGCTGCCTCGCTTCGCTGACATGGAATCGAAACACGGCAGTCTGGGTCGCGCCATGCTCCGATTGCGCAAGCAAGCCCGCAAGAAAATGGGAGCGTCGACGGAAATCCCAGCGCGTCCGCTGTTCACCTCACTCAAGGACGGCATGCAGCAGATGACGGATGCTCTGGTCGCGCGTCTGGATGCGAACACGCTCAAGATGTCTGCGCCCGTGCAGTCGGTGATCCGGCAAGACGATGACCACGGCTGGATAGTTTCTGCCGGTTACCAGAGCGATCAATTCGACGCAGTGATCGTCGCGACCCCAGCTCATGCCGCTGCGGACGTTCTCCAAAGTGCGGATGCGAACCTGTCCCGCGATCTGGGCGAAATTCAGTATAGTTCTTCGATAACCGTCACGCTCGGTTACGACGAAAAGGTGCGGCGCTCGCTTCCGCCCGGCTTTGGATTCCTGGTGCCGCGCAGTGCAGGCCACCGTATGCTGGCCGCCACTTTCGTCCACAACAAATTTCCTCATCGCGCGCCGGAGAATCGTGCCCTCGTTCGCTGCTTCCTTGGTGGCGCGCGAGACGAGCAGATCCTCCAGGCGAGCGAAAAAGAAATTCTCCAAATCGTTCGCAGTGAACTGCGGCAGATCATCAACCTCAATGCCGAACCATTGTTTGCGCGCGTCTACAAATGGAAGTCCGCCATGGCGCAGTATTCCGTCGGCCACCTTGAACGCCTGCAGCGCATCGAAGCGCTCCGCCAGAAACTTCCAGGTCTGGCGCTCGCGGGCAACGGCTATAACGGCATCGGAGTCCCGGACTGCGTTCGCTCGGGCGCCGAAGCCGCCGGCAAAATCCTCGCCGAGATGGGGATGTGGTCAGCTGCCTAGCTGTTTGCCGGTGGAGAGCCGGGCGCCCCGCCCGGCCGCTCCATCTGCGGGACGGGCGACACGCCCGTCGCTCCATAGTCACAAAAAGTCACAAAAACTACGCAATTACCGGCGTAATGTCTCGTTCGGGTTCCCTGTTGCGCGAAACTACGAACCTGGGGCAGGGTTAGTACAATTAGCACATTTAGGGGTTGGGGGAATCGTTATGAAAACTCTGTTGACTCTGTTTTGCCTGACCGGAGCGCTCTGCTTCGCGCAACAGAATTCGCAGCAGGACATGAAGGGCATGAACATGCCGGGACACGACATGTCGAAAATGTCAGGCCAAGATTCCGCAGAAGACGCAGACGCAAGCGTGCACGCCATGAATTCCATGGAGGGCCATCATATGGACATGGGCCCGCACATGAAGATGACCGCGCTTCGCACTCCGCAACCGGGCGACGTGGAGAAGGCGCAGAAGGTCGTCGAAGTAGCTCGTGGCGTCATGGAAAAGTACAAGGACTACCATGTCGCGCTCAACGAGGGCTTCAAGATCTTCCATCCGGAAGTGCCGCAGAAGCAATACCACTTCACCAACTACCGTTACGCATTCGAAGCAAGGTTAAGTTTCAATCCCGAGCATCCCACCTCGCTGCTCTATGAGAAAGATGGCGACGGCTACCGACTGGCTGGAGTGATGTATACGGCTCCCAAGCGTTTCACCGAAGACGACCTGAACCAGCGCATTCCGCTCAGCATCGCGCAGTGGCATGAGCACGTGAATTTCTGCCGCGCGCCCCAGGGCCGCAGGCAGGAAATGTTAGCGCCGAATCCGAAATTCGGCCTGAGGGGATCCATCACCACGAAGGAAGAATGCGACGCCAACGGCGGAGAGTTTTATCCCATCGTCTTCAACTGGATGGTGCATCTCTATCCGCTCGAAAAGAGCTCCGCACAGATCTGGTCGGTCGATCGCCAGCACGCTGACTGAGCCTCCGGGCTGAACAGCTCCACCCCATCACGTCAAAACCGCCGTGATGGGGACCCCGGCGCCGGGCTAAGCTGTTGCCCCATCGGGGCTAGATCCTTCCCGCAAATTGTGAAGCCCTATCCTTCCCAGAGCATCTATGAGTCTAGTTCCACTCTGCTATTCTGAATTTTTCTCACTCCGATTCTCATGAGCGATGTTGCGCCCGCAAGTCCATGGAAGATTATTGTTGCCTTCGCCCTCGTCTATGTCTTCTGGGGCTCGACTTATCTGGGCATCGGCATCGCGGTGGAACAGATTCCTCCGGCCTCTATGTGCGCCGCGCGCTTTTCGATCGCGGGCGTGGTCATGCTGGCTTACTGCGCGCTCACCGGACGTCGCATTCGTTTTTCGGCGCGGCAGCTCAGCCATCTGGGGGTTGTCGGCATTCTGCTTCTGATGGGCGGCAATCTCACCCTTTCTTACGCGGAGCGGATCGTTCCTACCGGCCTGGCGGCGCTGCTGGTTGCAGTTACGCCGCTCTGGTTTCTGGTGCTGGACAGCCTGTTGCTGGGCGACCATCACATTTCGCGGCGCGGCAAGGTCGGGCTGGCGATTGGGATCGCTGGCGTAGTTGTGCTGATCTGGCCAGATCTTCGTCATCCGAATGCCCTGGGCCATCGCGAACTTTGGTGGTCGCTGGCGTTGCCAGTCGGATCGTTCAGTTGGGCGCTCGGTTCGGTGCTCTCGAAAAAGTGGCAGACCGCGGCGGCCGATCCGTTCGGCGCAATCGCGTGGCAGATGACCTTCGCGGGAATCGCGAATCTGATTTTCGCGCTACTCGTGGAGAAGCCCGCCAATGTGACGTGGACCCTCCGCGGAGTAGGCGCGATTCTGTATCTCGTGGTGTTCGGTTCCTGGATCGGCTACACCGCCTACATCTGGCTGCTGCAGCACGTTCCGACCTCGAAGGTTTCTACCTACGCCTACGTCAATCCCGTGGTCGCGGTCTTTCTGGGATGGCTGGTTCTGCATGAGCACATCGACCGCTACATCGCGATGGGAAGCGCCATCATCGTGGCGTCCGTAGTGCTGGTGACGAGCGCGAAGGTCTCGACGCGGACGGCGGCGGAAGAAATGCCCGCGGTCGAAGCCACGGGAGATTGAACACCGGGGAGCGGAGCGCGAAGAGATTTTGGTTTCCCCTGTGTGCCGCTGTGCTCCCCGTGGCAAGGCCTTAATTAAGGGCGCCGCCCGACTCGTTTCTCCCACCCTTCTTGCTCCGGCCTTCCCAAATGTGTGACTTGAGTGGTAACCGTCACCGCGTCCGGCTTACACGGGCCGGCACCTCCCATAAGTATTGACAACATTATACCTTGTACTACATAGTATCGTGGTGAAGCGAGACGACACCCGCGATCTGGAGACTGCAGACAAGTGGGAGGTACAGCTCCGCAAGGGATGTCTTGAACTAGCGATCCTGGCTGCGTTGTGGGAGGGAAAACTCTATGGCCTGGAGATTCTGCGCCGGCTGGAGAGCGATTCCGACCTAATCGTATCGGAAGGAACGGTGTATCCGCTGCTGAGCCGTTTGAAGGCGCTGGGGCTGGTGCAGAGTGAGTGGGTGGAGTCCGATGCCGGGCATCCGCGGAAATACTACGCGCTCACTTCAGCCGGAAGACAGCGGGTCGGCCAGATGGCTGGGATGTGGACGCGGTTCTCGTCGAGCATGAGCCGCCTGCTCGCTCCACTCGCGAAGGGAAAATAGATGACCATGTCGGACGATATGTCAGGCGATGCGCAGCGGAGGATCGAAACTTACCTGAGCAGGTTGCGCCAGCGGTTGCGCGGCGTGAACGACCGAGACGCCCGCGAGATCATCGAAGAACTGCGTAGCCACATTATGGATAAGGCCGCCGCTTCTGGAAAAGTAGCCGGAGAAGCGCACGGAGAACTGACGCCCGCTGCAGTCGACGCGGCACTGGCCGGGCTGGGCAGTCCAGAAGAGTTGGCCAGCCAGTACATAACCGACGATTTGCTGGCGCAAGCGGAGGTCAGTCGGTCGCCAGTGCGCATCCTCAAGAGCTTGTTCCGGTGGGCAAGCTTGAGTGTTGCCGGCTTTTTCGTGCTGCTCGGTTCCATCGGGGGATATTTCTTTGGGGCCGTTTTCGTTCTTGTAGCGGTAGCGAAACTATTCCATCCGCGAACCGCGGGTTTGTGGGTTTTTCCGAACGGCAGCGGCGACTTTGAGATGTCCTTTCGACTTGGGTTCGGAAGCACGCCGGCGGGGGGCAGGGATGTGCTCGGCTGGTGGATAGTACCGATCGGCTGGCTGGTGGGCTGCGGGCTCGTAATGTTGACCACTTACATTGCGCTCTGGTTTGTGCGGCAGTATCGGAAATCGCTGGTCTTCCCTCAAGGCTGATTCGGGCCGAAACTGCCCAGGAAGGAAGAGGAAATGAACGAATCAATCAGCATAGGCGAGACGTCGTTGCCCAGCGCGACTGATTTCAGTCCGCTGCCAGAGCGCCGACTGAGCCCCGCGCAGCGCTGGATTTCTCTCGCCGAGTTTGTACTCGGCGGCGCGATTGTGATCGGCCACAACGTCTATCATGTCATTCCCAACGAAGTGCCCATTCTTTTTGTGCTTGGTCTGATTTCCCTGTGGGTACGCGATGGCGGTTGGGGTGTGATCGGCCTGCGTTGGCCCGTTTCGTGGCGGCAAACCGTCTTATTCGCGCTCGCCACGGCCGCCATACGAATCCTGCTCGGTGCATTGGTGATTGATCCCCTCACCGCCCACTTCTGGCCGGCTGCAGTCGGGCCGAGCGGCTTCGATCAAATCACGGGCCATACGATGGTAGCCCTTCGCTGGCTGTTTATCGCCTGGACCTTTGCTGCTTTCGGAGAAGAAATCGGCTACCGGGGATACCTGGTTACGCGCGCCGCGGACGTTGGTGGCCGCTCGAAAATTGCCTATTGGGCCGCAGTCTTGGCCGTCTCCGTGTTCTTCGGAATTGGGCACTACTACAAAGGCCCCTCGGGAATGGTGGACTCCGGCATGGCCGGCCTGATTCTCGGAGCTGCTTATCTCCTATCTGGCCGCAATCTGTGGGTATGCATTCTGGCGCATGGCTTCATCGACACGTTTGGAGTGGTTGCCTTGTTCTTCGGATGGCTGACCTAACAGGCGAGGGCTATTCTTCCGGTTCTTCGGCGTCGTTGACCACATCAA
>Ga0074044_10004458_pt1 | contig 11592 bp, 10 predicted proteins | sample BogForMeECP23OM1_FD_94443 | JGI IMG/M metagenome (GOLD analysis project Ga0074044, IMG submission 94443) | Bog forest soil microbial communities from Calvert Island, British Columbia, Canada - Bog Forest MetaG ECP23OM1 | ecosystem: Environmental > Terrestrial > Soil > Wetlands ...
CACTAGCCACCGCCGTTGCAACTTCGGCGATGTTGCGCACGTGCCCGGTCAGGTTGCTAGCCATCGAATTGACCGAATCCGTAAGGTCTTTCCACGTGCCGGCCACGCCGGGCACGAGCGCCTGGCCGCCAAGTTTGCCATCTGTGCCGACCTCGCGCGCCACGCGCGTCACCTCGGCAGTAAACACACCGAGCTGCTGAATCATCGTGTTGACGATATTGGCCGAGCGCAGGAACTCGCCTTCCAGCGGGCGCCCGTCAACGTCCAATCGCACCGTCTGTGTCAGATTCCCCTGAGCTACGGCGGCGATAGCCCGAGTGACCTCGGCGGTTGGCCGAAGCAGGTCTTCCACCAGAGTGTTGATCGAGACCTCCATCTCGCCCCACGCTCCTTTCGACTGATGAAAGCGCGTGCGCTCACGTGTCCTGCCTTCTTTACCGACAACTTGCCCAACCCGCTTCAACTCCCGAGCCATCTGCTGGTTGGCCGCGACAATCTCATTGAACGTATCAGCAATTTTTCCTGGGAGTCCGGTCCATGAGCCCGGCAGCCGCACCGAAAACTCTCCGTCGCGCATGGTCTGGAGGCTTGCAAGAATCGCCGCTAGCTCGGAGGAAACCCCACCCGCAACATGAATGGAGCGGTCACCGTTTTTTTGGTTTGCGCCCGATTCGCCATTGGCAACTGCACTTGCATTATTCTGACTGCCTCTTTTCATGGATCCCTCGTTGCCTTGCATGTTTCCCTGTGGAGATGAAAGAAAGAACTTACCTCCTGAGTTTCGGCCCTCTATTTCCCAGGCACTCCGAACCAAAGTAGTCGTAGCCTAACTTGAATCTTAGGGATGCCGAGGCAACCCGGTGGCTTTCGCAGACAGCGGCGCCATCCACATAGATTTCCGTCAGCTCAGCCAAGACTGCAGATAAACCTACAGGAATTTACCGGCCAAGTGAATTCGTAACATGAAAGTCAGCAGTCTGACCCTAGGGTTTTTACTGTATGGGCGCTAGCGCTTTCTCAGTCATTCCACTCTATCCAAATGGATGATTCACTGGATTGTTTGTTTTTCCTAGCGGTCTATGCTGCGACCTAACGATCGCTTCCCGCCCTGGGAGAAAACAACTTGTGGCACCTCCGTGGAAAACGACCTTCGGGGGAGGGAGCCGGGTTCGCGGAGGTGACCCGAGTTGGATCCAGCGGGCGGCAATGCTCTCTACTTTTCGTTGCCAGGGTGAGTAAACAACCGCGAATTAAGCGTGATAGAGACAGATATGTGCGATCTTTCGGATCAGGAGGGATTATGGTGCAGCAGGTTGGGGCCGAGAAGGAGAGGGGCTATTTTCCCTCTCATAACTTTCTTTCAACCATTGGTGAGGGTAGACAGCTTGTGTCGTTCAAGAAGAATGCCACAATCTTCGCTCAAGGCGAGGCCCCGGAGGCGGTTTTTTTTATCCACAGCGGCAGGGTGAAACTCAGTGTGGTCTCTGGTCGGGGCAAAGAAGTGACGCTCGGCATATTTAGCGAACATAGTCTTGTCGGCGAGAGTGGTCTTGCCGGTCGGTTTCCCCGCATGTCGTCCGCAACTGCAATGACGGACTGTGTCCTCATGCGCATCGAAAAGAAAGCGATGAGCCTGGCAATCCGTCTGGATTCAACATTGGCGACCTTTTTCGTCCAATATCTGCTAGAGCGTAACATCCGGCACCAGGAGGATTTGGTCGATCAACTTTTCAATTGCAGCGAAAAGCGCTTGGCACGAGCCCTTCTGTTGCTGGCCGATCCCGGTAAGAAGGGAGCGTCTGGAAGTGTGGTCCCAAAGTTAAGTCAGGAGACGCTTGCAGAAATGGTGGGCACCACCCGTTCGCGCGTCAGCTTCTTCCTGAACCGATTTAGGAAGCTGGGCCTCATCCGCTACAGCGCTGGAGATGATTTGCACGTACGCCGTTCACTGCTCCACGTTGTTCTTCGTGATGACAACCCAGCGGGAAGTCTAGCGAACCACAGCTCGAGTGTGGGCACGAATAGAGGCCTCGCGTCGCTTCCGAGTCTCGGGGAAGTGCCCGCAGAGTTGTACGCGTGCCCCGCGCCGCTCGGTTTTCGGGGGGACCGAGCGTGAATTGCATTGGCCCACGCGCGGAGCAGAGGTTTGAATCTAGATATATCCACTCGAACAGTTTAACGTCGGCAACTCGGTCCGTGGACACCACGGTGTGGAGGTGGGTGCTCGAGTCTGGGTCAGTCTTCCGTGGTGAAGTTTCGCCCTTGGACCTTTTCAGGGTGGAAAAGGGCGCCTTCGATCAGGCTTACCAGAATCTGCTTTCCGAAGCTAATCAGGAACTCGCAACTCTACTGCGAGAAGTCGGCGCCAAGTCCGACGCCGCGCCGGGAAGTACGCCACAGAGTCAGCCGATGAGTGAACTTCTGATGCGCGCGCTCGAGTGCGCGGTCAAGCAATACTTGCTGCGGGCTGAACTCAGCAACCTGGCCCTCACCGACGAACTCACCTCCTTGTATAACCGCCGTGGCTTCCTTTCCCTCGCGGAGCGGCAATTGAAATTGGGCCGCCGATCTGGTCGCGGGATGTTGTTGTTCTTTATCGATGTGGATGGCTTAAAGCGGATCAACGACTCCTTCGGCCATTCCGAAGGCGATCTAGCACTGACCTGCACAGCAGAGGCCCTCGGAAAAACGTTTCGAGACTCAGATGTTTTTGCACGTCTCGGAGGTGATGAGTTCGCTGCGCTCGCCATTGAGGCGTCCGGCCATAGTGAAGCCACCATCATGGCCCGCCTTCGGCGAAATCTGGAAGCAGTGAGCGTCAACGAATCTCGCTACTTACTTTCTCTCAGTTTGGGAGTTGTTCGATTCGATCCCCGAACGACAACCTCAGTTGCACAATTGATGCTCCAGGCGGACCGGGCCATGTACGAGGCCAAGAAGTCGCCATCGAAGGGCAACAGAGCGAACGCATTCTTTGATTATTCGGGGCCACGCACGCCACTGTGCGCTGCGAAATGACCTTAGGGGAGATCTTGAAATGGCCTCGCGAACCGGACGTGGTGAGAAGAGAATCCACCTAGAGGTACCGATGCAAATTTCTCGCTTGCAGGAGGCGGGCTCTGCTGACCTCGCTGAGAAGGCGGCCACCGAAAACGTCAGCAGTCGTGGTATTCGAATCTTGACCAGACGCCCCTTACCACCGCAAGAACGTCTGCTCGTCACTTCCCTAATCGGCGGTGAAGAACCGAAACCGGCTCGTGTGGTTTACTGCCAGCCGCTAACAGAGGGAGTCTTCGGAGTGGGTTTGCAGTTCGAGAGAGGACAAGCAACGCTGGTATAGAAAAAATAAGGTGATAGCTATTAGAGGGTGCTTGCTTTCGCAAGAGCTGAAAATGTCTGGAGGAACTCATGCTGACCGTACAAATTGAAACCCTAGGTGACCTGAGAGTGGTCGAGTGCGAAGGCAGAATGGTACGCAGCGAAGCTGTTGTCAAGCTTCGCGATGCTGTGATGTCACAAGTTGCTGCTCGCATCATTGTACTGGACCTCTCAGAAGTGGACGCCATTGCGGGTGGGGGCGTGGGGATGCTCGTGTTTCTGCAACGATGGGCTCGGGACCACGATATTCGATTAAAGCTGTTTAGTCCTTCTCGATCGGTAGTCGACGGATTGGAGCGCCACAACGCAATTCGAAGCTTCGAGATTCCGAGCCTCCGCGAAATGATGACACTCCTGGCGGATGCAGACAGCCATTATTCCCTTGCGGCCTGAGGCACAAGGCGACTGGATGATGCGTGGTCAGGTTAGCAGCGGAATGCGTTTACAGCGGGTAGGAATAGACGTGGGCAAGACCGGAACACCGTAACGCGCGGAGTGCCCAAGCTTCCCGGCTCACCCGAGGGTAGGCTATCTGAAAGAACTGAAGGGATCGAAGAAGGTTCTTCTTCTACCAGGCGAACACGTGATTACCGTGCGCCAGGACGGTTACCAAGACTTCACAGAACGAATTCTTGTCCAGCCCGGACAGAAGGAGGTCGTTCGCGTGGCCATGGAGAAGGCCCCTACGGGACCGCTTCCTGATGTGACGGCGACAGTGAAGATCGCGGTCAACCCTTCGAGGGCCGCAGTTTTTCTGGACGGCCTTTTCGTCGGACACGTCGGGGAGTTTGAAGGCGTGGGTCGAGGGATGCTAGTGGCGCCTGGAACACATCAGATCAGAATCGCCCTTCCTGGCTACCAAACTTTTGAGACGGACATCAATCCGCTCGCTAATCAGAAAGTTGAAATCAAAACTGATTTGGTCAAGACTGGCGCTCCTCTGTCGGGGCCCCTAGTCAAGACGGAGACAAGTGATGCCAGATCGCCATCTGACGCGCGTGACGCAGTCGCGGCTCCACAGCGTTGAAACGCAGGCGAAGTAAATCGGCGATGTTCGCGGAGGACCGAGTGGAAACTGTCATCACTGGCGGAAGGGCGCATTTGCGCATTCGGCCTCTTTGCGCCGAACAGGCGACACTCTTTTAAAGCTGGATCCTCAACCCTTTTGGCCTTGCTCGAACATCTCATTCCAAATCATCCGGATCCTGCACGGGGCGCGCGATCTTCCGTCCGTTCTAATGTAGATCTGGTGCCATCCGGTTGATTTCGATTTTTTGTCCTGACAGAAAACAGGCAGGGAAACGCTCGATCTATCGGAATGGCTACCTCGGCGGCTTCTTTTCCTCCTTCGGTGCTGGTGCCGGCTTGCTCTCGGCGCGAGGGGCGCTTTGATGCTCAGGTTTCGGCGGGCTTTCATTGTGCGCGGCAGTCTGATGCGTAGGGGCGGGTTTGGACTCCGTTTTTGGCGCCTGTGCGCGTTCGGTCTTTGCGGGCTTGGATGGCTTGGATTCAGCCTTAGGCGTACTTTCCTTATGCGTAGCAGCGGGTTTGGCTTCAGTTTTTGGCGCTTTCGCGTGTTCGGTTGTTGCGGGCTTCGATTCAGTTTTCGCAAGCTTGGATTCTGTCTTGGGCGTACTTTCCTTGTGCGTAGCAGCGGGTTTTGCTTCGGTGTGTGACGCCTTCGCGTGTTCGGTTGCCGCGGGCTTCGATGGCTTGGGTTCGGTCTTAGCCGTACTCTCCTTATGGGTAGATGCCGATTTGGTTTCTGTATGTGACGCCTTCGCATGTTCTGTCGTCGCGGGCTTGGCTGGTTTGGATTCAGTCTTAGCCGTGCTTTCACGATGCGTAGTGGTTGGCTTGGATTCCGTGCGCGGCGCCTTTGCATGTTCGGTGGTTGCGGCGCGGGACGGCTTGGAGCTCTTAGATGCGCTCTCATGCTTCGCACTCTCACCCTTTGTCGCAGTGCCTTTGTATGTGCCTCCACTTCGAGCCGCTACTACTCCAGTCTTGAAATCTCCGGCTCTTGAGGTTGCCGCTACGGGCGGCTTTCCGTGATTTACCGACGCTCGCAGGCTGCGGTCGGCAGCGGCGGCTTGCAGATGTTTGGTTTGCTCGGCCGTGGGCGGGATGTGTCGTTCGCTCGCGTATTTTTCTTCTTCGGGTGTCGGTCTCGCAGTGGTTCCACCCTGGCCGCCGTTATAGCTGACGCGGTTTATGTTCACGTTGTTAACGACCGTCTTCGTGTACGTGTTATGGATGATCGTGGTGTTTACGTTCATGACCGAGGTGTTGTAGAAAAAGTTTCCGCCTTGCCAATATCCGCCCTCGAAGCCGGTGCCAATGTATCCGAATCCGTAGTAGACGCCGCCATAGAAGCCGATATTTGCTCCCCAATAGCCTCCGTGCCAGAGATAGGCGCCGTCGCCCCAGCCCCAATATCCAGGAGTCCAGAGGAAACCGGGCTCGGGGGCGAGAACCCAGGTGCCGGGCACCCAGTAATAGTCGCCATCGTCCCAAGCCCAGTAGCCAGGCGTCCAGAGATAGCCTTCGCCGGGACAGACGGGTTGTGTGTAGATCGGCAGAACTGGCGGCGCAATGGTGATAGAGACGGCGATACCCTGCGCGAATGAGCGGCCGGGAACAGCCAATACCACCAGTGCCAGTAACAACCAGCCTAATAAACGCGCTAAGCGGACAGGAGTCATTTTCCTCACCTCGAAGGTTAAGCCGAGTCTCGAACGTTAAACCGAGAGTATTAAGCCGAGAATATTAAGCCGTCAAAATAACTACTATGGCGACTTGTGCTTCGGCGTCTTCCCGTTAAGCGTCGAGATAAGCCCCTCCGCTGCGGGAGGAACATGGGTCTCGCGAGCAATTACAATATCTTTGGCTGAGATTTTCTCTCCGTAGATCCTCTTGTTCGCGTCGTTGTCCGGTCGGATGGTCGATCCCTCAAGCGAAATGCCGGCAAATAGGCCGCGAGCGCGTGAATAGCTCAATATTTCAGCGCGCATCGAGACATCGGTTTCTGCCGACGCGTCACGACCGACTGGTCCTGCTGCTACCGAGGCATCTCCTCCGAGCTTGACTTTGCTGCTCAAGATTCCATTCGCACCGCGGTCATTCATCACCAGAAGGACGAAGTCAGTCGCTTGCCCGCCGATCTGAAAGCCTACGCTGCCACCCTCAAGGGCCATCATTGAGGGAGCGCCCCAGGGGCCGTTGAAATATTCGCCCGTTCGGCAGGTCATCGCACCGCGGCCGTAACTACCACCGACCACAAACGCTGCCTTGAGGACCGATGGGAAAACAACCACGCAGTCGGCTTTGTCGAGGAGGTCTTGGGGAATGTCGTCGGGAATGTTCAGAATCTCTGTCAGCACCGTGCCGGCATTCTTCAGACGATCCTCGTCCTTTTCTTCGTCGTTCGCCCAACTGGTCATTGTAAGCAACAATGCGCTCATCGTAAGCAACAATGCGCTCATCGCGAATGCGAATATCCTCTTCTTCATGGGGCCTCCTAGAAATGAATATAGTTGCCGCAACGGCCGGGCCGTAACCCACAGCATGGTTCGACCTAAGCTCCGACGGGGCGGTATCGCCACGCAAAAGTTCCTCCTCGCGCTGCGAATGGCAGCGCGTGCGTACGATTATGTTCCCAGATCCACATTGAGCGAGCTATACGTTGAAAATGGTAAACGGGCAAGAGTTTTCCTTTACCTCGTGTGCAGAGAGGTCCATCTTTAGGATTTAGTCTGTACCCACCGTCTCATCCTTTCACTGCCGAGCGGATTTTTGGGTTACCCGAGACGGCGGCTTTCAGCGCCTCGTCGGTTTCGATCAGATCCAGGACTTTTCTTGTCATCTCCTCATCAACATCCGGTGCCTTGCGGATCTCTACTGGGTAGCGCACCAGCAGTTCCAGGCCCGCATCGGCGAACTGAAGACGTGCCTCTGGGCGCGGCACCTCCACCTGAATATCGACATGGCGCTCGATGGCGTAGTGCTGGCGTTCGATCTCCTCTCGATATTGCGAATAGACAGCGTTTACGGCTGCCACCAGCTTCTCCTGTGCTGCCTTATGATTTCCGTCCGGCGCAATCATCACCACGACTTCGTGCCATGCGTACTCGGTTCCTGGAATCTGCTTGAAGAGCGGTGTGCCCGTCTGGAAAAGAACGGAATTTGAGAACACAACGATGCGTCCCGTAGGATAGAAATCCAATCCCGTACCCGCCAGTTCCATCAGGTACAGCCTCACAAGACCGATATCGACAACGTCGCCGGTGATGCCAGCAACGCTGATTCGGTCGCCGACCCGGATGCCATACCGGCCGATGATAAAGAAATACGCGGCAACGGAAAGAAGGACGGCTTGCAACCCTACGGCGATGCCAGCGGTGATGAATCCGGCAAATGTGGCCAGAGAACTGAACTCGCTGACGAAGCCCACAGTCAGGACAATCACAATTAAGAAACCAATTACTACACGGCGCAGGACCAGAAACTGCCTTCGGCGCCGAGGTTCACTTGCATACCGGAACGTGATACGGCGCCAGATTTCCGAGAGAACCAGAATCACCGCCAGCGCCAGGACAATTCCACCCACTCGGAACAGTACGGAGCGAAGAACGTACTTCGATTCGCGGGCAATCGAATTGCGCCATTCGTCGAAATTCGTCTTGCTATCATCGAGCACGACGATTTCCTGGCTGAGTGGGAGAAGCGCACCGGAGAGCTGTTTGAAGCGCTCGGTGAGATCATGGAAGTCTTGCCGTTCCGTTTGAAGCTGTTGCGGATCGGTGGCTGGCGGCTGATTGGCCAGGTTCTGACTCTGCTGAATGGTTGCCCGCAACGCGTTTCGGAGCGGGGTCCGCAACTGGTCCGCCATCTCGCGCGCGGAGTTGGTTTCGTTGAGGGCTCCATCGATCCTGTGCACGGCGCTCATGTAGTCATACAGCGTCATTGCCTCGCTGATCAGACCGCCGGAGTTGGCAAGCGAAGGTTTAGCTGGCATAGGCGCACCGACCGTCTTTTGAGGGTTTGCGCTCGAACCCAGAACCTCGGGGATCGATCGGGCCAGCTGATTGATACTGCCTTCGAGTCCCCCGGAGATCTCGCCGTTGGTTTCCACGAACGCCGCCATTTTTTGAATGGCATCGAGGAGTGCCTTCTGTAGTTCCAATTGGCCCTGAAGGGCGTCTCGCTGTGAAACGAGGTTGCCTCGCCGGGCGGCCGGTATTTTAGCAATCTGCGCGTCTAGATTTTCGATCTGCAATTGCAATTGATCGATCTGGGAAGAAGTCTTTGCCTGCATCTCGGCCAATTTCTGCTGCTGAGTCGATTCGCCAGATGGCTGGGTTGCACCGCTGATTTTCTGCTGGGCCCTGATCAGCTCAGCCTGGGCCTTCGCGGACTGAAATGCGAGCCGCACGACCTCAGCTTCGAGACTCTGCGCATTGTCCTGATAGATGGAGTCGCTGGACAATCCGACAGACTGAACGCCTGTAGTGGAATGACGGTACCAACCAATGACCTGGTTCAGGTGATGCAGCACGCCAGCGCCATCGAGGTGCATCGGCGGCAAGGTATTCGGTGAGGTTTGTGAACTCTGTTGCCCAGGAGATTTCAGCGGCTGGGGCGGCGTCGAATTTTGCGCCCACGAAACCACTCCGCCAATTAAGGATAGCGCGACACTTGCAACGATCGACCTAACGGCGCGACGCGAGCGAGCGGTCGGACAATACTTGATTGTTTCCAGCATATTACTCCAGGTTCGCGAAATTACGCCAATAAGCTAAATGGCGGGTTGGGGAATCAAATGCACCATGCGAATTCGGAAAACGCTTAATCGGTTTCATTGTCATGATTCGATGCGTTCCTCCTTTGACGCAGTTTGTCCTATATGCGACGCGGACATTTTGGTCCGCAGAAAACGTGTCAAGCAGCACTTGCGCATTCTGCCAAATTTCTGCGCGGCGTCAGGATACTGTTAACTCTGTATGGGGCAAAGCGGCTGCGATGAGGATTTGATGGTTTTGTCTGGGAGCGTAAGGGTTGTGCTGTATTGTGTAGACTCGGAACGTCCCGTTACTCTGTTAGGGCGCTGCTGCACGTCTGCCCCCAAGCGCCCAATGCCTCGTATGGAAGATAGGATCCGCAGACTGTGCTCTGAACTTCTTACCACAAAGGTGACGAGGAGCACGGGCGGACACTCGTCGAACTTCGGGACGCGTTGCACCAGCACATCGAGCGCCTGCGCAAGCGTTTCGGCGCTTATCCATTGCTCGTGGAACGGCGGTCCCGAAACCACATCCCACCGCCCAATAACCAAGACCAGGAGAAACGGTGAGCGAAGTCAGCCCGACAGACGTTCATATTTAAGCGACAGGACGCAGAAAGCCACGATAGAAGGTCTATGGTTTCTTGCAACAGGCTGCTGACCTGCCGCATCAGGTCGATGTAAGAAACAGCGAGCCCAAAAGGGAGACCGCAATGATTTTGATCACCGGAGCAAGTGGAAACGTCGGTCGTGAAGTGGTAAAGCAAGCGCTGGCTTTGGGGCTGAACATACGTGCCACCTTCCAATCGCCTGCCGTAGCAGCCAAAGCCCCTGCCGGACTGGAAGGCGTGATCATGGATTACGCCAAACCGGAGACGATTCGTCCAGCATTGCACGGGGTAGAAAAGATTTTTCTGGTTGGACCGCCGGTTCGAGACCTGCCAGCGTTGGAAGCGAATTTCGTCAATGAGGTGCGGGCGGCCGGGACTAAGCACATTGTGAAGCTTTCGGCTCTAGGTGGACGGGAATCCATGTTCCCGAGCGGGCATCGGGATTCGGAAGAGAACATTGAGGCATCGGGTCTGCCCTACACGTTTCTTCGTCCCAACGGTTTTATGCAAAATCTGGTCAACTACCACACGGGCACGATCGGATCTCAGAACGCATTCTACGGATGCCAGGGGAACGGTGCTGTCAGCATAGTTGATATCCGAGATATTGCCGCCGTGGCGGTGATGGTTCTCGCCGCAACCGGACACGAACGCAAGTCCTACGCATTAACCGGAGGCGAAGCTCTTACCAACGAGCAAGTTGCAGAAAAGATCTCTGGCGTTGCGGGACGCAAAATCAGCTATGTGGACTTGCCGGCAGCCGAATTGAAGAAGGGCATCCTGTCCACGGGCACGCCTGAATGGTCTGCGGACGCTCTGATCGATCTGCAGCGTCTGTATCGCGAGGGCAAAGCGAGTCTAGTGGCGGACGACTTCGAGCGACTCACCGGACGCAAGCCGATCACCTTCGATCAGTTTGTGCTCGACTACGCTTTTGCTTTCCGGGATGAGGCCAGGATCGCGGGCTAACGGCATTATCGCGGGAACCAAAATCCCGGAGGGCGGGGGGATACCCCTACAGTGGATGACTTTAGAAACTCGACTCTTTGTCCCATATCTTTGCATCTCCACTGAGTCCAATATTTGAGTTGCCACTGAGTCACGGAGTCCGCAGTGTCTGATTCGATGGCAATACGCGTTCTGGTTGCGGACGACAACACGTTGATACGAAAACAAATCCGCGCCATTATTGAGTCGGACGTAGAGCTGAAGGTTTGTGCCGAAGCAGCAAACGGACTGGAAGCGGTCGAGAAAGCTCAGGAATCTTGCCCAGACGTGGCCGTTATAGATTTTCAGATGCCGGTGATGGATGGCTTGAAAGCAACAAGAAGAATAAAGAGGCTAATGCCGTTTCTGCCCATTTTACTTTTCACACTGTACAGCTCTCGTCAGCTTGAATGGGAAAGCAAACAGGCAGGCGCAGATGCGATTTTGCTGAAGGTGGAGGGAGGTACACGGCTGCCGGAAATCATACACTCCCTGGTGCAAGAACCGTTGAGGCGTTCTTCCCATTAGCCCTGAACACCTGAACACAAGCTCAGAGTTTTTGATCTCAGCAACTCAGCGGCACTACTTTCAGACCTTGGAATCCTTTCGCGCCTAAGGGATCAACCTTCTTCACGCGATGGCTGTCGACGTGGTTCTGCCGACTGGTAAGTGGGCTACGATGAGTGTGCCTCTGCCGTCAGAGTTGATTTCCAAGGCGCCGCCGAGTTGTCTTATCCTCTCTCGCATCCCCCTGATTCCAACTCCACCCATACCGGCTGACTCCATCTCAGATTGTTTTCTCGGTGGTATGCCTTTGCCTTTGTCTTCGACTTC
>Ga0074044_10004459_pt1 | contig 11590 bp, 10 predicted proteins | sample BogForMeECP23OM1_FD_94443 | JGI IMG/M metagenome (GOLD analysis project Ga0074044, IMG submission 94443) | Bog forest soil microbial communities from Calvert Island, British Columbia, Canada - Bog Forest MetaG ECP23OM1 | ecosystem: Environmental > Terrestrial > Soil > Wetlands ...
CCTATTCCAACCCCAACAATTACGTGAAGCTCTCGGGCCGGCTCGCCGAGCAATTGGCGAAGACTGAAAAGAACGGAGCGATCTGGGCAAACCAGTTCGAGAATGTCGCCAACCGTCAGGGGCACATCGATACCACCGGGCCGGAAATCTGGCGGCAGACCGACGGTAAAGTCGACGGCTTTGTCTGCGCCGTCGGCACGGGCGGCACGCTCGCCGGCATCGGCATCGCACTCAAATCGCGCAGCAGCGCGGTTCGCATCGCGCTCGCCGACCCGATGGGCTCGGCGCTCTACAGCTATTACACGAATGGCACTCTGAAATCCGAGGGATCGTCGATCACCGAAGGCATCGGGCAGGGCCGCATCACCAAAAACCTCGAAGGTGCGCCGATCGATGTCGCCTATCAGATTCCGGACGAGGAAGCGGTACCGATCATCTTCGACCTCCTTGAACACGAGGGCCTCTGCCTCGGCGGCTCCTCCGGCATCAACATTGCCGGCGCCGTCCGCTTGGCGAAGGACCTTGGTCCCGGGCACACCATCGTCACCATACTCGCCGATTACGGTACGCGTTACCAATCGAAGCTGTTCAATCCGCAGTTTCTGCGCGAAAAGAAGCTGCCGGTGCCGCCCTGGCTCGAGCGACGCTCGCAAATCAAGGTTCCGTACGCCTGAACGTTGCGGTCGCGCGCGTTGTCACGAGATGATCACCATGCTGAGAACCGACGACACCCCTGCCCCATCGCCCACCAGCCGATGGCTGGTATCGACTGATTGGCTCGCCGCGCACCTGCGCGATCGCAATTTGGTCGCCGTCGACGGCTCGTATTTCTTGCCGACGCAGCACCGCGAGGCGCAGGCCGAGTATCGCGGCGGCCATATTCCCGGCGCCGTGTTCTTCGACATCGAGGCGATCAGCGATCATTCGACCGACCTGCCGCACATGCTGCCCGGCACCACACATTTCGGCGAAGCAGTCGGCGCTCTCGGCATCGGCGATGGCGATAGCGTCGTCGTTTACGACAGCGCCGGTCTTTTGTCGGCGGCACGCGTGTGGTGGACGTTTCGGGTTTTCGGCGCGAAGAAGGTATATATCCTCGATGGCGGACTGCCGAGATGGAAATCCGAGGGCCGTCCCATCGAGAAAGGCGATGCCGCGCGCGCGCCGAAGACGTTCAACGCCGAGATGAATGTCGGCGCCGTCGCGATGCTCGCCGACGTGCGCATGGCGCTGAACGACGAAAGCGCGCAAATCGTCGACGCCCGCCCGCCCGAGCGGTTCAGCGGCAAGGCGCCGGAACCGCGTCCCGGACTGCATGCCGGCCACATGCCCGGATCGTTCAATGTGCCCTATAGCCGATTGATCGAGAACGGCCGCCTGGTCCCGCGCGCGCGCATCGAAGCGGCGTTCACGGAGGCCGGCGTCGATCTCGACAAGCCGATCATCACCTCCTGCGGCTCGGGCGTCACCGCCGCGATTCTCACCCTCGCGCTGGAATCAATCGGCAGGGCGCCAAAGGGGCTCTACGACGGCTCATGGGCGGAGTGGGGCTCGCGCCCCGATCTTCCCGTCAAACGGAGCTAGAAGTAAGGAGCCATCCATGCTTTTGCTCAGACCGAATTGCGAATGCTGTGACGTTGATCTGCCGCCGGATTCCCGCGACGCGATGATTTGCTCGTTCGAATGCACCTTTTGCCGCGCCTGCGTCGAGGGCGTGCTCAAAGGACGTTGCCCCAATTGCGGCGGCGAGTTGATCCGGCGACCGATCCGGCCCGCAGCGAAGCTCGCGGAATTTCCGCCGTCGAGGGAGCGGATCTTCAAGCCGGAAGGCTGCGCCGCGTAGCGCCGGCCCAGAAATGCGGAAGCCGCAGGAGCGTATCCCGCGGCCTCCGTTTTTGGTGCCCGCTGCAGGGAGGAACGATTCAGCGGACAACTCGCAAAATCGCTGCGACTAGAGCTGCGAGCTCTGATCCTCACTGTCCATCATGCGATGCATCCGGCCGCCCGAACCCTGTTCGTCCTGGCCGAACCGGTGGTGGCCCCACCCATGACCGCCGCGCTCGCCGTCGCGTCCGTAACTGTGGCCCTCGCGCCAGCCGTGACCGCCGCCACCCTCGTTGCGGGCGTGCATATGGTGATGATGCGGCCGCAACATGTGCGCAAGCTTGGTGAAACGGCTCTTCTGGGCGTCGTTGAGGCTTTGATAGAGCGGAGCGCCGGTGTCGGCGATACGTTTTAGCGCGGCGCTGGTCTTGGACATTGTATCGGCCCACTTGGCCAACCGTTCGAACGGCGTGGTCGGCGTCTGGCTCTGCTGATCGCCCGCTTCACGCGCCTGGTGCCGCTGAATCCGCAGCTGCGCCATGTCGCGCAAGGCCTGCTCGAACGCCGGCCAGTTTTTCGCCTGATCGGGCGTCAGCTCGAGGCCGGCCTTGAGCGCGGCGATGCGCGCGTCGGTAAATGCTGCCATGTCCTCAGCGCTGGGCCGGTGACGCTGCTCGAAGCGGGCACCGCCGTCATGATAACCACCGGGTCCGCCGAAATGCTGTTGCGCATACACGATCGAAGAGCCGCCGATGGCAAGGGCTGCCGCCGCGACGATCACGGGCTTGAACATGTTCTCCTCCAAAGAGAGATTCAATGTGCGCGAAGTAAACGGCCGTCGCGTCCGGGACTCAAGTTAAAGTTTTGTCAGATGACACGTGTCCGGATTAAAACTCAGTAATCTTCGCCATTTCAACATGTGCAGATGAACGATTGTATATCTGGACGACGTAATTGTGCCGCCTTGTTCAATAGTTCCATTTGCCTATGACGATTGCTCGCCGGCGAGCGGTTGCAGCGCGCCACTGCCGTCGGCTAAATGAAGAATTTGTTTGAGAAAGAGCCGCGTACGCTCGTGTTGGGGGTGACCAAAGAAGTCTTTCGGCTGGTTGACTTCGATAATTTGCCCTTCGTCCATGAATATCACGCGGTCGGCGACCTGGCGCGCGAAACCCATCTCGTGGGAGACCACGAGCATGGTGATGCCGTCGCCGGCGAGCTCCACCATGGTGTCGAGCACCTCCTTGACCATCTCCGGATCGAGCGCCGAGGTCGGCTCGTCGAACAGCATGATGTTCGGGCTCATGCACAGCGCGCGGGCGATGGCCACGCGCTGCTGTTGGCCGCCCGACAGGCGCGCGGGATATTTGTTCGCCTGATCCGGTATTTTCACGCGATCGAGATAGGTCATGGCGAGCGCCTCGGCTTCCCGCTTCGGCATGTGCCGCACCCAGATCGGCGCCAGTGTGCAGTTTTCGAGCACGGTAAGGTGCGGGAACAGATTGAACTGCTGAAACACCATGCCGACATCGCGGCGCACCGCAAGGATGCGCTTGGGATCCTCCGTCAGCTCGATGCCGTCGACGATAATACGGCCGCGCTGCCAATCCTCCAGCCGATTGATGCAGCGCAGCAGCGTCGACTTGCCTCCGCCCGACGGGCCGCAGATGACGATGCGCTCGCCGCGGACAACTTTCAGGTTGATGTCGCGCAGCACGTGGAAGTCGCCGTACCACTTGTGCAAACCGGCGACTTCGACCGCCACCTCCTGCCGCGGGGCCGCCGTGCTCGGATCGTTCGGACGCTGTTCCATTGCCACCTCTTTTACCGCCGATCGGAGCGGGCCAGGCGCGCTTCCACGTTTCGCGCGTAGCGCGACATGCCATAGCAGCAGACGAAGTAGAAGAGCGCGGCGAGGACATAGCCGGTGACGGCGGTCGTCGGAGCGGCCCATTTAGGGTCGGCGCGGGCCGCCTCGATTGTGCGCAGGAAATCGAAAATTCCCACGACAAAAACCAGCGTGGTGTCTTTGAACAGCCCGATGAACGTATTGACGATGTTCGGCAAGGTCACCCGCAGGGCCTGCGGCAGGATGACGAGCCCCGTCATGCGCCAATAGCTGAGCCCGAGCGCGCGGGCCGCCTCGTATTGCCCGCGCGGGACCGCGACGAGCCCGCCGCGCACCACCTCCGCCATGTAGGCCGACGCGAACAGCGCAACGCCGATCAGCGCGCGAATAAGCTTGTCCGGCGCCAAACGTTCGGGGACGAACAGCGGCAGCATCACGCTCGCCATGAACAAGACGGTGATCAACGGCACGCCGCGGACAAATTCGATGAAGATGACCGTCGACAACCTGACGACAGACATCTCCGAACGGCGCCCCAAGGCGAGCAGGATGCCGAACGGCAGCGAGAAGACGATGCCGATCGTGGCCACGACCACGGTCACGAGGATGCCGCCCCACAGCGCCGTCGGCACGACGATGAGCCCGATGAACGGCGCGCCGTGAAGCAACACGAACGACAGGATCGGCAGCACGATAAAGAAATAGAAGGCGCCAATGTCGCGACGCGGCGCTGATAGCCGCAACAGCCACACAATGCCGAACGCCAAGGCGAGGAAGAAGAGATCGACCCGCCATCGTTCGCTGATCGGGTAGAAGCCGTAGACGAAGTACGAGTACCACACGCGCACGAACGCCCAGCAGGCGCCCGGCTGGGGTTGTGCCGGCGAAGCAAGGCAGGCGTCCCGGTCGGTTCCGGACCAGACCGCGTCGATCAGGAAAAACCGCAGTAGCGGCGGCACCGCCCAGATGACGAACAGGACGCAGACCAGCGTCAGCGCGATGTTGGCCGGACTCGAGAAAAGATTGGCCCGCGACCAGCCGAGCGCGCCGGCGCGCGCCGCCGGCGGCGGCAGCCGGTCCGCCGGCGCGCGGCGAACATAGAGAAACGGCTGGTCGCCGATGGCGCTCATCCCCGTCAGCGCTCCACAATTGCGGTCGCCCGCGCGTAAAGGTTGATGAGAAGCGACGTGAACAGGCTGATGGTGAGATAGACCGTCATGGTGATCGCGATCACCTCCACCGCCTGGCCCGTGATATTGAGCACACTGCCGGCGAAGACCTGGACGAGATCGGGATAACCGATGGCGACGGCAAGCGAGGAGTTCTTGATCAGATTGAGGTATTGGCTGGTCAGCGGCGGAATGATGACCCGCATCGCCTGCGGCACGACGACGAGATGGAGCGCGGCAGCGAAGCGCAGGCCGAGCGCCTGGGCGGCCTCGGTCTGGCCGGCGTGCACGGAAAGCACGCCGGCGCGTACAACCTCGGCGATAAAGGCGGCTGTGTAGATCGTCAGCGCGAGAACGAGCGCGGCGAATTCCGGCAGAATTTCGATGCCGCCGCTGACGTTGAAGCGACCCATCTGCGGAGCGCTAAAGCTGAGCGGAAAGCCCGCCAGCGCAAAGGCGGCGAGCGGCAATCCGCAGACGAGGCCGAGCACAGGCCAAAGAATCCGGATTTGCGTGCCGGTGCGCTCGCGGCGCCGGCGCGACCAGTCTCGCAGCACGAGCGCGGCGGCGATTCCAGCAAACAATGCGATGAGAACAGCGCTGAAATGCGGGGAGGATTCCGGCCGGGGGAGGAACAGGCCGCGATTGTTGAGGATGCCGCCGCCGGGGAGCCCGACGCTGCCGCGCAATTCCGGCAGTGCTTTGAGCACGGCATTATACCAGAACAACAGTTGCAGCAAGAGCGGTACGTTGCGGATCAGTTCCACGTAGCCGCCCGCCAAGCGCGCTACCAGCCAATTGCGCGACAGCCGCGCGATGCCGATGATGAAGCCGAGCACGGTAGCGAGCACGATGCCGATCGCCGCGACGACGAGGGTGTTGAGCAAACCGACCCAGAATGCCCGGCCGAAGCTCGACGTGCTCGCCGAATAACTGATCAGCGTCTGGCTGATATCGAAGCCGGCGGTGTTGCTCCAGAAGCCGAAGCCGGAAGCGATGTGGGCGCGCGCCAGATTCTGCGCCACGTTGAGGATGGCGCCGTAGGCGAGGCCGGTGATGACAACGATAAGAGCGATCTGGAGGACGATGCCGCCGATGCGGCGCGGGCGGCGCGGCGGCTCTTGCGGCAACAAGCTTTGAATTTTCTCTACCATCGGCCGGCCAGCGGCGGAACGACGGGCATGCCATGAGCGGTTCAGCGAATGGGCGGCCCGTATTGCAAACCGCCCTTGGTCCAAAGCGCGTTGAGGCCGCGCACGATCTTCAACGGTGATCCCTGGCCGACATTGCGCTCAAAACTCTCGCCGTAATTGCCGATGTGCTTGATGATGCGGTAAGCCCAATCGTTGGTGAGGCCGAGCGCTTCACCAAATTGACCCTCGCTGCCGAGCAGCCGCCGCGTTTCCGGATCGTTGGATTTCACTTTTTCGTCCACGTTGGCCCTGGTCACCCCAAGCTCCTCGGCGTCGATCATGGCGAAATGAGTCCAGCGGACGATGTCGCTCCACTGATTGTCGCCATGGCGGACTGCCGGACTGAGCGGCTCTTTGGAAATGATCTCAGGCAGCACGATGTGCTGGCTCGGCTCGGCGAGCTGAAGCCGCTCGCCGTAGAGGCCGGATGAATCGGTGGTGTAGGAATCGCAGCGGCCCGATTCATAAGCCTTGAGCGCCTCGTCCGCCGTTACGAACGTCACGGTTTTGAGGCCCATGTGGTTGGTCCGGAAATAGTCGGTCAGGTTAAGCTCGCTGGTCGTGCCTTGCTGCACGCACACCGCGGCATCGTTGAGCTCCAACGCCGAACTCACCTTCAGGGATTTATGCACCATGAAGCCCTGACCGTCGTAGTAGTTGACGGCCGTGAAATCGAGCCCCAGCGAGGTGTCGCGTGACAGCGTCCAGGACGTATTGCGCGACAACACGTCGACCTCGCCGGATTGCAGCGCGGTGAAGCGATCCTTGGAGGTCAGCGGCACGAACTTGACCTTGGTCGGATCGTTGAATATTGCCGCCGCGATGGCCCGGCAAAAATCGACGTCGAAGCCGGTCCAGTTGCCCTGCGGATCGGGGAGGCCAAAACCCGCCAGGGTACCGTTCGCGCCGCAGATGAGCTCGCCGCGATCCTTGATGCTACCGAGCGTCTGTGCCCAGGTCGCTTGTGGCCCGAATACAGCTACCGTTGCCAAAGCAATTGCCGGAGCGAGGCGTTTCATGATCAGGCCTTTCAGGATGGGCGGCCGCGTCAAAGCCAGGCTGTTCTGGCACACCTGGCTATCCCCTGCCGGCCGCATCTGAGAACGATCGCACTGCAACGTCAAGGGTTGACGGGCGGGCACCCGAGTTTGAAATTCCGCTGGCACAACCACGCGCCGCACGCGCGATCCACCATGATGCATCCTAGACGTTATTTCGCGGTTCTGCCACGATGAATACGGAAAAGGCCAATGCTGCGGGTAAGAAGCCAAACGGCGACTTGGAAATCTTGGTGATCTTCATGTTGTGGCGGATTGTCTGGGCCAACCATCTCCAGTCAAAGCCTTTGTGACCAGTCCCATGCGGCGGTAGCTTGTCAAGTCTGTACAGCCCGGCCCAAAATGTTTCGGCCCAGCTATACTCGTTGTGACGCATGTAACCGGTCACCAGAGAGCCGACATTCTTGAGCCAAATGGCCGGGCCGATCTCTACCGGAACCGAGCATACGAAAAGCTTGGGTTGCGCCGCCGCCGCGGCTTCGGCGAGCCGCACGACATCATGCTCCGGGATATGCTCAAGCGTTTCCAAGGCAACGAGTATGTCGGCCTCGCCCAAGTAGCCTAGAGCATTTTGCACGCGATCATGGATCAATCGAAAATTCGGCTCGTGCCCGTATCTGTGCTGCGCCACTTCGGCGAATGCCGGATCAAGCTCAATCCCGGTATAGGCGATATTGAAACGCTCATTGAGTACTGCAAAAAGCTTGGCGTGCGCACAACCGATGTCGACGACTTTGATCGGTCGGTCGTGCGCTTGTCGCGCCATGCGACCGAACAGCACGACGATATGCCGGTACCGAAACGAATGGAGCCACGCGACCACACGATTGAATCGCTGATGTCTTTCGTAGACCGTTTCGCCGGTAATCCGCCCTTGCCATGCCGTGCTGTTAGCGATGTTTCACCTCTGAATTGCGGTTAAGTAGCCTGGCCGCCTAAGATGCAATTCTGCCCGTACTGGAATACCGGCCAACCTTTGCTTATACGCGACTAACCAGCGCAATTCAAACTGACGGGCTACTGGTTGACGACCAACCGACGCCGCCGAAGTAATGGATGGTCGACATATTGAGCGACCAGCAAAGCGCGCGAAAGGCCAAGGCAATGAACGAAAAGAGCAATAACGGCCCCTCCCCGCCGCGGCGGCCGGAGACGCGGGTGGTCACCGCCGGTCGCGACCCCGCTTCCTACCACGGTTTTGTCAATCCGCCGGTCTATCACGCCTCGACGGTGCTGTATCCGAGTGCCGAGGATTTCGTCGCCCACCGCGCGCGTTATCAATACGGCCGCCGCGGCACCCCGACAACGGAAGCACTCGAACTCGCTTTGCAGGAGCTCGAAGGCCCGCAATGCGCCGGCGTGGCGCTGCTGCCCTCGGGGCTGGCGGCGATTTCGGCGGCGTTGCTGTCGGTCATGCAGGCCGGCGATCATCTTCTGGTCACCGACAGCGCCTACGGCCCGACCCGCAATTTTTGCAACCAGGTCCTCACTCGGCTCGGCGTCACGATTACCTATTACGATCCGCTGGTCGGCGCTGCGATCTCAGGATTGATGCAGGCGAATACCCGCGCCGTTTTCCTCGAATCGCCGGGCTCACTGAGCTTCGAGATGCAGGATGTCGCGGCCATCGCCGCGGCGGCGCATGTCAAGGGTGCACTGGTGCTGATGGACAATACTTGGGCTAGCCCCCTCTATTTCCGCGCGCTCGAGCATGGCATCGATCTCTCGATCCAAGCCGGCACCAAATATATTGGCGGCCATTCCGATTTGATGCTGGGCACGGTTTCGGCCAACGGCGCAACCGCGGCGCGCCTCAAGAACACCGTCGGCTCAAGCGGATGGTGCGTCGGCCCCGACGACATTTATCTCGGCCTTCGCGGGCTGCGCACGCTCGCGGTGCGGCTCGATCGTCATTGGCGATCGGGACTTGCCGTCGCGCGCTGGCTGGAGCAACGGCCCGAAGTGTTGCGCCTGGTGCATCCGGCGATGGAGAGCCATCCCGGCCATGCGCTGTGGAAGCGGGATTTCACCGGGGCGTCGGGATTGTTCAGCGTGGTGCTCAAGCCGGCGCCGCAGAAGGCGGTCTACGCTTTTCTCGATGCCCTCGAACTGTTCGGCATTGGTGCGTCCTGGGGCGGCTTCGAGAGCCTCGCTATTCCGTTCGACTGCACCGCGGTGCGCACCGCGACGCGCTGGGAGCCGGGCGGCCCGACGGTGCGCTTCCATATCGGGCTCGAAGCCGTCGAGGATCTGTTAGCCGATCTCGAGCGCGGCTTCGCCGCGCTCGCGGTCGCCGCGCGCGCTTGAAATGCTTAATAGAAGAACGCAGCCGGACCGATGACGACCTAACGGGCGATGGTCTTGATCCGCTGCCATGAGGGCCCCGGATAGGGCCGCAAATCACTGGCGGAAAATACCAGACGCCGCGCGGCAAACCAGCGGCGAACCATCAGCGCGCCGACGGTGCCGACGAACGCGCCGGCGATCACATCGCTCGGGTAATGAGCGAGGACGACGACGCGGCTGAACATGATGAGCAGCGCATAGAGCCACATCACCACGCGCGTTCGCGGCCAGATGGCGCCGATGGCAATCGCCGCCGCAACGGCCGTCGTGGCATGACCGGACGGCATGCTGGCATAAGCGGGTCGCCAGATAAACGGCATATAGACGAACGGATCGTTGTGACCGCCAACGTACGGGCGCGCCCGGCCGATCATTCGCTTGACGATGGTCACGAACAGACCCGGCACGGCAATCGCCACGAATATAAATCCGAAGCGCGCGGCAAGCAGCGCGAGCACGCCCTGCGTCATGCGCGGCAGCGCGCGGGCGCCAATGACCGCCAGACTCACTATGATGAATCCGAGCGGATAGAGAAACCAGCCTGACAGGCCGAAATCGGTGATTTGTTCGAATGTTTCGGTGAACCAAAGCGGCAGATGCTGCGCCCATTCGCTCGCCGTTGCGTCGACGAGAAACATCGAAACGACGGACGCCACAAGCGTGAGCGCAATCACGGCGATGGTGGTTGCGCGCGGCCGCGGCGGGTTCGCCCGCGGCGCGCGCGTGAGGGCACGGCTCCCTCTCAGGAGATTGATCGCTATGCGTTGCGGGAATGCATCGGCCGGCGGCGCCAAGCGCGTCTTACGCGATTGGGCTTCAGTCACGGCATGGCCGCCGACTGGAGAGAGGGTGTCGTCGCGCTGCTGCTCGTGCTCATGCCGCTCCCGGCGTGCAAAGGCCGCCGACCATAGTGAAAACGCTGGAGTCAGGAAAGGATGGTTTCAGGGATAGCCGCAAGGGGTGACCGGACAGGCCGCTGGCGATGCCCGCACCGCTGACATCGCAGACGCGCTGTCCTCGACCCGCACGACAACGCTGTCTGCAGCTCCAGACGCGTCGATGACCGTCAGGCGTGCGAATCCCGGGCCCTCGGGCTGAAAGAACAGCGAACCTCGCGGTTGATCCCGTGCCGGAATGCCATTGACGAGTACGGTGAGCGGAGCAATCGCGGCGGTTACTTTGAGCGGGACTGGATCGGGCTTGTTGTCAGTCGCGCGCAGCTCGAGCCGCGCACCATCCGGCGGAAACAGGATGTGCAGTCTGGCCGGCGTGGCCGCGCTGGCGCGATCGCCCGGCTGAAAGTGCTTGAGCGGCGGCGGCAGCTTGGCGCCAATTGTCGCCAGCACCCCCTCGGGCGCACGTGGCAGCGTAACCGGCGGCGTTGGCAACCGCGCGAAGGCATCGAACAGGATCGGTGCTGCGGCGATGCGCCCGACAAGGCCCGGCACCGGCGCGCCATCGGGTCGGCCGACCCACACGCCGATCGTGCGCTTGCCGTCGAAGCCGATCGACCAGGCATCGCGGTAGCCGTAACTGGTTCCGGTCTTGAACGCGATGCGGCCGGGAGCGCCATTCTCCGGCGGCGGTGTGCCGAGCAGCACGTTGCTGACGTACCACGCCGCAACGGGCTCCATTAATCGTCTCCCCTCCCCCTTGCCATCTTCGCGCTCAGCGAGCGGCAACGCGATGCCAAGGCGTGCAATCCCGGCGTAAAGCATCACCAGATCGGAAAGCTTGATGCCGACGCCGCCGAGACCCATGGCAAGGCCTGGGGGCTCGCCTTCGGGCAGCACCAGCGCCGCACCGGCCTGCGCGAGGCGCGCCGCCAGCCGCCTAGCTCCCACTTGCTCGAGCACGGCGAGAGCGGGCAGGTTGAGCGAAAGCTGCAGCGCCTTGCGGACCGACACCGTGCCCTGGAAGGTGAAATCGAAATTCTGTGGCGCGTACGTTCCGTAACGCACCGGCCGATCCTCGATCAATGTCTCGGGATGAATGAAGCCGTCCTCGAAACCCAGTCCGTAGATGAAGGGCTTCAGCGTCGAGCCGGGTGAGCGCAGCGCTTGAGTCATGTCCACCTGGCCGGCGCGGCGCTCGTCGAAATAGTCGGGCGAGCCGACACGCGCGAGGACCTCGCCGGTCGCATTGTCGACG
>Ga0074044_10004460_pt1 | contig 11589 bp, 12 predicted proteins | sample BogForMeECP23OM1_FD_94443 | JGI IMG/M metagenome (GOLD analysis project Ga0074044, IMG submission 94443) | Bog forest soil microbial communities from Calvert Island, British Columbia, Canada - Bog Forest MetaG ECP23OM1 | ecosystem: Environmental > Terrestrial > Soil > Wetlands ...
GAACCCGCAGCACGAGCACGAATGGAAAGCTTGGAGAGATGTGAAACTCCCCGCAGGCAAGGCGGTGATCCCCGGAATGGTGACCCACAAGACGAATGTGCTTGAGCATCCGGAGGTGGTCGCCGACCGGATTATGCGGTACGCCGAGGCCGTGGGCCGGGAGAGGGTCATCGCCGGCACGGATTGCGGCATGGGCGGGCGCATCCATCCGCAGATAGCCTGGGCAAAGCTACGCGCCTTGTCGGCCGGCGCCGCGCAGGCAAGCAGGCAACTCTGGGCGCGAACGGCTTCTTCAGCGTAGGTTCCACGGCGATGCTCCTCACTTTTCCGGTAAGCGCGTTTATCGGGCATGTGGATTACTTCCGGGTGCGCCGTGATCCGACCGGAACTCGGCCGGCTGGGGTGGCCAAATAGATTCTGTGCGCAGATTGGGATCCTAGCTCGCTTGTAATATTCTTGAGGACACTCCGCCACTATAGGATTGGCCACGACTGCGAATACTCGCTTCCGGAACTTCCGCACATTCGTGTGCATAACTATTCCCAAAGGGGACTTTCGCATGGGGAAGAAGATTTGGAAGGCGATAAAGCTCACTCTGTTGAGCCTCCTAGGGGTCATCCTGCTGTTGATCAGCACCGGCCTTGCGTTCCGTGAATACCGCCAACATCAAGTTGGCAAAGTCATGGCTATCGACACACCGAATGGAATCAACGAAGCTGCGTTCGTCAAGATTGGCGGCATCGACCAGTGGATAGTTATTCGCGGCCAGAATATCGACAACCCCGTCCTGCTTGTGCTGCACGGCGGACCGGGCGCGACCACGGGTCCCCTCGCCCCGAGCTTCCTCGGCTGGGAAAAGGACTTCACGTTCGTGCAATGGGACCAGCGAGGCGCTGGAAAGACATTTGGCAAGTCGGGTCCGCTCGACCCCGGCGTGACCATCGATCGAATGGCGCAAGACGGAGTGGAGGTCACCGAGTTTCTCCGGCGGCGTCTACACAAAGACAGGGTCATCTTGTTGGGCTGGTCGTGGGGCTCGATTCTCGGTATAGAGATGGCAAAGGAGCGCCCAGACCTGTTCTATGCCTACGTCGGGACCGGTCAGATCGTGAATGTCCGCAAGAACTATGCGTTCGGCTATGCGCGACTTCTGGACGACGCCCGCGCCCGAGGGGATCGCCGAGCGATCGGAGATTTGGAGGCGATCGGCCCACCGCCCCATGACTCCATTCGGAAGTTGGGAGTACACACGCGACAGGCGCTCGCCTATGAAGCGGGAGCACCCTCCACTTTGGAAACGCTCTCCGCCATTCTTTGCGCACCAGGCTACACACTTCGGGACGCCCGCGATTGGGCAAGCGGTTTCGACACCAGCCAGAACCATTTCTTCGGGGAGACCATGTCCGGCCCACTCATGGATGTCGATCTCCCGGCGCTCGGCACTGATTTCGCCGTTCCCATTTTCGTGTTCCAGGGCGCCGACGACAACATCGCGCCCGCAGAGCTGGCCAGGGCATATGTCGATAGCCTCAGGGCGCCGCAAAAACAATTCGTCGCGATCGCGGACGGGGGCCACGTTGCGATGATAGCAAGGAGCGACGAGTTCCTGAGGCTACTGGACCAATGGGTCCGGCCGCTGGCAGTCCAGCAACAACGACAGACCGAATAGGGCGTAAGTCCCGATAAGTCCGGTTCGAGGAAGCGTGGCCGACAGCGGCCCACCGCGGGTCTACTGCTCCCTTCGGTAGGGCAGATGCCGTAATCCTGTTTTCGATGTTGCGTCTTGTCAAGCGAATGCGGTTTCTTAGCTATCTCGTGAAGGCTTCCCAAGAAGGCCGGGGAGTCCTCATCGAGGATAGTCAAAAACGGTGACGGGGAGAGCACTCAAGTATCGTTCAGTGAAAACAGTACAGGTGAATTTCGGGTATGTAATTCCTGGGGCCGACCTACTTGGTTCTTGTCGGACCCTTGATTTGCGACGCCATCTTTTGAGCCACGGAGATGAGAAGCTCCCGGTCCTCTTTGTCCGTTCGGCTTAGAAGTCTGCGGAACTGGTCGAGAACGCGGCCATCCTTGCCCGAATGCCCCCAGGCCGAATCCTTCTCGATCCTACGCTTCGGCAGGGTAGAGGGTTTGAGAGGTTCCTCGCCATCATGGAAGAGCTGGTACAAAGGAACTTCCAGAGCTCGTGCAATCTTCTCCAGAGTCTCAATTGCCGGAACGGTGTGGTTGTTTTCAACGCGCGAGATGTAACAGCGGAGTAAACCAGTACGCTTCTCGATATCGCCCTGTGAAAGATTCTTCTGCTCACGGAAAGCACGCAACCGATCACCGATGATCATATGGCCCCCTTATCCCACAACTAAATCCAAGGTTGACACTATAAGAGGAACTGGACTTGATATCTAGCATTTCACGAAGCACGTACGGTTTTACTCCACGCTTCAACGTCCCATTGCGAGTGCGCGACGATTTCGTCCAAACCCCAGCTTCGCTTCCCACAACCCTGTTTATCGGGCATGTGAATTACCGCCGAGTTCACCATTAGGCACAATCGGCAATGTTCGACATTGGGTCCATTTTTACGGAGAGTCTAACTAACGCAGGTGGAACTTCTTGACTGCGTATCGTGTCGTGGGCACGATGGATCGATGCCGTCGGGCCACGGAGTCCTGGGCATCTTGATCCTTCCACCTTAAAGGAGATATTCGTACTCCTGCCCGATGCCGCTTGCGACGAATATCGCCAGATGTCACAGACCCTGGGTTTAATTCTCGCGAAGCGCCAGCAGCTTGACCTCAATCAAGCCGGCTGATATAGGAGTCCCTTCTGTGTTTGCAAGGAGGCAACGAATGTCCACATCGGTTCCGTCTGACAAGCCAGTTCCCGTCGGCAAGACCGTCAGGGTCGAGTTCGACAATGGCATCGCCTGGATTACGCTCAACCGGCCGGAGAAACACAATGCAGTGAACCCCACGATGAACGACGAGATGCTGCAGATCCTTGACGCCCTGGAACTCGACGACCGGTGCGGAATCCTCGTACTCACTGGTGCCGGGGAATCCTTCTCGGCCGGTATGGACCTGAAGGAGTACTTCCGCGAAGTGCAGGGCGAGTCTGCCTTGCGGCAGGCCCAGGTGCGCCGGGCCGCCTATGCCTGGATGTGGCGCCGGCTGATGAACTATCCGAAGCCGACCATCGCCATGGTGAACGGGTGGTGCTTCGGCGGCGCTTTCACGCCGCTGGTTGCCTACGATCTCGCGATCGCTGCGGATGAGGCCCAGTTCGGCCTCTCGGAGATCAACTGGGGCATCATCCCGGCCGGCAACGTGACACGTGCGGTGGCCCAGGTCATGAACCACCGGGACTCGCTCTATTACATCATGACGGGCGACACCTTCGACGGGAAGAAGGCGGCCGAGATGGGACTGGTGAACCAGTCGGTCCCCTTGGCGCAGCTCCGTGCCCACACTGAGGCGCTCGCCCGAAAGCTCCTCAAGAAGAACCCCACCGTGCTCCGCCATGCGAAGACGGCCTTCAAGTTCGTACGGGATCTGGACTGGGACACTTCCGAGGCCTTCCTCACAGCCATGGCCATCTCTTCGGGTGCGTCCGATCCCGAGCGCGGCCGCGAGAAGGGCATGAGCCAGTTCCTGGACGAGAAGTCCTACCGCCCGGGCCTCGGCCCGTATCGCCGTGACGACTGAGGAAAGCGGCGCGTCGCTGAAGCCACCGATCCGAGGTACCCAGGCGGTCGCTCGGATCATGCGGCCGAGGTCGATCGCAGTCGTCGGAGTCTCTGCGCAACCAGGCTCGATGGGCCAAACGGTCGTTGCCAACGTGGTCGCGAGCGGCTACGCCGGCGCAATCCACATTGTGAGCCGTAGCGCCAACGAGATTGAGGGCAGAGCTTGCGTCAGAGCGGTCGATGATCTGCCCGAAGGAGTCGACCTCGTCGTCTGCACCGTGCCGAGCTCGGCTGTGCGGGAAGCCATCACGGCTTGCGTCCGGCGGAAGGCGCATGCAGCAGTCATCTTCGCATCGGGTTTTGCCGAACTGGGTGACGTAGGACGGGCGGAGCAGGAGATGATCGGCAGGTTTGCCGCCGAAGGCGGCCTCGCCCTTGTCGGTCCAAACTGTCTCGGCTTTACGAACCACCTTGAGGGATTTGGGATTGGCTTCGCCGGCCGTTCCACTCCGACGCGGACCCGAGAAGGCCCGGCAGTTGCTCTGGTGGCGCAGAGCGGCGCGCTCATGGGGCATATCACGCTCGCTCTCGCCAACCGCAACCTTTCGCTTTCCTATTCCGTCTCGACCGGCAACGAAGCCGGGCTGGGGATCGAGGACTTCGTCGACTACCTGGCCGACGACGCTGCTTCGCGCGCGATCGTTGTCTTTGCCGAGCAGATCAAGCGCCCGCGCGATTTTCTCGCCGCAGTTTCACACGCACAGTCCCGCAGCAAGCCGGTGATCCTGCTACATCCGGGCCGAATCGCCCGCGCCCGCGAAGCCGCACGCTCCCATACCGGGGCTATGGCCGGCGACCATGCTGTCATGCGCACATTCGTGACCCACGCCGGCACCGTAGTGGTCGACAGCCTCGAGGAACTCGTGGACGTGACACAACTTCTGGCGCGCTTTCCCAAGCCGCCGACGGCCGGAGTTGGCGTCCTCACCGTTTCGGGGGCCTTCTGTGGGCTTGCTCTCGATTTTTGTGACGAGGTGGGACTCGACGTGCCCCGGCTCACGCCGGAAACCGAGGCGGCGCTGCGGGCCGTGCTGCCGCCCTTTACGACGCCGAACAATCCACTCGACCTCACCACACAGCCGATTCGCGAGCCGGAGCTGCTCGGCAAAGGGCTGGCGGCCCTTCTCGAGGACCCCGGCATCGGCAGCGTGGTCGTCGCGATCATGCCCGGTCCTGAGCCAACGCAATGCGTGCGCTACCTCAAGGGCCTTCACCCGGCGATCAGGAACCCCGCGAAGCCGGTGGTGCTCGCAATGATGGGTGACGGCTCGCCTCTGATCGAGGAGTTCATGACGCTCACCCGCGAGAGCGGGATCGCGCTCTCGCGCTCCCCGGAGAGATCCTTGCGGGCGATGGCGCGTGTCACGGACTACGGCCGCCGGTGCGCAGCCTCGGACAAAGTGTCGCCTTCCGCTGCCATCCAAGCTTTACCGCCGCTCCCGGCGGGCATGCTGCCGGAGTATCTCGGCAAGCAACGCCTTGCGGCGCTTGGAATCAAGGTCCCCGAGGGCGCACTGGCTCGAGACCTCGACGAAGCTCTGCTCATTGCAAAGCGCATCGGATATCCCGTAGTTCTGAAGGCGCAGGGAGCCGCGCTGGGGCACAAGAGCGACATCGGCGGCGTCATCCTCGATATCGCCGACGAAACCGGTCTGCGGAGATCCTGGACACGGGTCACAGAAAATGTCTCGCGCCTCCGGCCTGATTCCTGCCTCGACGGGATGCTCGTCGAGATAATGGCGGCACCGGGGCTGGAAATGATCGTGGGCGCGCGGCGTGATCCGAATTGGGGGCCGGTGGTCTTGGTTGGACTCGGCGGGGTTTGGACCGAGGCCCTGGGTGATGTCCGCCTGCTCCCGCCGAATCTTTCGTTGAACATGATCCTCGCGGAGATCGCAAAGCTCAAGGGCGCCGCACTGCTGCGCGGCACACGAGGCTTCCCAGCCCTCGACTGCGCGGCTGTGGCTAACACGGTGGCGCTGGTCGGCCAACTCATGCTGGCTCGCCCGGAACTCGCCGAGATCGACATCAACCCGCTCATCGTGTATCCGAAAGATCGCGGGGTCATTGCTGTAGATGCACTACTAGTGGCGGCGTGACCATCGATCTGATCTATCCCCACGACACGCTCCGTTTCGCCAACGAGGTGCGACCCAACCGGCGGACCTATCGAGCCAGCAGCTTATTACATTGTTGTGACACTGAAGCCGCCTCCGAAAAACCGGACTCAAACCCCCGGGTAAAAGTAAGCCCGACAGTTCGGACATAAGCCATGCGAGACACGCCCGGGAGGATCTACGAGAAATGAGGGGACCCAATCCCAAACTGGCCCCTCAACCATTCCAATTCTTCGTGTGCGTCGACAGTGAGAACACATGGTGAGGATACCGTGTTCATTCAAATATAAGCCTGCGTTGCCGGGCATCGCATGACTTTCCAGATCGTGAGGTCTCTCGATTCGAAGTGAGTTTTCGACAAAGACGTAGGAATCAGCCAGTGGAAGCATCCGCATGCGGAAGAGCCGGTACAACTCGGGAGACGAACATTCGTAATCGTCCTCCCAAGGCCGGCCCTCTTTCTTTACTTGGGCGAACGCATTCGCATAGTAGGACTTCAGTGGTTCTGGGATGACGTCCAGGATGCGCGTCCCTAGAATCGCACTTCGAATAAGTCCTGGCCCACCATTATTATTTTCGGCGAACCGATCCCATGCCTTGTTACAGTAAATTATCCGCAAATCGGGTTGGAGCAGGTAGATGATCGCGCTGTCCGCTTCCAGGTCTTTGACACGAAAGCCAGCGGCTGCCAGGCGCGCTTCAAGGGGAACTTCCATGTCAGGTTTGTGGTGCATCAAGGCCGGGTTCTTCCGTCGTCGGTCGCAAGTGGTGACTCATCTTTGAGCAAGGATAAGCCACTCCGACAGGCTAAGTAAATCCTCGTAGTCGGAATCACTGAACAGCAATTGGCACTGGCTGCGTCGCACCCCATAGCAAAAGGACTCAGTCAACTCTCGATTAGTCGGATTACCGGACATCAACCAGGCTAGTACTCCACTTTTCCACTTTCCGCGTCAATCGCGAGTTCGCTGATCAGCCGATGACAGCCTAGGTCGCAGAATCCTCGTCTACGAAGCTTGATGGCAAAGCAGAAGGACGAAGGCATTGAAATAAACTGAATGGCGTACGATCCACAAGCCCGAGGTCACTTCTACGGAATCATCCGAATGCGATAAATGCGGAAGGTTTTAGATGGATTTGAAGACCAGCCGCTTCCAAGTCCTTGCAATGGCACCTTCAGAAATGTGTTTGATTCGCCTCCAGGTCAAATTCTGAAGTTCGATACATACCAATTCTTTCGCTGCTTGAAGCGTTAGTCCTGCAGGATGGCGCCTAGACGGGACTTGTTGATTTGCAGCCCTCGCGGCCTGCCTCCATACTCGATGAAGCCCAGTTTCCTGAATTTATTCATGAAGAAATTGACCCGGGGCCGCGTTGTGCCAATCATCTCCGCCAGCATCTCTTGCGATATATTGGGAAGCACGTCTTGAGGACGGCCCGGCGCGCCAAAGCTCGCGAGCAGCAGCAGAGTGTGCAACAGCCGTTTCTCGGCGCTGTCGAGGAGCTGATCTATCAGGGTCTCCTCTTCTCGGATGCTTCGTGCCAGCATATAGGCGATGAAGCGATCGGAGAACTCGTGTTCCTCGTGGAGCAAGCGAATCATTTCGTCTTTCTCAATGACGAGTACAGTGGTAGGCGCAATCGCGGTCGCCGTCGACCTGCGAATGGACTCGCCCGCAATGCACCGTACGCCCAAGAAATCACCCGGTCCCAGAATCGCTACTACGGCTTCTTTGCCGTTGTCATTGACCACGGTAAGCTCCACACAGCCTTTCTGAATGTACATGACATTCTTCGCGCGATCGCCCTGCGCGAAGAGGGTTTCCTTTCTGCGAAACTTGGCAACCCTTCTCCCCGAACCTTCCGAGTCGAGAAACACTTTCACATCAAAGGCAGAGCCTCTTGAATTCGCTTTTTGGGTAAGAACGACAGACCTTGACAATACGCGTCGAGCTGCGGAAGCCATATTTGCAGACTAGCATTGAAACCCAATTCTGTTCAATATCGGACAGTGTGGCTCCGCCCGCTGGAGCACAATGCCACCGGGTCGCATAAGATCAAATCCGCTCCTAGGCAACGATGCTTGCCGCTGTAAGAGGGCCGTGATTGCGGCGCGACTTGATGGGAAATAAAGGAGACAAGAAACGAAGATTCAGAAAGGGAACCAAAATGGCACAACTGCAAAAGGCTTGGATCACGTGTAGTCGATGCAACGCTTGGTACAGCTCGGAACGTGAATTGCGCTACCACATGCAGACGGCCCATCGTATGGTCGGCTCAGAACCAAGTTTGCCTTCATCCTCTGTCCATGCGGATAGGGCAAAGCAGGGCTGCACGGCTTCCTTTCTGACGGAGCAGGAGAACGAAATGGACAAGCCGCGTGGACGAACTCCGGCGGAGCAGCAGGAACAATACACCCAGCCTGACGAAGAGAAGGAAGCAGGGGGCGTCCGAAACTACACAGACATGGTCCGCTGAGCCAGTCTTCAAAGAGGCTCACATTACGAGTTCATTAAAGATAGGAGACAGCAATGTTTGGATACGGACTGATCGGTACCTTGGTGATTATCTGCTTGATAGTCTGGCTCGTAAGGAGAGCGTGAAAACGAACCTCAGGTTCAGAACGGCGGGCGAGCTATCGCGGACTGAGTTCTTCTCTCCACGATGGCTTGGCAAGCCTTCCGAATTTGGGATGCTGGTTAGGTTTGAAAGTGAGTCTGGAATCGATTGCGCGACAGCTAGCGGAGCTCGGGGTTCTGTCCATCCGATGGATTGTTTCCATCTAGGAGCAATGGTATGGGCATCTCGAAGACACGGCCGAAACCGCTCGCCTGGACCTAACCGTCTGTTAGGGAGTCTTGATTTTCGAGCTGTTACGTCTGTACCCCATTGCTCTGGAGCTGAGCATTCGATCAAAACCCCGCGTTAGGCGCACGATCTCATCACGCGTCCATTTCGAAATGGAAAGTAAAACTGCTTCGAGCCATCGCAGGAACGTGTGTGTGAAGGGTCGCAAGCGGTCGCGTGAGCGTGATGCAACAAGAATTGCTAATCCAAACGAGACCAGTAGCGCCACTTCTGTCAGTCGAATGAACAGTTGATTCAACCGGCCTAGGAATGCTGTTGCCTCTTTAGATGATTTCAAAACCGTGAGGCGCACGACTGGCCCGGAGCCACTCGTCAAGTCCAGTGAACTGGAATAGAATCGTTCCTGCCCGATCTGAATCTGTCCTAAGCCCGGCCGGTCATGCAGTTTCTGAGCTAATTCGTACCGATCGAAGGCGTTCAAGGTGCTGGAAACAATTTCCCCGCCATAGCTCAGGGCTACCTCGCTCCCTGACATGCCCCCGAGGTCTCGAGCGGTAGCATAGTCAGCTTGTCGACCGACAACTACAGTGCCTGATCTGTTTTGCGCCAGTGGACTGCGGTCAACGGATTGCAAGACCACTTGGTAAAGATTGCCATCAACATACCACCAATCCGACGGATTCCCCTTTTGTACGGAGCGAAGAAGCAATTGTTCTGCCGCGGTGGCCGTCATACTTCGATTACTTGTGTGCAGTGCAGTAATCTGGTTGGCCCCATCCGTCAGAACGACCAAATCGCTCCCCTCCGCAACGAGAGGACTATCTATTGAACCCTGGAGCGTCGAATCGTTCGTCGGAGTCATAGCTACAAGCGTTGCCAGCAGATCCGCCTTGCGGCTCAAAGTTGTCGCGTTTTGGTGTAGTGCAGCCTGAGCTGTCAGCAGCGCGTCGCGAGCGTCCCTAGCGATTTCTTCCTGCACATGATTCTGGACGGAGCGACGCACGAAAAGAAGAGTCGCGCAACTGAGCCCGAGAGCGGCGAGAACCAGCGATACGAGAAGCGTAGTACGCCACCCGATGTTAGCGTGTGTCACTAGCATGGACCTAGAGACGTCGCAGTTTTGCCCATCGGAATGCGGGCCACTTCTGCTCGCAGGGAGAGGCTGGCTCACTTTGCGGGATGTCGAATGGTCCGCGTTGCCGGCAGCGAGTTGTATTTCAGTAGTGACTACAGGAGATCGTCCGGCGCCTACGGCTAATTGCGGCTGGACTAACCAGATTCGGATTTGTTCGTGAAGCTCATCAGGTAAGTTAATAAATCGCAAGCCGCCACTTTTTCGTGTTTCGTCATTCCAAGCCAACTCGCCAGTGGCTTCGATCTCGTCCGCGGATTTTACCGCAAGCCGGAAACCAATTAGTTTCGCTGCTTCCATCGGAACGGCGGCGTGGAAGCTGAGCCCTCCCTCGGAAACATCAAGCACAATTCCACCGTTACCCGACTGCAGCCTAATATATGCGAGCTGATCCAGCTTGGCTCGTGGATAGTGTCGACGTTCTTCAAGCCCCATTGATAATGACCCTACTCTTCATTGGTTAATTTTTCGATCCAAGCGAAGGCGCTAGGAAATCATGACTTCAGCGGTTCAACGCGTTCATCGCGAATTCTACGTCCGTGTAATCTGGGGTCAAGTCCTAGTGAAAGTACTGGCAGTACTAAACCGCTCCCGGCGTCTTCGAGCTTCCCCAAGAGAGAGTTGTGTCGTGTGCAAAAGAGAACAGTTTCAATTCGGCACCACCATTAAGCTGGCGCTCGTGGAATGGCGAGGGGCGACGAGAGCTCGAATCCATGGCTGGGCGGGTTACTTTTCCTCCTCGCCGTTCCGAAGTGTGAATTTTCGGGGGAATGAGATCGAGCTATCCGTGAGGGCGGAGAGCGTTCGAATCTTGGAGTCGCTTTACGAATCGAAAAGTGCGGCAATCAAACTCGCGATCCGAACCAGGGAGAAATACTGTGAAGCTTAAACATGTTCTTCTCGTACTTGCCGGGGTCTTTTGCGTAACTGCACCGGCGTGGTCCGATACCATCTCACCGTCAAGCAGCACCTCTGAGGTTGCGGACTCATTCCGATACTCGCATCCCACTCAGTTCGAGTTCTCTCAGCTCCGTCCTGAATACCGGCTCACGTTTGACGTCGACAAAAGATGGGACGGATGGGACGACAATCTGCATCGAAGGAAGAACACGAGCGACCCGCAGGCCGATCCTACGCCGGAACCTTCCACGCTCATTCTGTTGGGATCAGGGCTGATCGCGTTACTTGGTTCTGCCCAGCTTAAATCACTGCGGCGATCCTCGCCAAGCATCTTGGGACGAACAGGAAACCTTCAGGCGTCGCTCGGGCTCTCGTGCAGCGCGCATCTCCAATAGGCAAGAAAATGAAAATGACGCATCAAGTGTTCTTGCAGCTTCCGCTGGGCGGACGTCTGTGGGTGGCAAGCGCAACGAGCTTAGAGCAGGCCAGTGAATACTGGCGGACCTTCGATTCAACCTCGCCCGAAACATATTTGATCGTCGACGCGCGTTCCAGGCGCCTTGTTGAAGCATCTGAGGCTAAAAGCGCCGAGTGGACATTAACCAGAAATCTAAAGTCAGACTTGAATGCTTTTACTGCCGCATTTCATCGACTGCTTCATCCGCCGCTGATTCAGCTGTCGCTTGACTCCTAATCGCGGATCTTCACCTGCAATATAAGCTACATGGCGTCGTTATGACATCAACCGGACATGTGGAGTAGAAGCTGTGAAGAAACCCTCTGAACTTCCGTCTTGCAAAATAAGAAGTCTGCCGTAAGCTCGCGGCATGAGCCAAGAAAATCCGATCGGCAAACAGCCTTTAATCCGCTGTGTGAACCGCCAA
>Ga0074044_10004461_pt1 | contig 11588 bp, 10 predicted proteins | sample BogForMeECP23OM1_FD_94443 | JGI IMG/M metagenome (GOLD analysis project Ga0074044, IMG submission 94443) | Bog forest soil microbial communities from Calvert Island, British Columbia, Canada - Bog Forest MetaG ECP23OM1 | ecosystem: Environmental > Terrestrial > Soil > Wetlands ...
CTGCTACCGTCACTTGGCGGCAGGTGAGCGCACTGCGGCAGCATTTCAGCAGCGTTCGGATCGAGAGTTTTCACATTGCGGAACACCTCCAGGCTGCGGTGCTGACTCTCAACGCCACGCTGCTGCGCTCCGAAATCTACCTCTACTTTTCGGCTACCTAAGTCTTGAAATAACCAGGATTGTTCTCTACAGTCTGTCATCGAAGCGGCGTCCTTTTTGTAAAGTTTAACGTGTTCAATACCAAGCACTTACAAAAAAATACGCCGCTTTGCTAGCTTTTTGTGAGTTTTTCGGGCTAGCCGCACATGGAGTTTGGCGGCGGCTTTGCGTCGACGATGCTGCGCCCAGTCGATGCAGGAGGCTAGATTATGAAATCTTAATCTGCCATTCATTGCTTTCCTTCTGATCTCTGGGCTACAGATACGCTATTCCAATGCTGGCCTCAGAGGATTGTTCCAATTATCCTTTGTGGCGGCGCAGCGGGATCTATGTGCCACTATAACTAGCAACCGTCGTATTCTAAATATCCGATGAAGAACAAATTGACCTGCTTCACCATTGTACTCCTCTTTGGCGTTACCGCGTGCTCGAGCGCTGGCGGTACGGCTAAGCACGACCCTCCTAAGCACGACCCTCCGGGAGACTATGTCCAAATCCAACCAAGAGCATACAATTCTGAGTCTCGGAGCTTCGACAGACCGTGGCCTTTTGGTCCGGAATCAACTGTGCAGTAGTTTGAAAACCTGGCTGCAGGAGCAAGCTCCTGAAATGCAGTGAGCAGAAAAGGATGATCACTGAGCATATGATCGACCGGTGAAGAAATCCGCAGCCCCGAACGGTTCCGAGGATGGAGCCGGGCGTCAGCCCGGAGAGGGAGAGATTCGGCGCTCCCCTGTGGTTTTCCGGATCACTGCGTGGTATACATGGCTTTTCACGGTGCTGTTACTCACATTTGGAACATACACCTACAAGTGTCTCGACTGGTGTCTTTCCAGCGGGGTGATAGATGCGTTATCAGTCAGAGCCAAGCAGATTAGCAGGCGGTATGCTAGTCAGACGCCTCTGCGTGACGCTTCGTCGCCTGTACCGGCGACTGATCTCGAACGACGCGTGAATGAAGGGAAACCTCTGATCGGGACGGCAACCTTGACAATCGAAAAACGAAAATATGTTGTTAGGGTGGGTGCGTCAAAACGGCCGATCAAGGATGTATTGTACGGGACTTTGCTCACGCTGCTGGTGGCATTGGTGGTTGGGCTGGCTCTCGCAGCCTTTGGAAGCTTTTGCATCATCCATCGGTCCCTTGGACCCGTTTACGCGACTGGTTTGACGGCTCCAAATATCACAGGTATCGCCGTCGGGGATGAAGCCGATCAGCGATCAAGCGACGTCGCGCAGAATCTATCGACACGATCCCAAGCAGAACCGTCGCAGTTTTCTCTCGACGGATCCTGGCGCGGCGCGTTAAACGATGAGTTGGAAGATGCTTCCAAGACGCCGGAGCGCCCGCAATGGTAAAGCATGCTAACGAATGGCGCTAGAGAAGGAGTATAAGTAGTACAATTAATGCGATTCTTAGTTGTTGAAGATGAGGAAAAGGTTGTGCGCTTTTTGAGCCTCGGGCTCAAGGCAGAACGATTCGCAATAGATCACGCGGGAGATGGCAGGACCGGCCTCGAAATGGCATTGGCGACTCTTTATGATCTTCTCATCGTAGATCTGATGCTTCCAGGACTAAGCGGGATGGAGCTAATATCCTGGGTGCGCCGCCACAATAGCAGCGTGCCGATCATCGTCCTGACGGCGCGTGACGCGGTGGATGATAAAGTGAAGAACTTTGAGGCTGGAGCGGACGATTACCTCACGAAACCGTTTGCCTTCGCCGAGTTGCTCGTTCGAATCAAGGCCTTGCTCAGACGCGGCCAATGCAATCATTCGAATAGCGTGCGCATCGGAGGCGTGGAGATCGATCGCCTGAATCACCAGGTCAAGCGGAACGGGATGGCTATTAGGCTAACGCAGAAAGAATATGCTCTGCTCGAATATCTGGCTGTGAATCCCGGTCGCGTTCTCTCACGAACCATGATTCTCGAGCATGTCTGGGATCAGAGTTTTGAAGGCCTGACGAATATTGTCGACGTTTACATCCGCCAGCTACGTGCGAAGATCGACGAACCATTTAAGCAGAAGCTGATTCACACGGTGCGGAGTGTGGGCTACAGCCTCAGTGAGCACGACGTGGATTCGAGCACGGTGGACGCTCGGATGCGACCTCACCTGCAGCAAGCGAGCGAAGCGGAATGAATATCCAGAGTCTCCTTCTGCTTTGTGCGATGGGCGCACCGCTGGCGTTGCTATCGACTGGATGCAGGGCCACCGGGCAACAGGGCGCAAATGGCAACTTGGTTGTCCCACGCACGAGGACGAGTCCATATAAAGAGCGGACGGAGGATGATGACTGGTACGAGCCACCGAGGAGTCCACAGTACGGCCCGTGGGACTGAGCGGTAAGGATTAAGGTGGCATAGTTAACATTCAATAGGTTAAATCGGTTAAAGGTGTGGCGGAACCGTCCGGTTCTCAGGTAGAAGAACAAATAATGATTTTAATGCATGAACACGCGCTCACTCAGTTTCAGACTCACTGCTTGGCATGCCGGCTTATTAGTTGTATTGGGACTTGCGTTTGGAGCCTATTCTTACTGGCGCTTAGACCATTACCTGTCGCTTTATTGGACGGAATTATTGTCCCACCGTGCCGAGCGTATCGCCACAGCCCTGCTGACTAATATCAAACGGACCGGTGACCACTATGTCCGTAGTGAGATCGAAGCAAGATATGCACCGGAATCCAATGACCGCTTCGTTCGTGTTACCCGAGACCACGGTTCCGACGTGTTTATTTCCGGTGATCCGAATGACCACAGCTTTTCTCCACTTGAGGTGCCGTTGCCGGCCAAGTTCGATTCTCGCGTGAACACTCGTATCGAACGAGCGGGCCGTACCGACCTTTTGATTGCCACTGTGCCGTTTGTCACCGGAGGCGAAAAGTATCGGATCGAGGTAGGTGCGGCCGCGGTCCCGATACAAAAGGTGCTGCGGAGATTTTTGGTGACATTGCTCATCGGATTGCCCGTTGTGGTGGCAGCCGCGATCTGGGGCGGCTTTCTGGTGATCAAGTGGGCTCTCGCACCCGTGCAGAAAATTACGTCAACTGCCCAGAAAATCACAATGCATGATCTGAACAAGCGGCTGCCGGTCGTGGAAACTGGTGATGAAATAGCGAATCTATCGAAGACGCTTAACCAAATGATCTCCCGGCTGGATGAGTCTTTCCAGAGCGTGAAGCGTTTTACTGCCGACGCCTCTCACGAGCTGCGTACCCCATTGACAATACTACGGGGAGAGCTGGAAACCTTACTGTTGGATGAAAGCCTGTCGACGAATGTTCGCGAGACAGTGTTCAGCCTTATCGAGGAAGCGGAGCGGTTATCGAAAATTGTCCAATGTCTTCTGACGCTTTCGCGGCTGGATGCCGGCCGGACGCAGACCGAACGCGTCAAGGTAAACTTGGCCGATCTGGTTGCGGCCACCGCAGATCAAATGTGTCCGATGGCGGACGAAAAGAAAATCACGCTGACCTCAATTGCTCGCGAAGAGGTGGCAGTCAAAGGTGATCATGTTGGTTTAAAGCAAGTGATAGTTAATCTCTTGGACAATGCGATCAAGTATACCCCGGAGGGCGGAAGAATTACGGTCGGGGTGAGCGCGTCCGAGGAAAAGGCGCGCCTGGAAGTCTCTGATACAGGGCCCGGAATCCCGGATAGCGATTTGCCGCGCGTATTCGAGCGATTCTTCCGTGCCGACCCGATTCGCCTGGGAGCTATCGATGGAATCGGTCTTGGTCTGTCGATTGTTCAATCGATATGCACTGCGCATGGCGGCTTAGTGACGGCCGAAAATCACTCGGACGGCGGCTGTCGGATTACCGTGCAACTTCCATTGGCAACCTGAACATCTCTCATTGTATCTTTATGAGCGAATTTGCTTTCCCCGCATTGTCCAAGGAGGAGCCAAGATCACGCAAGAGAAGGTTAGTTCCCAAAGCGGCTCTGTGTTTAGGTGCTATTATGACGTCCGTTGTCTTTTGGGCGTGGATCCCAAAGGGTAGCACAGCGGACAGCGGATCAATGGTAGTGGACAGGGACGTCCCGGTCGCAAAGGCGACGCGGGCAAACCTGGTCAAGGATATTTCACTGTACGCCGATTTCAGACCTTACCAGGAAATTATGGTCCACGCCAAAGTTTCCGGATACGTACAGTCGATGCTGGTCGACATTGGAGACCATGTGCAGGCGGGTCAGCCTCTGGCGATATTGGAGATTCCAGAGCTTCAGGAGGACTTGAACAGGGCTTCGGCAGCGCTCTCGAAGAGCCAGGAAGAGGTGAAACGTGCAGAGGCCGACTATCGCGACGCCCACTTGGCCTACAATCGCCTGCTGGAAGTGGCAAAGGCTCACCCGACTCTGGTGGCACAACAGGAGTTGGACGCTGCTCAGGATAAGGACACAGCGATGGCGGGCACGCTGGGTTCCGCGCGAGAAAACGTCCAGGAATGCCAGGCGGAACTGGACCGAATGCATACAATGCTGGATTATGCGACGATCACCGCGCCTTTCAGCGGCATCATTACGAAACGCTTTGCCGACACCGGAGCTTTAATTCAAGCTGGAACTGCTTCCAATACCCAGGCGATGCCTTTAGTAGAGCTGGCTGAAGATAGTCGTTTGAGACTAGATTTTCCTGTTCCTGAGTCAGCAGTTCCGAAAATTCATGTGGGCGCTCCCGTAGAGATATCGGTTGATGCATTGCATAAGACGTTTCTTGGGAAGATCTCTCGCTATTCCGGGAAGGTAGACGTTTCGACGCGCAAGATGGAGACCGAAGTGGACATCCTGAATCATGATCTGAAATTGACTCCAGGAATGTATGCGACCGTGCGGCTGGTTCTGGAACAGAGGAGGAACGCTCTTACCGTCCCTCTGCAAGCCGTGACTTTGGGCCAGAACCCGACAGTAGTGGTTCTAAATGGGGAGCACCAACTCGAAGAGCGAAATGTTACGCTCGGCCTGCAGACCGCCAATAAGATCGAAATTCGGTCTGGACTGGTAGACAGCGAATTGGTGTTGGTCGGCAATCGGACCGGAATTCAGTTTGGCCAGAAGGCTACGGGAAAACTCGTTGACATGCCGGCAATGGAGTGAATGCCATTAACCGGATGTATGGTCGAGTTTCCACGGAAACGCTCCATGGGTTTCTTGCCTCGCCGATCTGTGCGGCCGCGTGATTGATAGAACCCATCGCTTTGCACGAACTGTTAGCTATATGTCGCGATTTTCCATCCGTTACCCCTACCTGATTATCGTCGTCTGTCTGATCATTTGCGTGGTGGGCGTTACGAGCATGGTCAAGATGCCGGTGGATCTGTTTCCACCGATCAAAATTCCCGTTGTGGTTGTGGCCACATTCTTCTCCGGGATGGCTCCGGAAGACATTGAAAATGATATTACTGGGCGGTTTGAGCGATTCTTCACTCTTGGAAGCGGTATCTCTCATATAGAGTCGCGCTCGCTACCCGGAGTGAGCCTGATCAAAATCTATTTTCAGCCGGGTACAGATGCCGACGCCGATGTCACTACCATTTCTAATCTCGCAATGGCAAACCTGCGGCGTCTTCCTCCCGGGACGTTACCACCTGTGGTGCTGAAGTTTGACGCCTCGAGTTTGCCGGTCTGTCTGATTACTCTGAAGGGGGAGGGTCTCAATGAGACTCAACTTCGTGACCTTGGTCAATTTACTGTCCGCAATCAGGTGGCCAACGTTCCAGGGGCGTCCGTGCCCCAACCATTCGGCGGGAAATACCGCCAGATCATGGTTTATGTCGATCCGCTGAAGTTGGAAGCCCACCAGCTCAGCGTGATGGATGTTGTGCGTGCGGTCAACGATTCCAATCTGATCTTGCCGGCTGGCGATGTTAAAGTCGGTCCATTCGACTATAATCTGTATACAAACAGTCAACTTGACACAGTCGACGAAATAAATCAGCTGCCGCTAAAGATGGTCGATGGATCGCCTGTACTCGTCGGCGATGTCGGACAGGCTAAAGACGGCTCGCAAATCCAGACAAGCATCGTTCGGATCGACGGTCAAAGCTCTGTTTATCTACCGGTTCTAAAGCAAGGTGGAGATGCTAATACAATTGCGGTCGTGGATGGAATTAAAAAAGCCGTAGCTAACCTTGTTGATGTCCCAAAAGCGCTAGTGGCAAAAGTCGTCTTTGATCAATCTGTATTTGTTAAGACCGCAATCGAGAACCTGATTCATGAAGGAGCAATCGGGTTGATTCTGACCGGGCTAATGATTCTGATCTTTCTTGGCAATTTCCGGGCTACAGCAGCTGTGTTTCTTTCTATCCCGCTTTCAGCTTTGGCAACCTTTATTGCTCTTTCGTTTGGGAACAGTACGATCAACTCGATGGTGTTAGGCGGTCTGGCACTCGCATTCTCACGCTTGATCGACAACTCTGTCGTCGTTTTGGAAAACATATTTCGTCACATCGAAATGGGAGAGTCCCCGATTTCGGCGGCGGAGCAGGGAGGAAGAGAGGTGGCTCTGCCGGTTTTGGCGGCGACACTCACTGCGGCGGTGGTGTTCTTTCCTGTGACGTTTCTTTACGGAGTGAGCCGGTACCTCTTTACCGCATTGGCTCTCTCGGTTGTGCTTTCGTTGTTTGCTTCTTACTTCGTCGCGATGACAGTGGTGCCATTGTTTTGCGCGTATCTTATCAGGGGACACCAGAACGATGCGACTCCGGCAGAATACGGTAAGCAGGCGTCTGGAAACTGGTGGGCGCGTTTCAATGCTCGCTTTAATCGAGGGTTTACCTCCTTTCTTGATGGGGTTGATCGCGTCCAGGTCATCGCGCTAGCGCGGCCGATCGGCACGGTGGTGGGAATTCTTGGCGTGTTCCTTCTCAGCTTCTCCCTCATTCCGAGAGTTGGGTTCGCATATTTTCCGAGGACCGACCCCGGGCAGTTCGTTATCAATCTGAAGGCGCCAACCGGGACCCGAATTGAAATTACCGAGCAGGAGGTCAAAAAGGTAGAAGATCTGGTCCGGCGTCTTGTCGATCGTCACGATCTGCGACTGGTGGTTTCAAACATCGGGTCAACACCCGGGTTCTCCTCGATCTACACGAGCAATTCGGCCTCTCACACGGCCTTTGTACAGATAAGCCTTACGGACGATCACCGCGTTGGTAGCTATGAGTACATGGGCAGAATACGAGCGGCGATGAAAAAGGAATTGCCCGAACTCACGACATATTTCCAGTCGGGCGGTCTTGTTGACGCCGTTCTGAACCTGGGGCTTCCGGCCCCCATCGACATCCAGGTTAGTGGTTCTGATTTGACGAAGGCCTATGCTACGGCCGCGGCAATCCGCGAGCAGGTCAGCGCGATTCCCGGCGTAAGTGATGCCTTCATCCCACAGGATATTGACGCGCCGGCACTTCGGCTTTTAATCGATAGATATCACGCTGACGAACTCGGACTCAGTCAGAAGGAGATCGTCAGTAACGTCATCACTGCGCTGACGTCCAACGGGATGATTGCTCCAAGTTACTGGGTCGATCCACGTACCGGAAACGATTATCTACTTACCGTCCAATACCAGGACCAAACCATTAAGTCACTCACCGATCTAAAGAGCATTCCGATTCGCGCTTCCAACGAAAAGGATCCGGCTCGTTTGGACGCAGTCACCAGTTTGGAGCGAGTCGAAGCGCCGACTGAAGTTGACCATAACCAGCTCCAACGAGTAATCGACATTTATGTCGCGCCGAAAGGCGAAGAGCTAGGGATGGTGGCAAATGCAGTGAACCGAATTATTGCGCAAACCAGGAAGCCCGACGGCATTCGCGTGAACGTGCGTGGGAGCGTTGCGGCGATGAACAGCTCCTTGCAGTCGTTTGGTCTGGGCCTCATTCTATCGCTATTGCTTGTCTATCTAATCCTTGTTGCTCAGTTCAAGTCCTTCATCGATCCGTTCATTATCCTGTTGGCGGTTCCACCGGGTCTTGTCGGGGTGTTGCTGATTCTCATTTTGACCAGCACCACCTTGAACATAATGTCCCTGATGGGAGTTGTGATGATGGTTGGCATCGTGGTGTCAAACAGCATTCTGATTGTTGAGTTCACGCATCGCCTGCTCAAAGATGGCATGGCGCCCCGAGAAGCCGTGCAGGTTGCCGTCCGCGTTCGCCTCCGCCCGATTTTGATGACCTCGCTGGCAACTATTCTGGGGCTCGTTCCGATGGCGTTGAAACTCGGCACCGGGAGTGAAGCTTATGCGCCATTAGCTCGCTCTATTATTGGGGGATTGCTAGCCTCAGTGGTGCTGACCGTTTTCATTGTACCGGCGGCCATATTGATAGTTTACAGGCGAAGGCAGGGTCGATATTCCACGCCCGCTGACCCAGAGCTGCTTTTGGTCCCGTGATTTGAGGCAAAATGATAGGAAGGTTATTCATCATCCTGTCGCTTGGTTGCGGCTGCGGATATGCCAAGAATGTTGACCGGTTTTCAAAAGGGATAAACGAGTCTTCGACCGGCATCACGGCACCGAAGAAGATCACTCTCAAACAGGCCGAGTTAATCGCGCTTGAGCAGGCGCCTGCACTTGGTAGGGCTGATTTCGACAGTCAGGCCGCTAAGCAGGGCATTATTGAGGCTCGCTCCCGATTTTTTCCCCAGGTGGAAGGGGATGTGACTGCGGTTGGCACCAGTAGCGCGAGTATACGCATCGGTGCTTCTGGAGGTCTGAATAACCCGACCATCCTTAGTCGAGAGGCAAATGGAATAAACGCCAGTCAATTGATTTTCGATTTCGGGCGAGCAGCGAATCTTACGGCGGGAGCGAAGTTTCAGGCCTTGTCGGAAGTCCAGCAGGAGCAGATGGTAAGAGCGCAGGTTCTCTTGCGGGTGGACCGAACCTATTTCAGCGTTTTGAAGGCGCAGGCGCTTTTAAGGGTTGCTAACCAGACCGTCGCCGCTCGCCAGGTCGTCTATGACGAGATCGCAGCTCTCGCTGAGAGCAAACTGAAATCGGATTTGGATGTGACGTATGCCAAAGTGAACCTGGAGCAAGCGAAACAGTTAGTCCTCGAGGCGGAAAATGCCCTCGGGGTGGCGAACGCAGAGCTTTCCGATGCGATGGGATTTGGTGAACTTCACAGCTTTACATTGCGTGACGAGCCGCAGTTTCCATTTCCGCGCGAGGACGTAGGCTCCCTGATTGCGACGGCTCGAGATATCAGACCTGAGATAGTTGCGCTGCGCGATCGCGTCAAGGCATTCGAAAGACAAGCTATTGCAGAGAAGGACGCGAGATTCCCCAGGATTGATGCGCTCGGCAGTGTTGGAAGGACGACCATAGGTCCTTCGTCCGTACAAGGCAACTACGCCGCAGCCGGCATCAACGTCGCAATTCCTCTGTTTACCGGAGGTCTGCTTTCGGCCCGCCAGAGGGAAGCTATGCTGCAGGCGAGCGCCGAAAAAAAATCTTTCCAGGAGGAAGAAGATCAGGTTGTGAAAGAGGTGAATTGCGCCTGGTTCGATGCCTCGAGTGCCTTGAAAAATATCGATGTGGCCAACCTGCTTGCAGCTACAGCCGGACAAGCTCTCGAGTTGGCTAAGGCGCAGTATCAGACTGGTCAGACTTCGATTATCGAATATAGCCAGGCACAGTTGAATGCTCTGCAGGCCGAAATCGCCGCGGCCTCTGCGAAGTACGATTACCAGATTGACCGTGTGCAACTGGAATATCAAACTGGCACCCTTTCACTCGGGACGCCCGGAGTGATAGGTCCGGGAGGGACATTTGAAAGTAGGCCCAAATGGGAACTAACCCGAGGACGAGGACGAAACGAAGATCGTCGCACACCAGATCAAAACCTGCAGATAGTTAATCCAAATCCTTAGAAATGCGTCTGCAATGCAGGCGCTGGCATTCAGTGATGGAATCCGTTCAGTTGTTCGCGGCCTAAGCGCAAAGGGATAGCGTCTCCAGGCCTCACGAGATCAGAACATCTTAGAATCGCCGGCCCTGATTGCGACAAGGGTGGCACGCTGCACTTTTGCAAAAGAGGATAAGGTCTGACGATCACCCAGCCTGCATTTTCGGTTTCGGTTTCGCAGTTGAGAACTTTGCCGAGGCAATCCAACTGGAAATCGAAAATCTCGCGATTGCCTTTCCACTTCAGATTGATACGGGAAGCCCTGTCGGAAACGTCGTAGTGAATGCTGACTACGAACGCTGCATCTTTGATGTTTTTCATATATGGGCTAGCCCGCAAAAAATTCACACGGTGCGAGGCTCTCAACCGGCCAGGTCACGCATAGCTTCCTTGCCCTTTATACACCGTCGGCGCCACGATGCACTTAATTCAACATTAAAAAGCTTTCAGAAAGGCGGACTTCGCTTATGTGCCGTCTCAAATATAATGGTAACGTCGTTGCGCTGAGAGGGTGTTTGAAAAGTCCGGACTCCGGTCAAATTCTGTCGAGTATTTGCTCACTTCAGCTTCCGGAGTTCCGAGCGTTTGGCGTTTTCAGGGTCAGCGGAAAACGCCCAAGCCACCGGCTCAATCTCGCCATCCAGCCGGCCGCAAAGCGGTGCACGTTGCCGACAAAGGCGTCGCACCCGCCGCCTACCATCCCCATCCTGTCATTTAGTCCTAACCAGCGTTCGGACAGCCGAGGTAAATGAAGGCCGCGTTGACCCTTTATCATTTGATACATTGCGCTTCCCATTGCTCTTTTTTACCTAACCTCGTTTGACCAATCAACCGGTCAAGCGTGACCGCAGCGATGATCAGACCCCCCCATGACAACAAATGTCTGGATTTGCAGCATGTTCAGGCCATTGCTGATCGTGCCAATGATCAGGCGCCGATAACCACCGAAGGGATCGTGTTCTGCTCCTCCAATGACCGAGATACCAGGATCGCCTCGACAGCGCCCAAAGAATTGAAAATCGTGCAGCCGAGGTTTTCTGGGCCAAGATCTTCGTATCTCAGTGCAGTTTTGAATTACTTCTCGACAAAACGCTCGATCCTTATTGGTGCAGGTTTGGATGGCATCGAAACAAGCCGCTGTGGACCTTTTACTCCTCGCCGGATCCAGCAGATCGTACAGAGCTACCGTGGGCTCTTTTTTGCTCTCATGGCCGGAGATCAGTTGGATCTGTGCATCCGATAGACCTCGTGAGGTGAGGTACGTAATCATCTGATGGCGGAATAGATGGGGATCTACCGGTTGAGTGAGTCGTGTTGTACGGAGGCAGCTAACCGTCTGTAACCACTTTCCGCATCAGATTCTTTTTATCAGCCGAAAAGAGCGCGCCCTGGTAAAGCTCGTACGAGCTGCCTGATTTCTCCCGAATTACGATGCGAAAGACTCGGGTACTGTCTCCTCGCTGGAAAAACCAAGGCAGATATTCTGCACTAAACGGGATGGCATTCCCGCGCCC
>Ga0074044_10004462_pt1 | contig 11586 bp, 10 predicted proteins | sample BogForMeECP23OM1_FD_94443 | JGI IMG/M metagenome (GOLD analysis project Ga0074044, IMG submission 94443) | Bog forest soil microbial communities from Calvert Island, British Columbia, Canada - Bog Forest MetaG ECP23OM1 | ecosystem: Environmental > Terrestrial > Soil > Wetlands ...
GTGCTGGCGCTGGCTGGACGGGATAAACTGACTTTTATCATGCCGCCGCAATGGAGATCATTCGGCGATTGGCTCGAACAGCTTATTGCCGAAAGCACCGGCAAAGAAGGAAAAGGCATTTTGCCCGTTCTGGACGAGCCGTTTTTTAATAATGCCTCTTACGGAAAAGATCGCGTTTTTGTTATTTTTCAAAATAATGAGGAGGCAAAAACTCCTCAGATCGAATTCCTGATTAATGCGGGGCATCCTGTTATTGCTATTAGACTTAAAGATGATTACAACCTGGGTGCGCAAATGTTTATCTGGGAAATGGCCACCGCCATAGCCGCGCACATTATGAGGGTAAATCCTTTCGACCAGCCGAATGTTGAGGCGACAAAAAAATACACCCTCGGTATGATTACCGAGCATAAAGAAAAGAAAAGCATAAAAGATACAAAACCGGCGCTAACTTTCGCGCAAGGCTTTGTCTTTGGCAATATCAGCGGCGCGACACTTGTAGAAGCTTTTACCAATTTTTTAGAACAGGCAACCCCCGGAGATTATATCTCTTTGCAGATTTATTTAAGTCCCTCGCCGGAGATTGACGCGGCAGTTGGACATTTTCGTGAAATGATTCGGCAAAAGTATAATGTCTCTGTAACTTTTGGTTATGGCCCGCGTTACCTTCATTCAACAGGCCAACTTCACAAAGGCGATGCCGGCAACGGTTTATTTATTCAATTCACACAGGACGACTCTGAGGATGTTGACATACCCGATGATATCGGCAAAGAAGAGTCTTCTCTTACTTTCGGCGCGCTCAAAGCCGCTCAGGCTCAAGGTGACTGGCAGGCGCTGATAGATAAAGGACGCAGAATTATCCGTTTTCACTTTCAAGAAAATCCCGCCGCCGGGTTAAAAACTCTCACCAAACTTCTTTAGCCTTTCATTTTATACCAATTCTAAAGATGCTCATTCAAAATATTTATTTTATTCACTTTCCGTATTCTTCTTGATGAATGGTTTGATAATTTCAAAGAGAATTACGGTAATAAGCGTAATCAAAAGCAGAATCAGTAATGTGTTGATAAATTCCTTATGGACACTGGATAAAAAAGACAGCAGATTACCTAATATGCCCGCGCCTATGGCAGCCAGCATTTTTTTCATCTTGTCGCTCGGATTGAAAGTCATGCAGCATCCTTAGTGAATCCTGTATTGACGTCAACTTAACTAATTACCCTGAGAATTAGCGGATCATGCCGCTGGGGAGCCGCGGGAATTTCTTTCGGATAGCCGATAATAACAGGCGCGACGATCTGGCAGCCATCGGGGATTCGCAACAGGGCTTTTGTCTTGGGATCACGGATATATGAACCCAATGCGATCCAGCAAGTTCCTAATCCTCTCGATGCCGCCGAAAACATGATATAGCTTACGGCCAGAGCGCAATCCAATTCCAGAGAATCCACTGCGGTAGAACCGATTACATAAATCAAACAGGGCGCGTTATAAAACACATTAAAGTTTTTGTTTTTGAGCATATCGACATATCCGGGATTAAGTGACGTTTTATTTTTGGCAAAATCATCAAGAAGATTTTCTTTGCTTTCATCGGAGAGCGCTTTAATGGTATTTTTACATTTAACGATAGAAAACCGGCAAGGTTGACCATTGCTGGCTGAAGGCGCCAGACAAGATTCCTTGAGTATTTCTTTTATTATATCGAGCGGAACTTCTTTTTCCTGAAAATCACGGATTGCTCTTCTGTTTTTTAATAATTCTGCAAATGTCATCATCATAATGGTTCCTCCTTTTATTAATGATTTCATCTTGTCGATTATCTATCACTTATCAGGGTAAAAAAACAGAGATAATAGCCAAAATAACATGTTGAAACAAATCTATCACCGGATTAAGAAAACCTAAATACAACAACCCGATAACAATAAAAAACCCAAAAGGTTCAATTTGATCAAGAACTTTTGTTATTGATTCCGGCGCGAAACCCATGAGAATTTTGGAACCATCAAGCGGAGGAATAGGAATTAAATTAAATGCGGCCAATATAATGTTAATCCGGGCCAGCAGAAAAAGCACTTGTTCAAGCATCCCTGAATGTTCAGGAGAAATCAGCCGTAATAATAATAGAGCGGTAAAAGCGCAGATAATATTCGCCGTAATACCTGCCGCTGAAACGAGAATAAGCGCTCTGCGTCTTTTATCGCCAGGGATATTCTCCAGATTTATGGGAACAGGTTTTGCCCAGCCAAAACCGATAATCAAAAGCATCAAAGTCCCGATAACATCTAAATGTTTTATCGGATTGAGCGTCAATCGTCCCAGCCTTTGTGCTGTGGGATCCCCCATTTTATAGGCAACCCAGCCGTGAGCTAATTCATGAAAGATGACTGAATATAACAGCAACGCCGATAAAATTACAAAAGCCAGTGGATCTTTAATTAATAAATTTATAAGTCCCATCGTAAAATCCTTTAAGTCAACTGAATATCACTGATATTTATCCATCATTTTCTTCTGTCTGCCTTTTACCGGATATCCTGCTGTTGTCTGGGCTCCGTTCGTTTTACTTTCGTTTGGGATTTTCCGGCCTGGCAGAGATTTTCTTGGGATTCTACCCCACCTACAAGGAGCCCTTCATTCTGCCTTAGATTTTCTTCATACACCTATACACTGGGTTTCCCATCAACAAAGATTGAGCTCTAACCGGAAACGCATTCCATTCATGAGAACGCATAAAAAAATATCATTACATTGCAGAAAGTTTTCACCAATATGGTGAAAACTTTCTTTAGAATCCCAACAACATTATCAGATAATCTCATAACAGGTTTTGATATCCATGCCCGGTTCCAGCAAGGGCAAAAGACTTTCAATATTTTTCATCAAATTGGCGGAATGCAGTCTCAGAGCATCCTTATCGCTATATTTCTCATAAAATATAATTGTACTTTCATCGCCGCGGACAGTGTGTGGTATATACTCCTTGCATCCAGGCTCGCTCGCTTTTATTTTTGGAACAATCTCTTTGAGCGCGTTGATAGCGTCTTGAGTTTTTCCTTCTTTAATTTTTAAAGTCGCAATCAGTGTAATCATTATCTTGTCTCCTTTTGATTAAGAACTTCTTTTCTCACTGAGGGAGTATATGAATAAGGCTTCTGTGTGTCAAAGGAATATTTATTTAAATACGTGCGGCAAAATATGCGGTGGTCTGCGTGTAATCATTTAAAGCATGTATCTTTACCGGATTAAGATTAAGGAAATATAAAAAGATGTTTACATTTATCTTCGAAGTACGGTAAACTTTTCAACAATAAGCAGAAATTCGTTTTAATATGAGCATGAAAATATTTCCCTGTCAATTAAACAGGGAAATATTTTTTATATTTATTTTTTAAATATATCCGTCACGCGTTCAATATCCGATCCGGCTTCCGCTACGATCCTTTCGATAAGATCTTTACACGTTGGAATATCTTTTACGAACCCAACGGATTGCCCCATCATCATGGGAGCATTATCAACATTGCCGCATTCCCACGCATCTCTTACTCTCTGTCCGGATATCAGCGGAATAAGTTGTTCCAGGCCCCCGCCTTTTGCTTCCATGGCCAACACTTCTTCAACAATCTTATTTTTTATTGCCCTGCCCTGCAAACCGATGGATTTACAGATAAGAGTTGTCTCATGTTCCTGCCGCCTGATAAGTTCCTGTTTAATGTTATCGTGAACCTCACACTCCTGTGTAGCGACAAAGCGGGTCGCCATCATAACTCCCTCGGCACCCAGAGCAAGCGCCGCCGCAAATGTGCGGCCGTTGGAAACACCGCCAACAGTCACTACCGGAATCTTCACTGTTTCAACAATTCGAGGAGTGAGCACCATTGTGGTTACGTCATCATTAAGCGGATGACCGCCCTCTTCTATACCTGCGGCATAAATGCCGTCATAACCGGACTTCTCGGCATGCACGGCATGACGCACCGATCCTACCTTGTGAAATAGTTTAACTCCCGCCTTCTTTAGAATATCTATGTATTCTTTTCCCACCGCCTTGTCCAGCGGCGTGCCGGATATCTCCAGACCGGCAACCTTTTCCTCAGCGCAAACACGGAGGAACATTTTATGATGCTCGGCTGTAATATGCACCGACGGCAGAATAGTCACATTCACCATAAAGGGTTTGTCGGTCAGTTTTCTTGTCAGCTTAATGGCCTCACGGAATTCTTCCTCTGTGGAAAAATTTCCCGCGGTCAGGTTTCCCATACCGCCGGCGTTAGAGATAGCGGCGCAAAGCTTTGGCTTGCAAAGCCACATCATCGCGCCGCATATAATGGGATATTTTATTCCGAACATTTCCGTAATAGCTGTTTTCATTTTTCTTCCACCTATATAATTTATTTTGTAATTATTTAATTTTTCAATGCTGTTTAATCAGAGATTAACAGAGAATCACTTTTGGCTGACGACGGCATATAGTCCGCGTCCAGTACTTTAATAATGTCACTATACAGCCTCTTTTTTAATTCACTAAAAATTCCCCGCTTCTTCTGGAAAGTTTTGGCAAAGGTTATAGCCAAGGCCATAAGATCTTCCTGATTGGCACAAGCTTTCACAATAATGTTATGTTTTTCCAATTCAGGCGCGGTATAACGATTTCCGGAAAACTGCATCTGTGAGAATATGTGCAATGGAATGGCTTTCTTAACAAAAGCGTTCATGCCCCATCTGAAAGGAATGCCGATGTTAACTTCAGGGAAACAGAAGAAACCTTTGTCCGACCGCATGAATCGAAAATCGCAGGCGCAGGATAATATCGAGCCATTGCCGAAAGCATGGCCGTTGATCGCCGCGATTACCGGCACCGGATAAAGAAGTAGTTTTTTAAACACAATGTCCATTTCGTTGATGAAATCAGTGACCGGCTGGTGTTCATTTTTCTGCATCTGTCCCGTAATCCATACAACGTCTATGCCCTGAGAAAAATTCTTCTCGTCATTGGAAGTAATAATAAGGGACGATATTAATTTATCAGCAATTATTTCATCGAGCATGGCGTTTAAAGTTTTGGCAAAAACAAGGTTTTGCCTGTTTTCACCATTGGTCATGGTTATAATCGCTACGGTTTCATCTTTGACCCAATTCATGATAGACATATTCTTTATTTCCTTTCCCTTTTTCAAAATATATTTTACGGCCAGAACGGCCACAATATCCAACGAATTCCATTATCTGACAACTATTTTCAGCCATAAAAAAAGTCCAAATAAGTTGCTGGAGTATAAGAAGTCCCATCCTGTATGTCAAGAATATAATAATCATCCGGCCTTGATATTTACGTAACAAAGTATTAGCTTACATACAATGTATCTATCCAGAAAATTAACTTGCAATTAATTGTAATACAAAAATTTCAACTCTTGAAAATGATGGAAGATTAAAACAGGTTAAAGATTGAAGGAGGTATAAAAAATGGCGTTAAAAACGGCCGAACAATATGAGGAAAGCCTGCGCAAAATGAATTTAAAAGTCTATTTACTGGGTGAATTGGTGAAAAATCCGGTAGATAATCCGATAATCAGACCATCCATGAATTCCGTAAAAATGACTTACTCGTTAGCTCAAGATCCCCAACATGAAGATCTAATGACTGCAAAATCCCATCTGACGGGAGAAAAGATAAACCGTTTTTGCCACTTGCATCAAAGCACTGAAGACCTGGTAAAGAAAGTAAAAATGCAGCGCTTGATGGGACAAAAAACCGGTGCCTGTTTTCAAAGATGCGTCGGAATGGATGCCATAAATGCCGTAGACAGCGTAACTTTTGAGATGGATAAAAAGCTAGGCACTAAATATCATGAACGCTTCATCAAGTTTCTTAAAATGATCCAGAAAGAAGATCTTGTTGTCGACGGCGCTATGACTGATCCCAAAGGCGATCGAGGACTTTCTCCCGGTAAGCAGGAAGATCCGGACCTCTATACGCATGTTGTGGAAAAAAGAAAAGAGGGCATTATCGTGCGCGGCGCCAAAGCGCATCAGACGGGCGCAATCAATTCGCACTGGATTTTAGTTATGCCGACAATTGCCATGTCCAAAGAAGACGCCGATTACGCGGTTTCTTTTGTTGCGCCTGCCGACGCGGAGGGTATTTCCTATATCTACGGAAGACAATCCTGCGACACGCGGAAATTGGAAGGCTGTGAAATAGATGTCGGCAACAGGCAGTTCGGCGGCCATGAGGCATTGATGGTTTTTGACAATTTATTCGTTCCCTGGGAAAATGTGTTTATGTGCGGGGAATACGAATTCAGCGGAGCTCTGGTAGAACGTTTTGCCGGTTATCACCGTCAGAGTTATGGCGGCTGCAAAGTCGGCGTCGGCGATGTGCTGATCGGTGCTGCGGCTCTGGCCGCTGATTACAACGGCGCATCCAAAGCTCCCCACATAAAAGACAAACTGATTGAAATGATACATCTCAATGAGACGCTTTTCTCCTGCGGAATCGCCTGTTCGGCGCAGGGACATAAAACAGATTCCGGCACTTACCTGATTGATTTACTGCTGGCCAACGTCTGCAAGCAAAATGTTACAAGATTTCCTTATGAGATCGCCAGGCTGGCGGAAGATATTTCCGGAGGAGCAATGGTTACCATGGCCTCGGAAAAGGATTTGCGTCATCCGGAAATCGGCAAATTAGTCGAAAAATATTTTAAAGGAATTGCTTCGGTTCCCACGGAGAACCGCTGCCGCATTTTAAGGCTGGTGGAAAATATTACTCTGGGCACGGCAGCTGTCGGCTATCGCACGGAATCCATGCATGGCGCAGGGTCTCCGCAGGCTCAGCGAATTATGATTTCCCGTCAGGGGAATCTGGAACAGAAGAAGAAACTGGCTAAAGAAATCGCCGGAATTAAAGATTAAATGAATGCAAATTGGTATTTGTGTAAAATATTGCGGCGGCTGTAATCCAATTATTGACAGAGCAAAACTGGTTCAGGAAATCAAAAAATTACTTTCACCGGAATTCATTCTGTCAGATGGCCAAACGCAAGAACAATGGGATATCGGCATTCTCGTTTGCGGCTGCCTGACGGCCTGTGCAAATAAACCTGATTTTAAGAATTCCGCCGTCAAATGGATTTTAGTTGCCGGTCATTCCGTTGACCATAATAATGTTCCGGAAAAAGAATTGGCTAGTATTGTCTTAGCCAAACTTAAGTAATAAATCTCCCCATTGTAAAATTTTCTTCCTGCGCAACCGGTTGGCACCATATGTTGGACTGAAGTTTTGTCACTTTTTTATTATTTACGATTGATGCGAGCGTACTCGATGGATGTAATAATTTGTTTTATTCAGAAAGAAGTGCCTGTTTAAGTTTATCCGCTGCTGTTATTTATTTTTCATCTTATTGAGTCTTGACTGCGCCTCCTCGTGCCCTTGCGCAGCTGCCTCACTATACCAAACCTCTGCCGAAGAAGAATCCCGTTTAACGCCTCTACCTTCTTCTAATATTAAACCAATATTGAACTGTGCATCTGCAATCCCTTTCTCAGCAGCTTTTAAAAACCACCTTGCAGCCTCGGCATAGTCCTGTAATCCTTGACTAAACATCAGTCCCAGATGATACTGGGCTTCAGCATGACCCTGTTCACCAGCCTTGAAATACCATTTGGTTGCCGCAGCATTGTCTTGTTCAACGCCTGTACCTTCTTCATATGCCAAACCCAAATAAAACTGTGCGGATGCAATTCCTTGTTCAGCAGCCTTGCGACACCATTTGATGGTCTCTGCGTTGGTCTGCAAAACACCGGCACCAGTTTCGTACATTGTGTTTAGATTATTCCTGGCATCTGCATCACCCTGCACGGCGGCTTTGAGATACCATTTAATTGCCGCAGCATTACTTTGCCCAACCAGCATTGCTTTGCCCATCGTGTCTTTACCACTTTGATACATCATACCCAACTTATTCTGGGCAGCAGCAATTCCTTTCCCGGCAGCTTTGATAATTGTCTCTGCATCTTCTTCTTGCTCAACATCCTTTCCTTCATCTAAAACCAAACCAGCATCGGGCTGTTCATCTGTAATCTCCTGTTCTTCAACCTTGCTGGCTGTCTCTACATTCTCTTGCGGTATATTTTTGCTTTCATCGAATGCCAAATCAACACCGAGCTGTTTATTAGCATCCCCTTGTTCTTCTATTTCGCTGGCCGTCTCTTCATTTTCTTGCGGTATACTTTTGCTTTCATCGAATGCCAAATCAACATCGAGCTGTTTATTAGCATCCCCTCGTTCTTCAATTTCGCTGACAGTCTCTACATTCTCTTGCGGTATATTTTTGCTTTCATCTAATGCCAAATCAACATCGAACTGTTCATCTGTATCCTCTTGTTCTATAACCTCGCTGAGGGCCTCTGCCTTGTCATGTGCAACATCTTTTTTACCTTCTTCTGAATCGTTAATGATAGCCCCTGTCTTGTTTAAAGGAATATCGTACATCAAACTCAAATTGAACTTGGCTTCATTATTTCCCTGTTCAGCAGCCTTGACGTACCATTTTACGGCCTCAGCCTGATACATCATACCAATACTATTCTGGGCATCGGCATGGCCCTGCCCGGCAGCCTTGAGATACCAATTCATGGCTTGAACATCGTCTTGCGGTACACCTTCACCTTCCTGATACATCTTACCCAGGTTATTCTGGGCATCAGCATCACCCTCTTCAGCAGCTTTGAGATACCATTTTATAGCTTCGGTTCTGTCTTGCGGAACGCCTTTACCATGCTGGTACATCATGCCAAGGTTATTCCGGGCAGCAGCATTACCTTGTGCAGCAGCCTTGAGATACCATATCATGGCTTCAGCATAGTTCTGCTCAACGCCTTTACCATGCTGATACATCATACCCAGGTTATTCTGGGCATCAGCATGATCCTGCCCGGCAGCCTTGAGATACCATTTTATGGCTTGGGCTTTGTCTTGCACAACACCTTTACCATTCTGGTACATCATCCCCAGTTCATTCTGGGCATCAGCATGACCCTGCCCGGCAGCCTTGAGATACCATTTTATGGCTTCAGCATCGTTTTGCACAACGCCATTACCATTTTGATACATCATCCCCAGTTCATTCTGAGCATCAACATGACCCTGCCCGGCAGCCTGGAGATACCATTTTATGGCCTCAGCATCGTTTTGCACAACGCCTTTACCATGCTGATACATCATGCCAATTTCATTCTGGGCATCAGCATGACCCTGCCCGGCAGCCCTGAGATACCATTTTGCGGCCTCGACATCGTCTTGAGGAACACCAATACCCTGCTGATACATCATGCCCAGTTCATTCTGGGCATCCTCATGACCCTGCTCGGCAGCCTGGAGATACCATTTTACGGCTTCAGCTTCGTCTTTAGGAACGCCCTTACCCTGCTGGTACATCATGCCCAGATTATGCTGAGCATCAGCATGACCCTGCCCGGCAGCCTTGAGATACCATTTTATGGCCTCAGCATCGTCTTGAGGAACACCCTTACCCTGCTGGTACATCATGCCCAGCAGGTTTTGAGCAGAAGCATCACTTGCATCTGCCAACTTCCTGTATAGTTTATCTTCTTTTTTACTCATATTAAATCACACGCTTATCCCGCTTATTAACACTTAGTCTATTTGCTGATGACGAAGTGAAGAAGATTTGTTGAATGCCTAACTTAAATTTTATTAGTTTGCATAACATATATAATCTATTTCATAAAACGTCATATGGCAAGTCCAATTTTATCTATCCAATTTTATCTATTATTCCCAATTGCAATGTTGGAAATTCGGAGGATTTAATTATATTGACTGCTTTGTAAAACAGAAAAACACTGATTTATTACAGGAGAAATTTATTGAATAAATCACGGGCATGAACCTCAAAGCAAGCATTAGAAAGCGACAAGTCTCTTTTTTGAAATTACCCCTCTCTTTTTGACCTAATGCGGATTTAGTCTTGTAATTATTTAATACTCTTCGGTATTATTACGATTGCTACCACTTTTATCAACTATTTATACTTTGACGTACTTCAAATTTAATTTTTATTTCATAGTCTGACTATGAAATAAAATAATACTTGACAGTACGACTATGATGATGTATCTTAAAATCATCATCGACGGAGGATATGATGATGACGGATAAGAGTCGCCCTAAAACCAGAAAAGACCGTATTATGGATGCCGCCTTGCGCATCTTTGCCGAAAAGGGCTTCCAGAACACGACGATTACCGAAATCAGTAAAGCGGCCGGGGTTTCAGAAGCCACAATATACGAATATTTCGGCACAAAAGAAGACCTTCTCTTCGCCATTCCCGAAAAAGTGTCTAATGAGACCTTTGAGGAATCATCAAAAGTCATACCATATATCAAAGGAGTGGAAGGGAAAATCAGAGCTATTCTGCTTTTCTATGTACAGCTTTACCAATCCAATCCCAACTACTCGGCGCTGGTTTTGCTGCAGCTAATGTCCAATAAGAGATTTCGCCATACACCCGCGCATGCTGCTATACGCCGGTCATCTCATAATTTTTTGGATTGCATCAAGGAGGGAATAGCCAATGGAACTTTCAAAAAGGATTCCAATCCTTATTTGATTCGCTCCATGTTCATGGGCACTGTCGAGCACTTATTCATTCATTGGCATATGCAGGGAATGCCTAAACGAAAGCCAAGCATCGCGGATATGCTCGATCCTTTAATCGAAATTGTTTTTGACGGCATCCGCGCGAGGAAAGAAGAGTCATGCCCGACATTTTACCTGAAACTGGAAGATGCCAATGTTTTGGAAAATATTATGAAGAAAAAAGATGGAGGAACATCCTCAAAAGATAAAACCAAATAACCAAAAACTTTTTTAAAAGGGGTATTAAAATGAGAACAAAACAAGATTTTATAAACGCCTTGTCGAAAATGAAACGTAACATCTATTATGATGGTAATCTGATCGATCGGACGGACGAACTGCAAAGCGACTGCATCAATGTTATGGGCACGACGTACGATGAAGCGGCCAAACCCGAAAATGAACGTCTGATGACTGCCACATCTCACCTCACCGGAGAGAAGATTAACCGTTTTACTCATATTCACCAGAGTAAGGAAGACCTGCACTGTAAGCAGGATATGACGCGTATGCTGTGCCAGAAAGTCGGTGGCTGCATCCAGCGATGCATGGGCATAGATGCCACAAACGCCATTTACAATGTCTCGTATGAAGCGGATAAAGTAAAAAAGGGCGAGACCAATTATCACGAAAACTTCAAGAAATGGCTGACCCGTTTCCAGAAGGAAGACATGATCGCCGCATCCGCTCAGACGGACACCAAGGGCGACAGAATGCTGCGCCCTGCCGAGCAGCCCAATCCCGGTTCTTATGTGTATATCAAGGAGAGAACCAAGGACGGCATCATTGTGGAAGGCTGTAAGGTGCACATTTCCGAAGCGTCCGTATCTGATGAAATCCTTGTTATACCTACCCGCGCGCTCAGGTCCGAAGACAAAGACTACGCCGTGGCTTTTGCCGTTCCCGGAGA
>Ga0074044_10004463_pt1 | contig 11584 bp, 6 predicted proteins | sample BogForMeECP23OM1_FD_94443 | JGI IMG/M metagenome (GOLD analysis project Ga0074044, IMG submission 94443) | Bog forest soil microbial communities from Calvert Island, British Columbia, Canada - Bog Forest MetaG ECP23OM1 | ecosystem: Environmental > Terrestrial > Soil > Wetlands ...
GCGCACGTGGATGGTGGTGCCCTGGTCCATCTCGACGCTGAAAGCGCTGTCGTGCAGCCGGTCGATGACGCGGCGCACGCTTTCCGCCGCGTTGTCCTGGACGTGGCGCATGTAGGCGCGCGCTACCGGTAGCGTGAAGTGGCGCACCATCTTGCGCAGCTCGTGGACGCCCTTCTCGTTGGCGGCGATCTGCGCCTTCAAATCGTTGACGTTCTGCAGCGGATTACGAGCCGGATAACTACCGCCGGTAAGCAGGGCGTAAACTTCCTTCTCGCGAAAACGGCCGCGTTCGACGAGCTTGAAATTGTCGATGTAGATGCCTTCCTGCTCGATCGTGGTGGCGTTCGGCGACATCGAGCCCGGCGATATGCCGCCGACATCGGCGTGGTGACCGCGCGAGGCCACCCAAAAGAGAATCTTTCGTCCATCGAACGCCGGCGTGCAGACGGTGATGTCCGGCAGATGCGTGCCGCCGTTGTACGGGGCGTTGATGGCATAGACGTCGCCCGGCCGAATTTTTCCCTTGTTTTCCCGGATGACGGTCTCGACCGCGCGATCCATCGAACCGAGATGCACCGGCATATGCGGCGCATTGGCGACCAGCGAGCCGTTGCCGTCAAAGACCGCGCAGGAAAAATCGAGCCGCTCCTTGATGTTCACCGAATAGGCGGTGTTTTGCAGCGCCACGCCCATCTGCTCGGCGATCGACATGAAGAGATTGTTGAACACTTCGAGCATGACCGGATCGGCGTGGGTGCCGATGGCACGTATCCGCTTAAGTTTTGCGATCCGCCGCAGCACAAGGTGATTTTTGGCCGTCAGCTCGGCTTGCCAGCCCTGTTCGACAACGACCGTCTGGTGCGGCTCGATGATGATGGCCGGACCCTTCACCTTGTGTCCGGGAACAAGCGTCTCGCGCGTGTAGACGGCGGCGCGGTGCCATTTTCCGCCGGAGAAGAACCGCGTGCGGCGCGCCGGAGCCGTGCGCTTGGTGTGCGTTATCTTTCGCGCTTTTTCTCTGAAAATGGCGCCGCCGCCGACCGCCTCGACCGACACCGCCTCGATGACCAGCGCCTTGCTGCGATCGATAAAACCGAACTGCGCTTTGTGCGCGCGCTCGAAGGCGGACTTCATTTTCTGCAGCGACGACAGCTTCACAGCTCCCTTCGGCGGAGGGTTGAAGGCGCCGGCATCGACAATCAACGGCGCATCCGTTCCCGCGTAACGGATATGCGCGCGCACGTGCAGCGTGATCTTTTTTGTCGCGACGCCCTGGCCCGCGACTTCCTTGATCGCGGCGTTCGCCAACCGGCGCGCCACGCCCGCGAGCGTCTTGCGCGCCTGTTCACCGAACGGCTCCTCGATTGCCTGCTGGCGGACGCTGCGGATGTCGGCAAGCCCCATGCCGTAGGCGGAAAGCAGCGACGAGAACGGATGGATCAGCATGCGCGTCATGCCGAGCGCGTCGGCAACGAGGCAGGCGTGCTGGCCGCCGGCGCCGCCGAAGCAGTTGAGCGCATAGCGCGTCACGTCGTAGCCGCGCTGCACCGAAATTTTCTTGATCGCGTTCGCCATGTTCTCGACGGCGATCTTGATAAAACCATCGGCCACCTGCTCGCCCGAGCGTCCGTCGCCGATGTCCTTGGCGAGCGCCGCAAATGTGTCGCGCACCGCGTCGGCATCGAGCGGCTCATTTTGTTGCGGCCCGAATATTTTCGGAAAGAAATCGGGAATGAGCTTCCCGACCATGACGTTGGCATCGGTCACGGCGAGCGGGCCGCCGCGCCGATAGCATTTTGGCCCGGGATTGGCGCCGGCGGAATCCGGGCCGACGCGAAATCGGGCGCCATCGAAGTGCAGGATCGAGCCGCCGCCGGCCGCCACCGTGTGGATCAGCATCATCGGCGCGCGCATGCGCACGCCGGCGACTTCCGTTTCGAAGGTTCGCTCGTACTCGCCGGCAAAATGCGACACATCCGTCGAGGTGCCGCCCATATCGAAGCCGATGAGCCGCGCAAAACCGGCTTGGCGCCCGGTCTCGGCCATGCCGACGACCCCGGCCGCCGGCCCCGACAGGATGGCGTCCTTACCGCGGAACAGCGTGGCGGCGGTCAGTCCGCCCGACGACATCATGAACATCAGCGGGGTCTCCCCTCCGCCACGTGGGGAGGGATTCAAATCACCGGCCACTTGCGCCACGTAGCGGCGCAGGATCGGCGAAAGGTAGCTATCGACCACGGTGGTGTCGCCACGCCCAACGAGCTTGATCAGCGGCGAGACTTCGTGGCTCGCAGACACCTGCTCGAATCCAATCCCGCTCGCCAGCGCGGCGACGCGCTGTTCATGGCTGCTGTAGCGGTAGGCATGCATCAGGACGACGGCGACCGCGCGGATGCCGTCATTCTTCGCGCGCGCGAGCTCGGCACGCACCGCATCAAGGTTCAGCTCGCGCTCGACCGTGCCGTCGGCCCGCACCCGTTCATCGACCTCGGCCACCCGCTCGTAGAGCATGTCCGGCTTGATGATGTGCCGCGCAAAAATTTTCGGCCGCGCCTGGTAACCAATCCGCAGCGCGTCGCGAAAACCCTTGGTGATCAGAAGCAGCGTGCGCTCGCCCTTGCGCTCAAGCAGCGCATTGGTCGCGACCGTGGTGCCCATCTTCACGGCGCTGATGCACGCGGCCGGTATTGCCTCGCCGGGCGCCATCCCAAGCAGGTGGCGGATGCCCGCAACCGCCGCGTCGCGATAGGCTTCGGGATTTTCCGAAAGCAGCTTGTGGGCGACGAGCTTGCCGTCCGGCGCCCGGCCGATCACGTCGGTAAAGGTACCGCCGCGATCAATCCAAAACTCCCAGCTTCCTCGCATGTGGTGATTATAGTCCAAGCCGGATCGATTACTTATCTCGCTCCAGGATGTCCGCGATAGTTCTGATCTCGTTGCGGGCGTATTTGGGCAGGCCGGCGCTGATCGACTCGCCCGAGTTGAATGAGGATCGCCCCATCAGCACCTGCGCCGGCACGAGATTGCGAAGCACCGGCACTTTTTCGAATTCCTTTTTCTTGTCGAGCACACCGGCCTCGATCGCCAGTGCCATAAAGGCGGTGACCACCGTCTTGCCGGCGTCGGTGGGGTGGCCCTGGAACACGGCGAACAACTTTCCGAACTTCATGATCTGGTTGACGTAGAAGATGTTCTGTTCGAGCGCCCCGCTGACTGGGGTGTCGAGCGAGGTCAACTCCGCCAATCCGGCTTGGTCCAGATCTGCCGGCGAGAGCTGCGACAGCTCGCTCTCAAAATCGATGTGATCGGAAACTTTCTTGGCGCTGTCGCGCAGCTTGTTCGCCAGCATGATGCCGATGGGAATCTTGCCTTCGAGCTTGTAGCTCGACTGGAAACAGAGCAGCGGCATCCGTCCCGTGCACCATTTGCGGTCCGGATTCTCGTTACCCGTCCCCTGTTGTTCCTTCAGCGGATTGACGTCGGCGGCGGCGATCACCTTGTCCTTGATCGCCGGATCGATCTTTTCAAGAAACGGCAGCGTCACATAGCGGGAAAGGTCGATCGAACCTGGCGGCCGGTCGAGAACGAAACGCGCCTGCGCCACGTACATAGTGAGCTTTTCGGGGACCGGGCCGGTGCTGGCGCCGGCGCTCGCCGTCTTGACGACGGTCGGCTCGACATAACTGGGAAACAGCGAGAGAAATTTCTTCTGGGCGGGCCGCCGACGTGCCCAGTCCTCGAAATTGATCAGGTTCGCACTGCCGGCAGCGCCGTCGACCTCGTCGCTGAACGCGATAGTGCCGGGTTTGAGTTGCGCCAGGCTCCAGTTGGGCGCCGGACCGGCGTCCTCGATGCGAAAATCCTGCGCGCTGGCGACAGATAACGACCCGATCAGGCCGACAAGCGCGATCGCGTGCCGCATCCACATTCGAATTTCTCTCGGTCGCGCGGGATTCAGTTGACACGTCCGCCGATGAAATAGTCTGGATCGCGGCGTGCGCGATTGCGCGGATCGTCGGGATCGGACCACGGCGCGAACAGGCCGCGCGCCAACGGCCGCGGCTGCGGCGGCTGCCCGTCCTGGGAGGGATAATACGACCGGCCGGCGCCCTGAGCGCTCGGCGCACCCCATCCGCCCCAGCCGCCCCAGCCTTGATCGGGCGGCCCCCATTGGTCTTGATTGCTCGAGGCATAGGCGTCCTGGCGTGAAACGAGCTGATACTGCGTTTCATTGAAGCGGCCGTCGGCGCCGAGCCGGAAGTGCTCGACAAAGCCCCGCCCTCCGGTCAAGCGATCCCCGGTCATGTAATCGATCGGCAGGTCGATGAGCTGACGCTGCGCCTCGCGCGAGGGTCCGCTGAGCGGCGTCTTGGGCGCGACCCCTTCCGCCCAGATCGCCGCCATGATCGGCTCGAAGATCGGCAGCGCCACTCGTGCCCCGCTCTGGCTCGCTCCGAGCGAACGACGCTTGCCGTCACCATTGTCGTAGCCGACCCAGACGGCAACGGTTACATCGTTGGTGAAGCCGATAAACCAACCGTCGACCGCATCTTCGGTCGTCCCGGTCTTACCGGCGACATAGGGCGATAGCGCCTTGATCGCGCGCGCCGTGCCGCGCTCGACGACGCCCTGCAACATCGTCTTGAGCTGATAGAACGAGGCGCGGTCGGCCGCGCCGATCATCGGCGGCGGTGTCTTGGGATATTCATAGATGATACGGCCGTTTTCCTCGATCGCGTCGATGCCATGGGGCTGCGGGCGCGCGCCTTCGTTGGCGACCGCGGCATAGAACGCCGCCAGATCAATCATCCGCACCGGCTGCGCACCGAGCACGAACGGATAGTAGCGAATGCAATCACTATAGATTTTCGCCGCGACCGCCGTCGCGCAAACCTCATCGAGGCTCTTTTCCGGATCCGCATCGATGCCGCCGTCGAGGAGGTGCGCAGTCACGACGTTGACCGAATTCTCCAGCCCGCGACGCAATGTGTAGACGCCGCCGGAACCGTAGTTGGCGTTGCGCGGCGACCAGAAATCCTCCTCGCGCGCAGTGCCGCCGAATTCGCGAGCGATGAGTTCGCGGCCGCCGCCGTTGCCGCTGCCGCTGCCGCTGCCGATGGGCGGCAGCGTGATCGGCTGATCGAGCACGAGGGTGTTCGGCTGCAAACCTTTTTGCAGGGCCGTTAGATAGGTCATCGGCTTGATCGCCGAGCCGGGCTGGCGCTGCGTCTGCGAGGTGCGGTTGAGCTGGCTCAAGGGGTAGGAAAAGCTGCCGGCCATGGCGAGGATGCGGCCGGTCTTGTTCTCCAGCACCAGCGCCCCGCCTTGCACAGTCGGCCGTACGCGTAACTGCGCCTGGGCCCCGACCGGGGCCTTGGTTTTTGCCGTCGCCTTGCCTTCCGTCACGTGGACAAAGACCACGTCGTACAGGCCAAGACTGCGCCTGATCTGCCCGTTCCACACGTTCAGCGGCAGGACACGGCCGTCGACGAGGCCGACGCGGATCGCGCCGTCGCCGCGCTTGCCGCCCTTGTCCAGCACGACGGCCGGCAGCCAATGGACATCGTAGAGCGGCAGGCGGACGGCCGCGAGCGCCTGTTGCCAGGGCGGCTCGGCCGCGGTCGGCGTCCCGGTCGGCGGGCCGCCCGGCTTGTCCACGGTGAGCTTTTGTATGGCGTCCGCAATATTTGCTTCGGCGCCGCGGAACAGCATGCGGCCGCTGGCGATTTCGTAGTGCGCCAAACCCTCCTGCAGCGCCGCCTCGGTGTCGCGCTGTAACGTCGCGTTAATGGTCGAATGCACCGTGTAGGAGTCGGCGGTCAGGTTCTCGACGCCATCCGACTTCGCTTCGCGGCCGAGGAAATCGACGAAGTGGAAGCCAGAGTCGCGGTGCGGCCGTTCAAATGCGATAATCTTTGGCGGCGCGGCAAGCGCGTGGTCTTTCTGCTCGCCGCTGATGACGCCGTCCTCCTGCATGCGGCCGATCACGTAGGCAAGGCGCTCTTTGGCGCGACCGGGATGGCGGTCGGGATTGAAATAGTTCGGGCCTTTGAGCAGACCCGCCAGCATCGCGCCATCGGCAAGCGTAAGGTCTTTCGCCGATTTGCCGAAATAGCTGCGCGCGGCCATCTCCACGCCCCACGAGCCGCGCCCAAGGTAGGCTGAATTGAGGTAGAGCTCGAGAATCTCAGGCTTGCTCATCGTATTCTCGAGCCGCGAGGCGACGATCATCTCGCGGATCTTGCGTTCGTAGGTGACGTCCTCGCCGACCAGTAGATTCTTCACGAGCTGCTGCGTGATGGTCGAACCGCCCTGCGGCCGGCCCGGGTCGGCGAGATTGCCGATGAAGGCGCGGATGATGCCGCGCTCGTCGACGCCGTGGTGCTGGAAGAAACGCCGGTCCTCGGCGGCGACGAAAGCCTTCTGCACGAAATCGGGGATGGCAACGAGCGGGACCCAGACGCGCCGATTGCCCGGCTCGAACACGTCAGCGAAGCTTCCGCCCTTGCCGTCGAGCACCACGCTCATGCTCGGCAGTTTCCTGCCCTTCAGGCGCGTCTGGTCGGGCAGATCGGCCGCCGCATTATTGAAGAATTCGATTACCTGGCCGAGGTCGACGACCGGATTGGCCACGCTCTCGTTCTTGCAGAACTGGAGATAGGCGGTGTTGAGGTCGGCGAAATTGATGCCGTGAAAGGCCTTGATGTCGGCGCCCAGCGCCTTCGGGTCGTCGAGCGCGGTGGCAATGAGGCTGTCGAGGTTGATCGACTCGATATCGAACGCCTGGCGCATATGGGCGCAGCCGTTGCGCAGAATTTGCACCACTTCCGCCTGATCTTGCCCCGCGTCGAAGTGCGTTTTGACCGCCTGCGGTTGGGTCATTACCTCGCTCAGCGCGAGCGCGGTCGCGAAAATCTTGACGAGGATCAGGTCCATGATGGGAACGGCGGAATAGCCTGGTTCGAGGGACGCCAGAACGAGAAACGTCGAATATAGCTATCCGATCCTTACAAAAAGACTTTTTTGCGGGTCTTTTGTGCCGAGTCCGTAATGCGTTTTTGTGACGTAAAGCTTGGCGGCGAGACAACCGGACCGCGTCCAGCTCGGTATCTCCTTGACGGGCCAGCCCAAAACGGTGGCGCGGCATAGAGCTTGCCGCGGAATCACTTCTTACCGGGCGCCAATCCGTCGAAATGACGGCGCTTCTGCAGCCACGCCAGCACGATCAGCGCCGGCAGGCCGGCCAGCGCGCAGATGACGAAGAACCAGACCCAGCCGACGGCGTGCGCCAGATAGCCGGTGCCGAGCGCGAAAACGTTGCGCCCGAGCGCAGCGAACGCGGTCAGCAGCGCGAATTGCGTCGCCGTGTAGAGCGGGTTCTTGCACAGTGCGGAGAGGTAGGCGACGAAGATCACCGTGCCCACGGCGTCGGTGAAGAACTCGATGGTGGTGGTCAGCGTGAGCATGACCAGATTCTTCCCGACCACGGCCTGCCAGGAAAACGCCAGGATCATGATCGTTTGCAGGATGCCGCCGATCCACAGGCTGACCGAGAGCGGCAGGGCGCGCGCGATCAAGCCGCCGGCAAAACCGCCGAGCACAGCGACAATAAATCCAACCCCATTGCGGATGGTCGCAAGCTGCGTCAGTGAAAATCCGAGATCGAGCACGAAGGGCGTCAACAACGCGAAGGCCAGCGCGTCGGCGAGCTTAAACAGCGCGACGAACGCCAGCACCGCGAGCGCCAGATCGCGCGACAGGAAGTCGCGAAAGCTGTCGAGCGCCGACCAGAATGCGCGCTTGAGCGAATTGCGGTGACCCGGCAGGGCATGGTCGGCCTCCGCTACGGCCGAACTCGCGGGTTCGGTCGCCAGCAAGGTTGCGCTGATGCCGATGAGAACGAGCATGGCCATGACGAGATAGGATGCGGTCCATGCAGTCCGATCGCCGAGCTTCAGAGCCTCGAAAGCCGCCACCAAAATCAGCGCGCCCGCTCCCGAAACCAGCGCGCCGACGCGATAGGCGGCCACATAGGACGCCATGCCGGCGGCTTGCTCGTTTTCCGGCAGGCTTTCGACCCGGAAGGCATCGACGACGATATCCTGGGTCGCCGAGGCGGTGGCGACGGTGAGCGCGCCGATCGCGATGGTGAACGCAGAGACGGCCGGATCGCACAGGCCGAGGAACACGATCGCCGCCATCAGCCAGGCTTGCGAGAACAACAGCCAGCCGCGCCGTCGGCCCAGAAACTTCGACAGCACCGGCAGGTCGAGCGCATCGACCAGCGGGGCCCACAAGAATTTAAAATTGTAAGGCACCGCCACGGCCGCAAATAGACCGATGGTCTTGATGTCGATGCCGCTCTGCTTCATCCAGGCCTGGAGCGTCGAGCCGATCAGCACGATCGGCAGTCCGCTCGAGAAGCCGAGCAGCAGGACGATCAACACCCGCCGTTGCAGATAAACCGCGAGTGTGTCGGCGATGGAGGTGCGGGCAGGTGCGGGATCGGTCGTGGCGTCTGGCGTCGCGATCATGCGGCATGTACCGGCTCGAATAACGCCGTTTGCCCTTGCGGGAGAAGGGTCAAGCTACTCCCCCGCCTCTAATTTGCGCAGCATTGGCGCCTCAATGACGTTCGAACCGGCCAAGGCCTGGGCGCTGACTTCGACCTGTTGAATGCGCTCGCCATGGGCTTCGATCTTTTCGATCGAGATAATTGCCTGCCGGATATCTTCGTTTGACTGACTGAAATGGGTTTGCAGCTTACGGACGCGATCGCCGAGCAAGCCAACGTCTTTCACCAGGCGGCCGACTTCGTCGCGAATTTGGTCGGCCGCCTCACGCATGCGGGCGTCCTTCTGGATTTGCTGCACCAATGCGACCGCAAGCATGAGCAGCGACGGCGAGACGATGACGACCTTGGCGCGGTAGGCCTTCTGCACCAGATCGTCGAAACCGTCGCAAACTTCGGCGTAGACCGATTCCGACGGCACGAACATCAACGCCAGCTCCTGCGTCTCGCCCGGAATCAGGTACTTCTCCGCTATGTCGCCGACATGCTTGCCGACGTCGGCGCGCAGGCGCTGGGCCGCAGCCTTGCGCTCGTCGTCGGACTTGGCGTCGCGATAGGCGGTGACGCCCTCGAGCGGGAACTTGGCGTCAATCACCAGCGGACGCTTGTCGGGCATGAACACGCAGCAGTCGGGGCGTGTGCGGTTCGACAGCGTGTGTTGGAACGCGTAGGCGCCTTTTGGCAGGCTGTCCTGGACAATCGCTTCCATCCGCCATTGCCCGAATGCACCGCGCGACTGCTTGTTGGCGAGCACGCCTTGCAGCGAAGTGACCTGGGTGGCGAGTTCGGTGATGTTCTTCTGCGCGCGGTCGATCACCGCAAGCCGCTCGTTGAGTTTTTGCAGATTCTCGTGCGTGCTTTGCTTGGTTTTCTCCAGGGAATCGCCGAGCCGATGCGAAACCGAATCGAGGCGCTCGTTGACGGTGTGCGCAAGCTGCGATTGGCCCTTGGCCAGCAAACCGATCATCGCTTCGAGCCGCGTTGCCGCGTCGGCATGCGCGCGGCTAAGCTCCGCCATCACCGTGTCCTCCGCTTGCGCGGGATTGCGGGCCCGCCAGAGCACGATCGCCATCGCCGCGAGCGCGGCGCAGGCGATGAGGATGGCAAAAATCGCGATGATCGCTGGGCTCTCGGTCATGGCTGCTTGTACGCGATTCGCCGGCGCAAACGGTGACCGTGTGCGAACAAAGAGGGAACATCCATATCGCACTTCCGCCGGCCTGGGCAACGCATCGCCCGCATTGACCGCGCTTTATGCACCGCTTACATCGCCGCCAAGGCTTGGTGAATTATGGCTCTGCGCGAGATCATCAAACTCCCCGACAAACGGCTGCGGCTCGTCTCCGAGCCGGTCAAGCGCATCGACGCCGGCATCCGCAAGCTGGTCGAGGATATGTTCGAAACTCAGTATGACGCGCCCGGTATCGGGCTTGCGGCGATCCAGGTCGGCGTCGCCAAGCGGGTCGTGACGCTGGACTTGTCGAAGAAGGACGAGCCGCACGAGCCGCGCGTCTTCATCAATCCGGAAATCACCTGGGCATCGGAAGAGAAAGCGACCCGCGAGGAGGGCTGCCTGTCGATTCCGGAGTATTACGAGGACGTCGAGCGGCCGGTGCAGGTCAAGGTCAAATATCTCGACCTCGACGGCAAGACTCGCCAAATCGAGGCTGAAGGCCTGTTCGCGACTTGCCTCCAGCACGAGATCGACCACGTCAACGGCGTGCTCTTCATCGATCACATCTCCAAGCTCAAGCGCGACCGGGTCATCAAGAAATTCAGCAAGGCAGCGAAGGTGGCGAAGAAGAAGGTGGAGGCCTGATTGGCGCTCCGCCTCGTTTTCATGGGGACGCCCGACTTCGCCGTGCCCACGCTCCTTGAGATTGTCGGCGCCGGTCATGCGATCGTGGCGGTCTATACGCGCGCGCCGCAACCGGCCGGGCGCGGAATGGCGCTGAGCCCGTCACCGATCGCGCGCGAAACCGAGCGGCTGAAAATCCCGATCTTCACGCCAAAGACTTTGAAAGACCCCGACGCGGCGGTCGCCATACACGCCCACCGCGCCGATGCGGCCGTGATCGTCGCTTACGGGTTGATCCTGCCGAAACCCATTCTGGACGCTTTCCCGCTCGGCTGTTTCAATCTGCATGCCTCGCTGTTGCCGCGCTGGCGCGGCGCGGCGCCCATTCATCGCGCGATCATGGCCGGCGACAGCGAAACCGGCGTCATGGTGATGAAGATGGAGGAAGGCCTCGACACGGGTCCCATCGCGATGGAGAGGCGCGCGCCAATCGGTCCCGACGCCACCGCAGGCCAACTGCACGACGAGCTGGCGCGGCTCGGTGCCGGCTTGATGCTGGTCGCGCTCGCCGCGCTGGAACGAGGCACGCTGCAATTGACGCCGCAGCCCGCGGTCGGCGCGACTTACGCCAACAAGATCGACAAGAGCGAGACGCGCATCGACTGGACCAAGCCTTGGCAAAAGGTCCATGACCACTGCCGCGGCCTGTCGCCGTTTCCCGGCGCCTGGTTCGAGCTGGCGGGCGCGGGCCGCATCAAGGTTTTGCGCACTACCAAAGGCGACGGCGAAGGCCGGCCCGGCACCGTGCTTGACGATAAACTTACGATCGCTTGTGGGGAGGGCGCCGTGCGGATCGTTGAACTGCAACGAGCCGGCGGCAAGCCGATGTCGGCGGAGGAATTCTTGCGCGGGACGCCCATTGCGCATGCAAGCTTGCTGAATTGACAGACGGCGCTCATGCCCCGCTACAAGCTCACCATCGAATATGACGGCACGCCGTTTGTCGGCTGGCAGGTGCAGGACAACGGCCCCTCGGTACAGGGCGTTATTACCGACGCGATACTGGCGTTCACCGGCGAGCGCGTCGTGGTTGCGGGCGCCGGGCGCACCGACGCCGGCGTCCACGCGCTCGGCCAGGTGGCCCACATCGACCTCGCCAAGGGCTGGGACGGCGACACCGTGCGCGATGCAGTCAATTTCCACCTGCGCCCGCA
>Ga0074044_10004464_pt1 | contig 11584 bp, 12 predicted proteins | sample BogForMeECP23OM1_FD_94443 | JGI IMG/M metagenome (GOLD analysis project Ga0074044, IMG submission 94443) | Bog forest soil microbial communities from Calvert Island, British Columbia, Canada - Bog Forest MetaG ECP23OM1 | ecosystem: Environmental > Terrestrial > Soil > Wetlands ...
AAGAACTGGGCCGCCATCCACGCTTAAGTCAGACTGGCGTGAATGCCAAGCCCTTCGGCGACTTTACGAAGCCGCTTATCTCTTGTCCACAGAAGCGTGGATGGATTGATAAAGACAGAGGCTATCAGTTGCGCGTCGGTCAGACCGATGCCTAGGATGTACAAACGACGAGCCTCAATCATTCGCCGCACTTCGTTCAGTTGCGCCACTCGTACCTGGGGCAGAAGGTCCAGCAGTGCGAGCGTCCTGGAGCGATCCCGCAACAAGCCAAGGGCAAGTTCCGCGATGATGGACGGATGGATCACAATTTGGCCTTCGTTCAGACGCTTCCGCAGTTCTTTGTTGCCGGAACGAAAGTGGTCAATCCAAATCGACGTATCCGCGAGAATCAATTCGGTCCCTGCCTGCGGCGAGGAATATTCTTCAATTTCGGCATGGTGCCCTCCAGGGATGCCAATCGGCGGGCGCTCTCCCGCTCGATGAGAGCTTTGAGCGCCTCACGAATCAGCGCCGTTTTTTCCGCCACCCCGGTGAACTCCTGGGCGGTGCGTACGAGATCGTCATCCAGCGCAACGGTTGTCCTCATGGCACTGATTATAGCATCAAATGATGTCATTTTCCATGCTTCCAGGATCAGGCCGCAGGGAAGGGTGCGCCACTGCTCGCGCTTTTCGAGAAGTGGCTTCCACCGACACTCGACTGGGGCATCCGCCCGCCAAGAATAGGTTTTGTAATAATTACAACGTAACAAGCACCCGCTTGTGCCTCTTTAACCACACTCGCCCCCGCGCATTGTCAATGACTTGCAAACTCGCCATTTTCATATATGTATATATATTTATACGTACACTATTGACGGTACACATGTTCCACGCGAAACATTTGTACGTACAATGGAACGCGGCGAGCTGAAGGCGCGACAACCTTTTCCTCCACGCCAACCCTCCCTATGGTAAATGTGGAAGCATGAAATTCCACACCGAATACCTGACCCTGCACACCAAGACCAAGCGAGCCTACATTCACCTGACGCCGCAGGTTGAGAGCGCCCTCAGGAAGTCTGGAATTAAAGACGGGATGATCCTGGTCTCCGCCATGCACATCACCGCCGGGGTTTATGTCAACGATAACGAGAGCGGACTTATCAACGACATCGACGAGTGGCTGGAAAAGCTCGCGCCCTTCGGGCAGAACTACCGGCATCACCAAACCGGTGAGGACAACGGAGACGCGCATTTGAAATCGCTGATCATTCACCACGAAATCATCGTCCCGGTGACCGGCGGCAAGCTCGACTTCGGTCCCTGGCAGCAGATTTTCTACGCCGAATTCGACGGGCGGCGCGACAAACGCGTGCTCATAAAAGTGATGGGAGAATAGGCGACTTGGTTTATCCTCATAGCCCAGAGTTCTCAGTTCCCGGTTCTCAGTTCTCAGAAAAAGCATCCACCCACTGGGAACTGAGAACTCACAGGAGTCCTACAACATGAGCGAAGAACTTACCGAATTGCACGAGCACGCTGAACATGCCCGGGAGCATCCCGATCTTGCGCCGGTCACGCTGACCATGGCGGTGCTGGCCGTCCTGGTGGCGACGGCGTCTCTGCTCGGCCATCGCACGCATACCGAAGAGATCATTTTGCAGAACAAAGTCACCGACCAGTGGGCGTACTACCAGGCCAAGAATATCCGCCTGCACACGGACGAGTTATTCGCCGATCTGGCCGGGGTGGTCGCCTCCAAGGATGCTGATGGCGCCGCCAAGCTTCAGGAGAAAACCCGCGCCGAAGCCGATCGCTATAAAGACGAGAAGAAGGAACTCGAGGCCAAAGGCCACGAACTGGAGCGCGACTTCGCGGTCACGCACCGCAAGGCCGACCGCTTCGATCTGGCCGAAGTCTTTCTGGAGGTGGCCCTGGTGATCACCTCGATCACACTGCTTTCGGGCCGCCGCATATTCTGGCATCTCGGCATGTTGATGGCTGTGATCGGCATTCTCGCCGCTGCCTCGGTGTGGATGGTGAGCTAGGGCGGTGAAGGCGGGGCGGGGCGTCCGGCTCGCCATGTGCCGCCGCAGCGGCTAAACAGAGTACTGAAAAGCACGGCCTTCCGTGTCCAGCCCCTAAAGGGGCATCTGAATTCAGAGGACTTGTGGCATCGCTAAAGCGATGCCCTGATACGAAACCCGGTGAACCGCTGCGCCACCCAAAATCGACTGCAACACCGACTTTCTTCTCAGGTCGCTAGAGTGACCGCAGGAAATCAAGAATCTCCTGCTGCTCGCGCGAATGCAGCTTATGGAAATGTTCGACGACCTTATTCGCCTCGCTGCCCGGGCTCTTGTGCTCGCGGATAGCGTCTAGCAGGTTGGATGTCCGTCCGTCATGGAGAAAGAAGACGCGTTGTCCGACGCCCCAGAGGGGAGCGGTGCGGAACTCGTCGGGGCCGGCGGCGCCTTGGGTGATGCCGTCGGCGAGGCCTTTGCCCATGTGGTGGAGGAGAAGGTCAGAGTAGAGATTCGCCGTCTGATGGGAAAGCGCGGCACTGGGGCTGGTGGAGGAGCCGCTCGCGATCATCGCGCCGGTGGTAAACGACGGTGTATGGCAGTAGGCACAGCCGATCTTGGCAAAAGCGGCGCGGCCATTCTCGGTCGCGGGTGTGGCGGGAGCGGGAGTGGGCGGGGCCAGCATCCGCATGAAGTTGGCAAACGCTTCGATGTCAGAGATGACGGCAGGATTCGAAATGCCGGCCGAAGTTCCGGTCGCGGGAGTCGTCGAGAGGTTGAGCGTGTCGTTCGGGGTGGGGGTGAAGAGGCAGCCCGGCGTTTCGTCGCGCTCTTGCGGGAAAAGCTGGTTCGAGATTCCCATCTCGACGTCGTAGGCCTCGCCCGCGAACATGAGCAGGGATTTGTTCTGCGCCTTCCACCCGAAACGGGTGATGGTCCCGTCGTTGGCACTGAGGTTCACGTTTCCGCTCAGGTGCGCGTTCGCGTGCCCGGATATACCCAGGCCCTTCTTCAAGGATGCGTCGGCCTTCAAATTGGCAAGGATGGCGGAGTCGGGAATGGCTTCGATCAGCCCGGCGCCAAAGACCGGCGTCGGAATCCGGAAAATGACATTTGAGTTCCCACCTTGGCCGGTGAGCGGATCTCCGGCGGGCAGGAAGTCGTATTGGGCGATGTTGCAACCGGGAGCGTCACTGCGACCGGTAATCACGAAGAGGTCGTGCACGGAGCCGTCGGCGGTTCCGTTGCTCTCCTTGAACCGCGCTTCGCGGACGGGGCCATTTGGCGTGATGAACCAAGGCACCGTGTTCGTCGCCCCATTCAGGTGGGCGACTGCGGGCATGGGATTTTTCGCGGGACTCGATCCACCCTCATCCGGCTGCGAGTGGCAGGAGAAACACTGGTTGGAGTTGAAGCGGGCGCCGAGGCCGTTATTCGCGCCCTTGCTCACAACCTCGACTTCGGCAAACCTGGCCTGCCCATCCTGGAAGAAGGCAGTTTCGTCCGCCTTAAGACCCTTGAGCGGAGTGCCGGCGCCTGCCGGACCACCGCGCACGCCCGGGTCTACCGGGGCCGATTTGCCTTGACCCAACGTGTACACGCATGTGGTCGACGCCAGAGCTAAAACAATGATTCCGCCGAAACACTTCCGCGCAAATCTCCCGAGTATCATCATGACGATACCCTCGCTGACGCAGAAATTGTATACCGGTTCGCCTGCCTTCGATTGAGTAGCTTGTTCACCTGGCTCGACGGTGGCGTCTCCAGAGGTTCGGCAATCTCCGTGGTCAATTACTTCTACTTCTGTGGTCAATTACTGACGACCATTCGTCGGCTGCGACTGCACTCCGTCAGCGGCGTTGACGTACCGTGATCCAAAGCGTGTGTCCACCATTCAACCCGTTGTAACTACGAGTCAGCAATCTCCGACCTCGCTGCAACTCTTCGGCATCTCGCGTGCTCTGTGCCTAGAATCTCTCTGGCCGATTTCCACAGAAGAGAAGACTGGACCAGCCCATGCTCCATAAATGCGCGAACCCCGCCTGCACGGCGCCCTTCCTTTCTCTGCGCCAAGGCAAGCTGTTTCTGGCGGAAACTTTTTCTTCTGACCTCAACCCGGTTTTCGACGGCAACCGGCGGAAGCTCCGCCGGCGTGAACATTTCTGGCTTTGCGATGACTGCTCGTCTCAATTCACGCTACGTTTCGACACCAACCTCGGCATGCTGACCGTCCCCCTCAGCGAGTCTGCGGGTCCACGCTTCCTCGCCCGCACCGCTGGCAGCGCCTGCTGATGGTAAAAAAAGGGGCCCTCGATGGATTATCTAATTACAAGACGCACACCTTGCGCGGTTTGCGGTCTCGAAACCTTCCGCCACACCGGATGGTTCCTGGTCATCGAAAACCGTTGGCTCGATCGCCTCAAGATCCTTTCCTGGCATTCCTCGCTCGCCACCCAGAAAGACATGCAAAGCGTGTGCTGTAGTCTGCACCTCAAGACCCTGGTCGCGCACTGGCTGACCCAGGCTAGCCTCCGCTTTCCACCAGCCCGCTGCCTGCCGCTGCCCATGGGTAGCGACCTAACTCCGGCAGATGTCGATCTCGGCCCAGACGCGGTGGGCCGCCTGGTCGGCGAATTAGCGGTTCATCGCGAGTCTTTTTCCCGGGTCTGGTCAGGTTCTCCCGCGGCCCTCGAATACATTTTTGACGCCCTCATCACCATCGGAGCTGAAAATAAGCACCAGGCACTGGAGTGCCGGCTCTTCGACCCACCACCCGAGTCCTCACAGGGACTTGCGCTCCAATAAGGCGCCGGCAGAGTCTAGCTCTGCCGGCGCTCCCTCCACACTCGCCAATCGTTCTCCATGGCGTCGGCCATCGCCTGCGCCGCAGCCAGCAGCCAGTTCCCTTTCCGTCGGCGCAGGTCCTTGAGGATCGCCTTGCGCTTTTCTTCCGTTCCCACATGGATATTCGCAGTCTCTTTCCCCATCGCCTCCAGCAGACGGCACTCGCCGCGGTTGGTGGCGAGCGCGTCCAATTCGATGCGTGAGCAATGCGGCGACAGCCGACGCACGATCCAGTGCCCCCGCATCTGCACATAGGGATCGGGACAGCGCATGGCTCGCCGCAGAATCGCCCCATACAGAATCTCCGGCGGCGTTTGCTTCGGGCTCACGCACAACAACGCCGAGGGCAGCAAAGCTTTCGCTTCGCGAGCCATTCGCCCGCCGTTCCAATCCGCGATCGCCACCAGCCGCGTCCGGCCCAGGCTTCCGAGGCCCGCCCTTCGCCGGGCCAGTCGGTAGCTCATGCCCGGCGCCGGCAGCATGTGCTCAAGCGCCTCGCGGGCGCTCTCCGGGATCTCGCCTCTTGCGGTCTCATTCGCGTCCATTTTCTTCCAGAACACAACCGGATCGCGCAGCTTGCTCTCCGCGATGGCGCGCAACCACGCATGGCGCTCCTCCAACACAAACGGACACCCGCCCTCGTCCATCCCGAGCTCGTATCCCTCCAGGATCGCGGCCGCCGCATCTTTCGGCTTCATGGTTAAACGCTCAGTTCTTGCTGCCAGCAGAGCGCTGGTCGCCAGCCGCACCAGGTCCATGGTGTAGGGATACAAACACGCTTCATCGAAGTCATTCACTCCCCACACCAGCCGTCCGTCGCTGTCGCGCCAGGTGCCAAAGTTCTCGACGTGCAGATCGCCCACCGACAAGATATGCGGCACCCGATCGAGATCCGCGCAGACCTCGGGCCACAGCTGCACCCAGCGGTAGAATGTTGCCCGAAAAAATGAGAAAACGGCCGCCGCCATCTGCTCATGCTTGAAGCGCAGATCGGGCTCGACGATTTGGATGTGCTGGGCTAGCCAGTCTTCGTACTTCTTGGTGGCTTTAACAATATTCATGGTTGGTTAGCACGATAGGAAGATAGTCACACCCTGTCAAGGCAAGTGGAAGACCAGGATTCACGGTAGTGGTGCAGTTTGAAAATCGCCGCCCCTCAGCGGCTTAAAGCCGCAACGAAGATACGATGCTTACGGCACGGATTGAAGCCGTGCCCTTTCAAAGCCGATTCAAACTGCACTACGGACTCTCATGCTCGCTGCACCGTCGCGCGGTCTCCTGTTATGATTTGCGGCGCTCATGTTTCCAAGTTCTTATGGCCGGTGGCGGCTGCCGAGCTGCGCTCGGCTTGGACCCTTCGGCTTCGCTCAGGGCAGGCTCGCGAGGACGCCCGTCCCCACACGAGCCGATAGGTGCTCGCGACTCGCTATCGCCTTGGCCATCCTCGCACCGGTGGCAATTTCCTCTAGCCTCGGCGCGCTGCCCGCTCCTAAGACTCCGCCCGCTCTTCCCTCCGTCCACATGGTGCAGCAATGGATTCCCATGCCTGACGGCGTCCGCCTTTCCGCCACTCTCTACATGCCGGACAACACGAAGCCCGGCGAAAAATACCCTGCTCTGCTTGAATATCTGCCTTACCGCAAAGACGACGCCACCGCCGAGCGTGACTATCCCATCCACGCCTGGTTCGCCGCCCATGGATACGTCAGCGTGCGCGTCGATATCCGCGGGTTCGGCGCCAGTGAAGGTACGCCCACCGACCGCGAATATTCCGAGCAGGAGCAACTCGACGGCGAGCAAGTCATCGGCTGGTTAGCCTCTCAGCCCTGGTCCACCGGCGCAGTGGGAATGTTCGGCATTTCCTGGGGAGGGTTCAACTCCATCCAGATGGCCATGCGTCATCCGCCCGCGCTCAAAGCGATCATCGCCGTCGACGCCACCGAACAACTCTTCCATGACGACGTCCATTACATCGACGGCATGATGCACTTCGACGAGTTCGAACTCAACATGGACCTGGCTCCATCGATGCCGGGCGCGCCCGACTACTCGCTGGACGAGAAAACTCTGGGTCCGCGTTTCGAATCCGCGCCCTGGTCGCTGCTCTATTTCAAGCATCAGCGCGATGGTGAGTTCTGGCTCGCACCTGTCCGCCCGCTGCGCGAAATCAAGATTCCCTGCTTCCTGATTGGAGGGCTGCTCGACGGCTATCGCGATTCCATCCCGCGCATGTTCGAGCAAGTCAAAGCGCCGCTGAAAGCTATCATCGGCCCATGGAATCACACCTTCCCCAACGATGCCGAGCCGGGCCCACCAATCGAATGGCGCGATCAGGCCCTGCGCTGGTGGGATTACTGGCTCAAGCGCCGCAATACCGGAATCATGGAAGAGCCGCCACTCTCCATTTATATGCAGGACTGGCACGCGCCCGATCCTCACTTGAAAACGGTGCCTGGAGCATGGCGCGGCGAGACTGGCTGGCCCCCGCGGAACGTCGCCAACACGACGCTCTATCTTTACGACGCGCACGTCCTCTCGACCGAGCCCGCCAAGTCCGCCAGCCACCAACTCCGCTACTTACCATCGATGGGCGTGGAAGCGGGATTCTGGTGGGGAGAGTTGCTGACCGACCCTCGGCCGGTCGACGCCTTCAGCCTCATCTACGATTCGGCTGCGCTCAAAACCGACCTCACCATGCTCGGACGCCCGCATGCCCTGCTGCGGGTGAGTTCGTCCGCTCCACAAGCCGACTGGTTCGCCCGCCTGTCTGATGTGGCCCCCGACGGCACCGTCACCCAGGTCACCGGAGCGGGACTCAACGGCGCGCAGCGCGACTCAGCCTCCGACCCTAAAGACTTAGTGCCGAACCAGACCTACCCGCTCGATATAGAAATGCATCTCGCCACCTGGACTTTCCCCAAGGGCCATCGCATTCGCCTAGCTGTATCGAACGCACTCTGGCCCATGGTCTGGCCAACTCCTTATGCGATGACGACCACGCTGCAACTCGGCGGCGATACCGGATCTCGGCTGACGCTTCCGCTTGTCCCGCCTTCGATGTACGCCGCTCCCCGATTCGCGGCTCCGCAGGCATCCGAACAACGCAGCGACGTTCAGTCCGCGGGCTATCCCTGGCCCGGCGATTGGAAGACCGAACGCGACGAGCTCAATGGGAAAACAAAGGTGACCTGGACCGGAAAGTCCGAAGAAACCTACCCCTGGGGAAAGGAAACCGACTTCGAAGGGATAACCTACACGGCGGACGACAACCATCCCGAGAGCAGCGGCGTGCAAGGCGAAGCCGAGATCGCCATGGCGCTGAAGCAACAGACCCTGATCTGGAAAGGGCATCTGACCCTGACCAGCGACGCGCAAAACTTCTACTACAAATACACGCGCCAACTATTCAAAGACGGGCAGCCGATCAAGCAGAAGACCTGGCAGGAGACGATTCCCAGGGACCACCAGTAAATCCCATAGCAGTCTTAGCGCCGAAAGTTAGTTCGCCCTGTTACTTCGGTGACCTTCCCGGCACTCTGGATAACGTTTACGCTGACTACGTGAAGGAGATATCCATGCGACCCCCTGTTGCAACCGCGCTCCGGGCGCGCTTTTGCGGCGTGATTGCCTTACGAAGGATGGTTTTAGGAATGATCGTCTTAGGAACGATCGTCCTGGGAACGATCGTCTTGTCGCCGTCGTTTTCTCTGGCGCAAGAACCGCCGGACGTGACGCGGAAGATCGTGAGTCGAGTGGTCCCGGATTATCCCGAGCTAGCCCGGAAGATGCAAATCATCGGAACCGTCAGGGTGGAAGTCACGGTTGGGCCCAACGGAAAAGCGAAGTTCACTCAAGTGGTTGGCGGTAGTCCGGTACTGGCAAAAGCCGCAGTCGATGCGATAGAAAAATGGAAGTGGGCGGCAGCACCGCAGGAAACTAAAGAGCTGATAGAACTCAATTTTCACCCTTAGCAGTAGCTGTCTGCGCTTTGGAATCCGCGGTTAACTCTCACTGCCGGTACGCCAGCACTCCTGCCCTAATCCACTCTTCAGATCCACCGCCAGCAACCGGTGAAACAAGTGTTCCCCGGCCTCCCGACGCACCGAGAGGCGCCCTGCTCCATAAGCCCGCGACTTCAGCCCCCGCTGCACGGCCTCGCAAATCCCCAAATCCTCATCCTGCACACGATTCCCGACCGCGACACTCCCCTCGTTGTAAGCGCGCGCGGCTTCGCTGACATCGCTAAAGTAAAAATCAAAAATCACCCGGCAATGGTCCACATCGATTGGAAGGACCAGATTTGTATCCAGATAGCCCTGGTAGCAGTTGAACATGAAATTGGGATGCAGCCAGAAATACCAGGCCCGGTCGCCCCGACGCGTGGTGCCCGTGGCCGCGTCCTCCTGCGAACTCACCATCGGACTCGACTGCAAGCAATACCGGTCCTCGTTCTCGATGGTGTAGTGCTTGTAATCCAGGACTGAATTGAGCCCCTTATGCAGGTGCGGCACATGATAGCCGCCATCGAGATAGTTATCGACAAACACCTTCCAGTTACAGTGGATGTCGTAACTCTGGCTAGTGAAGTAATGCAACTTAGTCAAACCCAGGGGAGCCACGCGCTTCACCAATCCACCGAGAAACTCGGTTAGCGGAGCCGCCCCCGCATCCAGATTCACAAAGACAAACTGCTCCCACGTCTCCACTTTCACGGGAACCAGGCCATTATCCTTGCGTTCGAAGTTCTTCACGCCTTCGAACTCCGGCATTCCCTTGAGCGCGCCGTCCAGACCGTAATTCCATCCGTGATACGGACAGTGCAAAATCGAGGCTTGCCCGCACGGCTCCGTCACCACGGCTGCCGCATGATGCCGGCACACATTGTAAAATGCGCGCAATACGCCGTCGTTCCCGCGCACCGCCACCAGCGGCTCTCCGGCGACGGTTGCGGTCACAAACTGTCCCGGCTTTGCCACCTGGTCCACTCGCCCCATCACCTGCCATGTCCGCGAGAAAACCGTCTGCCGTTCCAGTTCTGCGAGCCGCGCGTCTACATACCACGGCGCTGGAATCGTCGACGCTTCGGTCAAGGGCGCGGACTCGTCATAACTCGCAACAATCTGCTCGACCGTCATCCCATTCTTCATAATTATTGTTATTGTTTCTTCCCCGTTACTTGCGCTTTCTCCGAGCCAATCGCGCGCCGCAATAGTTCGACGAACTGCTCAATGCGCGCTTCTTTCTCCTCTGGAACCGGTCCCGTCTTCCGGAATAGTCCCGGATCCAACTCCTCGGTCAACAGCGCATCCTGAAACCGGTCCATCGTCCATTCCATGATCGAGCCGATCAGGTCCACATCCAAATCCGACCGCAGCTCTCCCCGCTTGACTCCGAAGATCACGAAGTCGCGCCATCCATAGGGGTCCTCCGCCACCAGAAAGCGGTTGATCTCGCGCCGCAGTGCCAGATCCGCCCCGTAATTACCAATCAAATAAATTCGGTACGACGCCCAGTTATCCCGCACCATATTCTCGGTGCGTCCCAACCAGTAGCGCAGCACTTCAAAGAATCCGCGCTCCTGCGCCTCGGCCGGAGCCTGCATGTATTTCGGAAACGACTGCACCGCCTTCTTATAAGCTTCGAAGAACAATCCGTCCTTGCTTTTAAAGTGCTGGAACACCGATCCTTTCGCGATGCCTAACTGCTCTGCAATATCTTCTACCCGAGCCCCGCTATAGCCGCGCTCGGCAAAATGCCTGATTGCCACCTCCACAATTCGCGCTCGCTTCGCTTCCGATCGCGGACGCGGCTTGCCATCCCGCCTCATCTGCGTCGGTTTCGCCAGACTACTGGTAATGCCTTCCATGGCCCAACTCCCGTGACATATTTTGACTATTAGTCAAACTAAGATACAGTACTCGGAAACCATTATTCAATCGTTTTTTACAGGGGTTTTGTTAGGTTTTCCACTTAGAGTCTTTCTTCCCATTGACCATTGGTCATCCACCGATCCTAATTCCCGCCTTCGCACTGTGGCCGCTTGAGTTCGCGGCATAAATCCTAACCACAGGCGACACAGAGGTACACCGAGGTACACAGGGGGCGACCTTGGGTATATTAATTAATGAAGAGGAAAACCTGAGGCAGCACAAGAGTGGAGGCAGATTTCAAATGTCCGAAACGGCTCAACAATACACGCAACGCATCCTGGCCAATGCCCAGGGACAAGACCCAATCAAAGTTCAATCCAGCACTAACAAAAAAATAGCTCGCCTCATCAAAGGCGTCCCGACTGCCAAACTGCGCAAGCGCCCCGCGCCCGATAAATGGTCGGTCGCCGAAATTGTCGCCCACCTTGCCGACGTCGAAATCGTAATCGGCTGGCGCATGCGCTCCGTTCTTGGAGCCCCCGGAACGCCCGTCCAAGCCTACGATCAGAACGCCTGGGTCGTTGCCGGACACTACGAAAAACGCGATCCCCGCAAATCCGTCGAACTGCACCGCGTCGTCCGCGAAGCCAACCTCGCGCTGCTCAAATCGCTTTCTCCCGAGCAGTGGAAGCAGTATGGCCAGCACGCGGAACGCGGGCAGGAATCCATCGAGCTCATCGTCCGCATGGTCGCCGGACACGACATCAACCATCTTGGGCAAATCGAACGCATTCTGACCCCGCGAAAATGACCGCGGTTCGAAATACCAGGGGGCTGGCGGTGCGAGCAGCGCAACTTGACTCGC
>Ga0074044_10004465_pt1 | contig 11583 bp, 17 predicted proteins | sample BogForMeECP23OM1_FD_94443 | JGI IMG/M metagenome (GOLD analysis project Ga0074044, IMG submission 94443) | Bog forest soil microbial communities from Calvert Island, British Columbia, Canada - Bog Forest MetaG ECP23OM1 | ecosystem: Environmental > Terrestrial > Soil > Wetlands ...
CAGCCCCAGAAAAGAGGTCTTCAGTCATGCCTCGGAATTATACGCATATACTGTATAGACGTACAGTAACCTTGGGTTGTGGCGGGGGAAGCAGAGAGAGCAGATTCTGCGCTCCGTTTCCCCGCTGTTCTCCGGTTCAGTCATGAAGCGAATTTTTCGAGAGCCGCTGCTGCATTTTCTCCTGTTGGGAGCCGCGCTTTTCATCGCGTTCAGCCTGATGCCCAAATCCGTCGGGAACGACGAATTGCACAGGATTGTGGTCTCGCAAGGAGAACTCGATTCCCTCGTCGAGGGTTTCACCAAGACCCGTCAACGGCCGCCCACCGGTGAAGAATTGCAGGAATTGATCCGAAGCAGGGTACGCGAGGAAGTGTTTTACCGCGAGGCGCTGGCGCTTAGGCTGGACAAGGACGACATCATCATCCGTCGCCGCTTGGCGCAGAAGATGCAGTTCATCTCGGACGACAGCGCTGCTCAAGCCCGGCCGACCGAGGACGAGTTGATTGCGTATTTGCAGGCGCACCCTGACAAGTTTCGAGTGGAACCACGGTTCACGTTTCGTCACAGGGGCCGGTCGAGTCCAGCTTCGGCGTGCACCTCGTCTACTTAAGCGAACGCACGGAAGGCCATCTGCCCGCGTTGACGGAGGTGCGCGAGGCCGTGCGCCGTGAATGGGAGGATGCGCAGCGGCTGGAAGCAAATGACAAATTCTACCGCGACCTGCTCAAGCATTACACCGTGACCGTCGAGGGGCGGGAACCAACCGCGGCAGAAAAGAAAATGGCGGCGCAATGATACGGGCGCTTCTTCTGGTTGGCCCATTCGCCGTGGTCGCTCCCCGCGCGTTTGCGCATGAGGTGCGACCCGCCTATTTGCAAATGCGCCAGACCGCCCCGGAAACGTACGACATTCTTTGGAAGGTGCCCGGCCAGGGAGATCTGCGCCTCGGCATCTACGTGGAACTGCCGGTAGCCTGCACCAATGTCACCGAGCCGCGCGGTTCGATGCTCAACAATGCCTTCAGTGAGCGTCGGACGGTTAACTGCCCGGGCGGACTCAACGGCGCCACCATTCACATCGCGGGCTTGAGCGCGACGATGGCCGACGCCCTTGTGCGCCTTCAACATCTCGATGGCCGCACGCAAGTGACGCGGCTCACACCGGCTTCTCCGTCATTTGTGGTAGAAGCCTCGCCCAGCCGTTGGCGCGTGGCCGGCACTTATTTGCGCCTCGGCACGGATCACATTCTGACAGGCGTTGATCACCTCTTGTTCGTGCTGGGGTTGATGTTGATTGTTCGCGACCGCTGGATGCTCCTCAAGACCATCACCGCCTTCACGGTCGCGCACAGCATCACGCTCGCCGTCGCCACGCTGGGGCTTGCCAGTGCGCCGTTGCCGCCGCTGAACGCGGCCATTGCGCTCAGCATTTTGTTTCTCGGCCCGGAGATCGTTCGGGTCTGGCGCGGCGAAACCAGTCTCACCATCCGCTATCCCTGGGTGGTGGCGTTCGTGTTCGGTTTGCTGCACGGCTTCGGCTTCGCGAGCGGATTGAAAGCCACCGGCTTGCCGCAGACCGACATTGCACTCGCGCTGCTGCTCTTCAACGTCGGGGTTGAACTCGGCCAGTTGTTTTTCGTGTTCCTGATGCTGGCGATGGCATGGTCATTTCGTCAACTCGAAATTCGCTGGCCGCGTTGGGCGCTAGCGCTGCCGGGCTATACCGTTGGAACGCTGGGCGCGTATTGGACCATTCAGAGAACCGCGATTCTCTTGGGATTTGGCCTGTGAAGACGAGGACCATCTCAACAAAATCTGTGACTTGGCTCGTGTTACTGCCGGCAATCGCTATGCCGACGCTCGCCCGGGCGCACATTCTTTCTGGGGAAGCATGGGGCTTTGCGAGCGGCTTTAAGCACCCGATCTCGGGATGGGATCATATTCTTTGCATGGTGGCGGTCGGAATGTGGGGCGCGCAACTCGGCGCACCGGCGATTTGGGTTTTGCCGATCACCTTCCCCTTGGTCATGGCGCTGGGAGGCATGATGGGATTGCTCGGCATCCCATTACCCGGCGACGAAATCGGCATCGCGCTGTCCGCGCTGGTGCTCGGTGCAATGGTGCTCGCGGAGAAACGCCCACCCTTGTGGGTCGCGGCGGTCATCGTGGGAATTTTCGCCATCTTCCATGGGTACGCGCATGGCCGGGAATTGCCCGCCGGCGAAAGCGGAATGCTTTACAGCGCGGGATTCGTGGTGGCCACCGGCTGCCTCCACGGCATCGGCATTAGCATCGGGCTGATCCATCGGTGGGCATTGGGGCGGGTTGTCCTGCGGGTGGCCGGTGCGATGGTGGCGGCGGCGGGCGTCTATTTTCTCTTTTCCGCGATGGCATGATGCCGACGAGTCCCCAACCGACTCGCATCGGCTTAAGCAAAAATGCCGCCGCGGTCGTGCTGCTCTGCTTCGGTGGCCCACGCGCAGAAGCGCATCTGGTGACGACGGGGCTGGGTCCGGTCTATGACGGCATCGCGCATCTGGCTCTCTCACCCGCCGAACCCGCGGTGGTGGTGGTGCTGACGTTGCTCGCGGCGATGCGGGGGCCGCGCCAAGGTCGTGTGGTGCTCGCGCTGCTGCCAGCGGTTTGGCTGGTGAGCGGGCTGACTGGCCTGATGTTCCCGATCAACGCAAGCCTGAGTTGGGCGGCCGGCGTGTCGCTTCTGCTGGCTGGCGCGGTGGTGGCGGCGCACCGCAATCTGCCTTTGCCGGTCGTGTCGACGCTGGCAGCGGTCACCGGTGCGTTTTACGGCTTCCTGACCGGGGCAGCGCTCGCCGGCACACCTTTCGCCGTGCTCGAATTGACGGGGACGCTGGTGACGTTGATTATCGTCGTCACGCTGCTCACCGGGCTGTGGTGTCAATCAAAGCGTTCTGGGCGCGGGTCGCGGTGCGGGTGCTGGGAAGCTGGATCGCGGCCACGGGGCTCTTGATGATTGGTTGGAGTCTGCGCGCCGGAAGTTGAAATGAACTGATCAAATCAAACCATCCAAAGCAGACACGCCGAAATGCGGCAGTCCAATACTAGCTTCGGCAATCCCTTGCCTATTGGCGGCGCGTGCTCGCACAGTAACTTTTGTGCGCCTCGCCTTGGCAGGCAAAGGAGTAATTTCGCGTGGCTCACCGTCCGTCAGGGTGGCCATTTCAGCGAGGTGACCGGCAAGTAGTGGCCGATCAGCGACCGCCGATTCGCTTCTCGCTCATGCTGGTTTTCGCATCGCGTCCAGCGCCGCGCGGGCAAGAAACCCCGACCGCGTCTCGCCCTGCTTACGAGCGTGAGCATCCACTGCGCGGAGAATCCGCTGCGGCAACGTAATGTTGACTCGAGCCGCTTTATCTCCAAGCTCGCTGATGTCGACGTCGACGATCGCCCAGGTCCAGCCGCGATAGCTGCGCTTGCTGCGCAGCTGTTCGATAGTGGATGGCTTTGGAAAGGATAGGCCGTCATCGAGTAGACCTTCCAGATGCAGCAGGATGGCCTCCCGCGCGTTGGTCAACGCCTCATCCAAGGTATCGCCTGCCGAAAAGCAGCCTGGCAAATCAGGCACCACGACGCCGTACGCGTGTTTGGCATCGCCCGTCTCAATTGCAATGGGATATCGCATAAAACCTCACCTCAGACCGGCCTGCTTTCGAATCGCCCGCACTAAGCCCTTCCCTAGATCCTTCTTCGGATGCGGGACCGTAACGGTGCCCGGCTTCGTCGGATGCACGAACTGATGGTGGCTGCCGCGAGTTCGCTGAAGTTGCCAGCCATCCGCCTGCAAGAGCTTAATCAGCTCGCGACTCTGCATCGTGTGTATTATACACACCAAGTGAATTGGCACCGTAGCGAAAACGTAGCGTTTGATGCCTTTTCGTGCGCTACGGTGCCTGTTTCGAGTGAGGGCGGGCCTGCTAAGTGGTTGAAAAATAAGAACCTATCAAATCACCATCGCGACTACGAACCAGGAGGCCGGGAGTTCGAATAAAGCTGGCCGCGATTGAGCGGGAGATTTGCCGAGGGCATGGGTGCCTGTTCCTCGGTGTTTGAGGATATTGCTGTCACGCGGGATGCAAACTCAACAACGTTCCTGCCATGTTTATCGAGCGCTTTGTGCCGCTCTTTCGTTTGAAAATACGCATATCCGGCCGTGGTCTTCTGATCCTTGTGATTGAGCAACGAGCCGACCAAATGAAGCGATGCGCCGTATACGACTCGTCCTCGACCCAGGTGTTCTTTTTGAGTTTTGCGTGCCGCCCGATATACGCTTCGGCAAGCGATTTCACGGTGCCGGCCGCTTTGAGGGTGTCTTTCGGCGCCTGATCCTGTTCACATCTTGTATCCTATTGGTCTGGTCGCAGGGCAAGGACGAGGCGAGTAACCAAGGGTTTGGCTAATAAGGTTTCGGCGGCTGGCTTGGGTACGATGCTGCGGTTGCTTCGACGCGCATCCCCAAGGCGCCGGCACGTGATGACTCCTTTGAAATCACCGCCAACTCGCTCACGCAGCTTGGAATGAAAATTGGTGCGGCAATTGTGGAGCTCGCAAAGACCAAATCTCCGTTCGACGAACAATCCGTTTTCCCGATATGAATTCGAAGCGGATTTCGCCCTCCTAAACGTAATAAATCCTCAGCGAGTGAATTCGCGTTCACGAGCACGTGGTTCGCGAACGCGCTCTAACAGTTTCGCGGCAATGCATTCCTTCTCGGTTAATGGTGTGGTGGCATCCGCTCCACATGACGCCTCACCTGCGCAGCGATCTCGGGCTGTCACTATCTCGTGGGCTACGGCTTCGACGCGCTCTCGCCAATGCGTCGAAGGATGCGCCATTTCTCCATTCAAGCCGGGGGGGGGTCCCTGGGGCTGAAGTGCCGGGACTTGGATAGCGTTACTAACTTGTCAAGTTGACAAATAGGGAACGCGGGTGCATTCTAAGAGTAAGAGGCTGCCATGAAGATCATGACCGTAGGCGAGTTCAAAGCCCGTTTTTCGGAGGCACTGGACGCCGTTCGCGACGGGGAGACAATTGTCGTATCTTACGGACGTAATCATCGGAAGGTAGCGGCTATGGTGCCCTATTCCGAACTCAAAGCGTCTAAAAGGCGCCCGCTTGGCCTCCTGAAATCAAAGGCCCGGATTGGCTTTGGTCGCGATTTCGCGCTGCCCGACGATGAGTTTCTTAAGGCGTGATAGGCCTCCTCGATACTCACAGCTTAATATGGTCGGTGGTGGCACCGGAGAAATTGTCGGCGAAGATGCGTGCCGCCATTGCGGACCCGACAAATGACATTCACGTGAGCACCGTGAGCTTCTGGGAGATATCGGTCAAGTTTGCAATCGGCAAACTAAAAATGACCGGATGCTCGCCAGAAGACTTGGCGGCAACGGCGCGACAAATGGGCTTCGCCATCTCGGCTCCCACCGCCGAAGAGTCCGCAGGGTTTTATCGTCTACCCAAAGTTGCACATAAAGACCCGTTTGACCGCATGTTGATATGGCAATGTTTGCAGCGGCAGTGGACGTTGATTACGCGTGATCGTGGCTTGCACGAGTACGGGGCTCTAGGCTTGCTCACGACCTGGTAGCGCGTGATACCGCTAGCTCCTGCGATCATCGCATTGGCTGGCCCTGCGGGATCTTTGAGGGACGATCAGTTGGTTGCCCTTCGGCCCCTGGCGGTTCTCCCCCCTAGCGCCTTTCCGAGACCCCGTTGGACAACCATTTGGGCTTAGCGGTTACAGGGTTGACGTACATCGGCGGGACATCGGTCATTGCGAATAGTGCGCCGCCTCAAGCCGCTTGAGGCTTAGCCAGTCGCGACAAATCCGACTGAACTTCTGCGCGAGCGACGAGCTGCACCAGACTGGCGACGGAGCGTACGCCCATCTTCTTCATGACCCGCTCGCGATGCACTTTCACCGTCTTTTCTTGAATTCCCAGCTCCACACCGATCTCCTTGTTGAGAAAGCCACGAATCACGAACTCCATTACCCGTCTCTCACGCCGCGAAAGCACCTGAAGGCGCGTTTGGATCGATTGACAGACAGCGCGTTCGCGGCGCGCGGCCACATCAAGGCGAATCCCTTGATCGACTGCAGACAAGAGGTGAACGTCGTCGATGGGTTTCGTCAGAAAGTCGACCGCACCCATTTTCATGGCTTGCACGCTGGTCTGGATATCCCCTTGGCCTGTGAGAAAGATGATAGGGCGCGCCTGCGCCGAACCAAGAAGCGCACGTTGCAGATCGATCCCGCTCATTCCGGGCATACCAATATCAAGCACAAGACACCCCGGAACGCCGCAGTCCTGTTCTTCCAGGTACCGCTCGGCCGATTCGAAGGTACGGACTTGGTACCGCCACTTCCAGTAGATGCGTCAGCGCCAGGCGAATCTCGCGAGCATCATCCACGATGAACACGGTCGCTTGTGCAGCATTCATATTTATGATTACCGTATCGAAAAGGCCGCGGATTGGATAGCTGTAGAGTCGCGTAAATTCGACGTATTAGCACGTACGGTGTCGAGCAAGATCTCGGCGCGGCGGCGGCGCACGGCCGTTGTAACGGGAACAAGTCAGAGCAAGGAATTCTTGCTATCGTAGCCAAGCCGCTGGCTAACGCGGATAGCGCGTGTGTTCTAACCGAAGGGAGCCGACATGGACATACAAACGCAAACAACGAAATCGCGCACGGGTCGAGCGCGAGCAGAATCCAAAACAGATCGACTGTTTACCCATCGTCGTTCGCGGGCCGAGCGCCGCGCGATGGGCAAGAAGTTGAGGGACGCTTGCCCGCGGGAGGCGCATGCCGTCTGGAAAGCCCCCGCCGGTCGGCCGGACCCTGTCAGCCTGGTCTTGGAAGCAGACAAAGGACGCATCCCTGAGCTACTTCCCCTTCGCCACGGGCGCATGGCCCTGTCGCCCTTTACCTTTTACCGGGGATCGGCGCTCAACATGGCGGTGGACCTCGTGAAGACTCCGTCCACGGGTGTCCGAGGACAGTGCTGCGGAGATGCCCACCTGGGCAACTTCCGCGGCCTGGGTACTCCGGAGAGGCGCGTCATCTTCGCCATCAACGATTTGGATGAGACGCTGCCCGCCCCGTGGGAGTGGGACGTCAAGCGTCTCGCGGCGAGCTTCGTGGTCGCCTGCCGGAACAATAACTTAAGCGAATCCATCGCCAGGGCTGCGGTCCTCGCCTGTGTCCGCTCGTACCGCGAGCACATGCGCGAGTTCAGCGAAATTAATCCGTTGGACTTATGGTATCTGACCGTCGACATCGAAACGATGATCGCGACCTTTGATAATACCGAGTTTCGCAAACGCGCGATCAAGCGCATGGAGAAGGAGCGGACGCGCCGCGTCGAGGAAGATCTCTTTCCCACTTTCAAGGGAGCCTCCGGCAAGGCACCGGTCATCGAGGACCAGCTTCCGACGATCTTTCACTGGAAGGGGCATAAACCCGGGGAGATCCACTCGGTCGTCAAGAGGTCCTTCGCCCTCTATCGCGATAGCCTGGCGCCATCCACTCGAGCGTTGCTCGACCGCTATGAACTCAGGGATGCCGCGATCAAAGTGGTCGGGGTCGGCAGCGTCGGCACGGGCTGCTGGGTGGCTTTGTTCACGGACGGCGACGGGAATTCCCTCGTTCTTCAGGGCAAGCAGGCACGCGCCTCAGTGCTGGAGCCGTATGCCGGCAAAAGTGTGTTCCCCAACCACGGGCAGCGTGTCGTCAACGGCCAGCGGCTCATGCAGCCGGTCAGCGACATCTTTCTCGGCTGGACCGAGGGTATGCGTGGTAATCAGGACTATATTCGCCAGCTACGAGACATCAAGATCAAACTTGCCGTCGAGACGTTTGGCAAAGCCGAGATGCTCCTGGACGCCAAGCGGTGTGGTCATACGCTGGCGCTCTCGCACGCGCGCTCGGGTGATCCGGCCGTGATCAGCGGCTACCTCGGCAAGGGCGACGCCTTTGATAAGGCGATCGAGGCTTTCTCCGTCGCTTACGCCGACCAGAATGACGAGGACTACGCGGCGCTCAAGCGCGCGATCAAGAGCGGAAAGCTCAAAGCCGTCATCGAAGAACCGAAGTAAACTGCCAGCATGTCGGGCTGTGCAAGCGCCCGCAGTTGAAAGCAAAGAGCGGATATTTCACAGTGGGGCACATGGTCAGTCGGCACGTACTCGCTCACCGCACGCGGTCGCTCTCGAGCGCTGCGCTCATCGCGCTCGCCTGCCTCGTGGCTGCGTCGGCGGTGCAGGCGCAGGACATCGAGCCACGCAAGTGGTCAGACACGCCGGTCGGCGTCAATTTCCTGATCTTGGGTTACGCCTACACGCAGGGTGGCATAGCGTTCGACCCCTCGCTGCCGGTGAGTAATCCTCATCTCGAGACGAACTCCGGCGCGCTCGGCTTTGCACGATCACTCGACCTGTGGGGCTTTTCGGGGAAATTTAACGCCTCCGTGCCGTACACTTGGCTGTCGGGCTCCGCGGACTACTTGGGACGGCCGGTGCAGCGCACGGTCAATGGATTCGGCGATCCGGAGTTCGAGTTGTCCGTCAATCTGTACGGTGCGCCTGCAGTTGGGTTGAAGGATTTCGCCTCTTACAAGCAGGACTGGATCGTCGGCGTAGCGCTCAAGGTGTCGGCGCCGTCCGGGCAATACGATGACACGCGTTTGGTCAACATTGCGACGCATCGCTGGTTCTTCAAGCCGAGCCTGGGTGTTTCGAAGGCTGTCGGCCCATGGATATTTGAGTCGACGGCGGCCGCCACGTTCTACACGGACAACCCAGATTTCTACGGCGGCAGTACGCGATCGCAGGCCCCGCTGTATTCGCTTCAAGGGCACGTCATCCGCAGTTTTCGCTACGGCATTTGGGCCTCAGTGGACGCCACGTATTACGAGGGCGGCAGATCGACGATCAATGGGACGGAGAATAATGATCTGCAGCAGAACTGGCGCGTCGGCGCTACGCTTGCGCTCCCGGTCAACCGACGCAATTCGATCAAGTTCTTTGCCAGCGACGGAGTCTCGGCTCGCACCGGCGACAGCTACAAGCTGTACGGCATCGCCTGGCAGTATCGCTGGGGCGGTGGAATCTAATCGTGTCGCCCGGGCGCGAGTCCTGAGACGCGAGTCTCGGCCGGCGAGGGGAATGAACAAGAGAATTTCGCGCAAGGCCGTCAGTACTATTGTAAGTGCTTTGGCCGTGCTGATACTCGTAGCTGCGGTTCCATCAATGGTGCGCGATTCCTTCGAGACGGGCCGTGTGTATCTGTTCTCCGCTCAGTTTCTCGAGGAACTCCCGCAGCGTTTCACGAGGCCGGGCCGGTTTCGGTTCGTCCTTCAGCCCTTGGTTGCCATCCTGGGATGGCGCTCGGGCTTGAGCGATGCCCGGGCCGGGCGGCCTGCGTCCCTCCATGGTCTGCTCTCGGGTGGGGCAAAATGAAAGGAGCTTCTTCGCAGCGGCTTGACAGCCGTCCGCGACCTAATGGTAAGGGACCCGCACCAGACTGCGGCGACCGAAAACCCATTGTGGGCCATGCTGCGTCTGATGCTTTCGCGAACGACTGTAGCGTGGCTCGGTATGGCCCTGTTGCTCGTGCTAATCCCGGCTCACGTGGTTTGGCTGCTCGAACGGGGGCGAGAGGACAGTGCGATTTCGAGCCGGACCTAGTAGGGCAGTCAAAAAGATGCCTGGCACCCCCAAAGGCATTGATATTTGCGACCTGTGACCCTTGGACGCGGCCATGGGCCTGCGAACTGCGGTATCTGAAGGATTACCCTCATGACCGACCCGTTGCCCTCGTGGAATGAAGGCGCCGCAAAGCGGGCAATTCTCGCCTTCGTGAGGGAGACTACTACCCAAGGAAGCCCGAAGTTCGTTGAGTCCTCAGAGCGAATCGCCACCTTCGACCAGGATGGCACCCTTTGGGTCGAGCAACCCACGTACTCGCAGATCATGTTTACGTTCCATCAACTCGGCGTGATGGCGGCGAAGGATGCAAAGCTCAAGGACGTCGAGCCGTTCAAGACCGTGCTCTCGGGCGACCCGGCGGCAATCGCCAAGCTGGCGATACCCGAACTCCTAAAAGTCATCGCCCTCACTCACTCGGGCACGACGGTAGAGGTATTCCAGAAAAACCACCCACAGCTGGCTCTCGACGGCACAACACCCGCGCTTTAAGCGCCTGTACACCGATCTCGTGTATCAGCCGATGCTCGAAGTCATGAAGTACCTGCGTGCCAACGGCTACAGGACTTTCATCGTCACCGGGGCGGGCAGGACTTCGTGCGGACGTATTCCGAGCGGGTGTACGGCGTTCCGCGCGATCAGATTGTAGGCTCGGCGGACGGCAGGGCGATTCTCACCAAGGACCCGAAGCTGTTGTGGATCGATGACAAGACCGCGAAGCCCGTGGACATCCATCTCATGATAGGGCGCCGGCCGGTCATGGCCTTTGGCAACGCCGACGGCGATCAAGCCATGCTCGAATACACCCAGGGCGGTGAGGGCGCGCGGTTCATGATGCTGGTCCATCACGATGACGCCACTCGCGAATACGCCTATGGTCCGGAATCCGCGATGAGCCCATTCTCCGAGGCCCTTTGGGCTCGTGCAAAACAAGGCGGTTGGACGGTGATCAGCATGAAGAACGACTGGAACGCATTTTCGCCTGGCAGTCTTAGCGGGAGAATTGCATGTCGAAAAATAAGGTGGCCAGTCCCGGTGGTACAGTCACGGCCATCGATATCGTGTTGGAACCGGACGCAACCATGATCCAGCACGCGCAGTCCGCGAATGCTGCACTTCGTAAGAATTTTCCCAAGGGCTACTCCCTGGACGCCGAACACAAACCGCACATTTCGGTGATGGGCGGCTATTTCTACACGGCCAATCTCGACAAAACCTATGCTGCGGTGGAGAAGTTTCTCGCCACCGAGAAGGTGTTGAGCTGGAAGATGAAGGCGATCAAGTACTACTACATGCCTCTGAAGGAAATTGGCCTTGCTGGCATCGTGGTTGAGCCGACCACCGATATGATAAGGCTACAGAAGAAACAACGCCGTCGCCACGTACTTTTCCCAGCATACCGGGGCGCACTGGCCGGGCTCGACAACTGTGACGTGCCCCGGATTAGCTCCGTCCTTAAACCTTGGTTGCTTTGCTGAGCCGGTCGACCAGAGCACCGGCAATCAGATCGTCCATGATCACCACCTCCGATGCGCCCGCGCAATGGAGCAGCGCTCCGCGCGGGCTGTTCGCGCCGGTCACCGCAATCTTCAGCCTCGGATTGCGGGAGTGCGCCATCAACGTGATCGAGAGCTTGCGGTCCTGATCCTCGGTGGTCACCACAAGCGCCTTGGCCTGCTCGATCCTCGCGTGGTCGAGCACCGCATCGTCCGCCCCGGCGTCGCCTTGCACGACGAGATAACCGAGACTGGAGGCCAGGACCGAGAGATCATCAGCGCGATCGATGACGACCACCTGCTCGCCGGCTTCCTGCAGTCGACCGGCTACCAGCTTGCCGAGC
>Ga0074044_10004466_pt1 | contig 11580 bp, 8 predicted proteins | sample BogForMeECP23OM1_FD_94443 | JGI IMG/M metagenome (GOLD analysis project Ga0074044, IMG submission 94443) | Bog forest soil microbial communities from Calvert Island, British Columbia, Canada - Bog Forest MetaG ECP23OM1 | ecosystem: Environmental > Terrestrial > Soil > Wetlands ...
CGATCAAACGAATTCTGCTGCGCGAGTCGCTCAACGAGCCGCTGATGGCGATCTTCGAGGACCTGCACTGGATCGACGAGGAGACCCAGGCCCTGCTTAATCTGCTGACGGAGGGAATCGCCACCTCGCGCACTCTGATCCTGGTCAACTACCGCCCCGAGTACCAACACAACTGGGGCAACAAGACCTACTATACTCAACTCCGGCTCGACCCCCTCGGCGAAGCGAACGCCGAAGAGATGCTGGCCGCATTACTTACCTCTCCCGCGCCTGCGGACTTGTCCGCAGGCGCGAACCGGGAGAGGTCGCTCGCCGACATTCATGTCGGCGAGCGGGTGAGGGTGCAGGACGGCATCGCAGCCCTCAAGCGCCTGATCATCGAGAAGACTGAGGGCAACCCGTTCTTTATGGAAGAAACTGTGCTGGTGTTGCTCGACGAGGGGGCGCTGGTGCGCAATGGGACCACCAAGCTCACCCGGCCAATGAACCAGCTCAAGATTCCGCCTACCGTACAGGCGATTCTCGCCGCGCGCATAGACCGGCTGACGCCGGATCAAAAAGACCTGCTCCAGACGCTGGCCGTGATCGGCACCGAATTCAAACTCGGTCTGGTCGGCAAGGTGACCGCCAAGCCTGGACCGGAGTTGGAGCCGATACTGTCGGAACTCCAGCTCGGCGAGTTCATCTACGAGCAGCCCGCATTTGGCGATGTCGAGTACATCTTCAAACACGCGCTCACTCATGCGGTCGCCTACAGATCGGTACTGAATGAACGCCGCCGAATACTTCACGAACGAATCGGCGCGGCGTTGGAGTCCATGTATTCCGAGAGCCTCGACGACCATCTCGCTGAGTTAGCGCACCACTACGCGCGCAGTGGCAATCCGACGAAGGCAGTCGAGTATTGCCTGCAGGCTCTTCAGTATTGCGCTGCCCAGGGTTCCAATGGTGAAGCGGTCGCCCAATTCGAGACCGGGCTCGAACAGTTGCAGAAGCTCCCCGACGACGACCGGCGCGCAGAGCTGGAGTTGGATCTCAGAAACGCCGCCTTCGATGCACTAATCCTCATTAAGGGCTACGCCTCGCGCGAAGCGGAGCGCTCGTCCGTGCGCGCGATCGAGCTTTGCCTGCGGCCCGGAATCAACCCGGAAAAGACTTGGAGAGCGCTCAGTGGAGTCTTTGGTCTCCGGCTGTCCCGTCCCGATTTGCGCAAGGCGTGCGAACTGGGCGCGGAGCTGGTTGCTCGCGCCGAGGAGCAAGGTCGCGCGGAACTTATTGTACATGCGGTCAACGGGTTGGCTCTCGCCAGGAATGATTCCGGCGAGTTCGAGATCGCCGCCCAACACTTTGAACGTGGGTGGTCGTTATGGGATTCGATAGGGAGGCCGGTAACCGGTCTAATGCAGCAGCGCGCCGGTCTGATGACGCACCCTGCATTCAACCGGATCGTCTCGGGATGGAACCTGTGGTTCCTGGGTTATCCCGATCGCGCACTGGAGCGAATCGATGTCGCGACCGCCCTCGCAAAGGAATCCGGGTCAAAGGCAGCGCTGGAGAACGTACACTACTTCGCCGCCTACATTTATCAACTTTGCCGCGAACCTCAGCATACGAGACAGAGGGCAGAGGCAGCGCTGGTACTCGCGACTGAGTCGGGTAATGTCTCTGGCCGCGCCATAAGCGAAATCTACCTAGGCTGGGCGGATGCGATGGCGGGCGATCTCGAGGACGGCGTCGCGCGGATAAGACAGTATCTGTCGGAGATGAAGGTCGGCGGTTCCTCACTTTTTGACGACCGTTGCCTTACCCTGATTGTCACTGCTCTAAGCCGGTTAGGGCGGTTCGATGAGGGTCTGCGCACCATCGAAGAGTCATTGCCGTTTTTCGAGAGCACCGGGCAACGGTTTTACGAGGCGGAGGTGCATCGGTTGAAAGGCGAACTGCTGCTGGCGCAGGACGCGTCGAATGCCGCGCCAGCGGTGCAATGCTTCCGCACCGCGCTCGACATTTCGCGCCGCCAGAAAGCGAAGTCGTGGGAACTGCGCGCGACCACCAGCCTCGCGCGGCTGCTCGACCAGCAACGCCGGCGCGATGAGGCGCGCACGATGCTCCTGGAAATCTACAACTGGTTCAGCGAGGGTTTTGACACCGCTGATCTGAAGGACGCCAAGGCGCTGCTCGAGGATCTGAGCGAGTAGCGGCCGCAACGGGAAATCTCTTTTTTGGTCATTCCCGCATAGGGTTAGGGGAAGTTCGCGAACTCGTCGGGCAGCCCGTCGCAATAATCCTCGAGCTGATTGCCATTCGTGAAAGCATTCTGGATCGGCTTGCCCGGCTCGATGAACTGCAAGCGCACTCCGCAACCATAGGCCCACTCGTCCATCACCCGCTCGCGAAACGGAGATTCTCCAGCCCCAGTTGAAGCAGTGCTGAAAACGTCGCGCGAACGTTCAATGAGATAATTGAAATCGTGGGATTTTCCCCCTCCGCAATTCCCGGTTCTGTGTCTCCCTGTTTAGTTAGAAGAGTGCCATTTCGATGATGGGTCGGCTAACTCATGCGACCGGCCTGAGCCATCACTCAGTCTAAGGTCGTTGGACTCTTCGAAAAATTTCGGTGTTCGCGCATTATGCAACGCCTCCTTGCGTGCTTTTTGAAAAGCGACGGGGAGCTTTTCAATCTGAGCGGCTGGCCGTTTCAATCTGATTGCCAAGTCTTTTCAATCTGAGTGGTCTTGGTACTCGTCGTCCGATTTTTTGGCACGTTCGATGCTGTTCCTCGATTTCCGTTCGGTCGAGGCGCGAGATCTGACTGGAGCAGAAGCGGAGGGTCAAACAGGAACCATCCAGTTAGTCCTGTGTTCAGCGCCGGACGTCTTCGCGCCGCTCGCGCTCGACGTCTGGTCAGCAATTCCGGAACTGGTTCGCGGAGGAATCGAAATGAATCTGGTTGTTTGGCTCCCAACAATGTTCCTGCTCGGACTCGCGGGCCTCGGCCTTTGTTACGCATTTCTGCTCGCCTGCGAAGGGATCTAAGGAGAATAGATGATCTATCTAACTGCTGTGGTTGCTGCTTTCGTGTTCGGTTACCTCGTTACCGCGATGGTCAGGCCGGAGTGGTTCTAATCGTTACGTCGCAGCCTTCTCGAAGAGGACCTATCCCATGTGGATTCTGCCCTTCTGTCTAATTGCAATACCTGTAGTTTTGGCCATTCCGCTTAGCGCCTATCTGGCGTGGATCATGGGAGGACATTATCGAGCGTCCGGAGTGCTGAAGTGGTGCGAGGCTCGCGTCAGCAGCGGGCCGCAAAACTGGAAGCAATATGCGGTGTCGCTGCTGGTTTTCAACATCGTGCTGTACGTTTTCGGCTTCGTGATTCTGGCGATTCAACAATGGATGCCGCTCAATCCTCGAGGACTGGGTGCGCTGGCGCCGAGCACGATCCTGAACACTGTCATGTCCTTCAGTACTAATACCGATATTCAGCACTATTCGGGCGACGTCTCGTTTTCGAATTTCACCCAGATATTTTTCTGCCTACCAATGTTTTTTCTGTCGGCCTCGATCGGATTTTGCGCTCTAACCGCAATGATTCGCGCCTTCCGCAGCGATCCCGACGTCGGCAACTTCTTCCTCGACATGTGGCGGGTTGTCTTCTACACCTTCCTGCCAATCGGCTTTGCCTTGAGCCTGCTCTACCTGTGCACCGGCATGCCGATGACCTTTCAGAGCGCTCACCAGGTGAACACTCTCGAGCCCACCGCGATGGGCACCACTGATAGTGGACAGCCCAAGCAGCAGACCATCGTGGTCGGGCCGCTGGCGGCCTTCGTGCCGATGAAGATGCTCGGGACCAACGGTGGTGGCTTTTACGGAATGAACTCGGCTCATCCGTTTGAGAATCCCTCCGCGTTTGGAAATCTCCTTACCACCTCATCGATGATGCTGTTTCCCATGGCGCTGGTCTTCATGTACGGGCGAATGCTCAGGCGCCAACGACATGGTGTAGTCATTTTCTCGGTGATGCTCGTTTTACTGGTGGGTACGGTCCTGTGGGCTATCCACTTTGATACATTGAAGCCCAACCCCGGCTTGAGTGCGGATCCGATTGCGCGAACGTTCGAGATTCCGAGTGCCACTGCGCCGGGCGGCAAACGAGTCATCACACTACCGGCGGTCGCCGGACTTCCGGTCGATCAGCATCTCGGCAATCTCGAGGGTAAGGAATTGCGCTTCGGGACTTCAGCCGGTTCGACTTTTGCCGCGGCAACTGTCGATTTCACTTGCGGCGCGGTGAATTGCGAGCATGACAGTCTGAATCCGGTCGCGGCTGTCGCGCCGTTCTTCGGGATGTGGGTGAACTGCATCTTCGGCGGTAAAGGCGTCGGAATGATCAACTTCCTGCTCTTCCTGATCATTGGAATCTTTGTGGTGGGGCAGATGGTGGGACGCACCCCGGAATATCTCGGCAAGAAGATCGGGGCTCGCGAGGTCAAGCTCGCGATGATCGCGCTATTGATTCATCCGCTGGTGATCCTCGGGCCGTCGGGTCTGTTTGCAGCCACTAATTGGGGGATAAAGGCGGAGAGTAATCCTGGCGCGCACGGATTTTCGCAGATCGTCTACCAGTTCTCCTCGGACTCCGCCAATAACGGCTCGGCATTCGACGGACTCGGTACGACTTACGGTCTTAACAACAATTCGAATCCCGCTCCCGAAGCAGTTCCGTGGGATGTCGCGGCAACCTTTGTAATCATGCTAGGGCGCTTCATTCCGATCATCGCACCAATAGCTTTGGCAGGTTTTCTCGGGATGAAGAAGAGCACTCCCTTCGGTCTGGGAACCCTGCGCGATGACACCTTTACCTTTGGATGCCTGTTGCTCGGCACCATCGTGATCGTCGGCGCACTGCTATTCCTGCCGGTTGCGGCGCTGGGCCCGCTCGCGGAACACCTGGGACCGATTCCTTTCGGTGGATAGTGGCATGCGTCACGAAAAATAACCAATAGCATTCAGTCGGAGAACTCAAATGGGAGCAGCCGCAGCACCGCTAACAACAATCGAAATGCCGCAGCATCCGCGTCCGCCACGCCGGATCAGAAGCAGGGACCTGTTTGAACCCGCGCTGGTCCGCCAAGCCTTGAAGCAGGCATTCGTGATGCTTCGCCCAGACATTCAGTGGGCAAACCCGGTAATGTTCGTGGTCGAGATTGGCGCCGTACTCACCCTCCTTTTCATAGCACAAGCGCTGGTGAGTACTTCCGCCAGCCAGGTTCCAATCAGTTATTTCATTGCGCTCGACTTCTGGCTGTTCTTGACCGTTCTGTTCGCGAACTTCGCTACCGCGCTCGCGGAGGCACGCGGCAAGGCTCAAGCCGAGTCTCTGCGCAGAACTCGCAGCGAGACACCGGCTTATCGCCTCAAGCGTCCGGGAGTGGTGGAGGAAGTTCGCTCCACTGATCTGACGGCGGGCGATCTGGTGGTGGTGACGGTGGGCCAGGTGATACCGAGTGACGGAGAAATCGTCGAAGGAATCGCTTCGGTGGACGAATCGGCGATTACCGGCGAATCCGCGCCAGTCATTCGCGAGGCGGGGGGCGATCGCTCGGGCGTCACCGGCGGCACCCGAGTCGTCTCGGATCGTATCGTTGTCAAGATTACCGCAATTACCGGGCAGTCTTTCCTCGATCGGATGATCGCGCTGGTAGAAGGAGCCTCGCGGCAGAAGACGCCCAACGAAATCGCGCTGACGCTGGCGCTTTCCGCGTTGACGCTGGCCTTTCTGATTGTGGTCATTCCGCTGTGGCCGATGGCCTGGAACGCCGAACAGTACATGGCCGGTTACCTGGGCATTTCCGAACCGTTGCGAAGCCTCGGAACTGACGTCCCGACTCTGGTCGCGCTGCTGGTCTGTTTGATTCCGACCACCATCGGAGCGCTGCTTGCGGCAATCGGCATTGCGGGTATGGATCGCGCACTACAGGCAAACATCATCGCGAAAAGTGGCAAAGCGGTGGAGACCGCGGGCGACATCGACACCGTTTTACTGGATAAGACCGGGACTATAACAGTGGGAAATCGGCATGCGACCGAATTCGTCCCAGTCGGAAACTACACCGTGGAGCGGCTCGCACAATTGGCCGCGCTCGCATCCGCCGCGGACGAAACTCCCGAAGGCAAAAGCATCGTTGTCCATGCGCGCTCACAAGGAGTCGGAACAAAGGAGCTCGCTGCGCTGAGCGGCGCCACTTTCGTTGCCTTTACCGCGCAGACGCGGATGAGCGGGCTCGATTTCGCCGACGGCGGCTGCGTTCGCAAGGGCGCGCCTGACTCAGTGATGGCCTTCGTGCGTAAACAGGGCGGAGTAATTCCCCGCAGCCTCGAATCGACCGTTGATTCGATTGCTTCGAAGGGCGCGACGCCTTTGGTCGTTGCGGAGGGAGCCAAGGTCGCCGGAGTGATCGTCCTCGAAGATATCTTGAAATCCGGAATGGCGGAGCGGTTCGAGCGGCTACGAAGTATGGGTCTGCGCACCGTCATGATAACCGGGGACAATCCTCTCACCGCGGCTACGATCGCGCGGCAAGCCGGGGTCGATGATTTCGTCGCGCAGGCCACGCCAGAATCCAAGCTCGCCTACATTCGCAAGGAACAGGCCGAAGGCAAGCTGGTCGCAATGATGGGTGACGGCACCAACGATGCTCCGGCGCTGGCACAAGCGGACGTAGGTCTCGCGATGAACTCCGGGACCCAGGCCGCCAAGGAAGCCGGCAACATGGTCGACCTCGATTCAGATCCGACCAAGCTGATTGAGGTGGTGGAAATCGGCAAACAACTCCTGATGACGCGTGGCGCGCTGACCACCTTTTCGGTGGCGAATGATGTGGCCAAGTATTTCGCGATTGTTCCCGCGCTGTTCGCCGGCACGCTGCCGTGGCTGAAGGGAATGGATGTGATGCATCTTCATTCGCCGACTTCGGCGATTCTGTCCGCGGTGATCTTCAACGCGATCATCATTCCAATGTTGATTCCAGTCGCGCTGCGCGGCGTGAAGTATCGTCCGCTGGGAGCTGATGCCCTGCTCCGGAAAAACCTTCTGGTATGGGGGCTCGGCGGAGTCATTCTCCCGTTTATCGGGATCAAACTGATAGATGTCGCCATGGTGGCGCTGCACCTCATTGCGTAAGCAGGAGGGAGGACAAGCTCGTGTCAAAGAACATTACCAAGAGTATCTGGCTTCTGGTCGCAACGGTGGTCATATGCTGTCTAGTCTATCCGCTTGCGGTATGGGCGATTGGTCAAACATTCTTTCCGTTCTCCGCCAATGGCAGCATGGTCGCGGGTCCGGATGGTAAACCGGTCGGCTCACTTTTGATCGCGCAACCGTTCACGAAGGACGAATACTTCTGGCCCCGTCCCTCGGCGGCCTCATACGACGGTTCAGCCTCGGCATCATCGACGCTGTCGGCCTCCAACTATGCGCTTCGCGATCGCGTCGCGCGCACCCTAGGACCGATCGTCAAATACCAAAGTGGCCCGAAGGCCGGCCAACTGGTCGCACCCGACATCGAGGCGTGGTTTCAGCAGGATCAGTTCCAGGGCAAGCCGCATCTGGTCGCGCAATGGGCTGACAACCACAACGAGCTAGCGCAGGGATGGGTGAGCGCCGACCCGAGCCACGGGCAGTATATCGACGCATGGGCAAAGGCGCATCCGTCGGTGGTTCAGGACTGGATAAAATCCAATCCCGCCACGCCGAAACCGCAAGCTTCGGACCTCGCGGTAGTGTTTTTTGAGACCTTCTCCAGCGAGCATCCGGGCAAATTTCCTTCGGCGGTAACCACTGCGGCGGCTGACGGAAAAACTCAGACCACTACGGTTCAGCCGGTCGCGTCGGGTTCGGATATTCAATCGATCTTCTTCGACATGTGGCGACAGGACCACGCCGACGCTGACCTCGCAAATGTTCCGGGGGACATGGTCACCACTTCCGGCTCGGGGTTAGACCCGCACATCACCTTGCAGAACGCCGAGTATCAGCTCGATCGCGTCGCATCCAAGTGGGCGACCGATACCAAAGGTGATCCGTCCCAGGTCCATCAGCAGATCGAACAGATACTGCAGGATGATGCGTTCGCGCCGATGGGCGGCCTGTTTGGCGAGAAGATGATCAACGTGCTGCAGGTCAATCTGCAATTGCGCCAGCGTTACGGCGCACCGCAAGGCTAGTCGAGACCAACCAGGCTGCGAGTCGAGTCCCAGGGTCGTGGAGATTCGAACAGTGCGCAATACCGAGCCGGCTGATCACTCACGAGGAAGCGGCCATCCCTTTCAGGGATGCGCCGCCGACTCGTCATCGCTAATCGAGTCGCGCAATCCAGCGATGATGGCTTTGCTGGATACCGCGAAGCGCGCGGCACTGGGCCACACAACCATACTACTGACCGGAGAGAGTGGCACCGGCAAGGAAGTGCTCGCGCGCCAGATTCATAGCTGGAGTGCACGCCGCGACGGACCGTTTGTTCTGATTAATTGCACCGCGCTTACCGAGCATCTGCTCGAAACGGACCTGTTTGGCCACGTCCGCGGAGCCTTCACCGGCGCCATCAAGGATAAACCTGGACGGCTCGAAGCGGCGAACGGCGGGACCCTGTTCTTCGACGAAATAGCGGAGCTCTCGAACTCGATTCAGACGCGGCTACTTCGCTTTGTGCAGGAGCAGTCGCTTGAGCGGATGGGCGACAATAGAACCATCAGAGTTGATGCGCGCATCATAGCCGCTTCCAAACAGAATCTGGAGGAGGAAGTTGCCGGGCATCGTTTTCGCGAGGACCTCTACTATCGCCTCAACGTAATCGCGATGAGGGTGCCGCCGCTGCGTGAGCGCATGGATGATATCCAGGGCCTCGCGTCTTCGATACTCGATGAGATCGCAAGGATCGCCAACCGACCGAGACTCCCGCTGTCCCACGACGCCATCCAGGCCCTGATAAATTACCGCTGGCCCGGCAATATCCGCGAGCTTCGCAACGCTTTGGAACGAGCGGTCACGCTTGCGCGCACCGACCTCATAATGATTGAGGACCTGCCCGAGAAGATCAGTCACGAGACCAGCCGATTAGCGAAAACCAACGGAACTCGCCTGAAGGAACGCGAGCGCGAGTACATCATGCGGGTATTGGCCGACAGCCCTAGCCTCGATCAAGCGGCCGCGACGTTAGGAATCAACGTCACTACGCTGTGGCGAAAGCGCAAGCGCTACGGCATCCGCTGAGCGACTAGGCGATATTCTGAGCGTGGTTGAGATTTGATGGGCGCTTCCTTGCCCTTCGGCAGGAAAACTCTGTCCGAGGGCACTGGTTGGCGGGGGTTGCTGCCTAGCCCTGATCCTATCTCTGTTACTCGATGGTTTAATGAAAAAAGAAAGGCCGCGACCCCGGCAGTTAAGTAGATCCCACTCTCCTTAGATCCTCAGATCTTCTCGCAAGCGATTAAAAACCTGTAGCAAATGCCCAAACCCGCCAGCCCTAACAAGAACATGGTGGGGAGCCCTATAACTAGATTCATTCGAGTTGCCCCCCGATTCGTCGACTTGACTCTTAGTCGTGTTATCGAAGGCTTCCAAGGCGAGCGCTTCAAGCACCGGACACGGACCGATCGCAAAGGTGCCGAACCGTTTGGTAGTTTCGTCGCGTGCCAGCGGGCTCCCGTGTTGGTCGAGTACCGCGACCTTGTTCCGGCCCGCCAGGAAGGTCCATTTGCAGCGGATGCAGTAGTACTGACGGGCCTTTTCTTTGAATAAGAAATGATCGCGAAGCGGGCCGATCACTAACTCATGGCGGAGGCTAACGGATGATTCGGATGCGGAATCGTGCCCAAAGAGGTTCACGCAGGTATGTCATGGCAAGATTCAGACCGGTCCGCAAAGGCCGGAAACTCGAAGGAATCTTTCGTCAGGAGCGAGTTCTAACGAAACCGACAGTGGCTTTTGCAGGTCGCCTGGGATTGCATTTTTTAATGCGTTGATTCTTCGATCTTGCAACCGAAGCTGACCCCAAGCAGAGCCATCAGCAGATCTCAAGCATTTTCGCCAATGGATTTTTCATAAGACTTCCTTTTCCCTTGATCGAATCCTGCAGCAATGATTCGCATCTCACTCCTCTCCATCGGGAGCCTTCGGAATCTCGCTCTGGGAAAGAACCTCGTTCCAGATTACCGGATCATCGACAAGGCGTGAGAGATTTCCGTCAAGGTCCGATTGGTTCTCCCATGAATCAAATCGCAAGAGCTTTTGGAGTGGCAGACGCTTGGCCCAGCCCGCTTTTTCGAGCGTCGGACGGAGTGGAAAATCTTGGACATAACCCATGCACAGGTAAGCGACTGGCAGAATCGACGGAGGAATACCAAAGACGCTTCGTATGGCATCGTTGCGCAAAATGCTTACCCACCCTACGCCTAGTCCTTCGGCGCGGGCGGAAAGCCAGAGATTCTGGATCGCAAGGCAGGTCGAATAGATCTCCACGTCCTCGATAGCGGTTCTGCCAAGAACCCCCGGCCCGAAGCGCCCGCGCTCGCAAGTAACGATCAGATTGACGGGAGCCTCCAAAATACCTTCCAGCTTGAGCGACCGGAACTTAGTTCCCCGATCGTTGTCGAACTGTGCCGCGTTGACCGCCCGCTCTTCCTCAAAAACCTTCTTGATGAGGTGGCGACGGTGCAGGTCCTTGACAATCAGGAAATTCCAGGGCTGCGTGAAGCCGACGCTGCCCGCGTGGTGAGCGGCCACCAAGACGCGCGCGAGAACTTCGTCGGGAATTGGATCGGGCAGAAATTCCCGGATATCGCGGCGCCGAAAGATCGTTTTATAGAGACCTCGGCGTAGTTCCGCCGCCATGCGATCCGATTCGTGTGCCAAGTATGACTCCGACCATCTCTTCTACGAGATTTTTTCTTCGGCGGTGGAGATTCCCTTCCTCGCAGGTAGTGCGGCTAGTACCGGCGGCTACAGTAAAATCTTTCCGAAGCCTACGCAAACCGGGGTCGCCGGAATATCGGGAAAATTTCGAGGGGTGCCCGACCTGGTGCTGGGCGGCGCGCATGACATTACGGAATTATTCCCCGTTAAACATTATGGACCTGGCTCGAAACTCGCGTTCCGGCGCAAACCTTAATCATCGTTGCGGGGAATCGATAGTTTCGCGCGATAGACCTACCTATGGCAACAGTTCAACTCGCGCCACAACGCGCAAGCTCACTTTTAGGGTGATCCTCGCAGCCGTTGCCGCTGATCTTGGAGACGAGACGTGGTGGCTTAGGCTTTGAGCGACGACATCCGCGCAAAAATCTTTAGCTCTGGTACGGAGCGTAATCTCATCGAATATCAGCGCAAATCCGAAACATAGGCTTTTCAGCGCTGAGACTTCTCCGCATAAGATGGGCCGCTCATGAAATGGGTTTCATGCTGTTTGGTCTAGTGGCCTGTAACGGGTGAAATGGTATCAGCAGTGATTCGATGTGAGGGGTCGCGGTAGGTCCACTTGATGGGTTTGGGGGCGTGGTTGTAGTGACCGATGTAGCGTC
>Ga0074044_10004467_pt1 | contig 11578 bp, 9 predicted proteins | sample BogForMeECP23OM1_FD_94443 | JGI IMG/M metagenome (GOLD analysis project Ga0074044, IMG submission 94443) | Bog forest soil microbial communities from Calvert Island, British Columbia, Canada - Bog Forest MetaG ECP23OM1 | ecosystem: Environmental > Terrestrial > Soil > Wetlands ...
CACCGGAGAGATTGCCGATTTCGATTGTTAGCTGACCACTGTCGATCGCGTCTCCTAGTTCGCCACGGGTAGCAAGGTAGAGTCGTTGCGCCTCGGCGAGCCGGGCCCGCAGCCGACCCGTGGCGACAAAGCGTAGTTCGAGGCGTTCTGGCCCTCTGTGTTTTTCAAGACATCCTGCCAGGATCGGGAGTAGACGCTCCGGGTCCGGCGGATTTACCACCGTCACGCGCATCGGTCGGCAAAACTCCGGGTGGATGGCGGCGAATCGTACCAGGGCGTTTTGAATGTCTTCCGCGCCGTCTGTTGAAGCCACAGCGTTCTCGAGATTTTGGAATACCGCCAGTCCAACCAAGACTCCGGCAAACGGCAGGAGTTTGTTCGCCCCCTCATTCTGGGGGAACCGCGACGCGAACCATGCAGGAAGGTAAAGATCTGCCCGATCTAGCGACGCCATGATGGCTTCCCGAGTCTTCTGGTCAACGTCGGCCGGCGCTTCAAGGCATTTGGTCGCAAACGAATAACTGCGCCATAGCTGTAGTGGGTGGGAGGGCAGCAGGATAAGCCGGTTAGCAGCGGAGGACGACCGGTTAGTGATGAGGCGTATCTGCGTTACGTCCAAAGCTAGCAGCGCCTGGAACAGGGCCTCTGCCCCGGCTCGCCATGCTTCAAGCATCGCCTCGCGAGCATGGGCTATCCGAGCGAGCAACGCTGCGGATGCGTCTAGTAGTGCCTTCGCGTGGTCTCGAGCGTTCGAGTCGCCGGCAAGCAGCGTGAGCGGCGAGAGAAAGAGCCATTCCTGTGATGGCAGTAGTGCCGACCGAGCCGCGATCCAGTGGTTCCATAGTTCTATCAGCGGTGGGTCACCAACGAGCCCTTCGAGTCCGAAGTCATCCCACATTTCCAGCAACTGAGGGAGGGTATACGTGTCGCCCGTTTGGTCGTCAGTGAACAATACTTGGGTTGTGTGAAACCGGGTAAGCCGGCTCGTGCCGAACTGACGGAGAAGTACGGGCGTGGGCTGGTCTCGAAGGAAGTGCGCAGCGCCGCCCCACGTTTCCGAATCAGATAGTGCGAGCAAAGACTCACCCTCTGGCCGCAAAGTGGCGAGACTGAGTGTCTCCTCGCCCTCTCCGAAATCCCATGAAAGTACGCGGACGCCCTGATCAGGCTCCGTGTTAGCGATTTGGGCGAAGAGCCTCTCGCAGTGGGCTATGTCTCGCGAGAGCAGCAGAGTGATGACCTCCCGTTCGACGTCTGACCAGTCGAGCGTCGTCTCCGGTCTCGGTCCAGGTGCGCGCCGCTTTGTACGCAGCTTGCGAAAGTGGTCGAGGCGGATGCAACGCAGACGCTCGGCAGTAGAGCTACGTTGGGCGTCACGGATCGCGGACAGTAGCCTATGAAACGCCGGGCGCTCAGCAGCGTCGGCTTGCTCAACCTTCGCTTCGAGCTGTTGCAACTCTTTGTCGCTGAGAGTCAGCACTTCCTGCGTACTCTGCAGGGCGCGGCTCAAATTGTCGCGCAACTCACGGGTTACAAAGAGGTCGCCGTCCCACGCGACACCAAGTTCGGCGAGAGCGCGCAGTGGGGCATCGTTGCGCTCCTGCGCGTCAACCGAGGCGCGAGCAACCGCCCAGCTAGCAACGAAGCGGCACACGCCTTCGAGTGAAAGTATGAGCCCCGACGGCGGCGATTTCGAGAGTAGCTCGAGCAACCTTCCGTGAAGTTCCGGGGCCTGACGAAACTCGTGTTCCGGATCGGCGACCCATGCAAGCAATATGCGGGCTACCTCAGCCGAAGACGCGGTTGCAAACTCCTGGATGGTGTTGCCACCATCCGGTTCGCCACGTGAAATGGCAAGAATGGTGGCGTCGGACCGATTTCGCCACTCGGCCGCACGCTGGAGATGCGTCGCCATGGCATGAAAGCGCAATTCCACCCGCTCCGCCATTGCACGCAAAGTCGGTTCGTCAACCTCGAATCCGGCCGCGCAGAACGCAAATCTGCCGGCATCATGTTCGAGCTGGCCAGCCAAGGTCTGGAAGAACCGCGGAAAATCAAGAATAGGCAGGTTCGTTCGAAGGCAATGTCGTCCCGGACGCGCAGTTTGGCCAAGCCACCGTGCGATGGCTTCCGACGCGGAAGCTTCAACGGTCAAACTCACGGTAAATCCTCTGGCAGCGCAGCGCAGCGGTGTTCACCGTCGGAAAGCCTAACGGCCAATTGCAAATCCTCAAGCCGCTCACGAAAGGCGGTTACGTTAGCAGCGATATCATCATCCTCCTGCAGGTTGCCGAATCCAGCCTCCCGAAAACGTTGCGGGTCATCCGGTTCGCCTCCTACAACCACAGCCCAAGTTTCCCGCAACCTACGCGCAGCTCGCCGAAAGGTAGAAGATGCTCCTCCGATCTAAAGCACGACATAAGCAACACGCGGATTGTGTCCGGCATCGGTTCAATGTATTTGCGGGCGCGGCTCGTGTCGGAGCGCGGCTGGATTAGTCCCGCCCGCTTACCCAAAAAATCGAAGAGATCGGCCCAGTTGCCCGGGCTTTCGGGTGGATCAGCCCGTTCGCACAAGACCTTGTAATCCGTGAGCTGGCGTCGGGCTTGTACGACGCTAATCCAACTAGCACGCCGTACTGGGCGACGGGGGCGCTGGGAAAAATCGGCGAGCAGCAGGCGCGGGAATGGCGTCGCGCACGCACGTTCGCTCCACCTCAATATACAAGTCAAAACCCATAGGCAAAGGCCAAGAACCAAGAGTCGCGCCTGCGTTTCCAATGTGAAGTTGTCGGCAAGCCGTGCTGTTAGATTTGAGAGTGCAGCCGTTTGCGGTGCCATCAGCGTTGCCAACTCTTGTGCGTCGGGAAAAGGCACTGTTCGAAGAGTTAGTTCCTCTTCCTCGAAGAACGGACTGGCCAGATCACCGAGTGCGGAGTTCGCTGCGAGTATGGAGTCGATGCCGATTAGAACTTTATTGCCCTCAGGTGTTGCCGAAAGAGCAGAAACTAATAGTACGCCTAGGCCACCGTCGGTGGGGGCATGACCGGCGTCCATGGTCACCAGTCGGGTGTCAGAAGTAGTGTAATCATTGCCGAACGGACGATGAGGCCAATAACCATGGAACGCGGCTTGGTCGTTTGCGATGAACTGATGCACCGCTCGACGCACAATTTCCATTTGTTCCCGCGACACTCTATCAGAAAGAACCCCAGCATCGCGGAGCTCCTGAAAAAGTTTCTCTGATGTGTAAGGATCATCGGGATGGACACGCCCTTTATGTTGCCCTGTTGTCATCACCTTGAGTTGGTGCATGGCGACACGATTCAACCGCTTCAGTTGAAAAAACCCGCCCTGGCGGGCAACAAATACCCCGGTTGCCAGATGCACAGGCTTCACTTTCGGACGCTTTAATTTAAAAGGAGGCTGCATTTAGGAAAGTTCCAGTGTTTATCAAATAAGGGATGCTTCTTCTATTCGGCGTCGATTCGCGCTCGTTCGAATCTTCGCGACTGTTCCCTCCTCAGCATTAAAGACGATGAGGTTGTTGGTTCGCTGGGACTCCGTCGCACCAATACGCTCAACAAATGCATCAACGCGGTTGATATGAGGCTCCGGGACCAGATGTCTGGGAAGACCATCAGCTACCTTCAAAAGCGTGGCGAAGAGAGCATAGTCAAGCTTAAGCAGACGGTTTCGGCCAGTGCCCAGCTCGGCTACAAGCAGCAGGTGATCTGGTACGTAGAGCACATCGGTGCCGGAGCCGAAGGCAGGGGCAACGCGCGCAGGCGGACGCGGGCGCTCGAGCCGAAAGCTATCTCTCGAAACAGAGTTTGCGGCGAGATAAGCGCGTGAGGGCTGCTCATGGTAGCGAAGACCCTGCCAAAGGAACAGGGCGCTATCGTCCTCAGAGAAACCTGGCGAGCAGTAGAGGCGATTGATCCCGCGCAGGATCGTCGACACCTGCGCGGGATCGGGAGCATCGTCATCCCGCAAAAGAGCACGAAAGTCGCGTGCGGCACGGCTTTCGAGAGCGAAGAGTTCGGTGCCTGCGCGGTGCTCGAAGTAAAAACGCCGTTTAACAGCGTCAAACCAATGACGCGGATCCTGTGTGCGGTTCACTCCCACGGGGGGACCATCCACCGTCCAGTCGCCCGCGGCAAACTCTTCGGCCTCTCGCAGATGCCAGTCCCAACGCGGGTGGCTGTGGTCCGCTGGATCAGCGAACCGGGCAAGCAGGTTATCGATCTCGAGTCTGCCACGTTTGTCGAAAATTTGCTCGGAATACCATGAGCGGGGAGCGTCACCCGCGCAGTCGTTGTCGGGCACGAAGACGGCGCGTGCAAGAATCATCCAGAGTTGGCGAACGGTGGCCCGTTCGCCGCGGAGCACAAGCCGGTCGAATAGGCCTAAGAGGCGCTGACGGACTTGCGGGTGTGAGAGGCGGCGATGATTTCGCTCAATGCGCGGATCGGCAGCGACGCGACCACGCACTTCGGGGTCGCAGAGGATCTTGTCAAGCACGCGATCTGCAAAGCCGGGAGCAAGTGGGTTACGGAGTGACAGATCAAGAACAATCACATTAGCTTGAGCTGCCTCAGCGTGTTGGTTCACTTGCCCATGCACAAGGCGCTGACGACACTGTTCATCGATGGCGCGGAAAGATTCGAGAAGCCGGCCAGTACCAGATCTAATAGCGGTTTCACGGAGGATCAGCAATTGGTGTTCGTTTGCGCAAAGAACGAAGGGCCGGCCAGCGTTGAGAGCGTGCTGAACACGCTCAAGCACTGGTTCGGGACGGCCATCGGTCACATCGGCAGTGGCGTCCCCGATAATTTCGAGGCCGTTCGGCAGGCGGGGCCGCAGCCGACATAACAAATGCGTTTTGCCGTCCCCGGCATTGCCGGTGAGCACAAGCGAATGGCCGGCGCCGACTTCGTCGAGTACGAACTCATCGAGTGGCGTTTCAACGTGGAGCCTTTCAAGGTCTTCGTCAGATTGACGCTCGGAATATAGATCCGATTGGCGCTCAGCTAGGCGTTCATAAATAGATCGACCCGACGGCGCCGGAACAGGCAAGGCAGTCGCAGTGGATTCTGAGGACGACAAGTTGATTTTCGCGCCAGTACGGGCAATTGGGAGGAGCTCAGAAAGCTGCCAAGCTATGCTTTGAGCTTCGAGGTGTGTCCACATCTCGGCATAATCGAGCCGCTTGGCTAGCCACCGGCGGCGCCAAAAATCAGCAATGCGCCCGGTAGCATCGCGGAACCGGTGCGGCTCGCTCACCCAAGCCGGCACTTCCCCACGACCGAAGCGCAGGAACTCAGTGGCACCCGGCCAGAATTCGAGCGCGTAAACAAGCCGGACTTGGTGATGCTTGAGCAGCTCGGACGCAGAGAATCCGAGCAAGTCGAGCCCGGCACGAAGTTTACGCAGCTTCGGGCTGGGGCCTTCACCAAAGACGCTGTTAATATCTGTATATTCGCGCTGCGCACGGACGAATTCTTCGATATCAATTACTGTCTCCGGCGAAAAGTGGACAGTGCCAAATCCGCTGCTCTCACCAACGCGCCGGATGCGCAGCTCCGGCTGATCAGACGCAATAATTCCGGCGGGAAGCCGCACGCGCTCATACTGGCTGGCGCCAACAGCGTAAAGACTCGTGGTCACAAACGCCGCAAGACGACTGTCGGCAGGAATAAAGCGATTAGCCATGTGAGATCGAATTATTGTAGGTTCGCCGCCGTAGCGGTCCTTATAATCCGCCGCGATTTGGGGACTAAAGCAGAGCAGAGCGGCAAGCTTGCCGCCAAGCAGGTGGTTGTATGGTGGCACCGCGCCGCAAGTCGTAATCTCGAGCAGATTTGCCGAAAGCCGGGCGGATTTCATAGCGGCGCAGACGACGCCCAGCGCCGTGACAATTTCCTCGCGCTGCCACACGTCTATAGCGCTTGCAGGATCGGTAAGGCGAGCACGCTGACCGCTGAGCGTAACTTGGGCTTGGAGTAGGCGGCTTAGCTCGGATGCGCGCTTCTTTGCAACCAGTAGGCGGCGGGCAAGCCGAGAGGCACCGTCCGGGGTCTTTTCAAGATCGGGCAGATTGTCGGCGAGCGGCGGGAGGTCAAGTCTGTCGAGTTCGGCAAGTCGCTTACGGTTGCGCGGGGCGATCTTCTCGCGGTTCTGGCGATCGACATCCTTCAGCGCTTTCTCGCGAAGCATGTCGAACTGCTGACCGAGCAAAAGGAGGCGGCGCGCAGTTTGGGCCGTGGGTTTAGATATTTCTTCGGGGGTAGCGATTCCGTCGACGCAAATGTTGGATGTGCCGAAACGCAAGGTTTCGAGGCAAGCACTAAGAAGTTCACCTAGGACGCTATGAGCGTCGGGCGTCTTTACGCAGGCCAAAGCTGCTTGACTCAGTTTGCCCGGAGTCCAGCCGACCCATTCATCAAGCGCACGTTTGCGCATGGGTGCGTTGTTAAGTGCGATGAGACCCATTACCGGGTGGTGCGGATGGGCGGCGTCACGGATGAGATAAAGCATTGACCGCCCCGGTACGGGAAGGTTTGGGATGGACCAGGTTGCACGGAAGTAGCGCCAAATGTCCCCAAGCCGGAGACCGGTAGAAGCATCGCGACCATCTTCAATAACAAGCTGTAGATAAGGTTGGATTACATTCGTAAGCAACGTACCCCGCTCAGCGGCCGGGAGGGCCCGGGCAGCTGCAAGACGGGTGGCAAGTTCCCGGCCAGAAGCGATCAATAGACTAATCGGTTTGGTTTTGGCCTTAAGTGACGGCGCCTCGAGCCGCCTCACAAAGCGGCGAAACTCAGGGTGGCCAAGTTGGGCTGAAACTATTGGCCAAAGATTGCGCCGAATTTCATCCTTACAAGCACGAACCTGTTCGGGCCGCAAGCGAGAGCGCAGGCGCTGGGGCGGGAGCAGTTCGAGGGTACCGCGGTCTACCTCCAAATACCAACCGACGCGCACGAGATCCAATAAGGCCCGCACTGAGGCGCTGTAAGCAGCCACTTCCCCACGCAGCTCCCGCTGACCGGCAGGGCTCTCGGCCCAAGCAGTCTCGCGGTCCAAGATTTGTTCTAGTACGGCTTCATTAACCAGCCCATCCGGTACGCCAATCTGCCGGCCGACGGCTAAAAACCGCTGCTGAGCTATCCCACTCAACGGAGGATGAAGAAGTGTGCTCATGAAAATTCAATAAGAAAAAAGAGCCGAGGTCTCTTCAGTAACTTGCGTTGGCCCGATTCATCCGAAAGCGCTTGAAACAATGACTTCGCGCCTCTTGTCCGCCGTCGTGGAGGGTGATTGCGTGGCGGTGGTACAACCATGATTCGCATGAGACTATGTGTAAATGAGGCGACTGACCAGCCTTGAGATTTATCCAGTTTCTTTGGGTTCATCATCAGTTTACATCAAGTAGCGCACTCTATTGACTTTCAAGCGATTTAAACCGCGCTGGCAGGGTTTTCACCTTCCTCAACTTCTTATGAATCCTCTGCGCGATCGAGCGCCAGGCGCGCAATCGCGATTGCTTCGAAGATTCTAATTCGTCGAGAAGTTCTTGGATGGCTTGGGGCGTGACGCTCATCTTTGAATAAGTGTTCCAATGAACAGTTGCTTCAAGGTACGGAAAAATGCGAGCTCTACGGATCTTCGATACTGGCGTGCCGGGCGCGGTCTCCCCAAGCTGCTTTGGATCTGATCGGGGGCTATCTGGCTCTTGACGCAGACGCGCGAGCTCTTGTTGGAGGGCTTGGCGACGTGCTGGAGCGTAGCCGGCTTCGATGCGGTCGAGTAACTCGCACAGCAGATCGAAGTGATTGGACATCAGAGCATAGGTCAAAACCCGTACGTCGCTAAAGGCCTCCAGCCGTCGCATAAGCAGCACAAATCTTTCCGCCTCGGCGGAACCGTGGCGGGCGCTCTGGAAAATGAAACGACGATCGACCACCCTGGAAATTGCAGTGGTAAAAGCTCTGACCCTCAACCTTGACGCGCGCGGGAACCTCATGAGTGCGCCGCAAACTATACAGAACAAACCATAAAGATGTATCTAAAAAACTGTGACTCCCTCCCAATATTTGGCCTGTCCATACTCGCTACTTGTCCCTAAAAAAGAATCGGCTCGTGACAGGCTTTGGCGTAGGCAGTTCTGTCTTGAACGGAGCGTTGGCGCATCTTAACGAGGCCGATAGAACGGTCAGCGATGCAGAAGTTATCCTACGGCCGTTTCCGCAGATCGCGATAGGTACGAAGAGTCTCGCTGCGTGCCGGACGGAATACCGCCGTGCGATGATCGACTACCCGGCATCGGGTCTTCGTTTTTGGCAACAAACGAGAAAAGACGGGCATCATCCCGTCGAATGGAATGAGGGAAGAATTCGAACTGTGCGTGGAGGCACGAGTAAAACCTCTCCCGATCAGCGCGACCGGCTTTATGGCTGAAAGGCTTTGGAAGGAAGTCGCCGCCGAGTTTGAGAAACACTTTCCCGGCGCGAGCGCAGATTTCAAAAGGCAGTTCAAGAAACTCTGCGACGCATCCAAGAGGCCTGCTGAGTCTCCTCGAGACTCTCCGGACACTAATCGAATATCTACAGAAAGGCTGATCATGGCAAAACGAGTTTATTTGGCGTTTGATTATGAAGATGTAAGTGACTTTCGCGCGAATGTGGTTCGCAAGCACAACTTCACTGGCGGTGTTGAAAAACCTGGTTACTTCGACGCGTCGCCTTGGGAAGAAGCTAAGAAGAAGGACCCAACAACCCTCTACTTGGGACTGTTCATTAGCACTGACGGAAGGAAGGGAACGCCGACCGTGTGGGACGGAAGCCGGTGGGTCTCCTACTCGGACCTCGCGGCCCTCGGTATCAAGGAGCAACCGGGGAAGGCAACTGCAATTATCATATTGGCTGCCCGTCTACGATTGGATGCAGCATAACGGCTTCAACAACTTCAATTCCTGGATTGCCTGATGTCGCTCTACCGCATCCGCAGTTCGCGCCCGAGGCCAAAAGGAGACGCATCGTTACTTTACAACAACCGCGAGCGTTCTCGGCGACGCCATTTAACGGAAAGTCACCCAGACCTGGTAGGATGGTATCGAAGTAGTCGCGCGGCCGCATCTGGAGCCCACAAACTTCCCATTTTCTCGGTCAAAACCAAGATGGGACTCAGCGGTCGCTTAGAATCCTTTTCGTTGGTCAGGAGAGGGTTTTGGCCTCAAATACGCGGTTGACGTTGACCGCCACTTTTGTTTCGATCAATTGGTCAATTACGCTGTGTTGGTGCAAAATATGTGGGGAGGTCGCCTGGAATGAAGATCGTATCTGTGATTAACTATAAAGGCGGGGTCGGAAAGACTTCATTGACGGCGAATCTCGCCGCGCAGCTTGCGTGGGGCAATAAAAAAGTGCTTTTGCTTGATCTCGATCCACAGACCAGCCTGACGTTCTCGTTTATTTTGCCAGATGTTTGGGAAAAAGATTTTTCCGGAGAAATACCCGATACGACTGATAAGACAATCAAAGCTTGGCTAGAGGCATTTGACGGGCCGTCTCCTATCAAATTAGAGTCATTAATGCGCTTGCCTCCGAGGGCGGGCAAAGCGCTCGCAGGAAAGGGAAAGCTGGATATTGTTAGTTCACACCTAGGTCTTATTAATGTGGACTTAGAACTGGCTACAAAATTATCTGGGGGCAGCCTCGCTCAGGTAAAAAAGAACTTTATCTCACTTCACAGGAGACTGTTGGACGGCCTCTTGTCTATTGATCCTTCGGCCTATGATGTGGTTTTGATAGACTGTCCCCCAAACTTCAATATCGTTACGAAAATGGCAATTATTGCTTGCGACTATATTCTAGTCCCGGCTCGTTCTGACTTTCTTTCCACAATAGGAATTGACTATTTGATACGTAACGTGAGCCAGCTTGTTAAAGTCTACAGAGACTTCGCCACTATGTCGCAGGGCGCTAAGGCGAGCCCAATTAATCCAAAAATTCTAGGAGTCATATTTACGATGATTCAAGAGTATGGCAACGCACCCATTGCGGCACATCGCCAGTTTATCGGACGGGTGAAAAGAATGAAGGGGCTTTCTGTATTCGATAATTATATTAAGCGGAATGATACTTTGTTTGCCGATGCCCCGGAGTCTGGAATCCCGGTGGTTCTGAACGGCTATAGCTCGGGAAGCCATCGAAGCGTTGTTGACGGTCTCGAAAATGTCGACGCCGAGTTTAGGAGCGCCCTCAGCATATGAAAGGCCCCAATTCCGATAACACTCCGAAGCATGTTGCCCGCCTACTGAGGGCGCTGGCTTCGCTAGTTGTGTCATCCGGCCCTGATGAGGTGGCTGCCTTTCTGGAAGGGCAAGCAACGCTGTCGAGAGGCAAGCGGCGCTACCCCTCACAGGATGATCGCTTGCCCTCGGATTCCACATCGCCGGTTCCTCGCGATCTTCCCAAACTAGCGGAGATGTTGCATTCACTGAATTCGCGAGACGAAGGGCTTTCTCTTTTGTCGTCGGCCTCGCTGACGCGCCGGGAACTTGAAGGGTTGGGGCGACTTCTCGGAACCCCGATATTGAAGACGGACAACATGGAGCGCCTTACGGAGAAAATTATCGAGGCAAGCATCGGTTCGAGATTGACTTCGGAAGCGATCAGGGGAGACCGTGCAAAGTGATAGGGTCGGCTTTTTTAGCCCTTCAACCAGGACGATATCATCCTGCAAATCTCCCGACTTCGCCCACAGGCTCAACAACGCCGATTCCGACAATCGCGTGTTTTTGACCGATAATCTGACGCGTTGGAGAATTTCATCGATGAAAGCCCTCCCACTGTCTCGTGCATCATCCGTTCCATATCAACCATTTTTCCCTGGGCGGCAATCGTCCATGGCCTCGCGGAACTCGGTCTGAATCTAGGATTCCCCATGTTCAGTCACGAAACGCACCCACTTTTGGCCCGCTTTTCCTCAGGAGTGCCTGAATTCGCTCGATTACTTCTATGGCACTCACCTCCCAACAATGCCGGCGAACGCGCCGCGATCGTTTACTCGATCATCGAAAGCTGTCGGCGCCACGGAATGGAGCCCTATACCTATATGCATCACGTGCTAACACCGTTACCATCCATGACCAATCGTCAGATTAAAGACGTCGTCCCAAAAGCCGGGCAGCAGAGTGGCAACCAGGCGACAATTTCGAGGCTGCGTACCGGACCGTGTAGATAAATGGTTCTTTACAAAGTAATTAGCTGCGCCTAAATCCAAATACGGTCGCAAATCCGGCTATCAATCCCATGACGACCATCACAGGAGTGCGCCAACTCACAATGTTATCCTGTAAGGCAAGTACTCCCGGCGCCGCGACAAAGGCCCCGATTACCACAAATTGCAGCAGGTTGCGGGCATTATCAGCATTTACTTCTATATCGAATGCCAAATCAGCCGTCGATTCGTTATCACTGCTTGGGGTCAGCGTCGTAAAAATTGTAAGGCCGTTTTGCGATTTCTGTATTCCCCCTACCGCGATGATTTGTACAATCTTTGTGTCATATTCC
>Ga0074044_10004469_pt1 | contig 11577 bp, 9 predicted proteins | sample BogForMeECP23OM1_FD_94443 | JGI IMG/M metagenome (GOLD analysis project Ga0074044, IMG submission 94443) | Bog forest soil microbial communities from Calvert Island, British Columbia, Canada - Bog Forest MetaG ECP23OM1 | ecosystem: Environmental > Terrestrial > Soil > Wetlands ...
CGCGATGGAATTCGTGGAAGGTGAAAGCCTGGACCACCTGATTGGACGGGAAGGCTCGCTGGACGTGGGATTGGCCCTCGATATTGCCGATCAGGTTGCGGCTGCCTTGGGAGCGGCCCATAAAGAACAAATCGTTCATCGAGATATCAAGCCGGCTAATCTTATGCTCAGCTTTGGCGAAGACGGTAGCGCCAGGGTCAAAGTGATCGACTTCGGTTTGGCGAGAGCGGTATCCGGTTCGCAATCTGAACCGGCTCTTTCGATGCCGGGCACCTTCACCGGGACTGCGCTTTTCGCGAGTCCCGAGCAGTGTTCGGGCGGCGAGGTAGATATTCGTTCGGATATTTATTCTTTGGGCGTGACTCTCTGGGAGATGCTCGTGGGCAAGGTGCCCTTTAACGGCAGCACAAACGAGGTAATTCGCTTCCATCTGTCCGCCCCGCTCCCGCTCGACCAACTGGCGAATATTCCTGAGCCCGTTGTCATCTTGCTTCAGTGCATGTTGGAAAAAGATCCTGCTCGCCGACCGCGTGATCCGGCTTCGCTTCAAGCGGCAATAAGATCCGCGAAGAAGATGTTGGAGTCTGGCAACGTGCCAAATTCCGATTTAACTCGAAAGCTTGCCCAATCTCGGCAACCGCCGTGGTGGCGCGGCAAGTGGTCGGTCTTGACGGTCATTGGCGTGGTCTTTCTGGCATCCGCCTTGGTGGTCGGTCTCCATTTCTTTGGTCCGATGCCTCCCGGATCTGGCATCATATCCAAATCCATCGCCGTACTCCCATTCGACAATCTGAGCGACAATAAGGAAAACGAATATTTCAGCGACGGACTGACGTCGGAGGTGATTTACGAATTATCGAAAGTGGCAGATTTACGAGTCATTGCGCGCAGTTCGATCCTTCGCTATAAGGATGCGCCAACTGCGCACCGCAAGCCTCTGAACGAAATTGGTGCGGAACTGGGGGTTGGCGCAATTTTGGACAGCAGCGTGGAACGGGTCGCAGATCGTGTGAAGATCGTTACGATTCTCTACGATGCGCGCACGAACCGGCGGCTCTGGGGCGCATCATACGACCGGGAAATGAAGGATGTGTTTGCTATCCAAAGTGATGTCGCAGAGCAGATCGCCGCAGCACTCCAGGCAAGTCTATCGCCGGATGAACGGACAAATATCCAGCGCAAACCGACAGAAAATCTGACCGCGTACGACTATTATCTCCAGGGAAAGGCATTGTGGGAAGTTCATCGCCAGGAGGATAACGATCAAGCGATTGAGCTCTTCAAGAACGCGCTGCAACTAGACCCGAAGTTTGTGCTCGCGTACGTTGGCTTGGCAGACGCCTATATCGAGCGAGTGAAGCGATTCCACGGGGAAAGTTTCTGGTTGGATTCCGCAATCAGCCTTTGCCAGGAGGCGATAGCGCTCGACGCTAAGCAATTGCGCGCATACACAGAGCTTGCCAGCGCCTTCAACCTCAAAGGCTGGTTCGACCAAATGAGTGGACCTGTGCGTACAGCGCTGGAGCTTGCCCCCAACGATTGGGATGCGAACCGCATGGCGGCAGCCGAATTTACTCAGGCCAGACGTGAAGAGGATATGTACGCGTCGATTCGAAAGTGCTTCGTGACGAACCCCTATGATTCATGGGCGCCTTATCAGCTTGCCTTGATCTGCTGGACTGTCGGCGAGAAAGAGTTGGCCGAAAAATGGATGCAGCGAGCCATCAATATGGAGCCCGATCCGCAGAGACGTCATTTCATGGAGTGTGAGCGGCTTGTGTACAGCGACGACTACGCGGCTGCTCTACCGGAGGTGGACCGGTTGGCTCCGGATCTCAAGACGCAATACAGTAGTGCCGCCGATTTGGCTCTTTTCTGTTCCATGCAAGTAGGGGATTGGCCGGCTGTTATTCGCACTATGAATGTAAAACTCAACGCGGATAGTGAGAATCCGACGGCATTGCTTCGCCTCGCTCTAGCACTGTACTGGCTCGGTCACGAGGCGGACGCGCGCGAGGCAGCTGAGCGCGTTGTAACCTTCGCTCGTCAGAAATTACCGACGGCGAAGTCGCCTCTCTGGATGCGCTTTGACTTGGCTGTCGGTTTGCGCTTGCTGAACCATTTGGAGGACGCCTATCGCGAGCTTCACGAGCTGCTAGCCAACGGAGGTTTCCCGGATCCGGTGTTAGGACTTAAAGATCCCGGGCTGGATCTCTTCAAGCCTGACAACGAATTCCGGAGTATCATGGCGGATTTGAATCGACAGAACGACGTTAAGCGCGCACGCGTCCTTGCGATCGAGAGGAGTTTCAATCCCTAGCCAGGTAAGGCGGCAGGGAGTGCCGATACCCGGAGCTGGTGCATTTTCGGAACCACGCGTTGACTTAATTGAAAATAATTACCCAAGCTCCTGCCTTACGGAATGCCTCACTTCGGTAAAAACTCGGACTCCAGCGCGAGCGAGGCCGCCCCTATAATCCCGGCGTCGTTGCCCAGTGTCGCAGGTACGATATCGAGGTTTTTCCAGAACGTTTTCTCGCAGCGCGACTGAATGGTTTGACGAATATATCGGAGCAGCCGTTCGCCCGCGTTCGCCACGCCACCTCCAATGACGATCCGGTCGGGGTTCACAAGCCAAATGACGTTTGTCAGCCCGACACCGATCTTAAGCCCAACCGATCGCCAGACATCGTCCGCAACCGTGTCTCCTTCGTCTGCGGCTTTCGACAAATGATCAAGGTGCGCCTCGTCGTCGGACAAACTCCGCCCATGCTGCTTGTAGAGTTCCTTTGCGAAAGCAGAGATTTGCCGATGGCCAACGTACGCTTCGAGCGCGCCTTTATTGCCGTAGACAAAGTCAACCCCATTATAGTCGATAGATGTCTGGCCAATTTCGCCGGCGACGTATGTTGCGCCACGGTACAACCGGCCGTTTAAAATCAGCGCTCCCCCAACCGCGGTTCCGAGCGTTACACAGACGACGTTCGGGACCGATTGACCGGCCCCGTGTTTCCACTCGGCATAGGCCATGGCTTTCGCATCGTTCTCGAGATTTCCGACAAGTCGTGTGCGCTCCATGATAATCGATCGCAGTGGAATATTGCTCCATCCCTTGACGTTGGTCAGGTTCACGACCGCACCTTGCACCGGATTAATAATCCCGGGCACACCAAATCCAACGGCTTCGACTTCAGGATGGATCTGCTGCAACCGCTGAATTTCGTGGATAAACGAGTCGATCAATGCCGCTGTATTTCCATCCTGCCGCGTCTCAATCACGTACCCTCTCGTGAGAATCTTTCCATTGTTGACGACGCCTGTCTTGGTACTCGTGGCGCCCATATCAAAACCAATAGCCGTGCCGGTGCTCATGCCTTAAAATTCCTCAGTAATGAAATTCCTTTATTTGGGTGCTGTTCACTCTATTATTGGTGAAACAGCCAGCGGTAATCGATGAAAAAAGCTTACTCGTACGCCCGGTTCTCCAATCCCAGCCAAGCCGGGGGAAACTCCTTGGAACGGCAGTTTCAGATTGCAAAAGACTGGTACGACCGTGAAATCAAGTCGCTTGGCATGCCTCTCGATGCGCTGGACAGTGACACCGGTTACTCAGCCTTCAAAGGTGACCATGTGAAGGCTGGTCGCGGTCTCGGCGATTTCTTGATTGAAATCAAAGAAGGCCGAATCGGCAAAGGCTCTATATTAATATGCGATGCTGATTTGCTGACCCAAAAGAAGACGCTATTTTCGCAGATTGAGGAAGCGCGGGAGAAGTGCGCGGCTCTTTACGGAAAGGAAGAGCTTCTAGATTTGATTCGTCAAAACTCACCCGGTGCTAATGAAGTTCGGTTGCGGTTGCGCAACGAGATTCGCAGGCGCATCATGAGAATTGAATTCACGTGGAGAGAAAACGGTCCCAAATTCGCTCGCATTATTTTCGTTAACGGTGCGGACAAAGGCATTGCCTTCAGCGGTGAGGATGCAATCCTGTGCCAACAGGTATCCTTCGAGCGACCGGAGATTGTACCTGTGTAAGCGGACTCACCCGCTATTTTGGGGTTGAACATCAACCTACCTGGTCCCGAGGCGCTCAGTCAGATTATTTCCAAACGTGGACATCCTTCTAGCCCAGACCCTCTGGACACAAACGTTACGGGCGCTGAAGCACTGTCGGTTGGACAGCCATATGGGAATTTTTACGTTAGAAATGTCCGGGCCAGGCCCGTATGTCACTTGAGGCATTTCTCAACTCTAATCCCACACCATGACGACTAAGCTCGGGTCTGCAACGATTGTGGGACGGGGCGCGAATGAAAAGAGATTCGACAGGCTGATCGAATGCTTAAACGTGCTCTTAAAGGTCCGTTAGAGGCTACTTTTCCGCTCCTCCCTGGATTTGAGCAAACCAGGATCTCAAGACTGGTTGGAAGTCACTTGCCGGTACCAGCTCGGATAAAGGGGAAATAATTGTTCGAATAAATAAGCAAATTCAGCTGTCCAGCTTTGCAACTTTTTAACTTTCGCCATTATCTCTTCTGGGGTGCCGACTTGAGATTCAATTGTCTCTGCGAATTTCTGGAAGAGAAACTCGCCGTCACCCGAGGAGTACACAAGAGAGTGAGCTGGGAAATGCCTTTCGTTCGCTAATACCTTTGCTTGGTCCAATATGACTTTTACGCGAACCTCGTCCTCCAGCGATAGCTTCCCAGCGAAGAGGTTTTTTAAGCGGTTGATTCTCTTTGTAAACGACCTTCTTTCTTTATCTGGGCTGTAAAGGTCCGGATGGTCGGGGTTGACGAGGAAGCAAGTAGCAGATTTTATCTCGTGCTCCAGAATATTGAATGCCAGGAGGAGCTTGCCAACAGCGCACATCAGTTCGTCGAAGCGCGGCGTACTCTCGTTCGCGAGCGTGAGTACGCGAAGCGTCGCAGAAGTCGCAGTCCCAATCTTAATGATGCAGGAGCCTTCTAGGTTGACCATAGTTCGTGGGCAAAGAGTCTAGGTGAGAAAGAGTCGCTCATCCATAGAGGAATAGTCTTCCCGCTAGCCATCGATCTCCACCTGGAATTCCGCCAGGAATCGCCAGGATGCCCGTGGGCGCGACTTTCGGACTGGGCTGAATCGATCCCGGCAAAAGATGCTCGCCAAAGGCTTCTGACTTGATTGCCTGGCCCGCTATCATAATCCTCAAACGCCATCGAGCGCGGAGGGTACAAGACAGTGTTGCACCGATGGGCGCTCCGGGCGGATGCCCGTTCGGTCACTGTTGTTCCAGCGGTACTTTCTATCCGACCAGCCAACCAGCAATCCAAGGCCCGTCAGTAAAACGCTGAGTGAATGACCACGGTGTAGAGGTGTGTACGAAGAGCGTTGTTTTACCGGTGTTAATACCAATAAATTCCTGTTCCCAATGAATATTGGACGATGTTTCGGAGGCAGGAAAAACGTTTTGGACGCGCGTGTAAACCTGAAAGGAGATTTTCGCGCTCGTCCACCCCAGCCGGGGACGGCTCTGGGTAAATCTCGGTCGGTTACAATCGATCCCTGATTTCCTGTTCAGGGGCCCACCCGATAGTCTGCGACCTTGCAAATTCGATGATTTTTTGATGATCTACATATCGACCATGGAATCGAATCTGGGCCGCGAAAATCCAAAGAAGATCCCCGAGCACAGCGTGGGCGTGGGGCGATTTTGTGCGTCTCCACCAGTGAGCGGTAAAGATCTGATCGCTTACAGGAATGACGTGCTCCGAAGGTACGATCGCCAAACGATGTGGGTTGCGTCGGGACTTCTGATTTGCACGATTCTTGGAGCTGTGGTGGTCGCGGTTCAAGAACCGGAGAAGAATGCAGCCGACCATGCAATGGAGGAGAATTTAATTAGTGACGACGCAGCTGTGAATTCCAATCCCGCCGCGCTTTCCGACGTCAGAACCGTGAACGCAGAGAGCACGAGCAGCGCAATGAATTCGGGGCAGACGATCAGCATTGACCGTACGGACACAGTAATTTATCCAGGGCAAAATTCTTCTCCGCTGACAGAATCCCCAGCGCCGAGTCGGACTGCTGTTTCCGCCCTGACTTCCGAAACATATCAGCCCGAAACGCAGGCGAGCGCTAGTCCAATGTCTTCAGTGCAGCGGCAAGACACTGCGCGAGTCATCCGGCCAAGGATTCGCAATCTAAGGCACGCACTGCATGGTCGCCTGAGACTAGTCGACGTGAAGACGCGGTTGATCGCACTCTGGCGCGAAAGTTTGGCGCGAAGTCGACACCCGCGCGGTTGGGTAGCGCCCTGGTATTTGAAGTAAAAGCGTTCGGCGCGACCAGATAGGGGCTCAATTGCCTGTTTGCCCCGGGCAGGGAAAGAGATTTTGACGCTCTATGCATACGATTTGATGTAGCCGTGGTCGATCAGTCCCATGGAGTGACGACAAGGGGAATCCTAAGAGGCGTTTTTTATTCGGGGAACTGCAGAGATACTGGGGAGAAAAGTAATGGTGAATTGTCCGTTATTCTGTACTTTTTGCCCCCCCCGAGCTTTGAACTTCAAGAAAACAGGGCCTTTGGATGAACTGAGGGATGTTCTTCGACCGAAAACCCGCCAGCGAAAAACCGTGGACCGAAAAACTTTGGATTTACGACCTGCGCACCAACCAACACTTCACTCTGAAAGAGAAAACGCTGAAACGCTTTAATCTGGACGAGTTCGTCGAATGCTTCCATTCCGAGAACCGCCATGAACGCACCGAAAACGAGCGCTTCAGGTGCTTCCCCTACGATGAGCTGCTCAAGCGCGACAAGGTCAATCTCGACATCTTCTGGCTGAAGGATGAGTCGCTCGAAGACAGCGCCAACCTTCCTGATCCTGACGTGCTCGCTTTGGAAATAGCCGAGGAATTGGAAGCAGCACTGGAGCAATTCGCGGCGATTGCGGAAGATATGAAGCGTTAACGATCTGATGCAACATTGGGATTCCAGTTTTCAATCGGAAAGCCAGACTGAGCGTAGTTGGTGCGAGGCCCCTTATATCCGATGAACGCGAGAACGATGCTGTAGCAGAGATGGTGCACATCGCACAGTTTTCGAAATGTTTCATCGAACTTACTCGTAGAAACTAAACCGCCGTGCGCGGACTTATTGCGAAGATGTCGCCACGATTCGAAAACACGCTGTTCTAAACTGTATCGCCGCGTAAACTCGCGCAGCAGATCCGAGTTGCGTGTTTCCAGTAATGAATCCAGACAGCCGTTCAATCTGGAATAAAATGTCTGCGACAAAGAGTTTTGGTCGAGAGCCGCCGCGAAGTTTTTCACTTCAGGCCGAAAAGTATCATTGCGAGGCACAATATTTGGAAAACTGGCCTCAATAAGAGTCTCCGCCGCCACGGAAGCGGCTAAAGTTTGTAGTTCGAGAGGCCCACGCGCTGTTTTGATGAGTGAAAATACACCGGCGGAGATCTGATGGCTCTCCTCGCCGTGTTCATCAAGAAAAGCCCTGTAATAACTCTCGACGATTGAATATACCTCAGGTCGGAGAGGAACGTTATCAAACCTCAAGGGAGGATCTTGCTTATTCTTCCATTCCGGTCCGAAAACAGATGACCGCAATATGGTTGTCTTTTTATTTCCGGATATTAGCTCGAAAGCGCAGGGGATGATTAGTTGGGCCAAGGCAAATTCCAACGCCTCCCGAATTCGTAGATGGCGATTGATTTCAATAGAATCTTTTTCCAGCGTACACTCGATTTCCGTGTGCTGCCCGTTGTTATAGATGAGGAAATCCTCTTGGCCAATCTTAAAAGCCGCGCAATCACGGGCTGAAGTTTTGTTACTTTCTATCTGGTTCCGAAGTATCAGGGTCTGTGTCGTCGAGTTTACGGGAAAGTCGATGCAATTGGGCAAAAACAGAAATGCATAATCGCCGAGTACTTCGCCTGGTAGCTGATATTCACTGCGAACTTCATGAACGGAGCCGGAGACGATACCTGGACCGCGAAGTCCTGTCCTTAAATTTGGCTCGGCTACCATTCCCGCCCATGATGGTCCTGGATACGAGGTGATCTCCAATTTGAAATAGTCTTCGTCCTTAAGAATCGTGCCCGATGGTCGAGAAAATGCCGATTTGTGGATGGCCTTTATGCGCTGCGCCACTTCAGCATCGACGTGAGCTACGTATTCCAATTGTCCGTCGCCGGTTTGAGAGATGTGTCCCGGTCCCCAAAACTTGAGCGGCTGCTGGCCTTGGCGTTCGAATTGTAGCGATGAGCACTCTAAATGAAACTTGCGCTCTGCGAAGTCAAAACAGTCCGACATAACATAAAAGACATCACTTCTCCGAAATCAAAATAGGAAAAAATTTTTCCAACTATTTGAGCGGATATTGGGCTCTCTGGGATCATCAACGCGATTTAGTGCTGTCCGCCGCGCTCGGCTTTAAATTGCCACTTTTCCCTTTTGAGTCACCGTCCGGCACCGCTTGCTCCTTAATCGCAAAAGTCACCGACGTTACCCGCCGATGTTTTGATCGCACCAGTGACTCCAGTTCAATATTTAGGTCCGTCTTCCGATTGATTTCGGCAATCGCGGTGTCCACCGCCCTCTGGCGGAAGTTCGCCCATACTGGCAGGGGAGCCTCTTGGATGACGTTTCCATCCGCATTTTTACCGACTCCAGCCCGATCACTTTTCGAAGCCGCTCCAACGAATTGCGCTTAGTTCCGACCGTTACGTGCTTTTTCGCCCTTCGCAGTCCGATATTGGCCGGTTTCTGGGAAATGTAGTCCAAAGGACGTTTCGTCGTTTCTTTCCAGACGCGCTCGAAGCGCGGACTGAGCGTTACATAGACTTCTTTATCTTCCCCTCCCCTTAGCCGTATGGCATCAAGCCAGCGGGTGCAAAGAATCTTCCAAGATACGAATTCCCCCTTCTCCGCTGAGTACTCCTTCCCACATTTTTGTCTGGTTTTCGTGCCAAGCTTTAGCGGTAATTGGGAAAGAGCCAGCTCCCAGTGTTTTTGTCGTGATAATGCGGGGTTTATCCCAATTGAGAAAAGTTTGCGTCAACAACTTGCGTGTTCCCAGTTCGTTGTCTTTTTCGTAGTACCACTTTCCTTCCCACTTTCCTTTCTCCATCATGCGAGCATGATGCACGTGCTTTTCGAAAGGTTCACCAACGTCTCGTCGTTCGTCGGCGTGACAATCACCGAAGAGCCATGCTTGATAGGTCATGTAATCCTGGTCTGGGAACAATCTTGCGTGATCGTCCGGTGTCAATCCGCTTAAGCGCGAAGCAGCGAGTTTCTTACGATCACGTACAAAGCTAGCGTACTCTTTCGGTCCGTTAAAATAATCTGTGATTTTCGCAACGGAAACCAGCGGTTGATCACCAAATGCATCGACCGAACCGACAACAAAGATAAAGACCGGATTTGTAACGTTGGTTTCTAACCATTTAGACAATACGTCACCTCTTAAGAATGGGTGTTTGCAGCAGCATAATGACCAGTAGTCAGCCATGAAGTTTGGAGCACAACCGGTTTGAGCAAATCCGCCATTATCCGGCTTGATCGTTGTCGCGACATAAATTCGGCCAATCCATTCTTTGCCTTCACGTTTTTGATCAATCCAGTCCATCAGTTGACTTAAGTCAAAGGAACAGGTTTTTGCATAAGGGGTACGTAATGCGTACCTTGGATCTTCTTCTTTCAATTATTCATTCTCCCTTTGTCACCCAGAACTGTCGTCGCGGGTCGTAATAGATGAAGAGGGTGTCCATACTCTAGTTGTTCCTTGCTAAGAGCTTTATGTTTCGTGTGAGAAACCATTCATAAAAGAGGTCTGCATTGAGGAACTCTGGAAGCCGCGCACTACGTTGAATGTATCCATCGCTGACGCTTAATCCTCCCCATGCAGCCAACGTTAAGCGCTCTACCCGATAAGAAGGTCGTTTGGCGGGGGCATGGATGGGCGAGCGGAAGGAACCTATCGGAATGCATTCTTCCAAGCGACCAGAAAGGTCCGGTCTACCTGTTACAATGATGTCAGCAGCGTTATCGTTCAAAATTCGTCGAGTATGCGCATTTTTGTGCTGGTCCGAGAGAGGAATGCTTCTTGCCAACTGAACTGTTTGGATCACAAAAAGCCCAATCAGCGCGTAAATGAGTCTTGGAGTTGGCCGTACATCTTTGAATGCGGCGTAAAAAACCAGTAAGTCACCCGAATCCAACTTGGATTGGATTTGAAATGCCCGCTGCCCCTGATCGCCATAAGTTAAGTAATCAAAGTCCGGGTCGAGATGCATGTGAGCGGAGGCAAGATGTGGAGGGAGCGAGCTTCCGAGCGCCTTCAACGGTTCTGCACAAAGGTTATAGGTTTTGCCGAAACGCGGACGAATCGGGTAGCTCTCCACGATTGGAACATAAACGAATTTGCGACTTCTAAGATCCATTGGAGCATTCCATAGACCCCCGCCCTTACTCTGGTCGATGCCAACTCTGATGAGCAGTGCCTTCATCATTTCTCTTATAGCCATAAGTCCGTTTTATTTGGCTCTGGAATCACTGTAACTGCTGTATACTACGCCTTTTTTTGTGTCACCCTTAAAGAAGTTCGCGAGACTGAGGCATCGACGCACCGTGCACGAGCACTGGAAACACTCGAATGCCACGCTTGAGTGCGGTCACTCGCAGGAACCCACGCTCGTTTCGATAGCTTCGACGAAGTCGATACCGGGAGTCGAGGTCCACATCGATGATTCTTTGGAAGGTGCACTAAAAGGCGGTCATACAGGCGTCCGGCGGACGCCGAACTGTCATCTCGACAATAACTGATGAAAATTTGTCCGCTCATTCTTGCCGTGAAGATTGCGTACAAAACAATAAACGCGAGGGTTGAGACGGTCGATACGACACCGTCTTACCGCCAAGCATTCAAAAAGCGACGCTGCTTGATTCCGGTCATGGTTTTTATGAGTGGAAGAAAGTTCTCGGCGGCAAAATTCACGTACTCGATCAGCATGAAGGACGATTCCGCGTTCGTGTTCGCTGGCTTGTGGGAAGGCTGGAAAGATCCTGCCACCGACGAATGGTTTCGCATCTGCATGATCATCACGGGTGATTCGAATGAATTTGTGCGGGGAGATCCATATCCGGATGCCGTTCATCCTGTCCTTCGCCGCTGCTCTGGACGTTCTTGAAGCTGGGTCTGCGTTCCAGCGACTCGATTTCAATGTTTAAGTCCGTCTTCTTGATAATCTCTGCGACGGCCGTATCTCCTTCAGGCTAAGGGCCACCTTCGCGCAGCGTTCGCCCATCCCAAGAACCCAGCCATGCCCATCCTGCTTCGGGTCGTGAGATTTCTACAGAGATTCTCTAGACTGAACTTCGATCGGGCAATCGTCCGTTGAAGCGCTTCAATACTTGATGTAGGCGGTTTTTTGGCCGTAAAATGTAGCCATGTAAGTTATCGATTTTTTCGATTTTAATCGCTTTTTTGCCATATTTGTCGCCATGTACATCGAGACGGTCCCCAACCGCAATTCGCCCCCGTGCATTCTCCTGCGCGAGTCCTTCCGCCACG
>Ga0074044_10004470_pt1 | contig 11576 bp, 9 predicted proteins | sample BogForMeECP23OM1_FD_94443 | JGI IMG/M metagenome (GOLD analysis project Ga0074044, IMG submission 94443) | Bog forest soil microbial communities from Calvert Island, British Columbia, Canada - Bog Forest MetaG ECP23OM1 | ecosystem: Environmental > Terrestrial > Soil > Wetlands ...
AACTCTATCTGGTCGCCCCGGCCATCCGCAATCACTACAAGGTGGAAACCTCCCTTTGCCAGCACTTCGTAGAAGCCCTAAAGGCCTGAGGCATAGGGCGTGAAGTTAGCAGTAAACAGAGTCTCAAAACATCCCACCGGTCGTGACCTATGTGGCTTATCCTTGTTCCGGCCTGTTATCCTTTAGTCGCCAATCATCCGCTAAATTTCGGCCGAGCGTATTCGCCTGTTTGGGGCGCTCGTCCTGACGTCGCTGTCAGGCACGCCTCGGGAAATCCTGTTTGCAGCGACCATATCCAGCGTCAAAGGTTGACGACAATTCCGCGGAACCTGGGGTTCTGCGAAGAAAGTCTCGGAGAATTCTTCTATGACAAGAATAGTGACGAAGTTAGGCTGGTGGAGCGCCGTGCTTGGAATTGCGCTCGCCACGATCATTCTACCCACACAAGCATCAGCTCAAGATCAACAGGATGATCCTCCCGGACGTGTGGCTCGCCTGGGCTACATGCAGGGTTCGGTTTCATTCCAGCCGGCCGGTGAAACGGATTGGGTGCAAGCTGTTCCCAACCGTCCCATGAGCACGGGCGACCAGCTCTGGACCGATCCGGATTCGCGCGCCGAAGTGCAACTGGGATCGGCTGTGATTCGATTGGGGGCCAACACCGGCTTCGCTTTCCTGGATCTGGATGACCATACGGTTCAGATCCAACTTACGTCCGGCGCGATCAACATTACCGTGCGCCGGCTGGGTGACGGCGATGACTTCGAAGTCGATACTCCCAACCAGGCGTTTACGGTTTTCCAACCCGGGCATTATCGCGTGGAGGCGAGTGCGGACGGAAACTACACGGTGATCGGTGTGCGCGCAGGCGAAGGCGAGGCGACCGGCAACGGTGAGACCTACACGCTACGCAGCGGGCAGAGAGGCACCTTCAGCGGAACGGATTCGCTGTACGTCGATGTGGTTGACATCGGCGCCCCGGACGATTTCGACACGTGGTCTTACAACCGTGATCACCGCTACGACTACTCGCGTTCGGCCGAGTATCTGTCGCACGATGTGGTCGGCTATGAGGATCTCGATGACTACGGCGACTGGCGCGACGATTCGAACTACGGACATGTCTGGTTCCCCAACCAGGTCGCTTTCGGTTGGGCACCCTATCATGAGGGCCATTGGGATTGGATCTCTCCCTGGGGGTGGACGTGGGTCGATGACTCTTCGTGGGGCTACGCACCCTTCCACTACGGACGCTGGGTGAGTGTGGGCGGACGTTGGGGCTGGGTGGCCGGGCCGGTGGCAGTACAGGCAGTGTATGCACCCGCGCTGGTGGTCTTCATCGGCGGGGGGCCCGGGGGCTTCGGCGGCAATGTGGGATGGTTTCCACTGGGTCCGCGGGAAGTCTATGTGCCGTCGTATCCCGTCAGCCAGGCGTACGTGACCAGGGTGAATATCAGCAACACGACCGTCACCAACGTCACAATCACGAACGCCTACAACACGACCATCATCCACAACACAACGAATATCACGAACATTACGTACGCAAACCGGAATGTCCAGGGCGCGGTGATGGTAGTTCCGCAGCACGCGTTCGTGAGCGCGCAACCGGTGGCGAAAGTGGCGGTTGCAGTGAGCGCGCGCGATATCGCTTCGGCGCCGATGACTTCTCGGGTTGCAGTGGCTCCGACAAGAGAGAGCGTTCTCGGCGCGAAGGCTGCGACCGCGAATCACGTGGCTGCGCCGCCCGCGGCCGTAGCGAACCGGCAGGTAGTGGCCAAGAGGACGCCACCTCCCCCGCCTGTGCCTTTTACGAAACAGCAGCAGGCTCTGGCAGCCCATCCCGGACAACCATTAGCCAAAAGCGAGGTGCAGACCCTGCGCCCGGCCAATGCCGCGGCAACGCGGCCAATGGTGAAGCAGGCGCCTCCAGGGAAACCGGCCACGCCGAGCGTGGGCGGATCCGGTAACACGCCAAACGCAGCGCGTCCGGGGCAACCCACACCGCCCGCGAATCAGCCGATGAATCGGCCGGGCAATCAACCTGCTTCGGACGAGCGGCCCGCTGCGGCGAATCCGGCGCAACCGAATCGTCCATCCCCACCGCCGAACCCGTCTGCGCCGACACAACCGAACAATCGTCCAGCAATGAATCAGCCAAATAATCGTCCGGAGCCAACAGAACCGAGCAATCGGACGGAAACAAACCGTCCGGCTGCGGCTCAGCCGGACCGGAATCAACCGGTTCAGCATCCGCAAACGCCACCGGTCGAGCGTCCGCAGCAGCGCACGCCTCCTCCGGCAGCGGAGAAATCGGCGTCTCCGCCGCAGAAGCAGCAGCCGAAGCCGCAAACGCCTCCACCGGTCGAGCATCCGCAGCAGCGCACGCCTCCTCCGGCAGCGGAGAAACCGGCGTCTCCGCCGCAGAAGCAGCAACCGAAGCCGCAAACGCCGGAGGAGAAAAAGCAGGAAGAGGAACGGCAAAAGCGGGAACAGCAGAAGCCTCCGGGCGAGTAAAGGCTCAACTTCTAAATCGTCGGACGTGAAGGTACCGGGCATCCTGAGTCTTCTCAGGGTGCCCTTTCACCAGGTGCTTCTGAATCTGCTCCTGAACGCAGTCCAGGCTATGGAGGGCGCGGGCACAGTGCTTGTCGAGATCGGTTCGCGAGACGATTGCGCCCATTTGTGCGGCCGTCTCCACCATCGGGTGGTTGCTCCGCGAAGGTCTGGAACATCGACCTAGATTGCTACGCCTGTAACACTTTCAAGGTAAGTTTTCGGCAGCGCTGATTGACGGAATCGCGTCCAGCAAGTCGGCTGTCGGAGCGTTGTCCCCGAAAGTCTGGCTGACATGCATGTACAAGTCGACATTACCAGGGCCGAAAACGAAGCTTCCCCCGAGCTGAAACGGATTCTTGCCCAGTTTGTGCTGCCGGTGTCCGGCTGTACGGGCTCTTTTCCGTGCCAATGAATTATCTCGGCGGAAAATATGAAAGAGCGAGCCGTTCAGGAGACCCACAGCACGATATGCCTGCCGCTCGGCATCAACCAGAAGTGGGAACGTGATTCCACTCTCATCGCGAAAGACTTTGGCGTATTGTGCGTCGCCCAAGCCGATGGCGGCCAGCCCAGCGCCTTTATCGCGGAATGCCTGTTCGTGGTCGCGCAACTGCGCGATGTGCTCGCGGCAGAAGATTCATCCGTAGTGGCGAAGGAAGGCGATCACTGCGGGGTGGTTGGTCCAGAGCGAGCCGAGTCTGACAGGCTGTCCTCGGGAGTCGGGCAAGACTATTCCCGCGAGTTTCTCACTCATTGACTGCGGCACGTCTTCATTCTCAAGTGACTCTTCAGGGCTGTCAAGCAAAGCAGTCGTGCCGGATCTATTGTCCAACTGTTTCCTCGTGTTGGAACCGTCATTCCCACCGCTTTTCCACAGCAGATTGTGAGCTAGCGCACAAACAACCACCGAAAATTGTGCGTTAGTACACTGACGACCGCAAGGCGACGCGGTACGGTGAGCGCACCAAAGGAGGTGACAAACATGAGACCACTTCCAGTACTGCTGGAAACCGGGAGTTCTGCGGCCATTTGTTTCGCGGAGTGCGGGCATGAGGAATGCAGACGCCGTCACGCAACCGCTCTCTGCCTCTGCCGAATCTGCCAACGCTCGATCGGATATTTTACCGGCTTCCGTCTTGACCCGCGGTGGGAAGGCTACGTCCATAACTCTTGCGCGAGTCAACCAGGCGAGGTGCGGGAAGTTGAGGCAGTAGCAGCTTGACCTGCGCAGGTTGGAGCGGCTCGGCTGAAGAAAAACAGTGACCAACAAAACCACGCGGAACCGACTTGACATCGACCGGCCTTCTCATGGAAGGCGATTATGACAATCGAGAATTGTCACGCGTCACTGTGATCAGGGACTTCAAGGCAACGCGGTCGGGGATCACAAGCGTAGAGCCATTCTGCTGGATAAGACGCTGCTTCCTGAAATCTGCGAAAACCCGGGTGACGGTCTCTCGCGAAAGTCCCATCATCTGCGCGATTTCCCCTTGGGTGAGTCGAAGCTTTAACCGGGGCTCCGCTTTGGCGGATTCTCTGTTCTTGGAGCTCCATTCCAGAAGCAGTTTTGCCAGTTTCTCGGCGGCCGAGTGTGACAGTCCCAGCCAGCGCACTTCCTTACAAGCTTTGTGATATTTCTCGCTTAACTGCTCGGCCACTTTGAAGCAGGCCTCCACATCATCCTTCAGGACGCGAAGAAAGTCATCGCGCTTGACGAAATTGACCTGGCAGGGATCGATCGTCTCCGCCGTCACCTCGTGAGGTTTGCCGGAGATGGTGGCGCTCAACCCCAGCACCTCCCCAGGCTCGGCAACTTTCACAATTGCCGTTGTGCCGCTAGGGGAGTTGACGGCAAGCTTTACACTGCCTTTGCAGAGCACAAAGATGCCGCGCGGCAGCTGCCCCTGGACAAACAGCACAGCCCCCCGAGGATAGGCGGTCGCGTACTTGATGCCTTCAAAAGCCTGCAACGCGGCAGGAGGCAGATCGCAGATCCGCCCAGCGCGCAGCTTGCATTTAAGACAGCTTTCTACAATCTCCATTCCATATGGTGAGGGCATGAACCAGCCTCCTGTAACACCGCCTCGCGCCAGGCTCACTTGTTGGGTCGCGTCTTACACAGTCCACGACCAGCATGAGCCGGCCTTGTCTGAGGCCAGTGTCGGTCTGGATGAAACGCTTGGCTGTGCTGCAAGTCACACGCCATTGTGATCTCCCCTACTGCCAGAACTGCCACTCAGAATTAGCAGAAAGCAAGGAAAAGGTGCGGTCTGCGCTCAATCGCAAAAGTCAGTAGTGGTGGAGCGAGGCGCAAGTTTGAGGTGCCGAGTTGTCACTTGCCGTGCTGACAGACTACTTCATAAACTAGTTCACATGGATCGCAAAACTACTGTCGGGGCCTTCGACGCAAAGACCCATCTCAATGGCCTGCTGAAAAGAGTCTCCGAGGGAGAGACGATCCGGATCACGAGGCGGGGGATTCCGATCGCCAAACTGGTTCCGGCTGACGCGGGTGAAAAAGAGCGGCCCGACCAGCTGGTACGAGAGATTCGCGAGCTTCGAAAGAGCGCCACTCTGGGAAAGATCACTATCCGCGAGTTGATCAATGAAAGCCGCCATCATTAAGCGAATCGTTCTGGATGCGTCCGTGGCCGTCCTGGTGTTTCGAGGACGAGAGTACGCGTTTCACAGAAGGGCTTCTCGATCTGCTTGCGGCCGGACCGAGGTGTTGTGGGCCCTCGCCACTATTGAGAATCGGTCGAAAGATCTGGTAGTAGCTGGCGTATAGTGTTACACGTATGACCCCCCGATTTTTGCGAAACTGCATCTTCCTGATGGCGTGCTGGTCTTTCCCCAGTGTCTGCTTCGCTGGCCAATATCAGTACATTCGTGCCGGAAGCCCGAAAGATGTAGCCACCAAGCCGACCGCCGGCACTGCCATGATGGGCGGCGGCAGCGATCTGGATGAGGCCTTTCGCTGGCTGTGCGAGAAGGGCGACGGCGGCGACTTTCTGATTCTTCGCGCTCACGGAGACGATGATTACAATCCTTATGTGCAGGGCCTGTGCAAGACGAATTCTGTGGCCACGCTGATCATTCCCGATCGCGCGGCAGCGATGGATCCAGCGGTCGCTGACATCATCCGGCACGCCGAGGCCGTTTTTGTGGCGGGCGGCGATCAATCGCTCTACGTCAAGTTCTGGCAGGGAACTCCGGTGCAGGATGCCATCAATGCCAATGTCGCCGCTGGAAGGCCGATTGGCGGCACCAGCGCGGGATTGGCGATTCAGGGCGAATTTGCGTATGGCGCGATGAACGACCCCGATGATAGCGAGCTTCACTCGAATGAAGCTTTGCCTAATCCGTATCATCGCCAGGTTACGGTGGTTCGGGATTTTCTGAAGCTTCCTTATTTGCAGGACACCATCACCGATAGCCACTTCGCCAAGCGGGACCGCATGGGGCGCACCTTGGTATTTCTTGCCCGTATTATGCAGGACGGTTGGTCGAAAACTCCGCGTGAAGTTGCGATCGATGAGAGGTCCGCCGTTCTTGTTGGACCTGACGGCAAGGCAACCGTGGTGGGAACCGGTAAAGGCGCGTATTTTCTGCGGCCTGCCCATCCGCCTGAGATCTGTAAGGATAGTGTGCCTCTGACTTTTGGCGGGGTCACAGTTTATCGAGTGCCCAGCGGAGGCCATTTCGATCTGCCTTCCTGGAGGGGTGACGGAGGCGTGGCCTATTCGTTGTCCGTCGAGCACGGCGTCATTCACAGCACGCAAGCTGACAATTCGGCTTACTGATGCTGGAGGTTACATGGTGAATTCTCAATAACTTAGGTCATTGACTTGCAATTAGTTGTCTACCAAACTTCGCGGCTGAAACTTTTTCTCTTGGTTCAAATGAGCGAGCACCGTCTCTTTCGTTTGGCCTCTAACCATCTTGAGCAGGTGGTCTGCCTGGTGGATGCCGGCAAGCTCGAATCCGGCCTGTGATTTCCCATGTTGTTACTCTTCCGTGCGAATTGCCGCCGAACTCAACCAGATTTGCAGGGCTAGGCCCACAACCGGAAAATCTAAGGAGACTACATGAAGACCGTCCGTTTCCTGACAGTGCTCGCTGCGCTTTACTTGGCAAGTGGGGCTTGCCTCATGGCCCAGACTTCACAAGGCAGAATTCTTGGCTCGGTCACCGACCCGTCCGGCGCGGTGGTTGCAGGCGCGAAGATGACCATCACCAATACTGCCACCAACGTCAGCCAAGCCGTCACGACAACGTCCTCCGGGGACTACATTTTGCCGAACGTCGACCCCGGCACCTATACGGTCTCGGCTGAGGCCAAGGGTTTCAAGAAAAGTTTAAGTTCCGTCTTCACGGTGGACGTAGCGCGCGATGCGCGAGTGAACTTGCGGCTGCAACCAGGAGCTGTCAGCGAGACCATTGAGGTTACTGCCCAGCAGACCCTCGTGGACTCCACAGAAACAACTCTTAACGGTTTGATCACCAACAAGGCCATCACGGAACTGCCGTTGCAAGGCCGCGACTTTCAGAATCTGCTGCCCCTCAATCCAGGAGTGCAGCGAACCCCCGGTGGCGGATTTCACTCCGTAACCTCCAACGGCAACCGGACCGACGATAACAATTTCTATATCGACGGGGCCGACGACAATGATGTGTACTACGGCGAGACCGTGATGAACGATGCTGGCATCCAGGGCACGCCCGCCAGCCTTCTTCCTATCGATTCGATTCAGGAATTCAACACCCAGGAGAGTCCGTCGGCTGACTATGGTCGAAAGCCGGGCGTGATTGTGAACATAGGACTAAAGTCAGGCACCGACGCTATCCACGGTACGGCGTACTACTTTTATCGCGACAGCGCATTTGACGCGAGGAATTACTTCAACCCAGCGCCTTCTCCGCTATCGGCGCTGCTCCTGAATCAGTTTGGAGCTTCTATCGGCGGACCCATCAAGAAAGGCAAGTGGTTTTACTTCTTCAATTATGAGGGTATCAGGGATAAGGTTGGGAATCCGGGAGTAGTAGATAGTCCCGTGACGGTGTCGTTGGTTCCGGAGGCGAACCTCTTACCCGCCGGAACCGTCCCAGCCGATTACAGTATCGTCGATGCCATCGCAGGTTGCCAGCCGAATTGCAATCCTTTGAGTGTGAAGCTTTCGCAGTTGCTGTTGCCGAACCCCGGTTTCACGGCTTCGCAAACCGATCCTGCCGCCATTGACTTTGATTTCACCAATCACAACCGGGGCGACAATCTGGTTGCCAAGACCGACTACCACCTGAATAACCGAAACACGGTGTCGGCCCGCTTCATTTACAGCAACACGAATCAGATTGAAGAGGACGCATTCCCCCTCCGTCCCGAGTGGCTTTCCACCGCGAGCCCCATCAGCCAGGTTTTTGGGGTGAATTGGACCACGATGGTCAATTCGCGGTCCATTAATGAGGCGCGGTTCAGTTACAGCTACTTCAGTGAAGCTATTCAGCCCGTGGACCACAATGTGAACCCGACGGCTTATGGCTTGAACACCGGAGTCACGAATCCCCAATATTTCGGTTTCCCGCGAATCAACCCTGGAGAGAACAATTTTAATTACATGGGCGGCAATTCAAGTTGGCCGCTCCTGACCACGCCCACCCGAACCCTGAACTTCGGCGACACTTACTCCTATAGCGCTGGCAAGCACGCCATTCGTTTTGGTGGGGAATTTCGCGATGGCTCAACCAACTATCTGCGCGCAGGCTACGCTCGCGGGCGAATCGATTTTTCCACGCTGGAGGACTTTTTGGGGGGGAATGTGCGCCGCTGGAGGCTGCTTTACGGCGATGCCCAGCGCGATGTGAGCATGAAATCCTTCGGCTTCTTTTTTCAGGATGACTATCGCATCTTGCCGCGGGTAACGCTGAATCTCGGTTTGCGATACGACGTGACTCATCCCATCAAGGAGGCGAACAACCTGCTCGCCAACTATGTCCCCAACTCCGCCACCGGGTTGGTGCAAGTAGGCTATGGAATCAGTCAGCCTTATCCCACCAGATACAACAACGTGTCGCCCCGCGTGGGTGTGGCATGGGATCTTTTCGGAAAGGGCAAAACAATTTTGCGGGCCGCAGGTGGAATCATCTACGTGCAGCCATCCATTCGCACCTTCATGTTTAACGGCGGCGGGTTGAATCTGAACCCCAGCGGGTTAGTGGGAAACGGTACCTTGACTGCCTTCTTACAAGAGTCTTCCGATGGGAGTCTGATCAACTGGTCTTTGGCAGGACCCATCTTCCCCAACGCATCCGGAGCGGGCAACGGATGTTCCCTCTCCAGTCAATGCAATGTCTTCGGCGTGGATCTGCATTTGAAGACGCCATACGTCGCCAACTGGAATCTCAACATCCAACAGGCTATTTCCAGCAGCGCGATGCTCCAGGTGGCGTATGTTGCGAACCATGGAACCAAGCTGTATTCCGTCACCGACATCAACCAGGTGAATCCTGCTCTGGACGATGGATCGGAAACCATAGGCCGCCCGCTAGTGACCAACTGCCCGGTCTCGCAGGGTGGGATAGGAACGGGCGGTCCCTGCTTCCCGTACATCGGTTTTCTGGATTATCTCAGCAATAAATCCAGTTCGGAATACAACAGTCTACAGGTGACCTTCACGAAGAGGTATTCGCACGGCCTTTATGTTCTCGCGGGCTATACATGGGCGCACGCGATCGATACTGCGACCAGTAATACCGCCGGGGTTCCGCCCAATAGTCTTAACTATGCCGAGGAGCGAGGCAACGGCGACTATGACATCCGCAACCGCTTCACACTTTCCGTGGCGTACGCTCTGCCTTCCGTCAAGTCGAAGTTTCACTTGCTGGAGGGCTGGCAAGTCAACAGCATTGCCATGTTGGAGGGCGGGCTGCCCTACACCTTGGGGGATTACAACGATGACATCAGCCTTACCGGTGAATACAACGATCGCTGGAATATGGTCGGGCCCCCCATCAACATTCACTGGTCACCGGCGACTCCCATTCCATACATTTCCTATACCGCCTTTGGAACCGATGCGGATAGCAATGTAACCGGAAACCAGCAATGCATTAACGCCGCCGGCGGTCCGGCAAGCGCTGGAGCCGCCCAACTTCTTAACTACGGATGTTTCCTCTCGGGGAATACGGTAATTACCCCCCCGGTGTACGGAACGCAGGGCAACATGGGGCGGAACATCTTCCGCGGTTCGTCCTTCAGAAACTGGGATTTTTCGCTCAGCAAAATGACGAAGGTAAGTGATCGCATAAGCCTCCAGTTGCGCGCGGAGCTTTTCAATATTCTCAACCACGCAAACTTCGATACCCAAACCATGAACACTGATTTTTCCATCCCGAATACGGTCGGAACGGTGATTTACACCCCGGATGTGGGAGAGGCAAATCCGGTAATCGGTTCCGGCGGGTCGCGGCACTTGCAACTCGGTGCCAAATTGATCTGGTAGGTCCAAGCCCATCTGTCGGTCGCAGTGCAGAGATTGATCAGCAGCAGCAGGGGACATTTCTGGCTTCCCAAGGAGTGCCGGCATGACTTTTTCGCGTCGTAGCTTTCTTACCACTGCCGTCGTGGGCTCGCTTTCCCTGTCATTGCAGGGTCAAAAAAAGAATCAGCAGGAATCGAAGAAGGATGAAACTGGAACTGGGGCAGGGAAACTGCCGGTCATCGTTTGCGCCAATAACGGCTACGCTTATCTCGATGACGCCTACGCCTTCCTGAAAAACGGCGGCGACACACTCGACGCGGTGCTTCGAGTGGTGAAGGGGCCGGAAGACGATCCCAAGGATGATACGGTTGGCCTCGGCGGCCTGCCCAACGAAGAAGGTGTAGTCGAACTCGATGCTTGCTGCATGCACGGACCCACCCGGCGCGCCGGATCGGTGGCCGGCGTACGTAACATCAAGAACGTTTCGCTCGTGTCCAAGGCGGTCATGGAGCACACTGGCCACGTCATGCTGGTGGGCGAAGGCGCGGAACGCTTTGCCGTGGCCATGGGCTTCCCACGCGAGAATCTCCTCACCGAGAATTCCCGCAAGATCTGGATGCTTTGGAAGGAGTACCACTCCACCAAAGACTGGTGGGGACCGGGTCTCGCCGATCCACACTGGCAAGCGCCTGAGACCAAGCCGCAGTCAGAACTGTGGCATGAAGGATTTCGACGTCTGGAAGAACGTGCCGCTGATCTCTCCATCGAGCCGGAATTCCGTCGAGCCGCTATTCGTCGCGTTATGTTCCCCCCCAGCGGCACGATTCACTGCTCCGCGCTTAACCAGAAGCGCGAGATTTCAGGCTGTACAACTACTAGCGGCCTGGCTTTCAAACTGCCCGGACGTGTCGGCGATTCTCCCATCATTGGCGCGGGCTGCTACACCGATCAGCAAGTGGGTTCGGCGGGCGCCACCGGCAGCGGGGAAGAGAACATCAAGGTCGCGGGCGCCCACACTATCATCGAAAACATGCGGCACGGCATGTCGCCGCACGAAGCCGGAATGGATGCGCTAAGGCGAACCGCGCGTAATTACAACAACGACATGAACAAGCTGCGCTTCGTGGATCTGACCTATTACATCCTGCGGAACGACGGCGCCTACGCTGGCGTGTCGCTCTGGGAAGGCTACTCGGTCGGCAATCCGCACAAGATCGCGGTGCATGACGGTACGCTGCGCGCCGAGATAACTGCGCCGCTGTTCAAGGGATACTCGCAGGAGTTCCCGCCCTTCCCGCCCATCCCGGAAGACTTGAAGAAAGATTCGGAGTATTTGAAGTAAATGGTAGCGACATTCCCGAAACCGAACCCCTCCCCCCGAGCATCCGAGCTAGGCTCACGAGTGAGCGGCCTTTCGCACGCGACGCATTCGTCACCTCGACTGCTGCTGATGACCTCGCAATCCAGGCAGAAGACTGCATTCCAGAGAGGGAGAACTCCTGCGTCCAGATGTTTCCTTGTTCCGGCGAACATATACAC
>Ga0074044_10004471_pt1 | contig 11576 bp, 11 predicted proteins | sample BogForMeECP23OM1_FD_94443 | JGI IMG/M metagenome (GOLD analysis project Ga0074044, IMG submission 94443) | Bog forest soil microbial communities from Calvert Island, British Columbia, Canada - Bog Forest MetaG ECP23OM1 | ecosystem: Environmental > Terrestrial > Soil > Wetlands ...
AACCTTCCGTTTTTCGGTCTGGCGGACTTTCGGAGACAGCCTCATATAGAACTCGTCCATCGTTCTTGGAATGCTCGCGCTAAAATGAAGTTGAGAGTGCGAAACATGGTCGCGGCATAAGCGAGAGGGTATGTTCTTTGCGCAAACGCGGAGGTTCGAACCCTCCGTCAGGAAATTGAGATACGCGAGGTCTGCCTCGCCGCTGTTGAGATTTCGACAGAGTTCCCGCACGAGGAGTTCGCAGTTTTCCGGGGAATCGGCGCCCCTTAGCGCACCACAAACGAAATAGAGTAACTTGGCCCTGAGCTTAACACGCAGGTATCCTATGCGAAGCCTATCGACAGGCCTTTTATCGACGCGTCCGGCAAGAATCGCGTCAGGTTTTCCATCTTTGTACAGCACTAACACGTGAGGACGAACGATATCGGGATTCGAGCGCAGTAGTGTCAGAAAGAAGTCCATCTCCGACTCCGGATGCCCCGGTGACGACTTCCAGAATGTGCGAATTTCCTCTAACTCCGGTACAGACCGGAGAACCCGCACTTCGACGGAGCTTTGCCACGGGACTCTCGATTTTTCAAGGTCCCGTGCCGAATCATTGGGTGTCAGAGTTGTGAGTTCTTCCATGGGCATATCCGGTTGCAGACTCGTTCATGCTCGTCCGCACAAATAGCTAATCCCTTGTAGGCGGCGCTCGTTACGATCGACACGATCCGCTGCACGGCTCTTCCGTCCCACTTTCGGAGATAAAGGGCGCCTACCTGGGTGTGCGGTCGGAGACACCACCGTCATGAAACACATAGACATCGCGGTAGGTTCGCGCACCGCGGAGGCTCTCCAAAGCCTCGAGCAATTCATTGCGCCCGACCGGTTGCGCAAATTGAAATTTGGTTCCAGCCTCGTCGGTTAGGTTGAATACCGACTCTTTGGAAAAGACGGGCTTTCCCAGACACTCGACGGCGCCATCGGGTTTCGCTCCGTGGTACTCAAAGGAAAGAATGCGAGGTTGCGTTGACAGTCCATCAAGGACGAACGGTTCGTATCCCTCCACATCGATCTTGATGTAGTAGGGCACACCGTAGTGCTCGATGAGTGAGTCCAGGGTGACAATTGGAACGCTGATTTTGCGAAATCGCTCCGGATTCTGGTTGTATTCCTTATGCAGCATGTTGATCCATTCGCTTGACATCGTGCTGGTGTCGTCCCTATCGTCGGACAGGTTAAATGTCGTGATCCCGCTTTTGGGGCCGATCGCCGCATGGATCGTCTCGATTCTCCGATTCGCGTACGTCAGCTCAATGTGCCGCACGCAATCGATGTTCGGCTCGACGGCAATGACCTTGGCCCCCGCAGACTCCAGGGCCTCGCTGTACATGCCCACGTTCGCACCAATATCAAAAACGAGCGAGCCTTTAGGAAGCAATTGTGAGTACAACGCCTTCAGGGCGGAAGCGTCTTCGCGCTTCCCGAGCAGCCTGTGAATCCCGATGGCCGCGCCGTGAAGGCCAAGTACCCAAGTGAGTTCTTCGAATTTTCGCCGTGACCGCTTCATGACGTGAGCCAGAATCCTAGATCGGTTGCGAAACTGCTTCCCTCGTACCGCACCAGCAACCGATGATATTCTTCGGCAATCCCGTATAGGATCGTTCCATAATGGTGTCGACCCGGGACCCCTTCAAATGAAAACGATTACTTAACCATCAGGCAAACGCGATTCAGATCCACAGTTGTCCCGAGTACTTCGTATTTCAGCCCATAGCCCTCGCAGAAGTCCTCGAATGCACGAAATTCATGGAGTGGGTCCAAGAATTCATCGAACAGCAAAACGTCTCTTGGTCGCAAGACACTAGCAATTGATGCCAGGACAAATAGTGTCGAACTGTAGATATCGGCATCCATGTTCACGATGACCCTTTGACCATTCCGTACAAAGCGTGAGAGAAACCGCGGTAGCGTATCCTGAAACAAACCAACTTCGAAGGTACAGCGCGAGTCGTTAATCTCGGGCGCTCTACCTTCGACATCAAACGTTCCAACTGGGCAGTCGTTCCATCCTGATCTTGGTAGGCCGGTAAAGGTGTCGAAGCCTACGAATCTTGCATCAGGCCTGCCAATATGCTCGGCCCACCAGCGAAATGAGTTGCCCCCATACACCCCAAACTCCAGGTAGTCTAACGGGCAAACATTCAGGTCCTGACTCGAAATGACGCTCTGCCACAGCAACAATCGGTCATCGTAGCTTGGCTTAGCCGGGTTTCCGAATCTTGAAACGCTTGAGACGTGCTCGAGGTGCCAGCGTGAAAGGCGCGTCCAGCCTGATAGTTTTGTAATCAGGTGTTCAAAGCCTCGAAAGTGTCCCGCATTGTTCAGGAATGCAGACTTGGCTGTTTCTTTCACATTCATTGGATTTTGAAGTTCCGGCAGCTCGAGGCCTAGATCGGTTGCGAAACTGCTTCCGCCCGTACCGCACAAGCAGCGAATTGCTTGCGCGCGGAGCTAATCAGGATCGGTATGATCCGTTGGGCGGCTTTCCCGTCCCACTTTTCGGGGACACAGGGCTTCACCTTCCGAGCCATCTGGCGCGCGATTGCTTTGCGGATCCCGCTGGACGACGTTCCGGCAATGACGTTTGTACCGTGTTTCACCGTGACTGGCCTCTCCGTGTTTTCACGAATCGTGACGCACGGCACGCCCAAGCAAGTGGTTTCTTCCTGGATGCCGCCGGAGTCGGTCAGCACCAGGCCGGCATTCTTCATCAGGCAAACAAAATCGAGATAGCCCAGCGGGTCGATGAGTCGAATGCCCTGGATGCGCTGATCTGCCTGCTGATTTGCCACGCTCCGGAAATAACGCTCGAATCCGAATTCCTCGATGCGTCTGCGAGTCCGCGGGTGTACCGGAAAGATGATTTCCGTGCGACGGGTCAAATCCGAAAGCCCCTCCAGCACTTCCTGGAAAGAGGAGCACTCGTCAACGTTGGACGGACGATGCAAGGTAAGCAGCGCGTAGCGTTTCGCCGGCCGCCCCGATCCGTTGCGGCCTTCACCGGCGCGCAGACCAAGCTGATCGAGAATCTGAGACTGGTGCGCCTGTTCCTTGAAGGCCAGAAGCGAATCGATCATCGTATTGCCCACGAAGAAAATCTTTTCAGGCGAAATGCCTTCGTGGCGCAGGTTCGAAAGCCCCGCTTTTTCCGTGACAAACAGAAGGTCGGCAAGATGATCCGTGAGAACCCGGTTGATCTCCTCGGGCATTTCACGGTCGAACGAGCGCAAGCCTGCCTCCACGTGTGCGATAAGCGGCCGGGACTTGTGCGGCGCCGAGGGAAGTTTGGCGGCAGCCAATGAGCATGCCAGCGTGGAGTTGACGTCTCCGACGACGATAACGATGTCTGGCTGCTCTTGCGAGAGGGCAGCTTCGAATTTCTTCAAGATTTCCGCCGTTTGCTCCGCGTGTGATCCTGAGCCCACGCCCAAGTGCATGTCTGGCTTTGGCAAACCCAGGTCCACAAAGAACCGGTCGGACATCATCGTGTCGTAATGCTGGCCCGTATGCACGAGTAAGTGGCGGATTTCGGGAGCTTTTCCCAGGTCATTGTGTTTGCCGATCGCTCGGATTATCGGCGCGGCCTTCATGAAATTCGGACGCGCCCCGACAACCATAAGAATCTTGATGTGCGAATTCGGTGTCATTTTGTCAGAAGCTTGTAATTTGTTTCGGCGAGTGCGATCTACCATCGACGATTCGAATGAAGGCTAGTTCCTGCCCGATCAAAGACCCGCGAGAGCGTACAACAACCAGCCCAATTCATAGGGCCGTGTCTCAAAGAGGACCTCGAGTGGTCCTACCGATGGGCTCTCTTTCGGGGGCCTGATAAGACTCAGCGCAGTATCCCAATACTTCGTCTGTTTGCTTTTTGGCCGAATACATCTCCACACCAGATTGTGGCGACAATCTCTCATATCCGCGCCCAACTCGTTGAACGCGTAGATCCAGCGCAACCCCTTGTAGATCTGCGGCCTGAAACTTTGGCCCAGAGCATCCTCCAGAGCCAGTAAACCCATGGGCGCCATACCGTGCTGATGTACTGAATAGACGGGATATCGGCTCGAAACGCTTCCACTCCGAGAGTCGTACAGCCACCACCATTGACCCAGTTCGCCTTGAGCGCCACAAATCGCCGTAGCACAGTCCAGAGCCGCACACAACGGCTCCTCAACACTGAAGGCGCGCGCGAATTTTGACATCGCATAGATCGGATAGATTTGGTCCGCGAAGCTGCCCACTCGGCCTCTCAGGGCACCGGCAACAGACTTCCGCGTGCTCATGTGTCCGAAGAAGCCGTACTCACCTTGGTTGGCCTTCATCCGGTGGTAAGCCTCTACCGCGAGATCCTCGAGTTCCGGCGCCGCATTGGGAGAGACTAGAGCTGCGTGAGCAACACCCGCTAGAAACCAGGCAAGCTCCATGGTGCGCGCGTGGCGCGCATCCTGATATCGATCCAGAGCTGTCTGCGCCCGGGCTCGGCGAAATAGGTCCTCAAGTTGGTCCGGAGCGAATTTTGCGCACAGCCAAATCAGCAAGCCCAAGTCGCCCGCACCATCGATCCAGCGAGTGTCGCGAACAAATACGTCGTACAGTGCTCTGATGTCGAACGGTGAGTTGGCGCCAGTCTGTTCGAATTCCCGAAGGCCGAGAAGGCTCATGATTGTGTAGCGCGGTGAAAGCCCTTCCTGGACGAGTCCCTGTTCCGTTCGAACCAGCCGATTGCAGAAGAGGCTCTTCTCCGCATTGAACATCGGCACGAGTCCCTGCGCCGCCTGGGACTTTAGCTCACTGATGTCGTGATTCAACGCGACCGGATGGTTCAATGGGATATCGACGCCAGCGGGTTTCGAGTTTAGTGCTGCTCTGGAAGACATTGATGCTCCGCGATCGAACTGATGCCCTCAACAATACTGTCTAAAGCCAGACTCTGATCCATCGGGTTCCTGCGAGCCACATCCCCCCGCTCGAGGACGATCTTGGTGCGAACGTCCTCAACCGTCTCCAAAAGGATCAGCCGGCCATTTGCAGCCAGATATTTGTCGACGGCCCCGATGCGGCCGCGAAAGATGCTATAGACCGGAACACCCAGCGCCGACGCCTCCCGGTTCATCGTGCCGCCGCCGCTGATTACGAGATCGGAAAACCAAATCAGATTGAGCCCGTCGATTACCTGCTCGGGAATGATGATCTTGTGACTTGCGATCCACTTTCCCCACGCCTCCCTCAGGACCTTCGCTTGCCTCTGGTTGCGAGGAAGCAGAATCACCTGAACATCCGGCCGGTTGACGAGAAGATCCAGCGCCGCTTCCAGCAGCGCCTCTGATTGCGGGTTGTGGTAGTGCGCCTCCGTTGCCGGAGGCCGCACAGTGACGATAAGGTCTTTCCCATTCAAACCAAGCCGCGACTTCAAGGAAGAATCGGGTTGGAATCTGGGAACGTACACGTCCTCCTTTAGGCCCGGATACTTCATCACTTGTTTCTTCACTTTCGGCGTTGCAGAATCCGGAATGAAGCACGGCACGAAAGCCCAATGGGATTTCAGAAATCCCGTGTCCGCAGTGAATTCATAGTCGAGGATGGTGACGGTTGGAATACCCAGGAGATAGCTGGCCAGCACCTGAGCGCGCGATCCGTGAGAAACGGCCAGATCGGACCGCTTCTTGATCATAAGCGGCACCAGCCGCATCGCCCGAACCAATGTTCCCAAAATCTTCAGTGTTCGATGTCGGCCCCAGTGACCGCCGACCACGGCGCAAGAGACATTGTGAAACTTAAGAAGCTCGCAGACCTGATAAGAGTCTCTTGCGGTGAGCACTACGTCGAAACCTTTCTTCTCAAGTTCTTCGATGATGGGCAGGAAAAATGGCACGTGCGGCGAATTATCCAGGTCAATCCAGACCCTCTTTCGAATCCCACGCTCCGCGATCCTTTTTCCACCAATCCCCGATTCCTGCCTCGACCACTTTGTCTTCGAAACCGGCCCGGTCGAAGCTGGGACTACGGTATTGTGTGACATAGCTCTATCTTTCCAGAATCGCGATTCACAACGCTAAAATGTGTACAAGTTGAATCGGCCCAGAGCGTGGGTGTCAGGCCGACGTTCTAGCCGATAGACCGAATCGAAGCGAACTCAGCAACGGCCTCAGCTACGCGCTTTTGCTGTCGGTATTGTAGCCCAGCAAACATCGGCAGGGACAGGATTTGTTCCGCCGCCTCTTCCGCTACGGGAAAATCTCCCTGCTTCCAGCCAAACGATGAATAGGCTCCCTGTAGGTGGACTGGAACCGGGTAGTGGATGCCCGTCCCGACGCCGGCGTCCTCCAGGTGTTTTTGAAGTTCGTCGCGATTCTGAGTACGCACTACATAGAGATGAAACACCGATTTCGACCACGAAGGCTGATGGGGTAGCGTAATGATGCCCTTCATCAGCGCAAGTAGATCATCGTAAACGCGGGCGCTTTCGCGGCGTTGCTCATTCCAGTCCGTCAAATACTTCAATTTCACCGCCAGGAAACCAGCCTGAAGCGAATCCAGACGTCCGTTATATCCCTCGATGTCATGGTAATACTTCCTGGATTGACCGTGATCTCGCAGCATTCGCATCTTGCGAGCCACCGTCTCATCATTCGTCGTAGCCGCCCCCGCCTCGCCGCAAGCGCCGAGGTTCTTGCCTGGATAAAAACTGAAGGCCGCAGCATGGCCCATTGACCCGGCCTTGCGCCAACGATTTTCCTCCCTCGAGAAGTATTCCGCACCATGGGCCTGGCAGGCATCTTCAATGACCATCATCCGGTAGCGCGCTGCGATTTTCAGAATCGCATCCATGTCGGCAGTCTGGCCATAGATGTGGACGGGAATCACGGCCGTCACCGGCTTTTGCAATCTCCGGTGAATCATTTGACCTGTCTCGCGATTGAGCACACACTGGGTTTCCATGTACTCGCGCAATTTTTCCGGGTCCATTGTGTAAGTCGAAGCGTTGATGTCGACAAAATCCGGCCGCGCTCCTGCCTGCGAAATAGCTTCGGTAGTGGCGATGAACGTCAGAGGCACGGTGAGGACGATGTCGCCTGGCTGGACGCCGGCCGCGGTCAGCGCAAACCGCAACGCGTCCGTCCCGCTATTCACGCCGACGCAGAACTTCGAGTCGCAATAGTGGGCAAAATCTCGTTCGAAGCCTTCCACCATTGGTCCGCCAATGAAGCCGGCCGTATTCACCACGGCTTTGAAAACCGAGGCCAGCTCCGGCTCAAGTTGCCGGTGAAGCGTCACGAGATCCACAAAAGGAACCTTCGAACTCTGGGGCATCATGCGATCCTCGTCTCATTGGTAATTGAACGCAAAACGGTTGCCGGATTTCCAGCAACGATTACGTTTGCCGGGACGTCGCGAGTCACCACGCTACCCGCTCCGACAATGGAGTTCTCTCCGATGGTTACATTCGAAAGAATCGTCGCGCCGGAGCCAATTGACGCACCGCGCTTCACGACTGTGGCTTCTACCTTCCAGTCCGTTTCTGTCTGAAGGGCTCCGTCCGGGGTCGTTGCCCGCGGATACGAATCGTTGATGAAGATTACGCCATGACCGACGAACACGTTGTCTTCGATCGTCACGCCTTCGCAAACGAACGTATGACTCGAAATCTTGCAACGGCGTCCCACTCTGGCGTTTTTTTGAATTTCCACGAATGCACCGATCTTCGTTTCGTCGCCGATCTCGCATCCGTAAAGATTGATGAACTTGGAGAGCTTCACTCGCTCTCCCAGCTTCACGTCGTGGGCAATTGAGCAATATTCGTTCACAGGCGGATAAGCTCTCCTCTTTTCCTGATCGAGCGCTCTGCTGCTTCCAACATCCTCACGACGCGCAATCCCGCCAAGCCATCATTGAAAGGAGTCTTACTGTTCTCTATGCAGTTCGCGAAGTAGTCCAGCTCGGCGCGTAACGCTTCCAGCTGTTCTACTTGGGGCGACCACATGTCCCCCATGCGGTAACTCACCAAGGCGTCTCGGACCCCTTCTCCTGACGAAACCTCAACTCCCTTGTCGTACACGCGGATCTTTTCGTCGGCCACCAGATCGTTCCAAACCAGCATTTTCTTCTGCCCGCCGATCAGGGTGGTTCGAACCTTCACGGGAGAAAGCCAATTCACATTGATATGCGCGATAACGTTGCGCGGAAAATAAACCGTAATGAAAGCCACATCTTCGTGGCCATTCAAATGCTTTTCGCCGGTGGCAACGACGGCTTCGGGGTCATCTTTTATCAGATGATCCATGATGGAAAGGTCGTGCGGCGCAAGGTCCCAGATCACGCTCACGTCGTGTTGGAAAAGTCCCAGGTTCACGCGAAGCGAGTCGTAGTAGTACAGATCGCCCAGAACATGCTGATCGACCAGTTCCCGGATCTTGCGGACAGCGCCCGTGAACAGGAACGTATGGTCGACCATGATCGTCAGTTTCTTGCGAGCCGCCAGTTCGATCAGCTCTTCCGCCTGCGCCGCGCTCGAGGTGAAGGGCTTCTCGACGAAAACGTGCTTTCCGTTTTCGAGAGCCGCCTTCGCCAGCTCGTAATGGGTCCATACCGGAGTGATCACCGCAACGGCATCAACTTCGGGGGAAGAAATCACTTCTGCCGGATCGGAAGCTGTTTTGATACCCGGATATGCTTTTCGCACGCGAGCAAGCGCCGCGGGGCTCGTGTCGCATACCATCTGGACTCGAGTGGAGTCCAATCCGTGCAAGTTCCGAACGATATTGGGGCCCCAATATCCGTAACCAATTACGCCGACTCGTATCATAGGTCCTCTATGTCTGTCGAAGAGTCCTGTAGACGCTCGCAATCAGTTGACGGGCTCTATCAGGATCAAGTGCGTTGCGATCAGTACCTCAGAAATGCGGCTTCTGCGGAATACGACCACTCAAAAAGACGGCTGCAGGATAGGCTCGTTCGGAAACTGCCCTGCGGAGGACAATCCCGAGACGGCACGGAGAAAGCTTAATAGGCCCCGTCGCCGGTAAAGACCGCGCGTGGAGTAGCAAGAAGGATCTTGAGGTCCAACCAGAGTGACCACGACTGCGAGTACCTGAGGTCCAATCGCACCATTTCTTCGAAGCGCGTGCGGCTGCGACCGCTGACTTGCCACAACCCTGTGACTCCCGGCTTCAGTTCGAGAACTCTGCGACGGTGCCAGATGTCGTAAACCTCGAACTCGTACGGCACGGGGGGACGTGGACCCACGAGCGACATCTCTCCCCAAAGGACATTCCAAAACTGCGGAAGCTCATCGAAGCTGAGCTTGCGCAGAACGCGCCCCACCGGCGTCACACGGGGATCGCTGGTTAACTTGTAGATAGCCGGAGCAGGTTCCTTATCCCCTTGATCTTTGTTTTCGTGGGTTCCGGCTTGGCCTGCGATAAACCGCTGGACGTACTCCTGGTGGATCTTAGGATCGTTGTTTACATACATCGTACGGAACTTCAGGCACTTGAAACGAGCTCCGAGGTGGCCCAGCCGCTCCTGCTCGAAGATCACCGGGCCTTGCGAAGTCAGTTTAATTGCGATCGCGATTGCCAGCAGAATCGGCGAGAGAAGCAGCAGCAGCGCGCCGCTTCCAACAACATCGATGAAGCGCTTCACCACCAAGGGAAATTCCTTGGCAGACCTTTTGTGGGACAGGTCAGGATAAAGCTTGATGTCGGCAATCGGCTCTTCCCCTTCGGGATCCCCGCTCTCGGGGAACAAGTGAAGCGTGATGATCAGATGAGACGATAGCTCGCGCCCGAGGTCCTTGTGAAGAGCACTCACAATTTTCGAAGATAGAATGTCAGTAATATGCCGTTTGCCTTCCAGGCTGACTTCCGTAAAAATAACGCCCAGAATTACGTCCTCTTTGTACCAACCGACGACATCGGTTTCCCGCGTCAAACTCGAAACCACAGACGTCAACTGCCGCAGGAACTTTTCAGCTTTCCTGCTTTCGGGCAGCCCGTGCGCATCGACTAACATCAGGACGAACGGCTTGCGGGATCTTTCGGCTCGCCGCCGTTCGAGTGTCAGCATCGAGTGGAAGGTCTCCTGCTGAACCAGTGCCTCCGGCTTGACGGACCGACGCGTGACCTGGAACGAAGCGTTCTGACCGTTGCGCCGTCTCGCCGGTTCAGTTGCAAGTGGCATTCTTAATGAGCTCTTTTCCATTTGCATCCCATCCATTCGTGACCCTGAACTTCTGCGGTGCGCAACTGCCGCGAAAAGCGCAGACCGTGCAAACAATTCCCGCTTGTCCGGCTTCCTGTCGAGACTTCCTTAAGCAACCACTCCTTCAAGCAAGCCCGAAGCTGTCAGCTGTTCGAGAGCATTCGTTCGCGGCGTTTGAAGGGGGCTTACTCTCGATCGATCGATCTCCAAAGCAACCGAACGACGAAGAAGCGAAACCGAAACGACAATGCGCCGGTTACCTTTGAAATTGATGAGAATCCCTTCCAAACCTCGCAGCGCTTCGTCCTCGATCCGAATCCTCTGGCCAACTTCCAAAAAAGGCCACGGCTCCGCGTGGAATCCCGAGGACAAGACCGTTTGGATGGCAGCTATCTCTGAATCCTCTACCGGAACCGGAACTCGGCCTCTTCCCACAACGGCGATCACTCCGGGGGTAACCAGGACGGGTAAACGTTTCTGTCCGTCAAACTGACAAAATACGTAACCTGGGAATAGCGGCGAATTTACCTCTCTCAGCCGCCCGCTCCAGCGCTTCTTGGTTTTAAACGTTGGCAGGAGAGTCTGATAACCCTTGCCGGACAGCAGGACGGCTGTCGAACTCTCCCAGCGCGTTCTCACTTGGAGCGCGAACCATTTCTCACCATTGGTCTCGAGATTCATTCGGTTTCAGGAGCTCCCTTGGTTTGGCTGCTTCAACCGGTCCCAGCTAGGCTACCGCCATAAGACTTACAGACCCACGCATCTTGATTCGCAATCAGCCTGCCACATCGCCCAGCGGGACGACGAAATCCAGGTCCGGGGGACAATCTTGCAATGTACTGAAAACAATGACCTTGGGAACGAGGGAGCCGTAGCTGATGCCGGAAGGTCGGGTCTGCGAGCAACGCCTGGAAGGACGGTTAGTGAAAACTGTTGCCATCATTTGCCAAGGGGTTTCCTAAGGCGGAGGGACATTAAATGCCCTTAGGAAGGATACTTTGGTGTCTTAATGTCGAGAATAATAAGCCGCTGTAAACAAAGGGCTTATGAATTCCTTCTTAAAAGAGCGGAACCGTCGAGCCCAGGACGCAATCGCCTGTCTGTTCTTCGCCTCACGAGCAAAGGAATTGCAAAGGCGTGATGGTCGCCCGCCGAAACGTGACTGCTTTCTTGGACTATACGATCAAAGTTCCGACCCATCGCTGGGTGTGTAGGTCCAGGACAGGATTTCCTGGGTGGATGACTCTCCTCCCGTTCCTGCAGTGAAGCCCACGTAGGCCGTCGAACTCCCCACCGTCGATGGTATGTTCACCGCCACAGAATCCGTGAAG
>Ga0074044_10004472_pt1 | contig 11575 bp, 10 predicted proteins | sample BogForMeECP23OM1_FD_94443 | JGI IMG/M metagenome (GOLD analysis project Ga0074044, IMG submission 94443) | Bog forest soil microbial communities from Calvert Island, British Columbia, Canada - Bog Forest MetaG ECP23OM1 | ecosystem: Environmental > Terrestrial > Soil > Wetlands ...
CCCATGCAGATGCGGCAAGCTCTGTTGCTCGGACTGGCTTTTAACTTCTATCGGTTGCGGCATCGCCCCGCTCCTGCAGGATGTAAACAGAGCCACTTAAAGTCCTTTAGAATCCGCACTTACAAAAAAACGGGAGGGGGGTGGGGTGCGGCTCTGCCGTTACTTCATTCCTCATCGGTTCGTATTCATTTGCGGGGGGCAGCAGCAAGCCATTCAGCCATGATTCCGCGATCGGGTGGAGACGATGGACCTCTCGCGAAATCGCTGCTACATTGCTTGTCATACGGAGGGTCTCACCTCGAGCAAATCCGCCAACCCCAGCCGTCCGGGCGGGCTCGCAGTGCGGTCCCAAACGTTTTCCGTTTCCCTCACCAATCACAAAACGAAAGCGAGCAAATCATGTTCAAGCGACTCATGGCAGGAGCGGCGATTGCAATTCTGGCATGTACGGCAGCCACTTCCCTTTGCGCGCAGGAAGTAACGCAAGCGGAAAAAGACCGCGCCATCCAATATCTCGAGAAAACGAAGCAAGGCGTCATCGATGCCACCAAAGATCTCACCGACGCACAGTGGAATTTCAAAGCGGGACCGGATCGCTGGTCCATCGCGCAAGTGATGGAACACATCGCTGCGGCGGAAGACTACATCCGCGGAATCGTCGTGGAAAAAGTGATGGTCGCGCCAGCGGCTCCTGGCCGCGATACAAAAAAGATTGACGACGGCGTGATGGCCAAGGTTCCGGACCGCTCGCAAAAGGCGCAAGCGCCAGAGCCGCTGGTGCCGACGAACCGCTTCGGCTCACCCGACGCGTCGCTGAAGCATTTCCTGGAAAGCCGCGAGAAAACCGAGGACTTCCTGAAAACCACTCCTGGCCTACGCGATCATGCCGTCGACAGTCCTCTAGGTGTGAAGATGGACGGATACGAATTTGTTCTTTTCATCGCCGCGCACAGCGAACGCCACACTAAACAAATTCTCGAAGTGAAAGCCGACCCTAACTATCCAAAGAACTAGTAACGTAAGGGAGACCTAATAAAAAAACGCAGAGCACGCTGCAGGGCTCAATTTGGATCCTCACGAGATGTTTGTTGCTCCGCAGACCGCAGCGCGAATATGATGGAGAGAATGAAACGAATCATCCAAGTGCGGATTTTCCGCGGTGATAAGTATTACGTCGCGGAGTGCTTCGACCTGCCAGTGGTGACGCAGGGCGCGACGCTCGACGAGCTGATGAAGAACGTGAAAGAAGCGATCGCACTACAACTGGAAGGCGAGAACCCTGCCGACTTCGGGCTTGCGCCCAATGCTTCCATCCTAGCGAGCTACGAACTCGAGCCTGAACCGCAAGTACATGCCGAAGCCTAAAGTTCTGTCGGGCGCGGATGTTGTTAGGATTCTTGCCTCGTTTGGATTCGGAGTCGCCTCACAACGTGGCAGCCACATTAAGTTGCGAAGGGTGAGTTCCGATGGCACCCGGCAAACGCTCACCATACCGAACCACCGCGAGTTGGACCGAGGAACTTTGCTAGGCATTTATAGACAGGCACTTCGTTACATTCCTAGCGAGGAACTGGCACCGCATTTCTACGCAGACTGAATGTGCTAAACTTTTCTTTGCAGCCGCGCGAGGAGTGCGGCTGCCGGAGCGTGGAACTTCGGGCTCTGTGCAACGAGGTCCCGCGAACCCCGCCAGGCCCGGAAGGGAGCAACGGTATCGGGATTGCCTCGGGTGCCGCAGATCACCCGAAGTTCCTCGCATCGGAAAGCGGAAGCTAACAGCTGACAGCTTGCAGAAAGAGCAAACAACGGTTTGAAGTGGACGGTTCAAAGTTAAAAGTTGAAGGCGGATTGCCGCGACAGCCGTCGGCGAAGAGTTTAGCGTTGAAGGTGCAACATGATTCTAGCTGCAGCGGTTCTTGCGATGTTTTGTTCGGGTTGCATTGGGGTTGTGTTTTTCTTTTTGTGGCTGAACAAGCAGAGCCGGAGCGCCAAGTCGACTGACGCGAAATGAGCTATCAAGTCATAGCCCGGAAGTGGCGTCCGCAAACATTCAGCGATCTTGTCGGACAATCTCACGTCACATCTACGCTGGCAAACGCGATCAAAAACGATCGCGTGGCGCACGCTTATATTTTTTCCGGCGCGCGCGGCGTCGGAAAAACCACCGCGGCCCGCATTCTTGCGAAGGCGTTGAATTGCGTGAACGGGCCAACAGTGGAGCCTTGCGGCGAGTGCGATTCCTGCAAAGAGATTGCTGCGGGAACTTCGCTGGATGTGATTGAAATTGACGCGGCCTCGAATCGCGGCATCGATCAGATTCGCGAATTGCGCGAGATGGTGCGCTATGCGCCGGCGGCTTCGCGAAGCAAGGTTGTGATTCTCGACGAAGCCCACATGCTCACCGGCGAAGCGTCGAACGCGCTGCTGAAAACTTTGGAAGAGCCTCCCGACCGCGTGATTTTCGTAATGGCGACGACGCAGCCAGAAGATTTAGAGGACACCATCCGGTCGCGCTCCCAGCATTTTCATTTTCGCGCGCTGACGTTCGCGGAAATCACGGGGCGGCTGCAAGAGATCGCGCAAAAAGAGAACCTGACGATCGAGCCGGGCGCGCTGGCGGTGATTGCGCGAATGGCGGAAGGCAGCCTGCGCGACGCGCTTTCTTTGCTGGAGCAGGCGAGAGCCTATTGCGGAGACGTCATTGCGGACAAAGAAGTTCGCGAACTGCTGGGAGTCGTGCCGGAAGATTCGCTCAACGAACTCGTTGCTGCGATCGCGGAAGGATCAGCGGACCGTGCCCTCGGGCTCGTACACACGTTTCAGAAGGAAGGCCGGAACCTTCAACATTTTTGCCGGGAAGCCATCCGGCACATGCGCAACTTGCTGATCGCGCGTGTGAGCGGCGCGGACTCGGACCTGATTGCGGCCACGGCAGACCAACGCCCGGCGCTTGCCAAAGCTGCGGCTCAATTTACTGAGGAAGATCTCACGCGGTTTTTCCAGATTCTTTTGCAGACCGACGATGATTTGCGGCGGAAGCCGGATCCACGTGTGCATCTGGAAATGGGGCTGTTGAGGTTGATCAACGCCCAGCGACTGGCGCCGATGGAGGAGTTGCTGGCAGAGCTGCGCACTGGCGCTCCCGCGGGAGTCGCAAGCGCAGGCGGTATGCGTTCAAGCGCCAGCGCGGCACCAGCGATGACTGCGCCGCAAGCGCCGCCGGCACGAAGTTTTTCGCCCGCCCCGCAAACAACTTACGCTCCGCCGCCCCGAATCTCCGCGCCAAGTTTTGCCGCGACCGCAGCAGCACCAGCCCGTGCGGAAATAAAGATCGCTCCTCCAGCGGGGCCTCCGGCAACCGCTGTAGCTTCACCTGAATCTGAACCAGAGACCGCGGAAATTGCCGAGACGCGCACGGACGGCATCACGCAAGAACAGGTTGCGGAAATCAAAACCGCGATTCAGGCGCAGCAAAAATTTCTCGGAGAGATCGTGAACCAAGGCAGCCGCTGGGAACTGGAAGGCGCGGAACTGAGAATTTATTTCTCGGCGGACAAGCGCGCGTTCGCGGAAATGATGGAAGGACGTGACTCTCTCGAAAAGGTCCGTGCCTCTTCGAGCAAAGTGCTGGGCCGTCCGGTAAGAGTGTGTGCTAAAGTAGAAGCAGTTGCAGCAACTGCGCGGCGCGGAACTTCCGCCACGCAAGAGTTGCGCGAACAGTTTGAGCGAGATCCGATGGTGCGGTCGATGCTGCAACGCTTCGGAGGAAAAATCTCCGAAGTAAAATGGCGCCAAGAGGAGTCCTGATGGAAGTCAATGCGATCCAGCAGATGCTCTCGAGGTTGCGGCAAGTCCAGGAAGACTTGCAGCAGCAAGTGAATGGCGTAGCTGTCGAAGCCTCGGCTGGCGGCGGCATGGTCACCGTAAAAATGAACGGCCAGAAGCAAATCGTGGACCTGCGCATCGAGCCTGAAGTTTTTGCCAGCAAGGACCAGGAAATGTTGCAGGATCTGGTGCGCGCCGCGGTCAACGAAGCTTCGCGCCGCGTCGATGAAGAACTCGCCAACCAAATGAAGAATCTCGCTGGCGGCATTCCCGGAATCGCCGGAATGAAAATCCCCGGCTTGTTCTAACTCCTCAGATTAATCCTCAGGGTTTTTCATCTGGTCTCTCGTTTTTGGCGCGCGTGCGTCCTGCTCCTGGCCCAATCCCGATGAGTTCTCCGGCAACTTGATTTTCTTTCCCGCTTCCAACAGCGCGTCGGCCAGCTTGCTTTTTTGATTGGCGGAGAGAGACTTGACGTCGATCGGTCCGTCTTTCATCGGAAAAGGGATTTGGGCACCGGCATTAAGAAGAATCATTACAACTTCTTTCCAGTCGGTCCGAGGCTGGCCCGGCCGCGGAGGAAATGGCAGATTCATCTTTGCTGTCCAAATGAACTCCAGACCGCGCATGCTGGCCAGCATCAACGGAAGCTGCCCCAATGGCGTTTTTTCATTGACGTCAGCGCCAGCGAGGATCAAATCCTTCATCACTTTGGTGTGGCCAGCCATGACTGCGGCGCCGAACGCGGTCCGCAAACTCGACGGAAGCTTCGGATTGCCTTTGGCTTTTTCTAGCAAGTGCGCCACGATTTGTTCGTGGCCCTCCGCGGCGGCGATCCACAGCGCGTCGCCGCCTCCTGAAACTTGTTCGAACGGGTCGGCTCCATGAACCATGAGGTCGCGCACCATGCCGACTTTGCCGCGACGACCGGCTAAAACGAGCAGAGGCTGGCCAAATTTATCTTTCCCGTGAGTTGAAATTCCCTTCTCCAGAAGCTCCTTGACTCTCGTCTCATCTCCTCGCGAGACGGCTTCAACGAGCAGTGCTTGATCCTGGGAATAGCCTTTTGCTTGGATGAGCTTGAACTGGTGGTTAGTCTCTTGAACATATTTAAAGCCAGTTCGTGCGCGAGAAGGATCCACACCGAGTAATTCCGCAAATTCACCGGCACGCTCCTCCTCGAATACAAATTCCTTTGCGGCAACTCGCTTTAAATCCTGAATCGATGTCTTTTTAGAAGCAAATCGAAGCAACTTGCTAAAATCACCTCGCCATTCTTCTTTTTTCGCTTCACTCACCGGGCCAAAATAATCTGGCTTGGAATCAAATTGGTCGATGAGTTCACCTTTCTCGTAAGACAAATACACGAAAATGTCGCTGTCATGGACCATCATGGCAACGAGCGGGGCCTTCAATTTTGAGGAGAGGGCCTTGGCGAAGCGATGAAGGATGTTGACATCTTGCGATTCGGATTGCTCGTCATATATCGTAATCCATCCATTTTTCGAATCGGTGACGACAGCTCGCGAGCTGATCAGGGTAGGAAGCACTTTCGCACAGTGCGCTGCGTCTGCCTTGCGAACGTGATAATTGGTGAAGGAAGCTCCCACTGTGACTCCTCACTTCACGAATTGGCCGTTGTGAACTTCGTATTCGACGTGGAAAGGTTTCTGCGTTTTGCGATCTTCCCAATGCTCCTCTGCGATTAGGCGATTGACTTGGTCGAGGCGCTCGGAAGGCAGCGGGTGCGAACGAAAGTATCCGGTCAAGCTTTGAATCGCAAGCTCGGATAATTCTTCTTCGGGGCTTTGCGCGTGGATGACATATTCATTGCAGAGCTTGCCTAGCCGCGTGAAGATGCTGACAGCGCCATACGGCGAGTACCCGGACTCGACGGCGAGGCGAATCCCTTCGCGATCGGCTTCGAACTCTTCGTCCTTGTGATAACCCGCTTGCCAAAATTCCAAAGGAATTTGCAGAAGCTGGCCCACCACGTCTAGATCCAAATTTTTGAGCTTAGCCTCGATCTGGAAGCGCTCGATGCAGTGATAGTGATCGATGTGCTCAACTTCATGGGCGAGAATGCTGGCCAGCTCGTCTTCCGTCTCCATTAGATCGAGCATCCCTTCGCCGATATAAACAGGACCGCCGGGAAGCGAAAATGCGTTGATCATGTTGTGATCGGGAATCACGTGAAAGTTATAGTCAAGATGGCGGTGAGCATGAACTGAGACAGTCCCTCCGACACGGCGGACATATTTTTCAAGAGCTTCGTCTTCGGGTGTCAGCTTCATCATTTGGCCGGAGTAGTTGGCGGCCAACTTCCGGCCGATTGCGATTTCCTGTTCGTCCGAAAGCCGCGTGAAATGCATGGGCACGCGCGTGATGTCGCGCTGAGCGTCGGCAACAATATTAAGGACAGCATTCGCCGAAACGGGAGGGGATTTGGCGCGGCGCTGGCTCCAATAGAGACCAGCGAGCGAAACTCCGAGAATGGCAAAGAAAATAACAAAGACCAAGGCGCGCTTCATTGGCGATGCTCGAAGATCTCTTTGTTGTGGGTGTGGAGCAAGGCAACGGCCAAGAGTACGCAGCCCACGACTGCAACGGAGATACCCTTCTCAAACAAGGTTTCTCGCCAAAAGTCCATGGCGGCGACTTTTGCGACGCAAAGCACTAACATCGCGTACCCGGTGAGACGATAGCTGTGTTCCCTAACAAGGTATGCCAGCAGAACGATGCAAAGTCCTTCAAGTCCCCAAGAAGCCGTAACCCATTCGGTTTTCATTTTCAAGGCAAACATCGTGGCGACTAAAATCACAGGAACAAAAAACTGGAGCTGTTCGGGCCGGGCGACGAGCGCGGTGACGATTTTTTTCCAGCGGCTGGCGTTGGCGGGCGGCGCGTAGCGGCCGCGAAGTGCAAACGCGAAATAGAGGCTCACCAGCAGAATGGCCGAGGCGTATCCGATAACCGAGTAGCGGCCTTGCCAGGTTCCCTGATCGAAATAGCTGGAACCGAAGAGATTATGCGCCATGGCGCGCGCGAAAGTTCCCAGCGTGACAAGGATTGCTTGTTGCAGGAAGAGCTGTCGGTCGAGCGCCCATGCGGCAGCGAACAACGCCAGGGCGAGCGCAGCATAGGAAGTGACGACCCACTCGGGTGGGAACTGGAAATAGAAGAGCGCCGCGAGTGTCGCTGTTCCGAGATACGCGACGAACGAATCGAAATGGAAGCGGCGCTCGCGGGTGATGTTTTCCTCATTTCCGGGAAGCTGCGCGTACACAAAAAAGAAAATCAGGACGAGCGGCGCGACGGTAATCATGCGGTCGCTGAAGAAGACGCCGGGATCACCAGCGGCGAGATTCGCGAAGAAAATACGGGCGAACGCGGCGGTAAAAGCGACGTAAGACTGGTAGCGGAATTGCGCAATTTTGCGCAGCAGGCCGTACTCGAAAAGCACCAAGCCAAAAGCGGCTATGCCAACGGCGATGCTGAGAGGCCGCAGCTCGTGCCATAGAAGGAGAGAGACGATGAGGGATGCCGACCACGAATAAATGTGGTGGAAGTCGCGCGCGCGCCACTGCTCGGGCATGCGGACGAGGCGCGACATCGCATAGAAAACGACGGCCACGATAGAGAGCGAGAGAAGGCGGACGCTGAGGCCGTGCCAAGTGTCCTCGACGTACATGTTGACGCTGACGCTGCGGATCATCGTGAGAGCAGCGAGAGCGTGGGCTTGCCAGCGCAGGTCGTCGAGCTTGAAGCGGCGATCGACGGCGGCGAGTGCGAACGCGAACATCGCCCAGAAAGCAGCCAGCCAGCCGGTGGAGCATTCGTACCACATCAACAGAGCCAGGAGACCGGTGGCGGCGGTGGTGTGCAAGTACGCCGAGTGAAGCGCGTAGGGCGCGCCGGGGGCTGTCGCTTTGCGAGAGATAGCATAGAGTCCAGCAGCGACAATCGAAACAGTGAGGATGCGAACGCTGAAACTTCCGTAGTAATTCGTTAAGTGATAGTTGTAGTCAAACGTGCGCGCTACGGCGGCGATGGCGAAGAGATGTTCCTGAAAGCCGAGATGCGGGAGGCTCCAGCGGCGACCGACGAGAGCGAGGATGATTCCAGCGGCGAGGAAGAAGACTGCGATCCAGTCATGCGGCGCTTCGCCGAAAATGAGGAGGCCGACGAAAAGCGCGGCGGCCCAGGTGTAGGCATTGCGGATGAAATATTTGAATTCTTCGAGAGCGCCGGCGGCGAGCTTGGCAAGAACATAGGCGCAGGCGATGACAAGCCCGACGGTGAATAGGCGCAGAGATACGCCGCGCCAAAGCGGCTCGTGCAGATTCAGGTTGAAAGTGTAGGTGCGAAGGAATGCTGCGAGCGCGACGACATTGGCCTGCCAGGCAAGCTGGCGGTAGCGAACCCAGCGAGTGGAGAGCGCGAGGGCAACGGCAAAGGCGATCCAGCCGACGGCAATCCATGGAGCGAGGACCGCTTCTTCAATGATCCAAACCATTACGCCGGCGGCAACCCAGGTGTAGGCGACGCGGGCGATTTCCGCGTGGCGCGCGTCATCTACGCCGAGGCGTTTGGCGATCCAGTAGCAGCCCGCGACAACGGGCAGAGCGCCAAACGCGTGTAAGGGGATGGTGTGCCAGACGTGGAGGCTGTACTGGTCGGCAGTGAAAGCGGTGAAGACGGCGAGCATCGTGATGGCATGCGCGTGAAACGCGAGGACCTGATAGCGAAGCGCGCGCGCGTTTTCAGAAAGAGCGACGGCAAACGCGATGAAGAGGACGGGCTGCCAAAGCTCCGGCCCTTCGAACCAGATGAGCATTGCGAAAAGAACCGTGCCCGCGAAGGCGAAGAGCCCACGGAAGGCGCGCTGTTCCTGGTCGTCGCGCAGCGCGGCAAGTTTCGCGGTGAGATAGAAAATTGTGCCGAGGATGGGCAAAGTGATCAGGCGCGTTGTGATGTGTATATGCGCCGGGCTTTCGATGTGCAAATTGAAGACGACCGTGCGATAGAGAGTGAGCGCGCCGAGCAGGGCGCATTGGATTTGCAGTTGGCGCGACTCGAGGCGGCGTCCGAGAGCGGCGATGGCAAGCATGATGGCGGCAAAAGCCATCGCGGTCCAATCCTTCGAGAAAAGTGCCCAGGCGGCCGTTGCGGTGGCGAACGCGCCGAAATAGGAATGAATGCCCAAAAGGCCGCGATCGAGGGAAGCGCGGAAGGATTCTTTCCATCGCGAACCGATGTACAACGCATTGAGATAAAGCGCGACGCCACAAACGGCAAAGAGGATGCCTGACTCCAAGGCGAGGTCTTCCGTTTTGGCGCGCAACATGACCAGCGGGCGGAAGTTGTAAGCGAGGAGGTCGATGCCTACCAGGATTCCGGTGAACAGGCCAACGCGGAGGAAGACGACTTCCTCGAAGATGATTCCTGCAAAAAGAAAAACTTCTGCGCCGACGAGCCATAGGTAAGCGACGGGATTGCCAGAGAAGTGGGATGGAACGGACACGATCATCAGTGTCGCGCCCAGCAGGCTGAGAATGACGAACGCGCGCCGGCGGCGCCTCGTCACGGGAAGCTGGGCGAACGTGAACTCCAGCGCGCCGATGACGAGCAAAGCAACAGCGGCGAGTTCCGGTCGAACGGATTGAAACTTCATAACCCCAAGCAGAAGCAGCGTGTTGAGGAGCGCGGAAACGGTGGAGACATGTTCTTCGAAGTCGGTTTTGACGCCGCGGAGGACGTACGAGATGCGGAAGGTCAACCAATAGAAGAACAGCATGGCCACGCTGGCGTGATATTCGGGAAAAGCGCGGCCGTGCGCGCCATTGGGGCCAAGGATTTTGTAGAGCCAGTAGAGATGATTGAGGTAGCTGGACAGGATGCCGAAGACTTCGAGTTCGAACCAGCCCATCTTCAACACAATGGTGACAAGGCCGATCGCGAGGATCACGCCTGCGAGCAATCCGTAGATGGTGCTCTCATTTGTGCCCGTTGACGCTAACGGCTGAATTTCGCTGAAACTCAGAGCAACCGTCGTGTAGCCGAGGAGAAAGGAGAGACCGGTAATGAATTGAGATTTGTAGCGGAGCGTGTGCGCGGCCATGGCGAGCGCCACAACCAGCATAAGGATGCAGTCCAGAACGAGGGAATCGAGGACGCGCATCGCGGGGAAATTGTGGATTCCGTAGGTGGTACCGAAGAGCAGCGCCCAGCCGCACCCGATTCCCACGCGGCCGAGAATTTGATAGCGTTCGCGCTTCTCGAGGAAAATACCACCCGCCAAAAGCAAGAACGCCACGAGATAGGAAACAATCGCTTTTCCCGCAGCTCCAAAAGATTGCAGCTTGATCAAGGCTAGCGTGGTTACGCCGATGACGACCATGATGCCGCCGAGTTTTGCAAACCAGTTGGTTCCCAGCGCGTCTTCCAGAGCCGAGATCGCCTTCATGCGATCCTTCATCGTTGGCTTGGGCGCGGGAATAGTCAGCGGTGAGAACGGCGGCGGCGAAGAGATGCGCGCAGCAGCGGCAGGGGGAGTCGCTGGCTGCTGGTGAGGCGGCGGCATTGCGGGCGTTACTGGTACGTGCGGGATTGCTGGAGGCGGAATAACTTTTGGAGGCGCAGAGGGAGGCGCCGGCTTTGACTCGGAAGGAGGCGCCGAGGCGGCCGGCGCGAGCGGCTTGGGCTCGAGCTGTGGGGCAAGCGTCGGGGGCTTTTGCGGCGGCGGTGCAACTGGCGTTGCAGGAGGCGTGACTGGCGGCGTCACAGTCACCGGCGGGACTGGCGATACTGGCGTCGTAACCAGCGGCTTCTGGTCTGGCGCAGGCTCAGGCTTTTTCTCGGTGACAGGAATCGACGGAGTCGTTTGCGCTGTGCTGGGCGGCGGGACCGCGATCTGCCGGGGAATGTGCACTTGGGGATAGGATCGCGGAACAGGAACGGTATTGGGCTGGCCAACCTCGTGTGTGGCGGGCTTCTCGACTGTTGGCGTCGCGGGCGAAGCCGTTGTCCCAAGCTTGGTTTGCAACTCTCCGATGGCGCGTTGCAATTTTGTGTGCTGCTTTGCGTTTTCTTCGGCGAGATCGTTCAGTTGTTTACGAAGCTTGGCTTCCCTGAAAAAGAGAGCAATCGTCAAAAAAGGAGTGACGAGCAGCAGCAACCCAAAGAGAACGAAGAAGAGGATGAGTAAGGGCATGGGTGTTCCTCGGCTCTACCGCTCGATTGGTTCTGATGGTAGAACGGGCGCGGGCTGGAATCTTGCATTTTGTTCCCGGCGGTCCGTTAGGTAGTAACCATACGTAATGTAAGTGATTTATTTTTAATGAGTTACATAGTCCTCCCAACTCTATCTCTGTATCTTCAGGATTCTAATTGGCTGCCAGCGGAAGAGGGCATCCGGGTGTCCACGGGGTAGGCTGTTTCTGCGGCTGGTTTGCGCGGAGATGCGCGGCTGTGCTACACATCATGCATGCCTGATTTTGCTGCCCCCGTAGAACGGCTTATCGATGAACTGAAGCACCTCCCCGGTATTGGACAGAAAACCGCTCAGCGCCTGGCTTTCTTTCTTTTGCGCGCGGCGCCGGAAGACGCGCTGGGGCTGGCGGACGCTATTCGCGACGCCAAAGAAAAAATCCGCGAGTGCTCGGTGTGCAGCAACATAACGGAGAACGATCCGTGCCACTTCTGCACGGGTGCAAACCGGGACAAGAAAATAATTTGCGTGGTGGAAGAA